>Ga0208564_1002528_pt1 | contig 14368 bp, 12 predicted proteins | sample AD_UKC073_MetaG_FD_184439 | JGI IMG/M metagenome (GOLD analysis project Ga0208564, IMG submission 184439) | Active sludge microbial communities of municipal wastewater-treating anaerobic digesters from USA - AD_UKC073_MetaG (SPAdes) (version 2) | ecosystem: Engineered > Bioreactor > Anaerobic >... | reverse complement strand
GTGCTCTAAAAATTAACTCCCGTTTGCTACATTTTTTATCTTGCCAATCACATCATAAGGAATTACTTGTCCTTTTCTGAGACGGTTATAGTTATCTCTCTTTATCAAACAGTGCCTTGACACTATCCAATTTTAGATCTTCCTTGCTATTTACATGGCGCTATGCTATAATCTATTAGTCAAATTTTGCATTTTGACGTTTTCCACCCTGCTCTATCCTTGGAGATAGGGCCACAGTCCATAGGGAGGAGGTGAATGGTTTGCGCAAGTACGAAGTAATCTTTATTCTCCGTCCAGACCTGGACGAAGAAAAAAACACGGAGGTCATTGAGAAGTTCAAGACTCTGATCGAAAGCCACGGTGGAGAAATCTTAAAGCTTGACAAATGGGGCAAGCGCAAACTGGCTTATGAGGTGAAGAAGTTCAGGGAAGGCCTTTACGTCCTCATCCAGATGAAAGCTGAGTCCAAAGTGGCCACAGAGCTGGATCGTGTTTTTAAGATTACGGATGAAGTGCTGCGGCATATGATCATTCGGGAAGATGAATAAATGTTTTCTTTAAACAAAACAAGGGCATTTTTTTGGAAGAAAAAAGAATAGAAAAACCGGCAAGAATAACCAAGGCGGTGGAAAACATGCTCAACAGGATTATCCTGATTGGTCGTCTTACCAGAGACCCGGAGTTGCGCTATACTCCAAACGGACTTGCTGTTGCCAGGTTTACTCTGGCGGTTGACCGTCGTCAGAGTAAAGACAGGGAAAGGGAAACCGACTTTATTGACATCGTTGTTTTTCAGAAGCAGGCCGAAATCTGTGCCAATTACATCGGTAAAGGCAGGCTTGTGGCGGTAGAAGGCAGGCTACAAATCCGTTCTTACGACGACAGTCAGGGTATCCGCAGAAGGGCCGCCGAAGTGATTGCCGATAGCGTGCGCTTCCTCGACTGGCCCAGGGAAGGCGGGCCTGCTTACACTGCAGACCAGGCCAGGGGTGTCCAGGAGCAGGGCAGCGAGATAACCTTCAATGAGGAATTCAGTGAGGATGATATACCCTTTTAAGTAAGAAAGGCCTCCTTATAAAGGGGGGCCTGGACAAGGAGGTAAGGTTGTTTGAAACGGGAAAGAGGCCGCAGGGGGAAAAAGCGGATCTGTAGTTTCTGTGTGGATAAAATGACCACCATTGATTATAAAGATGTGCCGCGCCTGAAAAAATATATCACCGAACGGGGGAAAATCCTGCCCCGCCGGATTTCGGGAAACTGTGCCAGGCATCAGCGGATGTTGACCACGGCTATAAAAAGGTCGCGTAACATCGCACTCCTGCCCTTTACAGCAGAATAAAACAAGAGGGGGAGATTCAAATATCTCCCTCTTTTTTTATCCAAACCAGGCTGCCTGCTGCAGGTCTTCAGTGGCATATTATAAGGTTGTCTGGTTTAATTTCAAGGGCGTACCCATTAGGGTTATAAATAACAGACAAATCATCAGCTCAAGGTGCAGGAAAAAAAACTGCTTCCGAAGAATAGACTAACGTCTAGGTCAAGTTCAATTAGGAGGTTTCCCGATGTTACCTGGCAAGCTGGAAGGCGGCATCGCCAAAAATATCAAAGTTATCGATTGGTTAAAAGCCGACCTGGTCACTTCTGTGTCAGCACTGTTTAAATCTATGCTCAAGGGCAGCGAAGACCTTCTGCTTGATGCTCTGGCCAGCCTGATCATTACCTGCTATGTTTTGGGCCGGAGGCTGGGCATCAATTTTCCCCGCCTGGACTTGAAGGTGGAAGCCAAACTACGCCAGGGCATTGAGGAAGATCACGAGCTGGAAAGATGGTACGGTGATTTTTCAGCTCTGTTGAACTACATGGCTGACAAAAAGAGGTGATCCTTTGACGAACACCAATAGAGCCGGCACCCTGTCAGAGTGGGGATTTTTTACCCTTCTAATTGTTCTGGCCGGGTTGGCCGGCTTGTACCTGCCCTTTCTCGCAACGCTGGCTACGATTTGTCTGCCCCTGCCACTGATCCTGCTTGTGATCAGGACGGACATTCGCTACGCATTGGCCGGTTTGGCTGCGGCGGGGCTGATTCTGGCGGTATTGTCCTCTGAACTCGTAATGACCCTGGTCTTGATTGTTTCCTACGGCATACTGGGAATTTTGTATGGCTTGCTGTTTAAAAACAGACTGCCTTCCTGGAAGGTTTTAGTTACCGGTATGCTTGGCTCCGTTGTCCTTGCCCTGATCTCAGCGGCAGCAATCTATCTTATCAACGGGGAGAATATTTTTGTCCTGAGCGGGGAAGCCAGGCAGGCAGCTATGCAGTGGCTGGCAGCCAATCAGGGTTCCACGCTTAATGATATCCCGGCAGAATGGCAGGAAGAGATAACTAATAAGCTTCTGGATGTGCTGGAGTTGTTGATCCCGGGACAGTACATCATAACTTCGGCCGCCTCGGCGGCGCTAACCTATTTTCTGGCCAGGATGGCTTTAAAACGCATTAATTACCCGCTGCCGCCGGCCCTTGAATTGACCCGGATCTATCTTCCCTGGTACAGTGTCTGGGGTTTGATTACGGGATTGGCACTGACCCTGGCAGGGGATTATTTTGGGTTGCCCCTGATGGCTAAAATAGGAAAAAATATCCTGTTCATCCTTTTTTATGTATACCTGGCTCTGGGTATATCAGTGGGGGCCTACTTTTTCCAGAAGTTGAAAGTGGCCATGCTGATTAAATTAACCTTTTTGTTTCTGGCAATTCTCTACATCCCCTTCAGCCTGATGGTGTTATTGCTCCTGGGAGTGGTGGACACCCTGGTTAATCTCCGGCGCCTACCGGAAGCAAAATAGGCCGGACTAAGGCCCGGGAGGCTGAATTCAAGTGTTTGAGGGGATAAATAATCATAACAGTAGTGTACCGGGAGGTGTCAAGGATGAGAGTTATCCTGCTGAAGGATGTGCCGGGCCAGGGTAAGCGCGGTGATATTATAAATGTAGCAGAGGGCTACGCCAGGAACTACCTGATCCCCCGCGGGCTTGCCAGCGAGGCGTCCGAAGGTAAACTCAAAGAACTGGCCGAGCGCCGGAAGGCAAGTGCCCTGAAGGAGGAGAAGTTGCGGAAGGAGGCCGTTGAGCTGGCGGCGCGTCTGGAGAACCTCACTGTTGTCATCAGGACAAAGGCTGGGGAAGGCGGCAGGCTCTTCGGTTCAGTCAATAACAAGGACGTTGCCGATGCCCTGGCGGATCAGCACAAGATCACGCTGGATAAAAAGAAGATCGTTGTCAAAGAGCCAATCAAGCAGGTGGGCACTTATTCCGTGCTGGCCAAAATATACCCCTCGGTCCAGGCCGAGATTAAGGTCGAGGTGGTAGGGGAGTAGCCCGGATCGCCGGCGGATCGCTCTGCAATACCTAAATATTTTTAGCTGAAATCCATGGGAAGGTAATTCTTATAATTTCTCATGGAAAGATGAAAGGAGCACAAAATGAAAGTTTTCCTCGAAAAGTTTATTGGAGGAGTAAAGGACGATACTCCCGGTAAACTAAAGGGCCATGATCCGGTTAAACGCCAGGTTGCCGCGCTTTACAACCTTTTAGCTGAGCTGTACGGTACTGATAAACTGGTCCTAAAGGCCGGCAAACTGGATGCGCTGAAGCTTATGCGCTCCGACATACTGGAGGAAAGGGTTTTAGCCCTTCAAAGGTTGGTTTTCGAGGACCCCACCTATGATAAACTGCCCGAGCCGGAGGTGATTCCGGCTATTCTTGAGGAAATTGAGGAGGAGATCGCCGACAATATTGCCCGGCGCACCGTGGAAGATCAGCTGGAGAAAAAAATTAGTGAAAAGCTTCAGCAGCGCCACGAGGAGTACATTAAAGAAATCAAAATGCAGGTGCTCAATGAAAACGCTGGGCCGGAAAACGCCACTACCTTGAAAAAGCTGGCCCTCCTGGAAAAAATGGAGCAGGTGAGGCTTTCCAAGTCGGCCATGGAGTTTCTAAGGCCTGCTACCTTCAAGGAGATTATCGGTCAGGAACGGGCAGTAAAGGCGCTTCTGGCCAGGCTGGCTTCCCCTTATCCCCAGCATATCCTGCTCTACGGACCGCCCGGTGTGGGCAAGACAACTGCTGCCAGACTGGCCCTGGAGGAGGCGAAAAAAGCGAAGGGCACACCCTTTACCAAGGATTCGCCCTTTATCGAGGTTAACGGCGCCACCCTGCGCTGGGATCCCCGGGAGGTAACCAACCCGCTTTTGGGTTCCGTGCATGATCCCATCTACCAGGGTGCCCGGCGGAACCTGGCCGAAACGGGCGTACCGGAGCCAAAACTGGGACTGGTCAGCGAAGCCCACGGCGGGGTGCTGTTTATAGATGAAATAGGCGAAATGGATTATATTCTGCAAAACAAACTTTTAAAAGTGCTGGAGGACAAAAGGGTTTACTATGAATCCTCATATTACGATCCCCACGAGCCCAATATTCCCCAGTACATCAAAAATATTTTTGAGAAGGGAGCACCGGCGGACTTTATTTTAATTGGTGCCACTACCCGGGAGCCGGAAGAAATTAATCCTGCCATCCGTTCCCGCTGCGCTGAGGTGTTTTTTGAGCCCCTAACCCCAGGGGCTATCCAGGAAATAATAAAACAGGCAGCTGGCAAGCTGGGTGTGGAACTGGCGCCGGAGGTACCGGAGATCATCAGTGATTATACCATTGAAGGGCGCAAGGCCGTCGGTATTCTGGCGGATGCTTATGCTCTGGCCTGCTATAACAGCAAGACGGGAGAAAGCTGCCGGATCACCCGGGAGGATGTCCTGGAGGTAGTCCAGGTCAGCAGGTTAACACCTTATGTCAACTGCAAGGTTTCTCCCCAGCGCGAGGTGGGTAAGATCTTTGCCCTGGGCGTGGTGGGCTTTGTGGGTTCGGTTTTGGAGATAGAGGCGGTAGCCTTTCCCGCCCGCAACCAGGGCCAGGGGATCATCCGCTTTAACGATACCGCCGGCAGTATGGCCAAAGACTCTGTTTTTAACGCCGCTTCGGTAATCCGCAAACTAACCGGGGAAGACCTGGCCAACTACGACGTCCACGTAAACGTAGTAGGGGGCGGCCGCATTGACGGTCCTTCCGCCGGTGTGGCTATTTTCCTGAGTATTCTGAGCGCCATCCAGGGCCGCCCGATACCCCAGGATGTGGCTGTTACCGGTGAGATCTCCATCCAGGGCAAGGTGCGGGCCGTGGGTGGCATCTGTGAGAAAATATATGGAGCAAGGCAGGCCGGCATTAGAGCTGTTTTGCTGCCCGCCGAAAACCAGAAGGATGTGCCCACCGGTCTAAAAGGAATCCAGGTGATTCCGGTTAGTACCGTAGAGGATATTATCCGGCACGTATTTCCACCTGCCGGTATTGAAGATTTAGTTAGTTAAAAAAGGTGGTGCCCTTGTTAGAACGAGTTCCCCCTCAAAACATAGACGCCGAACAGTCAGTGCTCGGCGCTATACTTATAGACAAGGAAGCCATCTACAGAGTGATGAAAACCTTGCGCCCGGAAGATTTTTACCGGGAAAGCCACCGGCTTATTTACGAAGCCATGCTTTATTTAAACGAGAACGGTACCCCTGTGGATTTAATTACGGTAAGCGAACTGCTCAAGCAGCAGGGTACCCTGGAAAAGGCCGGTGGCGTGGCTTACCTTGCTTCCCTTGCGGAGATGGTCCCCACCAGCGCCAACGTTGAGTTTTACACCCGGATTGTGGAAGAAAAAGCGCTCCTGCGCACCCTGATCGACCTGTCCACACGCATTGCTGCTATGGGTTACGATGAGGGAGAAGAACCGGAGAAGCTCATAGCCGAAGCCGAGCGCATGCTTATGGAGCTGGGCAGTCGCCGGGTAGCCAGCGCTTTTTTTTCCATTAAGGACATTCTTCTAAATACCTTCTCCCACCTGGAGTACCTTTACAATAACCGTGGCAGCATCACTGGTGTTCCCACTTCCTTCAGCGATCTGGACCGGCTCTGCAGCGGGCTGCAGCCCAGTGACTTCATTATCCTGGCGGGACGTCCCAGTATGGGCAAAACCAGTCTTGGCCTGTGTATCGCCTATAACGCAGCCCTAAAACACAACATTCCGGTGGCCATCTTCAGCCTGGAGATGTCTAAAGAGCAGCTGGTCCAGCGCATTCTCTGCGCCGAGGCCAGGGTCGACCAGCACCGGATCCGTTCCGGGGACCTGGATGAGGATGATTGGCGGAAACTGCACGAGACAGCGAGGGTGCTGGCCAAAGCACCCATTTACATAGATGATACCCCGGCCCTCTCTGTCCGCCAGGTCCGGGCCAAGGCAAGGCAGCTCAAGGCCGAAAAAGGACTGGGTTTGATTCTCATCGATTACCTGCAGATGATGACGGGCAGCCGGCGCTCTGAAAACCGCCAGCAGGAAATCTCAGAGATTTCCCGCTCTTTAAAAGGTCTGGCCAAGGAATTGAATATACCTGTGCTGGCCCTTGCTCAGCTGAGCAGGTCTGTGGAGCAGCGCCCGAACAAGCGCCCGGTAATGTCCGACTTGCGCGAGTCCGGTTCCCTGGAGCAGGACGCCGACCTGATCATGTTTATTTACAGGGATGAATATTATAATCCTGACTCCGAGAAAAAAGGCATCGCCGAGATCATTATCTCCAAGCACCGCAACGGTCCCGTGGGAACTGTTGAACTGGTTTTCCTGAAGGAGTTGACCAAGTTTGTACCCTACCTGAAGGATGCGGGAGGTGTTTAAAGTTTTTTTGCCAGGGCAGCCTATCCCTGTTTTTTATATAATAACTTGACATTACTGGTGAAGTTATGTAGTATGTATTTGCTGCCCAGGTGGGCATTTTTGCACAACTATATTCCTCCTTGGATTAGTAGCAAATGGCTCAAATAGCAGCTGGCACAGTTTTGTTGTTTGGGTTATTTTTATGCCATCGCGGAAAAAATATTGTAAACCCTGGTTTAGTGGGGAGGGGTGGTGACCCTTTGGGTAAAATCTATGATGTGATTATAGTTGGAGCCGGGCCGGCCGGAATATTTACGGCCCTGGAGTTGACCAAGGATCGGCCGGATTTGAAAATCCTGATGATCGAGAAGGGCCGTGAGCTCGGGAAACGCGTTTGTGAGGCCAGGGAACGGAACGCTCACTGTTTTAACTGTTCACCCTGTTCCACCATTTGCGGTTGGGGCGGGGCCGGGGCTTTCAGCGACGGGAAGTTAACCCTGTCTACGGAAGTGGGCGGCAGCCTGGAGCAGTACATCGGCGAGAAACACCTGGCCGAATTAATTGATTATATTGACCGGATTTACGTTAATTTCGGCGCCCCGGAGCAGGTTTACGGACTGGAGAACGAGGAGGAAATCGAGGCCATGAAGCGGCGGGCCGTCCTGGCGGAGCTCAAACTGGTGCCTGTCCGGATCCGGCATATGGGCACCGGCAGGTGTCAGGATGTCCTGCAGCGAATGTTTGATCACCTGGTCTCCCGGGGAGTGGAGGTGCGCACATCCTGCCAGGTTGAAGAAATTCTGGTGAGAGACAATCAGGCCGGAGGTATAAGCTGCCAGGACGGAAAAACCATTGAAGCCAGGTTTGTGGTCCTGGCGCCAGGCCGGGAAGGCGCGGAATGGCTTTGCCGGGAGGCCCGGCGCATCGGCCTGGAGACCGCCATCAATCCCGTGGACATCGGGGTGAGGGTGGAACTGCCGGCTGCGGTTATGGAGCCCCTAACCAGGATTTTTTACGAAGCCAAGCTGGTTTACTATTCCAAAACCTTCAACGATAGAGTCCGTACTTTTTGCATGAACCCCAACGGAGAAGTGGTCCTGGAGAATAACGACGGTCTCGTGACGGTTAACGGTCACAGCCACGCTTTCCGCAAGACCGAAAACACAAATTTTGCCGTGCTGGTCAGCAAGACCTTTACAGAACCCTTCAAGGATCCCATTGCCTACGGCAGGTACATCGCCAGCCTGGCCAACGTGCTGGGCGGGGGTGTGATCATCCAGAGTCTGGGGGATCTGCTGTCGGGTCACCGTTCCACTGTGGAAAGGCTGTCCAAGTGCATGACGATCCCGACCTTGCATGAGGCCACACCCGGCGATTTAAGCCTGGTCTTTCCGTACCGCCACTTGATGGGAATCGTGGAAATGCTCGAAGCGCTGAACCAGATCGCGCCGGGGGTTTATTCCCGGTATACCCTCCTTTACGGAGTCGAAGTAAAATTTTATTCCTCCCGTCTGGCACTGTCTAATTCCCTGGAAACACAGGTAAAAAACCTTTTTGCAGCCGGGGACGGGGCCGGTATTACCAGGGGCCTGGCCCAGGCTTCTGTGGCCGGTGTACTGGCAGCCAGGGAAATTATCAAACGGGTTTAGGACTTCCGGGTTCACTGCCGGGATTGTCCGGGCAAGGCGGACAGGGAGTTATCAATTGATTGCAGGGGGTATCCAGATGTCTACAGTGGTATTAATTGGCGCCCAGTGGGGTGACGAGGGCAAGGGGAAGGTAACCGATTTTCTGGCGGAAAAAGCTGATCTGGTGGTTCGCTACCAGGGGGGCAACAATGCCGGCCACACGGTTGTAGTGGGTGACCGTGAGTTCAAGCTGCATTTAATTCCCTCCGGCATCCTCTATCCGGGTAAAATTTGTATCATCGGCAGCGGCGTGGTAATCGACCCGGAAGTGCTCATAAAAGAGCTGGAGTCCCTGCAAAGACGGGGAATCAACACCGATAACCTGAAAATCAGCCAGCGGGCCCACGTGATCTTCCCTTACCACCGGTTGTTGGACCAGGCGGAAGAAGGTCGCAAGGGTGAAAACAAGATCGGCACCACATGCCGGGGCATCGGCCCGGCCTACATGGATAAATCGGCCCGGGTAGGGATACGGATGGTGGATCTGGTGGACCGTGAAGTGTTTGCGGGGTTGCTGGAACGCAACATGGAAGGAAAAAACCACCTCCTGACAAAGGTCTACGACAGTGACGCCCTTGATTATAACAGTGTTTTGGAAGCATACACTTCTTACGCAGAAACCCTGAAAAAATACTTGGCAGACGTATCCATTATTATTAACGACGCCATAAAGCAGGGTAAGAATGTGCTCTTTGAAGGGGCCCAGGGGACTCTCCTGGACCTGGATCACGGCACTTACCCCTATGTTACTTCTTCTCACCCCACAGCTGGCGCAGCCTGTCTGGGCGCGGGCATCGGCCCGACCCGGATCGACCGGGTCATCGGTGTGGCCAAGGCCTATACCACCCGGGTGGGGGAAGGTCCCTTCCCCACGGAACTCAGTGACGATGTGGGTACTTATATCCAGAAAAAGGGCGGCGAATTCGGTACAACCACAGGACGCCCGCGCCGCTGCGGCTGGTTTGACGGAGTGGTGGGACGCTACGCTGTCAGAATTAACGGCCTGGACTACCTGGCCATCACTAAGCTGGACGTCTTGAGTGGCCTGGAGAAGGTTAAGATCTGTACCAGTTACTGCTACCGCGGAGAATTGATGGATGAATTCCCGGCCAGCTTGAGGGTTTTGAAAGAATGCGTACCTGTTTACGAGGAACTCCCGGGCTGGCAGGAGGATATCTCCGGGGCCAGGAGCCTGGAGGACCTACCAGCCGCTGCCAGAAGGTACCTGGAGAGGATTGAGGAGATTGCCGGCGTGCCCATTGCCCTGGTGGGTGTAGGAAGCAGGCGTTCCCAGACCATTATCACTGCTTCCATCTATGATTAAGAAAGTTAAAACACTGCTTTTGAGCGGACTCTTAAATGGGTTCGCTTTTGTTATTTTTTTTCTTATTTTTTTTTGTTGACACCGCTTAGCCTGTTATAGTAACATATCTAACTGTAAGGCGTCTTGGGCCATTAGCTCAGTCGGTAGAGCACCTGACTTTTAATCAGGGTGTCGGTGGTTCGAGTCCACCATGGCTCACCAATTAATTTATTTATTATAATTTATTTTTTGGGGAAGGCAGGATTTACCCGGTATCTTATTGAAGCCCTGCCAAAAGCAATAGGGCCCCATGGTCAAGTGGCCTAAGACACCGCCCTTTCACGGCGGTAACCCGGGTTCGAATCCCGGTGGGGTCACCACAAAATCATTTATTCAGGCAGCTACCGGGGGCTGCCTGAATAAATTTAGATGCAGGTTATTGGCAGACCCAGGACCAGCCATTGGCTTGCTGGTCTTATGTGGGCGCTCTTTAAAAAAGTGGATGGGCGCCATAGTAAAAGAGTAGTTAACGGGGGGAAAACGGTTTTCCCGACTTGCAATTTTTTTTTGAATTGTCTATAATAATAGAACCGGGCGGGTGTAGCTCAATGGTAGAGCATCAGCTTCCCAAGCTGAGGGCTGCGGGTTCGATCCCCGTCACCCGCTCCAGTGATAGCAAGGATATCCGAGGCTGAATAAGCCCCGGATTTTTATTTCCCCTTTTTTCCCTTAGAATCTTAGGATATCGTAAAAACAGAAGATACGATAAAGTGGGGCTCCAAAAGGGCAAAAAAAAAACTACGTTCAATGCTGTAGTTAATGCTGTGCCCTTTCCCGCCGGGCGAATAGTTCTTCATAGGTGGACATGTGTCTAACTATAATTTTACGGGTTTCGCGGTTATCCAGTTCTACGATACGATCCAGTTTCCAGCTGCCACCGTTGGCAAAACCGGAAACTATATAATTATAATAGAATCTAAGGGTGTTAAAAATCTTTAAGTTTGCCAGTTGCTTAAAAAATGTCATTTTTTATCGCCCTATTTTATATTATCAAAAATTAATAGAGTTAACAATACATATTGTAGAAATAAGACGACTTATCTCCAGGTTTGGTAAGGACAGATATATCCGGATAAGTGAGATAGCTGGGAAAGCCAGGCTTGTGTTCTCCTCCTGGATTATGCTTCAAAAGTGGGTGCCTTGACACTATCCTGTTGCCTCTTTGGGTTGACGAGCCAGTAATGGAAGATATACAATTGGGGAAAATACTATGGGAGTGTGTTGTAGGAGCTCCCTTTTACCATTTTATAGACTAGATTCAGGCAGAAAGCGCCGCGAAGATTGATGGTAACTTGAAAAAATTTAGACAAAAATGCCTGCGGTTATAAAGTTTAATTAACCAGTATAGGGAGGCAGGCTTTAAATATTCAATTTTGAATATTTCAACCTGACCCATTGAATCTACAGCAAGGAAGTTACAGCATTTGGTTGAATATATATGTTGCCGAACCAGACCGATGGATCCTTTTCATGGAAAGGAGATAGGTCATGGGAGCACCCTTTAAACATTTTATAGACCAGATTCCGGCAGAGAACGCCGGAATTGAAATATTGGAAAGTGAGAAAGTAATGTTGCTCAAACCCCGGTTTTATATTCTGAACCAGGTCACTGAGGTCAAAGACTACCATTTTGTGATTCCCACATCCACTCCGCCACCGACCTGGATCGGGAAACGCGAATACCACTTCCGCAAAAACAGCATGGTATGCTTTAAGCCGGGTGATGGTGTCTTAAACAAAATTGATGCCCCTACCAAAGAGTACGTGAACATATGTTTCAACAGGGAATTCTTTGAGGAGATAGTACGGGAGGTTACAGGGAAAAGAAACATCTTAAAAAAGGTGGAATATTCACCCAGTCCCCAGCTGCTTCAGGTAGTCGCCAATTTTGAAAATGAAGTCAGAAACTATCATGGTAGTTGTCCCTTGATGCTTCAGAGTATTTGCGTGCAGCTGGCCATACAGGTGATCCGCTGTACGGAAAATGATACTGCTGATTTCAAAAAATATGGCCGGGAAAACAATTACGTAAGCAAAGCCATAGAGTACATGAAGGCTTATTACAATGCGGGAATTAGTATAGACGATATCTGCCGGGAGATTAATTTAAGCCCCTATTACTTTATCCGCCTTTTTAAGGCCAGGACAGGGGAAACCCCCTATCAATATCTTTTAAGGCTAAGGCTTCAACAGGCGGAAGTACTGTTAGAACAGGGCGAATATTTAGTAGAAGAGGTGGCACGTTTATGTGGTTTCGTCCATACGGGGCACTTTTCTTCTCTATACCGGCGTATTAAAGGGATGACACCCACGGAATACAGAAAAAAAAGGAGTATTAGCTATAAAAAATAAGAGATATCGAACTCTACCGCCCAGCAGTCTTGAGGGGCGTTTTTTTATGTTTCAAAAGAGCAATTTTGTTAAAAAGGCAGGGCAATATTTAGCAAGTCGTCATATACACAAAGATTATAATTATTGTTACAGATAATGTTTTTGGAAATAGCCGAAAAGTTTTATTTACAATATTTAGGAATTGGCCGTAGCTTGTGCGATTAGACTGCCATATTTGTCATACGGGACATCTCAATTTATATTATTTCTTCGATGTTCTGAATTAAAAAACATCTCTTAGCGGGGCAGAGGGGACAATTTATTTTTAGGAAAGTGTCGGCTTTGCAGGAAATTAATAACTTTTAACGAATGAAAAGTTACTTAATCTTTTTTTACAGAAATCAGAACGGACGTTTCGTAAAGGAACTCTGTGACTAAAGGGGGATGGTCGCTCCATTAATAAACCGACTTAAATATAAAACGGGATGTTTGTTAGCACTGTCGTTTTAGTTTTTTGTGTTACTTGCAGGCCCATTTGATTCAGGCGGTTGGAAAGAAAAGACAAAGGAAAGGTGGCGAGTCTAATCGTTATGAAATTTAGGGCTCTGGCAGTGGCTATAGCCATATGTTTCGGGTTTTTATTATGTTTACCTGGTATGGTTGTAGCCAGTGCAACGGATGTGCACGGGCACTGGGCGCAGGAGCAAATTGAAAAATGGCTAACTGACGGGTTAATAAAAGGTTATCCCGACGGGCAATTTAAGCCGGATCAGGAAATTACCAGGGCTGAATTTGTTGCGCTGGTTAACCGTGCCTTTGAAAAACAAATTGAAAAAGCCACAGGCGGCTTTTCCGATGTGAAACCATCGGATTGGTTTTACGATGAAGTAGCATACGCTAAGGCCGCTGGTTACATTTCAGGTTATCCGGATGGTACATTCAAGCCATATAACGCAATTACCCGCCAGGAAGCGGCGGTCGTGATTGCTAAACTCCTGGGCCTTACACCTGAGTCCGGGATCGCCGTTGAACCTTTCAGCGATTACATTAGTATTGATCAATGGGCTATGTCAAGTGTTGATGCAGTTGCTGCACATGGTATAATGCATGGCTTTCCCGATAAAACCTTCGGTCCCCGAAAAAACATTACCAGGGCTGAGACTGTCGTTATCCTTGACAGGGCACTAGCCTATCAAGGCGATGAAGATGAAGATGAAATTATTGATGAGATAGATGAGTTTTTAGGTATTAAGGGCACAGTCAAAATAAATAATCAACCTGTAAGGGGAGCCACCGTCAGAATTTTTGTTAAAGATTCCAGAGAAGTATTAAAAGATACAGTCACTGGCGAAGATGGCAGTTTTATATTTGAGGTGCCAGAGGGAGAGTATGAACTTACGGCGGTACGGGAAAAGTATGTTGGTTATACCGGAATAACCGTGACTAAAGCCGGTGCTGCCGATGACCAGGAAATATCATTAGCCGAAGGGGCAAAGGTGAGCGGCACGATACTGGATAATCGCGGCAACAGGCTTAAGAATATCCCCTTTGCTTTTACGGTCAATCCGAGCTTTGTTGGGAACACTGATAATAATGGTGCATTTTCAATTGTGTTACCCGTGATGGATAACAATGGACAAACATTGTCATATACGGGTTATGTCCTTTACAACGGTAGCTGGGAGGTCTTTGCTGCCAACCAGCAGTTCAGCGGTGATACAAACCTGGGACAGCTGCGCGCTAATATCTCCACCAGGTCATCCGGCGGCGGTGGTGACGGCGGGTCATCCGACACCACAGCGCCTTCGTGGGTGGACGGCTATCCCAAAGCTGAGAATGTAACCCATGATGGATTTAGACTTTTCTTTAAGGCGGATGAAGACTGCACAGCCTATTACGTGGTGCTGGGAAAAGATGCGGCAGCGCCTGGTTCAGCAGATGTAAAGAGCGGGGCTGACGGCCAGAAAGACCTGAAAGCAAACATCGAAGAAAGTGTGGACGTCAGTGGTTTGGCGGCTAATACTACGTACAATATTTATGTGGTAGCAGAGGATGCTGCTGGGAACCTGCAGGTCAGTCCGGTGAATGTGGTAGTAAGAACCGATGATGCGCCTGGGGACACCACAGCGCCTTCGTGGGTGGACGGCTATCCCAAAGCTGAGAATGTAACCCATGATGGATTTAGACTTTTCTTTAAGGCGGATGAAGACTGCACAGCCTATTACGTGGTGCTGGGAAAAGATG
>Ga0208564_1002523_pt1 | contig 14399 bp, 11 predicted proteins | sample AD_UKC073_MetaG_FD_184439 | JGI IMG/M metagenome (GOLD analysis project Ga0208564, IMG submission 184439) | Active sludge microbial communities of municipal wastewater-treating anaerobic digesters from USA - AD_UKC073_MetaG (SPAdes) (version 2) | ecosystem: Engineered > Bioreactor > Anaerobic >... | reverse complement strand
CATAGGTTCATATTTATATATATTTAAATTAAATTTATTTAAATCAGCTTCTATATATAATTTTTCTAATTCTATATTATTTATAAAATTATGTACGCTAGCATATATATAGTTAGTATGCATATTATCAGAATAATGTATGCCTAGATATTTATATAATTGCTGATTATTATAGTCATCATTACCATCACGCCCTCGTAATACTGTTTTATCATCAGATAAATTTTTTGTTATTAATGTAGTTGATTGTAGCATCCACTTTTTTCTGTTATCATGGTCATAAAATATAACATTAAAAGCATATCCATATTTTTTATTTATTGTAACAGAATTGTTTATTGGCCTAAATGATTTAATAAAAAAATTACTTTTGTCTTCAAAAATATGATTAGTTAAACATTTTTTTGTTAGAAATTTTGATATGCTTTCACCATAATCATTTTTTGACATAGTATTCTCAGCTAATGCATCTAGCACAATACCATTATCTTTTATCATCATATTAACATTAACAAAATTTAAGTTATAATATATATCAATAAAACAAGTATAAAAACTATCTATATCTTTCCATGCATGCTCACATACATTGTTAATAAATGTTAATTTATTATCATATGCACATATCCATTTCATATTATCATTAGTATAATCTTCATTAGTAGCAAATCCTAAATCTAACATTTTTGCTATATTTTCCATCACTTCATATGATGTACCATCAATAGCAAAATTTTCACAATCATATAAATGCGGTATATATAAAATGCCTTCTATATTTATTGTCATAAATCTGCCTTCTTGTGTTGCCCCACTAGAATTTGAATTTACACTTGTTATTAAATAATCATTACGTATAGGTTTAAATAAATTATCTCTACCTCTTATAAATATACTAACTATATCACCATCTTTTGGAAAACTATTAGATAAAAAGTCGGCAGTACTATTCATGATAATTTTTAAATAAAGTCTTGGTATAATATCATTTTGATCTATTGTCATCTTTATTATTTCAGCAGGCTGAAAAATATAATTGTTTATTTGCACATGCGGAAATACTACTCCTCTTTTTTCTATATCTTTACCAAAATTTTCATATCCACTAAAGCCACCATAATCATAATCTTTCATTTTAATTTCTTCTAACTTGATTTTAGGAGGGAATTTTACAGTAATAAAGTCAGACATAATTTTTAAATAAAATTTTTTATATATTATTTTAATTTTTTAATTTTTGATATTAATTTTTCTTTTGATAACGGCATATCATCATCAATAGTTTTTTCTGTTACATTAGGGCCTAGTATTATACCACCATCTTCAGTAAACATTAACTCAACATCACCTTCTTTTGCATAATTAGGCGGTAATTTACTTTGATTTTCATAATCACTAATAGTATCACCTTTATTTATTATATTACTTTTATTTGACATTTTATTATATTGCTTTCTTATTATATTTGAAGGATTTTCTTCCTTTTCTGATTTACTTATAAAATTATCAATATTATTAACATCAGGTAATATTAAAACATCACCACCTTCTATAGTAAAAGGATTTGATATCTCATTTGCTTTTAATAATATTTCTAATTTACTTATATCACCATATTTTACTTTAACTACTAAGTCAGGTCTCATTGTAAAATCATCTGGCACAACACATATATCATTTATAATAAAATCATCATTTTTTAATACTTGTGATGTCAAATCTATTATGCTATCACCATCTTTATCGATAATAGGTTTAGCATCAACTGTTTTAGGAAAGTTTATCATAACTATTTTTGTTTATTTGTTTTATAATATCCTAATTCCATATTTCTTGCTAAATTAGTGCCATTATCCATCCATGTATTATATGCTTTTACACCAGATTCTTTTATATCATTCCAGTCAGCTTCTTTTAAATATGATATATTTGATTTTTTTATTTCATCAGTGCGTTTGCCATCAATAATATTACCAGTATTCTTATCAACTTTGCTTTCTACATTACCAGCAAGATTTTTCTCTAATCCATCAGGCAATGTATATATTCTGCCTGCACCTTTATTAAACATTGACTCAACACCATATCTATCTCTACTCATAGCATGTTTTAATTTAACAGTTATTGTCAATTCAGTAGGAAAATCATCAACGCCCATTTCCCCACCAAATTTAAAATCACAACCATCACATATTAAATTACCTATCATCATTATCGGATTGAGAGGATTGCCTATAACTAAATGCCAAGGGCCTGTAGGCTCACCTGTTAATAATGCTCTAAATCCATGAAACATAGGTGCATGACCACCAATTTGGGCTCTCATTGCGCCACTAAATCCTGCATTTGCTATTGATTTTAATGTACCTAATGGGTCTGATAGTAAATTATCAAATAAACTAGACAATCTATTGCCTATGCTAGCAAATGAATCTATTAGTACTTCACCAAATTTAACAGGATTGCCAGAATACCAAGCTGCCATACCTCGCTTCCACGGGTATGAAGCACTGCCACCTAAATATCGTTGTGAACCACCCCAAAAAGCACCTACACCATATGTTAATAATAAAAAATTAGATATAATATCTAGCATTGCAGCCTTTGAATTAATACCACCAATAGAACGCATAACATAATGAAAATTTAAACTTATTTCTTGATTAAATTCTAAGGGAGGTACTCTTCTATAAACACTGTCTATTCTATTAACAGGCCCTAGTATTCTATTTGCATAAGGCCCGTCTGCATAAGGATCGGGAGGAGCATCTGTGCGTAATGCACCACCTAGTTGAGCTTCTCCTGTTAGTACGCCCATTGATTTACCTAATTTACCTAATAGTCCTGGCATGTTATTGGCATCATTTGCGTCTCCATAATTTTCTGTATTAGGTTCAGTATTTGCTTTTAATTCTTCCCACGGCATATTAACACTAAAAGACATTATATTCTCAAAAGTATTACCTGTTTCTGCTCCCATCCATGTTACTGCTTGTGCAATAGGAGGTGCTTTAGTAAACTCATCCCTTTGGGGAGTATCGGGAAGGTTCATTACATCTTTATCATCTATAGTTTTATAATTTATCTTTTTTGTTTTTCCATTTTCTTTTATAGTATCTTGCACTGTTTGTAATTTATCACCTAGATCATCATTATAAAAAGGAAAATCTAATGAGTCATATGTAGGCACTGCATATCTTCTTAATGTTATTAAGTAATTATTTGGTATCTTACCAAAGTATTTACAATAAGCAAAGTCGCTATAGTAATATGGTGTAGTTCCTCTTTTATTTGCTTTGCCAAATTCTATTAATTTTTGCACTGTAGGTTCCTTTGATGGATTTATATTATTTCTACCCATCCATTCATTACCAGATAGTTCATGATTATAATCTTCGTACCATCTACGACGTCCTTCTTTATCTAGTAAACTATTCATTTTGCCATTATCATAAGCACCTTTTAATGTAACTATAGCAAATGAGTTCATAATAGAAGGTACTCCTTTAAAATTATCTTTATTAGGATCTAATTTTTCTTTTGGTGTATATATACCGACAGTACTGTCTGCTATTTGGTCTGAATTATAAGGGTCTATATATATAAATTCAGAATTGGTGGCATCGGTACTTACTGACTTTATTAATTTTGGGTCAGTTTGATGGTCTTCTGTCATAATTAAATTGCTTTTATTATATATATAAATTTTTTTAAATATAAAAAAACTCCTACATTTAATAAATGTAGGAGTTTTTAGTTGTTATTATTTAATACTTGACTACACTATAGAAATAGGATTACTTGCACTATCTCTTGGCACATCTACATAAAATGTAAAATATTGTGTTTGTGGATAGAATCCTGCTTCTACTAATGCGTATCTACTCTTAACAGCAAGTTTTGGTGACATTGTATTAGAATCAATAGTTTCTATACTTTCTGCTATCATATATACACAGAATTTAAGACCTGGCTCATCATCAGCACCTTTTCTACCTACTAATACTCTTGTATCATTCCAAGCCATATTAGGATCGATATATACTGTCATATCCATAAAAGTGCCTAATGGTGATAAGCCACTAGTTGTTTGGTTAATAGTATTTGGCAATGGTGCCATTTGAAATCCAGCTGAATCTTTTAATATACTACCAATTTGTAAGTTAGTAACTATGAAATTAGCAGGCCCTCTACGACCTCTCTGATATATAATACCAGCAGCTGCTAATATCCTAGACTGTAATCTTCTTTGTAAGGTAGTTTGATTTTCAAAATTACCATAATTTGTATAATAAGGAATATCCATAGTTATGACATTATCAGTCATACCTAATGCTTTAAATGTTCTATTACCAGTAGTATAGTTGAAATCTAATGATAAGTTAAGATTTTGTCCTTCAGCTTCACAAAATTCACTGTGATTACTCCAACCTAATGCAAATGCTCTATATAAGATATGTTTATTAATGCTTTGTGATAATTCATTAACACAAGCATTCTTTACCATTGATACAACATCATAGTTCCATTGACGACCTAAATCTTGTATTTGTTCAATAGTAACACCAGCATTCACTTGTACGGTAGCAGCATTAACAATTTTAGTAAATGTTTGCAATCCTAATGTGCGTGGATATGTTTGCTCACCAATACCCCTATCCATAGGATTATAAGGCACTAATGGATTAACATAATTACCACTCCAATCATAATCATCATTAGGGCCTGCTCCTGAAAATCCTTGTATATGATTTTCATATGCACTAACTAATGATACATCAACACCACTAGTAGGTTCTGATTCGCCAGGAGTTGTGCTATCACCCCAACTAATTGTAAATGTATTACTATCATCATTTTTAAATACATCAGCAATAGTAATACCTTGTGTTGTTTTAGATGTTATTTGTACAGGGCTATTAGTATTTCCTTTTGTGGTGACCACTTCATTATGTTTTAATACCCTAAATATAGGATATGCATTTATACGAGATTTTCCAACATATATTAAATGTAATATATTACCATTAGTATCTTTTGCTTCATAGTCATTGCCGACAACATAATCACCTTTTAAATTTGCTTTTATTAATATTGGATTTTCTGCGTAAGGGTCTGTAGGATTTGAAGGTATTTTACCCCCACTATATACATAGTCCATATACACAATAGACATCGTAGGGTTTGACATTGGTATTGTTGATACTATATCAAATCCGTGTGTTTGTGCTGCTGTTTGTATTGCGATAGGCAAGGTAGAAGGAAATTTATCACCTGATCCAACCTTTGTCCTATCATAAAAATTGGCCATCCCGCCATTACCAGTCATTGCAGGTACTGCGTTACCCATGCCAGGCACATTTTGTAAACCTATCATTGGGTATGCTATACTAAGTGGATTATATGATTCATATAACATATGATTATGTGCATACAAACTTAACCATTTTAGTTTGTTTTTATCTGATATACCTGTTTTTTCTTGTAATCCGGGAGCCCATTCTTCATAAATTTTTTGTTCGTTTAAAAGTGCCATTTTTTTAAAATTATTTTTTTAAATAATCTAATCCTGATAAAGCATTATCTACCATATTTTTGTATTCAATATCAGAAGATTTAACATCATCATTATTGATATTATTTTTTACTGATTCATTAATATGTTGATTTTTGCTATAATTATTATTTAGCAAGTCATATCTAGACACCCAGAAATTTCTAATTTGGTCATCTGTATTTAATACATAAAAATGGCTTTGCTTTCTAATTAATTCTTTAATATCAGGACTAGCATTTTCCCATAGTTTTTTAACAGACGCAGGCATTCTTTTGATATATTTATCTTCATCAATAGTTTTTTCATTCAAGTCAAATGAAGATATACCTTCATTTACTTTTTGGCTATAATTATCATCAAATGCCATATCCACTTTTTCTTTTTTAGTGTCTGCAGTACGCATATATTCTATCTTATTTGTTTCATCTAATAAATTTGGAATATAACTATTATTAATTATACTCCTATCTATTTTTTCTTTTTGAATAGCATTTATTAGATTTTCTATATTTTCATTTAATTTATCTATATCATTATATTTATTATAAATATCTTCTTTTATTGTTTGTTCAGAATATTTTGATTTTCTACGATATTTATTACGACCATCTTCTATATTAAATCTATTATTCTCATTAACAAGTTCATCATCTATATAATTACCAAGTTTATTAAGTTTTTCTACTAACTCATTGTCTATAAAATCTTGTGTTCTATTAACTTCATTAACAAGTTCATCATCTATATAATTACCAAGTTTATTAAGTTTTTCTACTAACTCATTGTCTATAAAATCTTGTGTTCTATTAACTTCATTAACAAGTTCATCATCTATATAATTACCAAGTTTATTGAGTTTTTCTACTAATTCATTGTTTATAAAGTTTTGTGTTTTATTAACTTCATTAACAAGTTCATCATCTATAAAACTACCAAGCTTATTAAGTTTTTCTACTAACTCATTATTAATAAAATCTCTTGTATTATCAATAGTTTTTTCCAATCTATTAATATTTTCGGCAATATAATTTAGATACTCAATAATATTATCATCATTACTTGCCTTACTTGTGTTATAAGTTCTATTAAATTTGTTATTTATATTATTAATAGATTCTTGCAAATCACTTAATTTGCTAGTTAAATATTCTGAATATTTAACCATATCGTCATTTGTAACATAATCATTCATATTGTTATTATTATTTTTAAAAATATTTTCATTATATATATCAGACACATCAAAGATATTAATGCTTTCATCTATTATATTTAATTCACTATTAAGATTAGGCAAGTCAGGATATCTTATATAATCATTAATATCAAAATCTAGTGATTCATTGACTCGTTGTAATTCAGCATCATTGCCAAATCCACCATCAGCCACTAAATCATATGTGAATATGCGTTCTATCTTTACTTTTTTATTTTCTTGAACAGTACCTGCCGCTCTAGAAGATATAGATAAAGGAAATCCAGCATCTACTAATTTTCTTGCATTTATGCCATTTGGTATGGTATCTAATAATCTTATCCTACCTCGTATAGTATTAGTATTTTCATCATACCAAATTTTTTCAATAATATGGGATGCATTTTTTAATTTAGTATCAAAGACTTCTGGATGGTCTAATTCACCAACTAATTTATTACGAGATATCATTTCTTGTAAATATGGCAAATGTTTTAGATATTCTTCTTTTGTATATATTCTATTATTAGCATTTGTTTTATCTAACACAGCAAATATACCTGTCAATATATAATTATCCTTATCTACTACATCTAATTTATAATTAGATTTTTCTGTAATAAGAACTACTTTTTTTGAACTCATGTTTTTTATTTTTTTCTATATATATAAATTTTTTTATAAATGAATCATATTTAATCAAATAAAATATTTTCTGATATACCAAGACCCATTATCTTACCAAAATCATTTGTATTTGTAAATTCTATACTATCAATAACATAATTATATATGCCACCAGCAACAAATGACTTGCCTGGTAATTCAATATTATTACCATTTACCATTTTTATTATTACATCACCTTCAATATCATCTAATATATGCAATGCAATAATTTTAAAATAATAATTTTTATAAGATTTTTTATTTTCTAATATACAGAAAATATCATAAAAATAATTTAACATTTTTTATAATTTATTTTTAAAGAAATTCTTTATAAAATTGTAATATATCTTCTCTGCCAATTTAAATAACTTAGTTAATGCAGTATTATGTCCTAATACATTACATATATTCTCATCGATACTCATCAATTCATTTATAAATATTATTATACTTGATATATTAATTAATAAAAATGTATCTTTGATAATAAAATAATCAATACAATATAATAATAACATTATTATAAAATAATATCCTATTTTTATTAAACTATCAAAAAATCTATTTGACGATATCTTTTCATTACGTTTTTTTGCGGCAATTATGCCTGTTATTATATCAACAATGATAGCTGATAATATTATAATAAAATACCATTTAACATTAAAAAAAAATATATTTATTATCGTTAATGGTATTATAAGTATTGCATTAGTAGACGTTACATCTAATAACTTATTGTGCAATAAATCAACTTTTGTAATAAATGATGATATAAAATCAGAATTAAACATCATAATTTTTTATTTATTTTTTTTTTACTTTATAAGGTATCCCTTTATGTTTGGTGGCCGCAAAATCTTCAATCTGTTTATCAGTCATATCCGAATCTACTATTTTTAAAACCTCATCTTCTACTTCGTCCCTACTCAATTCCCCACGACGAACCGCCAAAGCAATACCAAACAGTCGCTGTTGCGAAATTGATTTGGATTTTTCATTTAATGTTTCAAATAATGTTTTCATGTACTATATATAAATATTTTTTAAAATGAAATTACCAATCTTCTGGTAATTCGCTTTCCAGTCCTAATTCTTTTGCTCTTTTTTTAATAAATCGTTTGGCTCTTTCAGGATCCTTAGCAAGACCCCATAGTTTAATAGCATTTTTTAAATCTTCTTTATTTTCTATTGGAAATGACCCATCGGGCAATGCTTTACCTTTATCTGCTAGTTCTTCTCGTTCTTTTTGAGTAAATTCCCGCTCATTTAAAAAATCAAAATATGTTTTCATAGTTTTTTTTATATATATAAATTTTTAATTAATTTTTATCAATATTGGATCAGAAAAAAATGTGTAATCTTTTGGCGTGTAGTAGCACATTAGCATAAATTGATAATCTTCCCTTTCATTTTCATCAAATTTTATTTTAACAAAATTTGTATTAATATCATAATCATATGTCCAGTTAGTATCACTAATTTTTTTATATCCAACTGCATATTTAAATATACCATCTATATTGTCCCAAAATACTTTTATTATATCATTATAAATAGTATATTTTATATTAGAAACATTAAAAGTTCTTTTATCTGATGTTACTATTGTTTTATTAAATTTTAAAAAACATCCATCTTCAATATTAGTACGATCTAATAATAATATACAATCATATTTTATTATATTATTTATATATTCAATATTATTAACATTAATAATTTTAAAATTATTAATGATATTTAAATTATCATTTAATATAATTCCTTCGCATCCATTATTTATTAAGTTAATATTAACTAATATGTTAAAATCAGTAGTATCAATAAAAAATATTACTCTAAAAACATTGTTTTTTAATAATTGATATTCAATTATTTCGCCATTAATATCCAAACTATTGTGTACGATATCAGTTACTGGCGTATTTAAATTCATAGTTGTCATATTATTTTATTTAATTTCAACAAATCCATTTTTACAAATATTTTTTTTATTTCCATTATTATCTATTATTTCTAAATATATATTATATATACCTTCATTAGCAAATGTCCATATTAAATTTTTAGCATTACATTCTATTAATATTTCATTTGTATCATAATTTATTATCTTCCATAAATATTTTTTTATATTATAAATTTTTAAATCAGTCGGTAATAAAAATATTATTGTAGTATATTTATTAACAGTAACTTTTTTATTTGATATATATAAATTATTATAATTAAATGATCCATTTATTGCTGATGTATATAGCATTTTATAACTATTTGGGTCATCATTAATAGATTTATATTTATCAGGTAGCCATATATAATTAATTATATTACCATAATCATCATATTTATATCGTACAGAAGGATACCATCCATAATCTAAACTAGGTGATTGACCATATTCATAATATTTTCTTGATATTATATTATTATAGTTATGATAGTTATGATATCCATAAAGATGAGGATCATTCCAGTTTGCCCATGCACCAATAGGATAGCTATGACTAATTAAAGGGTCTATATATTCACCTATGCATCCATTATCAAATTTTATATATCCTAATGTTTCAGTAGTTTTATATTTTGATATTGCATATATACAATATTCTGTTGGCGTGGTATTTATATTTTTATATAATATATATTCAAACTTTGATAATATATTACCATCATAATTATTAAGTTCATTTACTGCAAATTGCCAATAATCATCTTCTGTAACATTTATATTATCAACAAAGGGCAAATCATGGAACATAAATATATCATTATCATTTATATTTATTGTGCCCCCATTAGCAATGTCTAATATTTTAAAATATGGCAACGCACCATCTGAATATTCAAAGTCATCCCACCATAAATGATCTAATTCTTGCCAGCTTATATTATCTAATGATTGCCAATTTATATTATTTAATCCTATCCATTTTTTTGCATAATCAACATCAAAATCAGATTTCCTTAATTTAAAAGATGATGATAATAAGTAAAGCTCATTATTTTTATCATTTATAGTTAATATTGTATTATCATTATCATAACCAATATTAGTTACTTCTAATGTATATTCATTTTCTTTTATATTATAATCAAAATACCAATCACCATTTAGTTGATAAATATTATTATTATTTATAACAAAATCATTATGATAATTATAATCATTGAAATTTAATAATATTTTATTACTATTACCATTTTCATAATGTACTGTTTTTACAGTAAATTCATAATATTTATATTCAATAGTAGCATTATTATTTAAATTAATATCACCATCAAGTTCAACAACTTTTATTTGATTACCATTAATATTTTCTACTTGTAAATGTTGAGTATATAATTCATTATTATATATAGATGTCATTGTAATAAAAGTAAAGCCAGGAATAATTTCGTTTGGTTCTAAACTATAATTTAATTGAATAATATTATCATTTAAAAATGTTATATCATTAGTATTTCTTATTTTATATATTTTGCCATATTCATTAGATCGTTTCTCTATAATACTATCTAATTGAATACCACAAACAACTTGCGGATAGTTATTATAATTTATATCTATAATATCATTTATTTTAATATTTTTATATAATGGTTTATTTTTATCTGGCTCACATATTACAAATTTAGTATTATTATCAATATGTCCATTTATAATTATCTGATTTCCTATCTCTCTTAAACATTGCCAATTTGTATTTATGCCATTTGGTATATATTCTAATTCAATTTTTGTAATATTATTTTCACTATAATCAGCATTAACAACTCCTACTTTATGTACTATATTATCATAAACAAAATATATATAATCATTAATAACATTTGTTTTATTGCGTAATGGGGGCTGTATATATTGACCATAGCATTTTATTATATTATTACTTTTATCTATATAAAATAATTTGCCCACATATCTATTTGCTTCATTAACTTTTATGATATCATAACTATCATTTTTTACTATTTTATCATTAAAATCATATAAATATTTTTGTACTGACAAATCATTCCATGATACATTAATATTATTCCATTTCGTATCATTCATTATTTCAGGATTTGCCCAGTTACCACCAAACTCATACCAGCTTATATTATTAGTTTCTTTCCAATTATTTATTGGTTTATGATACTTATACATCATAGTAAAAAATAATTCTGGTATATTAATATCAATTTTTTTTCTTGCTTTTACATAAGCATTTGTCATATCATATAAAGTAAGTTCTATATCATAACTTCCTATATATGGTAGTACTATATTTATATTTCTACCGTCATTTATGTTATATCTTTTATTATAATAAAATTTATTTGGATTTTCATATTTTATTGTCCATTCTAATTCATAATAATCTAAATGATTTATAGATGTCCAAGTATTCAATAAATTATACCATGCATCATTCAATTCACACCATTTTATTAAATTATCGTCAAAAACAAGATTTACTTTACAACCAATAAGACAATCATCTTTATGTAATTCACTATTAGTATCTATGTAATTAATATTATTAAATAAACTGTTACTATAATCTTCTATATCTTCAATATATCCTGATGTTATAATATCAAATGAAGGTGTAAATTCTTTATTAACATAAAAAGTATTGGTATTATCCGACCATGTGTTTAAAACATATCTGTCAAAATAAATACCATCACCTGTTATATCTATAATATGAGCATTTAAAGGTAAAAATTTATTTTCTAAATATTTCTTTAATGAAAATAATTTCATTAAAACTTCATCTTCACTATATAAAAAGTCATCAATAACAACAGGTAGATTATTTTCATAGTTATCAGTTACTTTATTTATATTATAATGTAAACTAAAAAGATTTGTTTTTTTCCAATTATTACTTTTTATAAGGTCATTAATTTGTGCATAATCATCAACATCTAATTGTTTATAATGATTGTACTTAAATTTATTTTGTGATGATATATTTTGTTTATTAATAAAACTAATAATATCATTAACATTAGTTAAATTTCTATATGTACTATTAACATTATTAGAACTGGAAACATTCAGCCAATATTCTTTTATTGTTAAATCACTATAGTCAAAAAATTTTAAAATATTTTTTAATGCTTTATATGATCCTATATAAGGAAATATATTATGATATTCTAATAATAATTCTTTGCGTTTTTCATTAAGTAATTTGTAATTTGGTAATACTTCATTAACATCAGCATCTTTAAATATTTTTGCTTCTGTTTCAGTTATCTTTAATCCAAAATTTTCTAATAATTTATCTAATCGTTCATCCTCACCAATAACTTCACCGTGTATTAATATTTTTGCAATAATAAATTCTCTATTATTATATATTTCATTTATATAAAGATAAGATTCATATACACCTTCATCATCGGATTGTAACCCTATATTAATTTGACATGTACTATTATAATTTATATTAGTAACTCTATATAATTGATTATCAATAGTATCATTAGTACCATCTTCTAATTCAATATTATAATCATATTTTTTTATTACAGATGGATAATTACCATTTTTATCGACAGTAAATAAAAATATATCATCATCACCATCTAATTTTATATTTAACTTGTCATTATATATACCATTATGATTTAAACTATATCTTGGATATATATATTTAAGTTCATTTAAATTATTTTTTATAGCTTCTGATATAAATATATTTTCAACTTCTGTTAGTCCAACTGATATTTCATCATCAAAAAATAAATTACCTTCATAATAAAAAGAAGGAAATGTAAATCCTGATTTATGGTATGGTAATATAACATTATTTATTGAACCATCATTATTTTTTATTATAAAATTAGTTCCTTCTATTACAAAATTATTATTTGTGTTATTGTCTTTTATTATTATTTTTACATTATCACTATAACCAAGACCACCTTTTATGACACCAATTTTTTCTATTTCATTATTAATATTTGTAAGTACTTCTAATTTAGCATTTTCTGTATTTGTATTATCAATAATTTCTATTGATATATTATATATCTTTTTTAAATTAAGGTTATGACCCTTTTTATTGAAAAATTCAAAATTATTGTATAATATCATGAAATAAAAAAATTATTAAAATATAAAATAATATATTTTTTATAAATTATCAAAGTACATAGAATAAACCATTACAATATAATCAATATTGCATATTAATTTTCCATATTCAATTAAATCCTCTTTTGACGCTATATCATCATATTTTATTCCAAATGAATTATCATTTTTTTCACCATATTTATAATTTTCCCCCCTAAAAACATATGAATAAAATTGAGCACCAATAAATTTATTACCATTACAATGGCATAATACATACTTGCCTGTTTTTCTATCCTTATTTATGAAATATAAATAAAACTGAAGATCACATATATGATTTTCAATATAATCATCAACTACTTTATTAAATATTTTTTCTGGAACACTTTTAAACTTTGATTTATCTATAATATTTATTATATCATCTTTATGATCATATAAAAATTTATGCACTGATTCACCAAACATATTTACTAATTTAGTGGGATCCTTTTCTAATACAATATTACGATTACTATATAAATTACCTTTATATAAATCAATGTCAATATTTTCTTTTTCTAGTGCATCAAATCTTTTTGACCAATATGATGAATCACTAAATAATTTTAATCCAGGATAATAACGTTTTACATAATTAGGATATTCAATTAATATATTTTCTATTTTTTTATGATTAATATGTATATCCCTCCAATCTAAATTTAACGATGATTCATTTAATGCTTCAAATAATGTTTTCATAATATTATTGTTTTTTTTATATATATATATAAATTTTTAATTTATTTTATTAGAATCTTTATCAATAGTATAATTAAATGTTTTTTTTATATTCTTAACTTGCTCAATTAAAAAAAATATCATCTTTTCAAACTCATTTAATA
>Ga0208564_1002517_pt1 | contig 14420 bp, 13 predicted proteins | sample AD_UKC073_MetaG_FD_184439 | JGI IMG/M metagenome (GOLD analysis project Ga0208564, IMG submission 184439) | Active sludge microbial communities of municipal wastewater-treating anaerobic digesters from USA - AD_UKC073_MetaG (SPAdes) (version 2) | ecosystem: Engineered > Bioreactor > Anaerobic >... | reverse complement strand
CGCAGCGCGGGCCGTTTCGGCGGCGGTCGCGGGGTCGAAGACGATCCAGCCGGTGTCGCCCTTGATGAAGGTGATGTTGGCCAGGTCGAAGCCGCGCACCTGGTAGATCTTGCCGGGCAGCACTTCATACAGGCCGTAGGCCATGTTGAGGATGGCCTGGCGCTGCAGCGAGGGGTTGATGCTGTCGAAATCCTTGCCCTGCAGCAGGAAACCGTAGCTTTCCATGTCCCAGGCCACGTGGCCGGCATCGGCCATGATCTTCTTGAACGGCGGCACGGCGATCAGGCCGCGCTGGGCTTCCTCGAAATCGCGCTTGTCCTCGAAGGGCAGAGCCTTCTTCACCCCGTTGCGCAGCTCCACGGTGAAACGGGATGCCGGCTTGCCTTCCGGGTGGAAATGCGCGTCCTGCGCGGCAGCCGGGCCGGTGGCGGCCAGGAGGGTAAGGCCGCTGGCCAGCGCGACGGCTGCGGCAACAACGGATGATCTGAACAACAGGGGGGGCATGGAGGTCTCCAGGAGAACCGGGCGGGGCCGGGATCGGCCAAACTGCGCGAGGCAAACTGTTTACGATTGTGGATACCGCTTCGCGGACTGTCCAATGCGATCTGGTAATAGGCCCTATACCCCGCCATCATGCCCATCAAGCTGCGCCAACTGCACCACCTTCTTGCCCTCGACCAACACGGCAGTTTCATCCAGGCCGCGTCGTCGCTGCACATCACGCAGCCGGCCCTGTCGCGCAGCATCCAGGGCCTGGAAACCCAGGTGGGCGCACCGCTGTTCCTGCGCGAAGGCCATGGTGTGGTGCCCACCGACCTGGGGCGCGTGCTCATCCAGCATGCGCGCCAGATCACCCGCATGACCGACAGCCTGCACGATGTCATCGGCAACCGGGCGCTGAACAGCAAGGACCTGGTGCTGGGAGCCGGCCCCTTCCCCGGCAACACCATCGTGAGCCGGGCGGTGGCCCGCTTCATCGACACCCATCCGCGGGTCAAGATCCGCCTGGAGATCCGCAACTGGGACGAACTGCTGCCCCGGCTGCGCAGCCAGGAGCTCGACCTGTTTGTCGCCGAGACCAGCACGCTGGAGGGCGAGCCGGATCTGGAGGTGGAGACCATGGCCCGGCATCCGATTTACTTCCTGGCGCGCTGCGGCCACCCGCTGGCGGGTCAGCCCGTGCTGGACATGGGCAAAGTCTTCAGCAACCCCGTCATCTCGCCGTCCCGGGTGCCGCCCCGTGTGCTGGAGCCGGTGCTGTCGGCCATCGCGCGCACGAAAGGGCTGCAGCCCGATGCCAATGCCTTCCCGGCGTTGCTGTGCTCCGATTTCTCGATCATCAAGCAGGTGGTGGCCGGCTCCAATGCCATCATGGCCAGCACGCTTTCCAGCGTGCGCACGGAGCTGGAGCGTGGTGAACTGGTGGTGCTGGGGGCCGAGCCCTGGATGCACCTGCACTATGGCCTGGTCATGCGCAAGACCACGGAACCTGTCAGCAGCGCCATCCTGACGCTGCGCGACTACCTGGTCGAGGCGGAGCGGTTAGTCAGTGAGGCAGAGGAGGCCCTGATTGCGCGCTGGGTGCCCTAGGAGCCTGCGCGGCAGCAGGGACGCCGGCTGCCGCGCAGGCTCAAAGCAGGAAGCTGCCCGCCTGTGCCACGGCGTCGGCATCGGCCTGCACCGCCTGCGGCGGGCCACCCTTGCCCCATAACACGCCCTGCCAGGCCATGCCCAGAAACTGCGCACACAGCCGCACCGAGTCCACCATGGGCTGGGCCTTGAGGCGGTCGCCGCTGGTGCAGACCAGGCGCAGGCTCTTGCGCGCCATGTCGTCCTTGAAAGCCACGCCGGGCGTGCGCATCCAGCCGCTCCAGTGGTCCAGGTAGAGCTTGAGCGGTGCCGGGATGCTGTACCAGTACACGGGGGCCACCAGCACGATGTCGGTGGCGGCCAGGGTGGCGTCCAGCAGGGTCTTCAGGTCGCCGGTGGGCGGGTCGTACTGCCCGGTGGTGTGGCGCCGGTCGATGAAGGGCGGCAACTGCATGCCGGCCAGTGCATGCCAGGTCTGCGTGGTGCTGGCAGGCAGCGCAGCGGCGGCTTGCCGGGCCAGCCATTCGGTGTTGCCGAGGTGGCCGGGCTCACGGGTAGAGGTGGTGAGGAACAGGAAATGGGGGGTGGTCGTCTGCATGGCGCGATCGTAACGGCACTCGCACGACGGCCTGGCGGGGCTTCACCGCACGCCCAGGAAGCGGAAGCCCGGCATGTCAGGTGCGCGCCCGCTGACCAGCTCGGCCAGGGCCTTGCCTGAACCCGCGCCGTGGGTCCAGCCCAGGGTGCCGTGGCCGGCGTTGACCCACAGACCTTGGTGGCGGGTGCGGCCGATAAAGGGAATGTTGGTGGGTGTGGCCGGGCGCAGGCCACACCAGTACTGCGGGTTGCCGCCTTCTTCCGGGGTGCGGGTGTCGCACACGCCGGGCAGGATCTCTTCGATGCGGCGCGACAGCATGTGGCAGCGCGCGCGGGCTACCGGGCTGTCGAGCGACAGGTCGAAGCCGCCCAGCTCGATGGTGCCGGCCACCCGCAGCACGTCACCCAGGCGGGTCATGGCGATCTTGCGGCCGTCGTCGATGGTGGAGACTTCGGGCGCGGCCCCAGGCCGCAGCAGTGGGAAGGTGGCGCTGTAGCCCTTGCCGGGGTAGATGGGCAGGTCCACCCCCACGCTGCGCAGCAGCGGGGCGCTGTAGCTGCCGCAGGCCACCACCACGGCGTCGGCCTTCAGGGTCTGGATTTCAGCATCTTTCAGGGCTCCTGCGACCGCTGCGTGCCGGTGCACAGCTACTGATTCGATAGCACCTCCCGCCAGGTTCAGCCGCAGCACGTCATGGCCGTAGAGCAGGGTGGCGCCCTGGTCGGCGCAGTGCCGGGCCAGCGCCTGGGTGAAAGCGCGGGCATCGCCGCTCTCGTCGCTGGGGGTGTAGGTGCCGCCGGTGATGTGGGCGCCATAGGCGGTGAAGGCGGGTTCGATCTGCAGCAGCTCGTCGCGGCTGACCATGCGCCGCTCCACGCCGTACTGGCGCATCAGCTCGGACGCGTGGCTGGCCGCCTCGAAGGATTTCTGGTCGGTGTAGAAGTGGGCGATGCCGCGCTCCAGCCGGTGGTAGTCGATGCCGGTGGCCTGCACCACGTCCTTCAGCGCCGCGTGGCTGTAGATGCCCAGGGCCACGATCTGCTGCACGTTGCGGGCGAAGGCCGTGTCGTTGCACTGCGCCAGGAACTGCAGGCCCCAGCGCCATTGCTGCCAGTCGAGCTGCGGGCGAAACAGCAGGGGCGCCTCCTTGTCGAACATCCACTTCAGCGCCTTCAGCGGTGCGTCGCGGTTGGCCCAGGGTTCGCAGTAGCTTACCGAGATCTGCCCGGCGTTGCCGAAGCTGGTCTCCAGCGCGGCGCCGTCCTGGCGCTCGACCACGGTCACTTCATGGCCCTGCTGCAGCAGATGCCAGGCGGTGCTGATGCCGATGATGCCGGCGCCAAGAACAAGGGTTTTCATGGTGCGCAGTGTCGGGGATGCGTCGCTTTTGCAAAAGGAAAATTAAACTAACAGCCTGACTATCAGCAACCCTAATACACAGCACTGGCCATGAGTACCTTCGATCCTGTCGCGCTGGAATGCCTGGCCGCCATCGTGGAAGAGGGTGGCTTTGAGCGGGCGGCGCAGCGCCTGCATGTCACCCAGTCGGCCGTGTCGCAGCGGCTGCGGGCGCTGGAGGCACAGGTGGGTTCGGTGCTGATCGTGCGCAGCCGGCCGCTGAAGGCCACCTCGGCCGGGCAGCTGCTGCTGCGCCACGCCAAGCAGCTGCGCCTGCTGCGGGTGGACCTGGAGCGCGACCTGCAGGAGCTGGCGCCCCACACCCAGGGCGGCAGCCGCGAGGAAGAGCGCATCTCCATCGCCGTCAACGCCGACAGCATCGCCACCTGGGCCCTTCCCGCGCTGACCCCATTGGTGCGCAACGGCCTGCCGGTGGAGATCATCACCGACGACCAGAACTTCACCCAGGAATGGCTGCGCTCGGGCCATGTCATCGGCTGCGTCACCACCCTCAAGCCCGCGCTGCGCGGCTGCAAGGTGGTGCCGCTGGGCGCCATGCACTACGTGGCGGTGGCCGAGGCGGGCTATGTGCACACCCACCTGCCGGAGGGGCTGACCGCCCACAGCTTCCGGGCGCTGCCCTTCATCGCCTTCAACCGCAAGGACGGCATCCAGGCCGAGTTCATCGGCCAGGTGTTCGGGCTCAAGCGGGTCAACCTGCGCCAGTGGTTCGTGCCCAGCTCCGAAGGGCAGCTGCGGGCGGTGCGCGCCGGCTGGGGGGTGAGTGTGGTGCCGCAGATGCTGGCCAGCCCGCTGCTGGCCACGGGAGAACTGGTCAACCTGGCGCCGGGCCATTCGCTGGCCGTGCCGCTGTACTGGCACTGCTGGAACCTGGAATCCGAGGTGCTGGACGACCTGAGCCGCGCGCTCACCGGGGCAGCGCGCCAGGCGTTGCAGTAGAAAAAGAATGTGCTGGTGGGTAAGCGGCCAATCAACCCATCACCAGCGGTTCGCAGCGCAAGCATGAACCGGCGGCCGCGGAGCAGGCCATACCAGTGCACCCGTGGAACCGGCTTTGCCGGGCCACCGGGTGTGCCCCCCTCGCGCAGCAGAGGGGGGAGCCGCGCAGCGGCATGGGGGGTGTTTACCTCACCAACAGCACGGGCACCTTGGACAGGGCCAGCACCTGGGTGGCGACGGAACCCATCACCAGGTTGCCCAGCGTGCCGTGGCCGTGGGAGCCCATCAGCACCAGGTCGAACTTGCCGGCGTCGGCAAACTTGGCAATCGTTTCGCCGGGCACGCCCACCTTGTAGGTGGTCTGCACCGTGATCTTCTTGCGCTCCAGGAACTTGGCGACGGGCTGCAGCACTTTGTTGGCCTCATCGGCGTAGTACTCGTCCACGATCTCCTTGCCCAGAGCGGCGCGGGCGCGGGCGGGCAACGCGGTGCGGATGGTCAGCGCGGTGTACTGGCTGTCCGGGTTGAGCAACTGGTCATGCACGGCCAAGTAGGCCAGCATCTTCTTGGTATAGGGGCTACCGTCGACGGCGAGAAGTATTTTCATGGTGCAAGGCTCCTTGTTGACAACACTCAAGCATAAAGCCATCCGGGCCCCGTGCGTTGATACACCTCATCCAGTGCGGTTCAGATCGACACGGTGCAGTGCGGACGAAAACCTTCCTGCTCGCCATTGCCGGCATACCCGAGCGGGTTGGCCACCACCCGGCAGTGGCGCGGGTCCGAGGTGTCCACATAGTCACTGGGGCAGTGCAGGTGGCCGTGCAGCCACAGATCGGCCAGGGGCAGCAGCGCGTCCAGCGCATTGCAGAAACCGGCGGTGCCCGGCGTCAAGCCATAGCGGGGGTCACCGCTGCGCAGGCTGGGGGCGAAATGGGTCACCACCACCGTGGGGCCGTCGGTGTAGGGCTGGGCCAGGGCGTTGCGCAGCCAGGCCTGGCAGATCTGGGCCTGCGCACGTATGGCTTCGGCCAGCATCGGTTGGCCCATGCGGGTGCCGCCGGTGGTGCGCAGGTAGTGGTTGGCGGCGCGGAAGGCCTTTTCGCGGGCCTTGAGGTTGCGCGCCGCTACCGCAGGGCTGCGCTCGGGCCGCTCCAGCAGCGCATCGAAGTCGCTCCACAGCGTGGTGCCGACAAAACGCACGCCTTGCAGCACCAGCACCTCGCGCTCCAGCCAGTGGAAGCCGAACTTGTCGCAGCTGGCGCGCAGCCGCTGGTGGGCTTCGTCGAAGTCCAGCATGTCGTATTCGTGGTTGCCGGGTACATACAGCACCGGCACCGGCCAGTCGGCGAACAGCGACAGGCCGAAGTCCGCGTCCTGCACCTGGTTGCGGGCCTGGTAGGCGCCGATATCGCCGGCCAGCACCAGCAGGTCGGCCCCGGGGGCGGGTTCGGGACGGAAGTGGGGATGCACCTCCAGGTGCAGGTCGGACATCAGCTGTATGCGCATAGGGTTTGCAGTCTACTAAGTCACACAAACAGGCTTTTGGGGTCATCACATGCCCCGTTTGCGCCCAGGTCATGCACAGGCGGCATGGGTTGGGGGTTTGAAAAACTAGGGAAAACCCCTAACCTTCTGCCATCACCACTTCGCACCGCAAGCCGGTGCCTCTGTATGACTCATCTGATCGCTCAGATCGCCAAGCTTGGCCAATTGACCCTTGGCAACGCCCAGTACCACGACTTCGCTGCGCCCGGCTCCAACACCGGCCTGGCCAACAACCTGATGGAACGGGCTGAAGCCCGCGCCGGTACCGACCCCCACGAAGCGGCCGAACTGCGCAACGCCGCGCAGCAGTTCCTGAGCGTCGTTCGCTGAGCACGCACCAAGGCGGGAGCCGGCGCAGTGTCACCGGTCCTGGCCCGCAAACGCCTGTACGGCCGACCGCGCCAGCGTCTGGCGCAGCCACTGGTGGGCGCTGTTTTGCTGCTGCCGTTGGTGCCACAGTGCGTCCACGTGGACGGTGGGCACATCGAAGGGGAGCTCACGCCACACCAGCTCGTCCGCGATGCCGGTGACACTGACAAAGTGCCGCGGCAGCACGGTCAGCAGGTTGGAGTTGGCCACCACCCGCCCGGCGGTGAAGAACTGGTTCACCGTCAGCACGATGCGGCGCTGGCGTTCCAGCGAGGCCAGTGCTTCGTCGATGAAGCCATAAGGCCGCCCCGAGAAGCTGACCAGCAGATGTCGTGCCGCGCAGAAGCGGTTCAGGCTGAACGGGCCGCTCGCATACGGGTGGTCCTTGCGCATCACACACACATATTCGCCGTTGTAGAGCCGCTGGTATGCAAACGCCACGGCTTCGCCGGTCTGCGCGCGGGCGGTCAGGTCGGTCAGCACGGGCGGGAAGTAGCCCACCGCCAGGTCGGCCGACGCTTCGTCTAGCAGCCGGCGCGGGTCGCGGGTGGACAGCGGCACCACACGGATGGACACCCCCGGCGCCTCGGTCTCGATGATGTCCACCAGGCCCGGAATGAGGGCCGCTGCCGTGGCGTCCGCCATGGCCAGCACAAAGGTGTCGTCGGCCGTGGCCGGCTCGAACTGGCTGGGCACGATCAGTTCCTGCAGTTGCCGCAGCGCACTGCGCACGGCCGGCCACATGGCCAGCGCGTGGGCGGTGGGCTCGATGCCCTGGCCGCTGCGCCGCACCAGTTCGTCGCCCAGCGCTTCGCGCAGGCGCCGCAGGGCGTTGCTGACCGCCGGCTGGGTGAGCGACAGATTGCGTGCCGCGCGTGTCAGGTTGCGCTCGGCCATGACCTCGTCGAACACCCGCAGCAGGTTCAGGTCCAGGGTGCGGAAGTTGGGGTGGTGCGCTTGGGGCGGCATTGAGTCATTTCATTGGTGAATGACCATCATCATGAATATAAAGTTGAACAACACTGGTGTTAACCCTAATATTCATCCCACGTAGTTGATAAGTACCCCCTGTGGGGTGAAAGGAAAAAATCATGGCCAGTTTTGTACACGTTGAGCAACCGGTTCAACACCCCGGCGTAGCCCGCGCCATCGAGGCTGCAGACTCGATCCGTGGCATCGCCCATTCGTTTGACGGCGCCCGTGGTGCCGCCTCCCTGCTGCTGGCCGCCATCGTCTCGGCGCTGCTGGTGGTGGCCAACCGCGTGATCGACACCTGGTCCGACGGACACCTGCTGGTGGCCTGGATCGTCCTGTGGTGTGTGGCCTTTGCCGCCATGGCGCTGTTCGCCGCCCCCGCCCGCCGCCTGGCCGTGGGTCTGCACAACACGCTGAAGACCTGGAAAGCCGACCGCAAGGCCTTCCAGGAAGACCAGAAGCTGTGGAACGTGGCGCTGCAGGACGCCCGCGTGATGGCCGATCTGAGCCGTGCGATGAGCTGCGACGGCATGCGCGAAGTGCGCGGCTACTACTGATCCGCTCAGCCCCTGCCAGCCAACCGGGCCGGTTGGCTGGGCAGATGAATCCAAGCCGTGGTGTGTCCACGGCTTTTTTTTGCCTTGATTGCTATCAAATTCAGTGCACTATGTGACGTATTACCTGGGCCAAAGACCCATTTAGCTCGCAAAAAAGCCGCACAGGCTGTGGCCCGTGCGGCTGCGGCTGGAATGCGGCGGTGTCAGGCGGCCAGGCGTTTCTCGATGGCGGCCTTGGTGGCCGTCAGCTCCTGGGGCAGGTGGTAGGCCAGCTGGGTGAACAGCTCTTCGTGCAGCTTGAGTTCATCCACCCAGGCGGCCTTGTCGATGCTGGTCACGGTGTCGAACTGTTCGGGGGTGAAGTCCAGGCCCGTCCAGTTGATTTCGGCGTACGTGGGGCTCACGCCAAACACGTGTTCCGTGCCTTGGACCTGGCCTTCGATGCGGTCGATCATCCACTTCAGCACACGCATGTTTTCGCCGTAGCCGGGCCAGGTGAACTTGCCGTCGGCGCCCTTGCGGAACCAGTTGGTGGTGTAGATCTGGGGCAGCTTGGCGCCGGAGGCTGCCAGCTTCTTGCCCATGTCAAGCCAGTGCTGGAAGTAGTCGCTCATGTTGTAGCCCATGAAGGGCAGCATGGCGAACGGGTCGCGGCGCACCACACCCGCCTGGCCGGTGGCGGCTGCCGTGGTCTCGCTGCCCATGGTGGCGGCCATGTAGACACCTTCCACCCAGTTGCGGGCTTCCGTCACCAGCGGCACGGTGGTGGAGCGGCGGCCACCGAAGATGAAGGCGTCGATGGGCACGCCGGCCGGGTCGTCCCAGGCGCTGTCCAGGGCCGGGTTGTTGGTGGCGGGCACGGTGAAGCGCGAATTGGGGTGGGCGGCCTTGGCGCCGGTCTGCTTGGCGATCTCGGGCGTCCAGTCGTTGCCTTGCCAGTCGATCAGGTGCTGGGGCTGGGGCAGGTCTTTTTCCATGCCTTCCCACCACACATCGCCGTCGTCGGTGAGCGCCACGTTGGTGAAGATCACGTCCTTGTCCAGGCTCTTCATGCAGTTCGGGTTGGTCAGCATGTTGGTGCCGGGGGCCACACCGAAGTAACCCGCTTCGGGGTTGATGGCGTACAGCTTGCCGTCGGCACCGGGCTTGATCCAGGCGATGTCGTCACCGATGGTGGTGACCGTCCAGCCGTCAAAACCGGCCGGGGGCACCAGCATCGAGAAGTTGGTCTTGCCGCAGGCGCTGGGGAAGGCCGCAGCCACGTGGTACTTCTTGCCCTGGGGGTTGGTCACGCCCAGGATCAGCATGTGTTCGGCCAGCCAGCCCTGGTCACGGCCCATGGTGGAGGCGATACGCAGCGCAAAGCACTTCTTGCCCAGCAGCGCGTTGCCGCCGTAACCCGAGCCGTAGGACCAGATTTCGCGCGTTTCGGGGTAGTGCACGATGTACTTGGTCTTGTTGCAGGGCCAGGCCACATCCTTCTGGCCAGCGGCCAGGGGGGCACCCACGGTGTGCACGCAGGGCACGAAGTTGCCGTCCACACCCAGCACGTCGTACACGGCCTTGCCCATGCGGGTCATGGTCCGCATGTTCACGGCCACATAGGGGCTGTCGGACAGCTCGATGCCGATGTGGGCGATGTTGCTGCCCAGCGGGCCCATGCTGAAGGGCACCACGTACATGGTGCGGCCCTTCATGCAGCCGTCGAACAGGGGCTGCAGCGTGGCGCGCATCTCGGCCGGGGCCATCCAGTTGTTGGTGGGGCCCGCATTTTCCTTCTGCTCGGAGCAGATGTAGGTGCGGTCTTCCACGCGGGCCACGTCGCTCGGGTCAGACAGGGCCAGGAAGCTGTTGGGGCGCTTGGCAGGGTTCAGGCGTTTGAGGGTGCCAGCCTCCACCAGTTGCTGGCACAGGCGCTGGTATTCCTCGTCGCTGCCGTCGCACCAGGTGATGCTGTCGGGCTTGCACAGGGCCACCATGTCGGCCACCCAGGCGATCAGCCGGGGGTTTTTCACAAAAGCGGGGGTGTTCAGGTTCAGGCCCTGCATCACGGGTGCATTCATCGGTCAAGCTCCAAAGTTGAAATCGTTTTTCAAAAGGAGCGTGGCCAGCACACTGGCGCACCGAAGGCTGCTGCACACCGCTTTGGAAAAACGACTTCGGGCCTGGGGGCCGGTAGCACGGCCGCCAACAGGCGCGATTCGCAAAACGGACTGCATGGGGGCTAGCAGGCCGGGATGGCAATTTTATGAACCACGCCGGTTTTTGTCTGTCAGTTACCGTGTGATTTCATGCAAAACTTGCATAGGGTTATGCATGGAAATGGGTTGCCTGGGCGATGCACCCATAAAAACAGGCCCGAAGGCCTGTGGTGTGCGCTGCAACCAGCGCGTCGGCAGAAACCGTGCAGGGGGTGGTTCAGGCCACGTTCACGGCGATGAAGGCCAGCAGGAACATCAGCACACCACCCACGATGGGCAGCACCACCGGGATGCTGTGCACGATGTTTTCCACGGCATCGGGCGCGTGGCCATGGGTGTGGTCGGGCTGTTGAGCGTGGCTGGCGGAATGGGGTTGGGACATGGCGGGCTCCTGGGTGGCTCAGTCTTGGTGTGCGTGGATTCTACTGTTTCAGATGCCATGGCGCTGCGCAGCAGCATGGGGCTCAGACCACGTCCGCCTGCAGGCCGGCGTCGCGCAGCCGCTGCAGCAGCTCTGCCAGATGCTGCGGCCCACGCGTCTGCAGCACCAGCTCGATCTCGACGTTCTGCACCGCCAGCGCGGTGAAGGCACGCTGGTGGTGCACCTCCTCCACATTGGCGCCGGCGTCGGCCACGGTGGTCACGATGCGCGCCAGCATGCCCGGCACATCGCGGGCGCTCACGCGGATACGCGCCAACCGGCCCGAGCGCACCATGCCACGCTCGATGATGGCCGCCAGCAGCAGCGGGTCGATGTTGCCACCGCTCAGTACCAGCCCCACTTTTTTGCCGGCGTAGCGCGCCGGCTCCTTCAGCAGCGCGGCCAGGGCAGCGGCGCCGGCACCTTCCACCAGGGTTTTCTCGATTTCCAGCAGCATCACGATGGCTTGTTCGATGTCGCCCTCGTCCACCAGCACGATGTCGTCCACCAGCCTGGCGATGATGGGCAGCGTCAGCCGCCCCGGCGTTCCCACGGCAATCCCTTCGGCGATGGTGCTCACGCCCTGAGGGTGCTGGGTACCCTTCACGGCATTGAACATGGCAGGGAAGCGCACCGTCTGCACCCCCACCACCTCGATGCCCGGCCGGATCGCCTTGGCCGCCGTGGCCATGCCGGCGATCAGCCCGCCGCCACCGATGGCCACGACCAGCGTGTCCAGGTCCGGCTCGGCCTCCAGCATCTCCAGCGCCGCCGTGCCCTGGCCTGCGGCAATGGCTTCGTCGTCATAAGGATGCACAAACACCAGCTGCTGCTGCTCGCCCAGCGCATGGGCGTGGGCGCGGGCTTCGTCCAGCGTGTCGCCGTGCAGCACCACCTCGGCGCCGAAGCCCCGGGTGCGCTCCACCTTCACCCCGGGGGTGAAGCGCGGCATCACGATCAGCGCCCGCAGGCCCAGCCGCTGCGCGTGGTAGGCCACGCCCTGGGCATGGTTGCCGGCACTCATGGCCACCACGCCGCGTGCGCGTTCCTCGGGCGTCAGCAGCGCCAGCTTGTTGCAGGCGCCGCGCTCCTTGAAGGATGCGGTGAACTGCAGGTTTTCAAACTTGAGGAACACCTGCGCGCCCACGATCTGCGAGAGCGTGCGGGATTCCACACAGGGGGTCTCCAGCACCTGGCCGTGTAGGCGCAGTGCGGCGTCCTGAATGTCTTGAAGGGTGAGCATGCCCGGCATTGTGGCGGGGAATTGCCCGCGCCAATGGGCTTGTGCTCCCGAAGGGATTGAAGGACGATTCGCGCCACATGCAGAGCGATGCCGTGTAGAGTCAGAAGGCGTATCGTTTGGCGTGCATGGCAGCGGCCATGAACGCTGGCCCAGATTTTCTCGCACACCAGGATGCCCCACACCATGCACCCAGATCGCCAGCGCGAGATTCGTGAGCTGTTCGACGAGTACATCGCCATGTACGCCGCGCACGATGAGCGCCTGACAGAACGTTTCAGCCAGAACTTCAGCGGCTACCCCGGCAGCGGCTCCCGGCTGATCAAAGACCGCGAGGAATGGATTCGCATCACCCGGCAGGATTTCGCGCAGATGCCGGACAGCATTCGCATGGAGATGCTCGACCTGCTGCTGCAGGATCTTTGCGATGACGTGGTGGTGGTCACCGCGGTTTTTCACATCCACCTGCCCAGCAGCGGAGAAACATGTTTCGACCCATATGGCGCGGCTCACGCTGATCTTCCGTCGCGAAGGCGACACCTGGATGATCGTGCACTGCAGCTATTCCGCCGCATACCAAAGCACACAGCACGGCAAGGTCAACCCGCTCTTCAGCCTGCTGGAGCAGAACAGAGCCTTGCAGGCCCTGGTGGCCGAGCGCACCCAGGCGCTGCAAAACAGCCAGAACATGTACCGCCTGCTCACCGAAGACGCGCAAGATGTGCTGTGGCGGACGGACAGCCAGCTCATCGTCACCTACATCAGCCCGGCGGACGAACGCCTGCGCGGCTTTCGGGCCGACGAGGTGGTGGGGCACCATGTGTTTGACATGTTCAACGAAGAAGGCATCGCCGTGGTGAAAGCCATGATCCTGCGCCACGCAGAAAAGGCATCCGACACGCCCGCCGGGTTTCTGAACTTTCAGGTGCAGCAACGCTGCAAGGACGGCCGCCTGATCTGGGGCGAGGTGGTGTTTAAGTGCGACCGCAACGCCCAGGGCGAAGTCATCGGCTACCACGGCATCACGCGCGAGATCACCGAGCGCAAGCGCCTGGAAGAACAGGTGCACCAGCTGGCCTTTCACGACCCGCTCACCCGCCTGGCTAACCGCCGCCTGATGCTCGAGCACCTGGACCAGGCCATGTCCGCCAGCAAACGCAGCCGCCACCATGGCGCGGTGATATTTCTTGACCTCGACAACTTCAAATCCCTCAACGACACCCACGGCCATGGGGTCGGCGACCTGCTGCTGATCGAAGTGGCCGCGCGCCTGAAGGCCTGCGTGCGCGAAGCCGACACGGTGGCCCGCTTTGGCGGCGACGAATTCGTCGTGCTGGTGTGCGAGCTGGACACGAAGCAGCACGAGGCTGTCGCGCAAGCCACCGCCATCGCAGAGAAAATCCGCATCCGCCTGGCCGAGCCCTATGTGCTTCAGGCTGCAGCCTCCGGCTCGACCATCGGGCACCAGTGCACCGCCAGCATCGGCGTGGCGGTCTTCCTCGGGCGCGACGAAAGCCAGCAAAGCGTGATCGACCGTGCCGACGCGGCGATGTACCAGGCCAAGGAGGATGGCCGCAACCGGATCCAGCTCGCGCCCTTGTCTGCCGTCGCACCCTTGTCTGCCGTCGCGGACTGATCTGCTCGCGGCGGGCCGCACGCACCCTCCCAAGCGGGCCTTGCTAGTCAGCCCTGCTGCGACACCCGAAGCACTTCCACCCCATACGCTTCCAGCTTTTTCGCCCCCATGCCGCTGATGCCCTGCAGATCCTCCAGTGTGTCCGGGTTGCGCTCGGCAATCGCTGCCAGCGTAGCGTCATGGAAGATCACATACGCCGGCAGGTTGTGCTCGCGTGCCACCTCCGCGCGCCAGGCCTTGAGGTTGATGAAGCGCACCTGCGCATCCGGCCCCAGGTTGGCCGCGGCGGCGGGTGGGGCGCTGCCCTTGCGGGTGCGTTTGGAAGCGGCGGAAGAAATCGATTCACGCAGCCGCACCGGCACCTCGCCCTTGAGCACGGCGCGCGAGCCCTCGGTGAGGCACAGGGTGTCAAAGCTGTGGCCGCTGTCCAGCATCACCTTCTGCAGGCCCACAGCGCCAGTGGCAATCAGCTGGCGCAGCACACCGCGCAGCTGCGGTTCTGACAGGTCCGCACCGATGCCGAAGGTGGAGATCTTCTCGTGCCCGAACTGGGCGACCTTCTCGGTCTTCTTGCCGCGCAGGATGTCCATGATGTGCCCCGTGCCAAAGCTGATGCCGCTGGCCTGGTTCACGCGGTAGATGGTGGACAGCAGCTTGCGGGCGGCATCGGTGCCGTCCCACACCGCTGGCGGCGTCAGGCAGTTGTCACAATTCCCGCAGGGCTGGCTGTCTTCGCCGAAGTAGGCCAGCAGCCGCACACGGCGGCAATCGGTGGCCTCGGCCAAGCCCAGCAGGGCGTCGAGCTTGCCGCGCATCACCTGCTTGAATTCTTCGCTGGCGGGGCTTTCGTCGATCATGCGGCGCTGGTTCACCACGTCCTGCAGGCCATAGGCCATCCAGGCGTCGGCGGCGTCGCCGTCGCGGCCC
>Ga0208564_1002516_pt1 | contig 14422 bp, 14 predicted proteins | sample AD_UKC073_MetaG_FD_184439 | JGI IMG/M metagenome (GOLD analysis project Ga0208564, IMG submission 184439) | Active sludge microbial communities of municipal wastewater-treating anaerobic digesters from USA - AD_UKC073_MetaG (SPAdes) (version 2) | ecosystem: Engineered > Bioreactor > Anaerobic >... | reverse complement strand
GATATCACCGAACGGCGCAAGCCCCAGGACGGGCGCTTCCAGCTCCACCTGGCGGGCCAGGATGTGGATCTGAGGGTTTCCTCCCTGCCCACTGTCTACGGGGAAAAGATCGTGGTGCGGGTGCTCTACAGGGCGGGACACCTGCTGGATCTGGATGAGTTCGGCTTTGCCCCCCGGGATCTGGAAAAGGTGGAGAGCATGCTCCGCTCCACCCAGGGCTTGATTTTAGTCACAGGCCCCACGGGGAGCGGCAAGACCACCACTTTGTACGGGTTTTTGAACCGGCTGAACTCGCCGGAGAAGAACATAGTCACCGTGGAAGACCCGGTGGAATACCGCCTGGATGGGGTGAACCACGTGCAGGTGAACCCCAGGGTGGGGTTGACCTTCGCCAGCGGGCTGCGCACCGTCTTGCGCCAGGACCCGGATATTATCATGGTGGGGGAAATCCGGGATGAAGAAACCGCGGAGATTGCGGTGCGGGCGGCCTTAACGGGCCATCTCGTCCTTTCCACGCTGCATACCAACAGCGCCGCGGCCACCATTTCTCGCCTTTTGAACATGGGCCTGGAATCGTACATACTCAGTTCAACTATCATCGGCATCGTGGCCCAGCGCCTGGTGCGGACCATCTGCCCGGACTGCCGGGAGCAGGTGGAGCTCACCAGCCCCGTGGTAATCCGTTACATCGAATCCCTGGGCCTGGAGCCCCCCAAGCTGGTCTACCAGGGCAGGGGCTGCCCCGTGTGCCGAAGCAGCGGCTATAGGGGGCGCACCGCGGTGGCGGAGGTCTTGGTGTTCAACAAGGAGATGCGCCAGGCGGTGGAGCGGGGGGCCTTGGAGGCTGAGCTTTTGGAGATCGCTTTGCGCTCAGGCATGACCACCCTGCAGCAGTCTGCAGTGGACAAGCTGGTCCAGGGGGTCACCACCGTGGAGGAGATCATCCGCACGGTATACAGCGTTGACATGGAGGGAGATGTGTAGTGGCGTCAACTGAGGGGATCACTAAACTTGTGGAAACCGCCATCGAACAGTACGCATCGGACCTGCACCTCTCAGCCGGCGCACCGCCGATGATCAGAGTCTTTGGCCAGACGAGGCCGGTGGAAGGCTACAACCCCTTGACACCTGCGGAAATTGAGGCCATGGTTCTGCCCCTGCTCTCCGAGGGCCAGCAGGCGGTTCTGGAGGCCAGCGGCGAAGTGGATTTCTCCTACGGGCTGAAGGGCCTGGGGCGCTTCCGCTGCAACGTGTCCAAGCAGAGGGGATCCCTCACCCTGGCCCTGAGGATTATCGGTTCCACCATCAGATCCTTGAAGGAGTTGGGCCTGCCGGATGTGCTCCACGATCTGTGCCACCTCAAAGATGGCCTGGTGCTGGTCACCGGGCCCACGGGGAGCGGCAAGTCCACCACTTTGGCGGCCATGATCGATACGATTAACCGGGAACGCCGGGGAGTTGTCATCACCCTGGAGGATCCCATCGAGTTTCTGCACCAGCACAAAAACTGCCTGGTGAACCAAAGGGAAGTGGGGACCGATACCAAATCCTTTGCCAGCGGGCTGCGGGCGGCGTTGCGCTCGGATCCAGATGTGATCCTCGTGGGGGAGATGCGGGATCTGGAGACCATCGCCATTGCCCTCACCGCTGCGGAAACGGGCCATCTGGTCCTCTCCACGCTGCATACCAGGGGCGCGGCCAAGACCATTGACCGCATCATCGATGTATTCCCCCCGGAGAGCCAGCAGCAGATCAGGGTGCAGCTGAGCACCGTCTTGGAGGCGGTGGTTTCCCAGCAGCTCCTGCCCCTGCGCCACCGCCGGGGGATGGTGCCCGCGGTGGAAGTGATGCTGGGCACACCGGCCATCCGCAACATGATCCGGGAGGAGAAGGTGCATCAGATCCCCTCCATGATTGAAACGGGTGCCCGGTTCGGGATGCAGTCCATGAAGGCCGCGGTGGCGGAGCTGACCAAGCGGGGGCTGGTGGATGAAGCGGCGGTACCCCCATGGGACAATCTCTAGCGGTGAGGGGGGGAGCAAGGTGATCCGTTATGCCTATAACGGTAGGAATAAAGCGGGTAAGGTGATGCGGGGCGTGATTGAGGCGGAAAATGAGGCCGCCGCCAGGGCCCAGCTGCGCCAGGATGGTCTGATCGTCACCTCCCTGCGGACAGTCCGGGAAACCCGGTCCCTCTTCCAGGGGCGGGTGCGCCTGAAGGCCAAGCACTTATCCCTGTTTTGCCGGCAGTTTGCCATTATGCTCAGCACCGGGCTCTCCTTGGTGAAGGCCCTGGGGCTTTTGGAAAACCAAGCTGCGGAACCTGGTTTTGCCAGCGTCCTGCAGACCATCCGCCTGGATGTGGCCAGTGGAAGCTCTTTTACCAGGGCCTTGGAAAAGCACCGTGCCGTCTTTCCCAACGTGTTCATCCACCTGGTGGAGGCCGGGGAAGTCTCTGGTACCCTGCCGGAGGTTTTGGATCGGCTGGCCAGCTACTACGAGCGCGAGGATGAGCTGCGTAAAAAGATCTCGGAGGCGATGATGTACCCCGCGATCATCAGCTCGGTCGCGGTGGTCATGGTGCTGGTGCTCCTCTTTGTGGTCCTGCCCATGCTGGTGCGCAACTTCGCCAGCTTCGGGGTGGAAACGCCCGCCATCACCATGGCGGTGCTCAACGCCAGGGATTGGACGGTCCAGCACTGGTATGTGGTTGTGGGCTTGATCATCGCCCTCATCCTGCTCTGGCGCTACTGGGTGAGCACCCCGCCGGGGCGCAGGATGCGGGATCGGGCCCTACTGGCACTTCCAGCCGTGGGCGAGCTGCAGAAAATGGTGATCTTCTCCAGGTTCTGCCGCACCCTGGCGCTGCTGCTCAACAGTGGCATTGCCATGATTCCCACGCTGCAGGTCCTGGAGCGGCTCATGGACAATGTGGTGGTGAAAAAGGCGGTGCAGGAGGCCTCCCGGGGTGTGGAGCGGGGTGAAGGGATCAGCGCACCCCTTAGCCAGCACAGGGTGTTCCCCGAGATGCTGGTGCAGATGGTGTCCGTGGGGGAGGAAACGGGTAACCTGGAGACGGTCCTCAACCAGCTGGCGGACTTTTACGACCGGGAAGTGAACTTCAAGGTGGCCAGCTTAACTAAGCTTTTGGAACCCGTCGTGATGCTGGTTCTGGCGGTAGTTGTGGCTTTCATTCTCATCTCTGTCTACCTGCCCATGATGCAGATGGTTACCGCAATTTAGGGGGTTGGGGCATGGCCAAAAAGGCTTTAGGACTGGATATTGACTATGCAGGGATCAGGGCAGCGGAAGTTGTGCGCCGGGGCCGCAGCAGGGTGGTCTCGAACCTTGCCGTGCAGCCGCTGCCGGCGGGAACCATTTTCGATGGGAAAGTGGTGGATATGCTGGCCTTGGTCAGGGGGTTGGAAGCCCTCCTGGAAAAGGGAGAGATCACCGCGGACTCGGCGGTTTTGGGCCTGCGCAGCTCCTGGGTGACCGTAAAGACCCACCGCCTGCCCAGCATGACCAAGCGGGAGCTGGATCGGGCCGTGCAGTTTGAGATCCCTGATCTGGTCTATTTCCCCGTGGAGGATCTGGGGGAGGTCTGCTACGACTATTTCATCAACTCCCGTTCAGACAGCGAGGTGGAGATCGTGGTGGCCGCCTGTCCCCGGGAACACCTCGCCCCGTATATCGACGCCCTTAGGGGAGTGAACTTGAACCTGGAAATTGTGGACCTGCCTTCCTTCAGCTGGCCGGAACTTCTGCCGGGTGAGAAGAGGCGGGCCTTTGTGGAGATAACTGAAGATCAGACCACCGTGCAGGTGCTAACGGAAGGCCTGTTCAAGGTGTGGCGGGTGGTGCCGTTGGGCGCGCTCCACTTCCGCCAGGGCGTGCAGGAGGCCTTCGGCTGCACGGCAGAGGAGGCGGAAGGGCTCTGCGCCCAGCACGATCTGGATTACCTGCTTCTGGAAGGACCCGGCGACAAGCGGGTGCTTAGGGCTGCGGTGCAGCAGCTGGTGGGCAGCGTCCTGCAGACCCTGGACTTTGTGCGGGCCCAGGAGCGGGCCGCGAGCTTCCAGTCCCTCCTGGATGAGCTGGTCCTGTTGGGCACCCTGGCCGACCTGCCCGGCCTCGGCGAGATGCTGGGCAAAGAGGTGGGCCTGCCGGCCCGGACCCTGGGCAGCCTGGATCTCCGTTTGGGTTTCGAGATCGAGCGGCCGGAGCGGCTGAGCGGTTTCGGATCGGCCCTAGCTTTAGGTGTCAGGGGGATCAGCGCATGAACATGAGGATGAACCTGCTGCCCAAAGATGAACGTCCCCTAAAGCAGTCGCAGGTACGCTGGGAGTTTTTGCTGGGGCTGGCCGCCTTCCTGGTATTGGGGGCTGTGCTCACCCTAACCTGGGTGGAAGCCACCAGGGTGAAGGCCTTAGCCACCGTCCACGAAGACGCCCTGGCCCGGGAGGCGGTGCTGATCAGGCAGGTGCAGGCGGTGAACGCCCTGCGGGAGGAGATCAAGGCCCTGGAAAGCCAGGAAGAGGTGTTCAAAAATATCCTCTCCCCCCAGGACGAGGCCCTTTTGGCCCTGGCGGAGCTTACGGCCCACGGCACTTCCGATCTGTGGATTGAGGGCGTGATCTGGGAAAACGGCCAGGTGAGCCTGGCCGGTTACACCAGGGAATTGACGAGTTTAACCGGTTTCCTCAATTTCCTGGCGGAACGCTGCGACGAGGTGGATCTCCGCTACACCCAGCCGGTCACATCCGGCTCCGGGCCCAGTGCGGCGTTTCACCGTTTCTTGGTGGACGTGAAGGGGGTGAAGGCCCATGCTGCAGCTGAGTTCGGTGAGAGGTAAACTCTCCTGGCCGGTGGTGTTGGTTGCGCTGCTCTTTCTCCTGGCGGCAGCCGCTGCGGTTTTGGGGCTTTGGCCCGCCCGCAGGCAGGCTGCGGAGCTGTCCTCCCAGATCAGCATGCTGGAGGGCAGGGAAGAGCAGCTGCTCCTGGCCATCGGGGAGAGAAGCACGCTGGAGCGGAGGCAGCAGGAGCTCCAGGAGAGTCTGGAGGTCTGGGCCAAGACGCTGCCCACCCAGTACGATCTGCCCCGGGTGCTGCAGGCCCTGGACGATTTGGCCTCTAGCTTCGGCTTCACTGTGCAGGCTCTGGAACACGTGCCCCTCGCGCTCAAGGCAGGGGGCCAAACGGGAATCTTTTCCCTGTCCCTGCAGCTGGAGACGGATGATACTGTGCCGGGATACCTCGCTCAACTGCAGGGGATCTTCCCTTCCCTGCATCTGAAGCAGGTGGTCCTGGGTTACTTGGGTGAGAACCGCTATGCCCTGGCTCTGCAGGGCGATCTGGAGGTGGTGATTGTTCAGCCGGGGGCAGCCCTGGGCTGGGAGCCTCCCCAAGTGGAACGGGAGGGAACAGCTCGACTGGCCGCTGGTGCTTTTGGTGTAGCGTTTGAACGGGTGGGAGCATTCATCAACGGGGGAGTACAGCTTTTAGGTATTGTGGATATGGTTGATTCCCGCATGGCCCTCATCGCCCACGATGGCGAAAAGCGCTGGGTGAAGCAGGGTGATCGCCTTGGTTCCGCAGTAGTTACGGGCATATCTCCCAACACTGTCTTGCTGGATGTGGACGGCGTGCAGCTAAAATTGACCTTAGGGGGTTGACAGGATGCGTATGCGGTGGAAGGCAGCAGGGCTGGTGCTGGCCTTGCTGGTGGCAGTTGTCTCCTCCCCAGTGCTGGCGAGCGTGGTTGTGAACATGGAATTCAACCAAGCGCCACTGGTGGACGTGTTTCAAATCCTCGGCCAGCTCGGCGGCTACAATGTGTTGGTTGACCCGGCGGTCACAGGTGAAGTGAGCTTCGTCCTCAGGGATCTCACCCTGGAGGAGGCTTTAGACCTGGTGACCAAAACCACGGGGTACGGCTACGAGCTGGTGGGCAATACCTTGGTGATCAGCACTGCACAGCGGCTGAAGACGGAGTTCGGCACCGAAGATGTGCGCTTCGTGTCCATCAAGCACGTGGATGTGCAGGACGCCCAGCGCCTGGTGCAGCTGGTGGTGCCCGGTGTGAGGAGCTATGTGGACCCAGAGCTCAACCTTTTGGTGCTCCACGGGCTCACCGCCGATCTGCAGGTGGCCGAACGTGTGCTGGCGGAATACGACGTGCAGGGCAGCCGTCTGGCGCCCCCGCCGCCTGAGCCGCAGGCGGAAGTGCAGGCCCCAGAGCCTGCTCCGCCAGGGGAGATTACAAAGTACCGTTCAGTCTTGATCGCCTACGGTGATGGGGCGGAGATCCTCGGGTTGGTGCAGCGCCTCCTGCCGAGTCGGGAGTTCCGCTTCGATGCCGCCACAGGCATGCTGGTGGGCTGGACTACGGCGGAGGAATGGGAGGATGTGGCACTGCTCGTGCAGGAGCTGGATGTGCCTAAGTTTTTGCTCAAGGGCATCCTGCGCAGTGCAGAAGAGGCCGTCTTTTTGGTGGAGTATCGTGGCAAGACCTATTCACTCCAACTCGGTGACGTGATCGACGGCTGGGAACTCACTTCCAGCAGCGAAGCAGAGGTACAGTTCTCCCGGGGCACGCGCACCGTTACGGCACGCATAGGGAGGTAGGAGGATGACCTACAAAAGAGCTGCTCTAGGTGCGTTAGTGGCTTTGATTGCAGTTTTGCTCAGCGTTTCCTGCTTGGCTCAAGGCTTGGAGCTGAGCTTCCAGGACACGGACTTCGCGGAGATCTTCCGGGCGCTGGGCGAAACCCAGGGCCTGAACGTGCTGGTGGATCCAGCGGTGCAGGGCAAGGGCACCTTCCAGCTTAAGGGGGTTTCTTTCCGGGAAGCACTGCACCTGGTGGCAGCCTACAGCGGCTATGACTACCGCTTGGAGGGGAACACCCTGCTGGTGGCGGCCCCCGAGCGCATCAAGGAGCTGGAAGAGCGCAGCGTAAGGTATGTGACCACGGAAGCGGCCACACCGGCACAGCTCCTGGAGGCCCTGGAGTTGATTATGCCGGTAAGTGATGTGTATGTGCATCCCGAAGGCGGCCTTGTGGTGCTCAGCGGCACGGAGAGCGTTCTGAATAGGGCGGAAGAGCTGATCCGGGCCCTGGACCAGGCGGCCCTGGCCCATGCCGTTCCCAGGCAGGACCGGTCGCTTTTGGAGATCCTGCGGGAGCTCAGCGCCGATCTGGGGGTGAGCCTGGTGGCGCATCCCTCCCTGGAGGATACCAGGTTGGTTTTGGATGTGCGCAGTGAGAACCCTGAGGATCTCCTGGAGCAGATCAAGCGCCTCGTGCCCCTCAAGGTGGACCTCACGGAGCACTCTCTAGTGGTTGGCCCCGCGGAGGCGGCCAGCTTCAGCCAGGAAGAGCGCCTGAGGGTCTTTCGCCTGAACTACATCGAACCTTCCGCGGCACGCACAGCCCTGTCGCTGCTCATCGATGCGCAGAAGATCGAGCTGGATGCGGAGCGCAAAGCCCTGATCGTCCGGGGTACAGATGAAGAGCTGGCCCAGGTGGAGCTTTTCCTGATCGACTTTGACCAGCCCCAGTCCCAGGTTGTGCTGGAGGTCTGGGTGCACGAGATCGCCACCGGTGCCCTGCGGGATTTGGGTATCGACTGGAAGGGAGTGCCCTCCTTCGAGGCCGGGGATGCCCCAGTGTTCCTGGAGCTGGAGTTCAACTCCTGGGATCTGATCCTGGCCCTCAAGCTGCTGGAGGAAAAGGGCGATGCCAAGCTTCTGGCCAACCCCCAGATCACAACCCTCAGCGGCAGGCCCGCCACCATCTTCGTGGGCGACCGGGTGCCCCTCGTCCTCACTGATGAAGAGGGCCGTCGGACTTTAGAATTCTTGGAGTCGGGTATCGACCTTAAGGTGACGCCGCGCATCTCCGACGACGGGTACATCACCATCTTGGTGCAGCCGGAAGTGAGCACCTTTATTTGGACAGGGGACAGCCAGTACCCCCAGATCCGCACCAGGGAAGCGGAAACCACCGTTCGGGTTAAGGATGGTCAGCCCTTTGTCTTAGGGGGCCTGCTCCAAGAGGAAGAAACCGAAGCCCTAAAGCGCATACCGTTCCTGGCGGAGCTGCCCATTCTAGGAAAGCTGTTTGAGTGGAAGGAAACCCAGAAGAAGCAGACGGAGATGACCATTTTCCTCATCCCGCGGATTGTTCGCGATGGTGAAGGTGTGATGGAACCGGATTTTTTTACAGCAGCCCGGTGATCACCCGGGCTCAGGACAGCAACCTGGAGGAATGGATTCGCGGCTATTGGTTTGAGTTCCAAGGCGGACGCCTCGCTGGGGGGGTGAGCGCGCAGACGCGGAATGTGGAAGGGGGGTTGGGGGCTGTTTACGTCAACGAAGCGTACGGCCTCACCGGTTACCTCCAGTATTCCCTGCCTTTTGTCTCCGGTAGGGTGCAGGTTGATGTGTTCTCCGACCTGGAGTGGATTCCCCAGGTAGCCGTGGGAGTTCCCCTGGAGTGGAGGCAGCTGAGGCTGGAACCGCATTTACATTTCACGCTGGGGACGGACGAGCCCGTCCAACCCAGCCTAGGTTTGAGACTGCAGTATCTTTTCTAATCAACTATGATATGGAGGAATGAGAATGCTGAGGAAAATCAGAAAACTGCTCAAGAAGCAGGAAGGCTTCACCCTTGTGGAACTGATGATCGTCGTGGTCATCCTGGGCATCCTGGCGGGCATTGGTGTGCAGCAGTATGGGAACATCCAAGAGAGGGCAAAGAAAGCAGCGGACGAGGCCAACAGAAAGGTGCTGACCAACGCCGCAAACATGTGGTTGATCATGAACGGTGGTTTTGAGGAAGCGGAAAAGACATTTAAAGGCGCGAATAATGAATTGGTGTCTCAATACTACGTGGATGAGTGGCCAACGAATCCGTACAATGACCAGCAAGGTTATGTTGTAACCATCAAAAAAATCGAAGAAGACGGCAGTGAGAGGTACTCCATAGCTGTATCTTATGAAGAGGTGCAAGATTAGTACCCATTAGTACAAAGGGCGCAGGGAAGGGAGGGACCACGATGGACATACGCGATGAACGAGGCATGATGGCCATCGGGGTAGCTTTCATGCTCATCGTGGTCCTCGGCCTCTTCGGCGGGGCTTTGTGGCAGTACAGCATGGCGGAAATGAAAAGGGTTGAACGTTTTGACAAAGAACTCCGGGCCCAGTTCTTAGCTCGAGCCGGGGCAGAGGCGGTCATGGAAGCGTGGCTTGAGGAGTCCTGGTCCAACAAGCCCGAGGGGACCATGGACAGGATCTATTACAACCTCGATGCTCAGCGCTTTCAGACCGAAAAGCCGGCGAATTACCTTGGCTACGTTGACGTGGTGGTCACCAGGATAGACGACCCGGATCCGGAGGGGAGTAGCGATGACCTAACCGAGATCGTGGCCACGGCAGTTGTGGACGGAGTGACCAGTACGGCTAGAGTTACCACCTATCCCTATTTGTACGGCCACGAAGACTCATTAGCCTGGTACGGAAAGGACAGTGGTACCCTTAGGCGGCCGCTGTATGTGGACCCTGGCGAGCCAGTTGTGGTGAAGACCGCTGGCCCACCGGTTCATTTTCCCTCGAAGAGCTCTCCACCCTCTAACCTGAGCTTTCGTGCGCCTCTTGTGCTTTTTAGGAGCCCGATAGATTTCAGCTATGGCCAAACAGTTTCGTACTACACCTTGTTTGGGTGGTGGGTAGATGTTCAGTACTCCTTTGAGTTACCTATCCGGGCAGAGACCATCATTTTTGACGATGTGACCCTGGCTAATCTGCCTGCCGAGGGAGGGCTCTTTCCCATGAGAGCCACACTGCGGCTCGAGCTGCCTTCAGAAACTGCGGGAAAGCCCGGTTCAGAGATTCCCGGCGCAGACGCTACTAAAAGTTACGGCATAGTGTTTTTCGACGGCCAAAAAGTGCAGCTGCAGAACCTGGGTTGGAAGGAAAGGGAGTTTTTAGGAGGGATTATTCGTCGGTGGGATATAGAGCTAGTGGGCTCACCGCAGCCCCTGTATATTGAAGTGCTGAACGAGTCGGGACAGAAGGAGCGCCTCAATCTGGCTGGGCGAGCGTTCTACTTCCGAGATGGAACGGATCTGCTGAACTTACAGGAAAAGGATTTGATCCCAATAGAGGAAGACGTGGGGAGAGCACGCATATTCGATGATTTCCGGCCTTACATCTGGATGAGGTGAGTGAGCGTACATGGATAGAAGGAGTCCATCAGAGCAGGGCTTTACCCTGATCGAAGTTATTGCGGCCGTCATGATCATCTCTTTGGTGGCGGTTACCTTCCTCCCCCTCATCACATCGAGTATCCAGAGGATCAAGGAGGCCGGCCGGCGCATGCAGGAGCTGTATGAGCTGCGCAGCGAGATGGAAAGGGCAATCAGCAAGCAGTCCTCCGCGGTGGAGCAAGAACTGACCGTTAGGGGGCCAGGCAGCTTCCGGCGGACTGTGAAGGGTAAAGTGATCAAAGTGGGCCACCTGGTTACGTTTATACGGTCCAGGTAAGCAGAGTGAGTGGGGGAAGATGGCCATGGGGAACGGCAATGGAAAAACGAGCGGATTCACGTTGGTGGAGTTGATGCTTGCCCTGACCCTGCTTGGCCTGGTTCTCTCCGGCGGGTTCACCCTATATTACTTCGCGGATCGTGCATTTGTGGAGGGAACGGTAACGGCGGACATCCAGGCCGATGTTCAGCTGGCCATGCGTAGGATAGTAGACGAATTACGCTTGGCCTACTATTTGGAGCTAGCTCCGGCACCGCCCCCCGATGACTTCGGCGACGATGACGATGATCATTTCATTTTCGTGAACGATGATGGACTCGTTGTTCTAAAGACCAGGGTAGGAGAAGAGGTCTTGACTTCTCTCACACGCGATGTATCCCGTTACCGGGTGACGTTTGCACAAGCAGGGGATGGACTGGTTAAGGTCAAGCTAGAAGCTGTACATCCAAACGTTTCCTACAGCCTGGAATCGGATGTGGAGATTCTAAACCTGCATCTCGAAGGCATTAAGGGCCCCTCTGCAAGCTCCGGCGTGTATTACCAGCGGGAAATGGGGAAAATCGAGAGACCCGATGCTTGGTTCCGCAGAGCCTGCTTGGTGACGTGGTTGGTTGGCGATGATCAGGATCAAGACCTGGATGTCTTCCGGCGCCTTCGCGATAACGTGCTGATGAAGACTGGTGTCGGGAAGAGGATTGTGGACTGGTATTACGAGCGCTCTGGGCAGTTTATTGAGGCCCTGGAACAGATGCCTGCAGCCGTGGCAGCTCTTAAAGCAGCATTGTGGGCCGCAGCTTGGGTTTTGCGCTATCCTGAGCCATCTGCTTTCATATTCGGTTTTGGTTTGGCTTTCCTGGTGGGTATCGTTGCCGTGCGAAGGTTTAGGAAGCCGCAGGAAGTGTAATATTTGCCCTTACACAAGTATACCCTAGGGTAAAAACCCTAGGAGTGAGTCCGGTGTGGGCAGGGGAGAAGAGGTATAGAAGTCTGCTGTGGCTTTTGGTGGGTATTGGTCTTATGAACGTCTTAGATTATGCAGCCACCTATGACCTGGTGGTGAGGGGGAACCACCGGGAAGCGAATCCCTTCATGGGGTTTCTCATAGAAAGACAGTATTTCACCTTGTACAAACTGGCGGTGGTGACAGTAGGCTTGGCATTTCTATGGTCTGTGCGCAGGTCTATGCGGCCTCGACACCTGACCTGGCTGAGGTTCACCTGCTGTATATACGTAGTACTTCTGTTGTACACATGGATAGTCTTCTACTTCCCGTAAAGGCTTGGGGGTTAGGCTGATGGAGATTCCTGCAGTTTGCTTCATGTTTTGCCTCGGGCTTGTGCTGGGCAGTTTCTACAACGTGGTGATCTACCGCCTGCCCCGCAAGATGTCGCTGGTCAAACCTGGGTCCAGCTGCCCCCACTGCGGGCACAGGCTGGGGGCTGGGGAGTTGATTCCGGTGCTCAGCTTCCTGTGGCAGAAGGGAAGATGCAAAAGCTGCGGAAGCCGGATCAGCCTGCGTTACCCAATCATAGAACTGACAGCCGGAATAGGCTTTGCGGTTACTGCATATTTGAGTTCGTCGTTGCCAGAAATGCTTGTTGGAGCTGTGTTTTTCTCACTGCTGCTGCTCTTGGCCGTAATTGACCTGGAGCACAAGGTACTCCCTGATGTCCTGACTCTACCCGGGATTGGCCTGGGACTGCTCTTTGCACTGCTGGGGTGGACAAGCTCGGTGCTGATTAGTTTACTGGGAGCGGTCTTCGGGTTTGGGCTGATGGTGGCCATCGCCCTGATTTCCCGGGGCGGTATGGGCATGGGAGATGCAAAGATGATGGCGCTGATTGGATCGTTTTTGGGTTGGAAGGCCATCCTTTACGTTCTGTTCGTGGCGTCTGTTGTTGGTAGCGTCTGCGGAATTTTGTACTTGTATTTGACGCAACAAGATCGCAAAACACCGATACCGTTTGGACCATGTTTGGCATTGGCAGCCATGACCTTATTCGCTCTCCGCTGGGTCAACTGGTCCATTCCGAGATAGGAGTTGGAAGGCCTGAAGATACCAAGATATCCCCAGTAATAAACAAGGAGGACTAAGTATGAAGCGGAGATTGGGGATTATTGTTTTACTTTTGCTATCGCTGGTGCTGAACGGTTGCGTAGGTGTTAAGACACCCAGCTATGTCGTATCGGGGTCGGTCATGGATAAGGAAACGGGCGAGCCCGTGTCGGGCGTGGAGATCCTCCTCAACGGTACGACAGCGGATATTACCAAGGACGACGGTACTTGGACCATTTCCGGAGCCAAGAAAGGGGCCAAGGTCACGGCCGAAAAACCGGGCTGGTCTTTCCGGGCAATGGGTGAGGGCCAAGACGTGGTCCGCGGCGACAAGCAGGACATCAGGTTCCTGGGCGTGCAGACAGAAAAGCCTTTTGCAGTTGATGGGGTAGTCCACGATGCCCTGGGGAATCCTGTGTCAGGTGTGGCCATCACCTTTGAGCAGACGGATAACGGCAGCAAGTCTACCGTCGTTACTGGGCCGGATGGCCGGTTCGTCCGGTCGAACCTGTCCGGCGTGCTCAAGGTTACGCCTCAAAAGACAGATTGGACATTTGAACCGCCCTACGCGACGGTCTATGAAGACACTTCTCTGTATTTCAAGGGAGTTCAGACGACCTACACCGTCAGCGGCTATGTTGAGGACGAACAGGGACAGCCGATTGAGAGAGCTGTGGTCACGTTTGTAGACAGTCTCAACCAGGTAAGCACTGTCCTCACCAATGCCAATGGGTTCTTTGTAAAGAGCGGACTTCGTGGAGAATACAAGGTGAGTGCATCCAAGCCTGGATTCTCGTTTACACCGGCAGTGGAAGTGGTGACCGATGCACGGGAGCTGCTGTTCACAGGCAAAGGAACCTTGTATGCAGTAACGGGTCGGGTTGTCACCCCGAGCGGTGAGCCGATCGAAAATGCGGTCATCACCTTTGTGGATGAGGATCAGACTACGGTTACAATCCTGTCCGATTCCAACGGAAACTTTGTTCAAACGGGCTTGAGCGGAACTGTGTTGGTGCAAGTAAGCAAACCCGGGTATGTATTCGAGCCCTCAACGCAGACGGTCACAGGTGCAACGTCGCTTGTCTTCACAGGTCGCGGCACGTCCTACACAGTATCTGGTTTCGTGCAGGATGACGCTGGGGTGCCCATTGCCAACGCAGTGATCACCTTTACCTTTGTGGATGCGGATAACGCAACCACCGCGGTTCTCTCTGACAGCGAAGGCAAGTTCACCCAGTCCGGTCTGAGCGGTAATGTCAAGGTAACCGCTTCCAAGCCGGGATTTAAGTTCAGTCCTGAAGCACACCAGATTTCCGGCGCCACCTTCCTCGTCTTCAGAGGCGAAGGGACAACCTATACCGTAAGCGGTAGGGTGCAGACTGAGCAGGGTGAGCCCATCGCCAATGCGATAGTCAAGTTTGTTTCTGATGATGGGACCGAGGTCCAGACGCTGTCCGCCGCCGACGGTTACTTCACACAAGCTGGTCTCAGTGGTGCAGTAACGGTAACGGCTTCCAAAGAGGGATTTGACTTCTCCGAGGAGTATGAGGTCAAGGGTGCAACGTTCCTGGTCTTTACCGGTAAGGGCAATATCTACACCGTGACAGGTCGCGTGCTCACCTCGAAGGATGAGCCGATTGAGAACGCTCTGGTCAGCTTTAAGCTCAACGACGGTCGCGTTATGCGGGTGCTCTCCAACCGAGACGGCTACTTTGCCCAGTCAGGTCTCAGCGGCGAAGTGGAGGTAAGCATCTCGAAACCCTCATTTACGTTCAAACCGCAGAAACGCACTGTAAACGCTGCTACGGAGCTTCTGT
>Ga0208564_1002514_pt1 | contig 14427 bp, 14 predicted proteins | sample AD_UKC073_MetaG_FD_184439 | JGI IMG/M metagenome (GOLD analysis project Ga0208564, IMG submission 184439) | Active sludge microbial communities of municipal wastewater-treating anaerobic digesters from USA - AD_UKC073_MetaG (SPAdes) (version 2) | ecosystem: Engineered > Bioreactor > Anaerobic >... | reverse complement strand
CTGAGCGCGCAGGCACCAGCCCCGCCCTGCCCCGTCGGCGGCCAGCGGCCGCTGACGGCTGGCGAGGCGGCGCTGGTGCGCTCGATGTTCGGGAATGCGGTGGACTGCGCGGCAGTGCGGGTCCACCGCCGCCGCTGGTGGCCCTTCCAGCCCCGGCGGGTGACGATGGCGCCGATGGGACACCTGCACTTCCACCCCGCGTCGGACAGCTATTGCGACGATTTCAGCACGGCGCCGATCGGCCTCCAGGCCCATTTCATCCACGAGATGACCCACGTCTGGCAGGCCCAGACGCGCGGGCGCTGGTATCTGGTGCTGCGCCGCCATCCCTTTTGCTGCTACGATTACAGCCTCAGGCCGGGCTGGCCGCTTGAACGCTACGGGATCGAGCAACAGGCCGAAATCGTCCGCCACGCCTTCCTGCTGCGGCGGGGCGTGAAACTGGCCGGAGTGGCGGGCAGGCAGGCCTATGATCTGCTGGTGGATTTTCCGGGATTAGGCGAGACTTCCCATCCCGAACCCAACGCGAATAATAGGTCACCAAATCCGCCGTCGCCCCGGACTTGATCCGGGGCCTGGCTTCACCTTCTCCTGCAGAGCGAGTTCAAGCTGGATTTCGGGTAAAGCCCGGGATGACGTAGCCATGAAGCGTTGCTGATACTGCGTGGCGGTGCGCAATTGACTAGCGAAACTCGGTCGCTTCGATCCGCGCCACTTAACTTGTTCTTTGCAATCAATCCTTAGGCCGAATGCGATGAGCCTGCAGGAAAACATCAGTCACCACGCTGCCGAAGGGACCGAGCTTCTCCTTGCGCGCAGCGACTTCCTCGACGCCTTTGCTGATCTGGAAGCCGCAGTGACTCGCATCCTGCGGTCTTGCGGAACTGTCACCAAGGGTGAGCCTTTCAGCCAGAAGGTGAAGGCGCTCAGGACCGCCGACAAGACAACGCTGATCGCCAAGTCCAACCATGCCCAGCGCGACCAGATAGCTGACGAGATTTTCGCCCTTTTGCAAATCCGGGCGGACATCGTGCATAGCCGGATGACGACGCGCATCGTTGATGGAAAGGTCGCGGCATCTTTCCTGAATGTCCACGAAACGGGAGCGCCGTTCCCGCCCTGCCGCCTTCTTTTCCATAGCGAGATCAAGCAGTTGATCGAGATGACCAACCGCCTGACCCAGCGCATCCGTGCACTGAACCGGTCTAATCCGGCTTCTTCGCCACCACCACCATCGCCGGGCGCAACAGGCGCTCCTTGATCATGTAGCCGGCCTGCAGTTCCTGCAGCACGGTGCCGGGTTCGGCATCGGCGGAGGGCACTTCCATCATCGCCTGGTGCTGGTTGGGGTCGAGCGGCAGCCCCTTGGCGGCGATGCGGGTGATGCCGTTCTGGCCGAATACCTTGTCGAGTTCGCGCGCGGTCGCCTCGATCCCGGCGATGAAGTTCTTGAGCTTGTCGTCCTCGCGCAGGTCTGCCGGGATCGCGTCGAGCGCGCGCGACAGGTTGTCCGATACCGAGAGGATGTCGCGGGCAAAGCCGGTTGCGGCATAGGTGCGCGCGTCGGCCACATCCTTTTCCAGGCGGCGGCGCACGTTCTGCGTTTCGGCCTTGGCATAGAGGATATCCTGGCGCGCCGCTTCAAGGTCGCCGCGCAGCTGGGCCAGCGCGTCGTCCAGCGCCGCACCGGCGTTGTCGAGATCGATCATGTCTTCGGGAACACCGGCCAGTTCAGCCTCGACCGCCGGGTCTGCCTGCGGCTTCTTGTCATCGCTCATCGTAAGTTAAAACCTGTCTATCCGATCAATTTGCCCAGCGACTGGGCGGTGAAATCCACCATGGGGACAAGCCGCGCATAATTCAACCGCGTCGGGCCGATAACCCCCACCACGCCGACCACCCGCCCGTCGCGATCGCGGTAGGGCGAGGCGATGACGGAGGAACCGGACAGCGCGAACAAGCGGTTCTCCGAGCCGATGAAAATCCGCGTCGAGTCCGCCTCGCGCGCGGTTTCAAGCAGCTCGGCGACCGACTGCTTGCTCTCCAGGTCGTCGAGCAGCATCCGCACCCGCTCCAGGTCGCTCAGCGCAGTCTCGTCGAGCAGGTTGGACGCGCCGCGCACGATCAGCACGGGCCGGCTGGCCGCGTCCTCGCTCCACACGGCAAGTCCGCGTTCGACCAGGTCGCGGCTGGCGGCGTCGAGCGCGCTGCGGCCATTGGCGATCTCGGCGCGGATCGCGCGGACCGCTTCGGCCAGGGTGCGCCCGCCAAGGTGCGCGGAGATGTAGTTGGAGGCAGCCTCCAGCGCGCCGGGCGGGACGCCCTGCGGCAGTTCCACCACCCGGTTCTCCACTCCGCCGTCGGCCCCCACCAGCACGGCCAGCGCGCGGGTGGCGGACAGCGGAACCAGTTGCAGCTGGGCCAGGCGAGGCTCGCGGCGCGGCACCATCACCACGCCCGCAGCGGCGGACAGTTCGGACAGGATCGCGCTGGTCGCGGTCAGCGCCGCCTCGATCGGGCCGGGCCGGGAAAGCTGGCGCTCGATCGCGGCGCGCTCCTCCGCGCTGGGCTCGGCCACCTGCATCATCCCGTCGACGAACAGGCGCAGCCCCTGTTCGGTCGGCAGCCGCCCGGCGGAAGTATGCGGCGCGGCGAGCAGGCCCAGCCCTTCCAGTTCGTGCAAAACCGAGCGGATCGAGGCGGGCGAGAGGTTGAGCGCCCCGGCCCCGGCCCCGGCCAGGGTCTTCGAACCCACCGGCTGCCCGTTCTCCAGATAGCCTTCCACCACCAGACGGAAGATTTCCCGCGCGCGGTCGGTCAGGTCTGAGATCGGCAGGCTGTGCATGATGCCCACCAATGTGGATCGCGGCGGGCGCGAGTCAAGCGTCGCGGCCTGCCGGAGGGACTCGCCAAGCCGCCGCCCCCCTCATAAGGAGGGCCGAATCACACTGGATCTGGAGAACCCCATGCGACCTTCCGGCCGTGCGCCCGACGAGATGCGCGCCATCAGCTTCGAGCCCCACTTCACCAAGCACGCCGAAGGTTCGGTGCTGGTCAGCTTCGGCCATACCAAGGTGATCTGCACCGCTTCGGTGGAAGAGCGCCTGCCGCCCTGGCTGCGCGGCAAGGGCGAAGGCTGGGTGACGGCGGAATATTCGATGCTGCCCCGCGCCACCCACACGCGCGGCAGCCGCGAGGCGGCCAAGGGCAAGCAATCGGGCCGCACCCAGGAAATCCAGCGCCTGATCGGCCGCTCCCTGCGCGCCGTGACCGACCTCAAGAAGCTGGGCGAACGCCAGATCACGCTCGACTGCGACGTGATCCAGGCCGATGGCGGCACCCGCACGGCGGCGATTTCCGGCGCCTGGGTGGCCCTGCGCATCGCCGTCGACAAGCTGATGGCGGCCGGCGCGATCAGCGACGATCCGCTGACCCGCAAGGTCGCCGCCGTTTCCTGCGGCATCTTCAAGGGTAACCCGGTGCTCGACCTCGACTATGACGAGGACTCGTCCGCCGACGCCGACGCCAACTTCGTCCTGATCGAGGGCGGCCAGATCGCCGAGGTCCAGGCCACGGCGGAAGGCGCGACTTATGACGAGGAAGGCCTGCTGCGCCTGCTCCGCCTCGCCCGGATCGGCACCGACCAGATCTTCGCGGCCCAGGCTGCAGCGGTAGCGAAATAATGCGGCGGCTGGGCGGCGAGACCCTGGTCATTGCCACGCACAACGCGGGCAAGCTGAAGGAGATTTCCGCCCTCCTCGCCCCCTTCGGCATCGACTGCGTCTCTGCGGGATCGCTCGGCCTGCCGGAACCGGCGGAAACCGGCACCACCTTTGTCGAGAACGCGCTGATCAAGGCGCGGGCGGCGGCGGAAGGCGCGGGCCTGCCCGCGCTGGCGGACGATTCCGGCCTGTGCGTCGATGCACTCGGCGGAAGGCCGGGCGTCTACACCGCCGACTGGGCCGAGCGGCAGTGGTTCGAGGGACCGGCGGGGCGCGACTGGTACATGGCCATGGGCAAGGTCGAAGGCTTGCTGTGCGAGCTTGGGCCGGACACCGACCGTTCGTGCCACTTTGCCTGCGTCCTTGCCCTCGCCTGGCCGGACGGGGAAAGCGCGGTCTACGAAGGCCGCGCGAACGGCACCCTCACCTGGCCGCCGCGCGGGACGATGGGATTCGGCTATGATCCGTCCTTCGTGCCGCTGGGCGACACCCGGACCTTCGCGGAGTTCGACCCGGAAGAGAAACACGCGATCAGCCACCGCGCCGATGCCTTCGCCAAGCTGGTCGCGGAACAGTTCGGTCAGGTTTGACCCCACCCGTCAAACCAAAGTCCGTCGGCGCCGCTACGCTCGCAATGACGATGCGATTGATGGTAGAGCCACCACCATGTCCCGCGCGCTCTACATCCACTGGCCGTTTTGCCTCGCGAAGTGCCCCTACTGCGACTTCAACAGCCACGTTCGCGCGGGGATCGACGTTGACTTGTGGCGCGGCGCGCTGCTGGCCGACATGGCGCGGGAGGCCGGGGCCGGCCCGACACAGCCGCTGACCTCGATTTTCTTCGGCGGTGGCACTCCTTCGCTGATGCCGCCGGCCCTCGTCGGCGCGCTGCTTGACGAGGCGGAGCGCCGCTGGGGCTTTGCCGAAAGCATCGAGATCACGCTGGAAGCCAATCCCTCCTCGGTCGAGGCGGCGAACTTCGCCCAGCTGGCAGGCGCGGGGATCAACCGCGTCTCGCTCGGCCTGCAATCGCTGGAGGACGAGCCGCTGCGCTTTCTTGGCCGCCTCCACGATGCACGCGAGGGGCTGGAGGCGCTGGAGACGGCGCAGCGCCATTTCGCCCGCGTCAGTTTCGACCTGATCTATGCTCTTCCCGGCCAGACGCCGGAGCAATGGTCCGCCCAGCTGTCGCGCGCGCTGGGCATGGGCACTGGGCACCTCTCGCTCTACCAGCTGACCATCGAGCCCGGCACCCGGTTCGAGACGATGGTACGGCAGGGCCAGTTCCAGCCGCTGGACGAGGATGCCGCCGCCGACCTGTTCGCCCTGACCCGGCAGATGACGCGTGAGGCTGGGCTCCCGGCTTACGAGATCAGCAACCACGCCCGTCCGGGAGAGGAAAGCCGCCACAACCTGACTTACTGGCGCTATCAGGACTACCACGGCATCGGCCCCGGCGCGCACGGACGCCGGTTCGGCCAGGCCACCACCCGCCACCGCAAGCCGGAGAACTGGCTGGCCGCCGTCGCCGAGCGTGGCCATGGCACGCAGGACGAAGTGCCGCTGGGCGCCGCCGAGCAGGCGAGCGAGGCGATGCTGATGGGTCTGCGGCTGGCCGAAGGCGTCGATCTGGCCGCCATAGCCGCGCGTTTCGGCTTTGCCGAGGCGGAGCTGTGCGACCCCGCCAAGTTCGCCTTCTACGCCGCGCAGGGGCTGGTCTGGCGTGAAGGCAACCGGATCGGCGTGACCGAGGCCGGGATGCCGCTGCTCGACGGCCTGCTGGGCGAACTGGTCCCTGCCGCTCTGGTCGAGGCATGACGCGGGCGGACATTCTGGAGGCCTGGCAGGCGTATCTATCGGAAGGGCGGCGGCGCAGCCCGCATACGGTGCGGGCCTATCTGGCCACGGCCGCGCGGCTGCTGGACACGATCGGCGAGGTGGACTGGCCCGCCCTCGCCCGGCTCGATGCTGCCGCCCTGCGCGCCCAGCTCGCGCGGCGGCGGGCGGAGGGGCTGACCAACGTCTCCGCCGCACGCGAGCTATCCGCGCTCAAGGGCTTCATCGCCTTTGCCCGCGGCCAGGCGGGCATGGCCGATCCCGCCCCGCCGCGAATGCGCGGGCCGCGCGTCAAGAAGGGTCTGCCGCGCCCGGTCACGCCTGACGAGGCGGTGAACCTGGCCGCCATGGTCGAAGAGGACGCCAGCGAGGAATGGATCGGCGCGCGCGACCGGGCGGTGCTGCTGCTGCTCTACGGCGCCGGGCTGCGGATCGCCGAGGCGCTGTCGCTGACCGGAGGCGCCCTGCCGCTGGGTGAAGTGCTGGTCGTCACCGGCAAGGGCGCCAAACAGCGCGCCGTGCCGCTCCTCCCGCTGGTCCGCGCCGGGGTGGAGGATTACGTGGCCAAATGCCCTTGGCCAATGGACAGGCAAGCGGCGCTGTTTCGCGGCGCCAAGGGCGGCCCTCTGTCGCCGGGCATGGTCCAGAAAGCGATGGCGCGCGCGCGCACCTCGCTCGGCCTGCCGGCCACGGCAACGCCCCACGCGTTGCGCCATTCCTTCGCCACCCACCTGCTGGGCGCGGGTGCGGACCTGCGCAGCCTGCAGGAACTACTCGGCCATGCCAGCCTCGGCTCGACGCAGATCTACACCAAGGTCGATGCCGCCGTGCTGCTGGACGTCTACCGCAGCGCCCATCCAAGAAGCTAACCGCGCGGCTTCCAGGTAATCACGCGCCAGACGTAGGCCAGAACTCCGACGGCGATGGTTCCGCCGATCAGCCAGTCCATCACCACCCCATATTCCTTGAGGTAGTGCGCCAGCCACTGCCCGCCGCCGATCAGCGCCGCGTTCCAGATCGCCGCCCCGGCGAAGGTGAACAGCAGGAACCGCCATTGCGACATATGGGTGAGGCCCGCCGGCAGCGAGATGATCGTGCGCAGCAGCGGCGAGAAGCGCAGGGCAAAGACAATCCACTGCCCGTGCCGGCGGAAGAACGCGGTGGCGTTCTCGACGTCCTCCCACTCCAGCGTCAGCCAGCGGCCCCAGCGCGTCACCAGCGGTTCCAGCCGCTGATAGCCGAGCTTGTGACCGGCCAGGAACCAGACGTAGTTGCCCAGAGTCGATCCGACCGTACCAACCAGCAAGAGCGGCCAGAAGCTCATCGTGCCACGCGCCACGGCGACGCCGCCCATGCCCATGATCAGTTCGCTGGGGATCGGGGGAAACACGTTCTCGATCACCATCAGGGCGAAAATGCCCCAATAGCCACCCTGCTCGATCAGGTTGACGATCAGTTCGTTCATGAAGATCGGGCCTTAGCCGATCGCCGCGTGGCGGCGCTCGATCGCTTCCCAGATCAACGCGGGCGTATCGGTGCCGTTGAAGCGGTCGATCGCCTGGATGCCGGTGGGCGAGGTGACGTTGATCTCGGTCAGGTACTTGCCGCCGATCACGTCGATCCCGACGAACACCAGCCCGCGTTCCTTCAGCGCCGGGCCGAGCGCTGCGCAGATTTCCTCTTCGCGCGCATTGAGCGTGGTGGGTTCGGCATAGCCGCCAGCGGCCAGGTTGGAGCGGAACTCGCCCGCACCGGGGCGGCGGTTGATTGCGCCCGCGACCTCGCCGTCGACCAGCACGATGCGCTTGTCGCCCTCGCTGATCTCGGGAAGGAACGGCTGGAACATGTGCGGTTCGACCCAGGCGTTGTCGAACAGTTCGATCAGCGCGCCAAGGTTGCTCCCGTCTGCCGGAATGCGCACCACGGCCTTGCCGCCATTGCCGTGGAGCGGCTTCATCACGAGGTCGCCCGGGTAACGCGCATGAAATTCGCGCACGTCCTCGATCCGGCGGGCGATCAGCGTCGGCGGCATGAAGTGCGCGAAATCGAGCACGAAGACCTTTTCCGGCGCGTTGCGCACGCTGGCCGGATCGTTGACGACCAGCGTCTGCCCCTCCAGCCGCTCAAGCAGGTGCGTGGCGGTGATGTAGGACAGGTCGAACGGCGGGTCCTGCCGCATCAGCACCACGTCGACATCCTTTACGAGGTCGATCTTGCGGTGTTCCTCGCGGGTGAAGTGGTTGCCGGGTTCGCGCCTCACAGTGATCGGCGCGGCCCAGGCGGTGAGCCGGCCCTGATCGTAGGCCAGGGTCTTCACGTCATAGTGATAGCAGTTGTGCCCGCGCGCCTGCGCGGCCAGCATCAGCGCGAAGCTTGAATCCCCGGCGAGGTTTACGGTCTCGATGGGGTCCATCTGGACGGCGACGCGCAGGCTCATGTCGGGCAGGCTCCATTCAGGAAATCAGGGCGTTCGCCATGTGGCGCGGGAAGCGCCCCGGCGCAAGGAGCAGCACGTCGATCCGCAAGGTATCCCCGGGCCGGGCATGGCGGGCCGCCAGCACTTCGGCGGCGGCGGCGACCCGGCGCAGGCGGTATGGATCGACGGCAGTGTCGAGCAAGTCGGCACTGGAACGCCATTTCACCTCGACAAACGCCAGCGTGCGTCCGCGCCGCGCGATCAGGTCCACCTCGCCGCGCGGGGTCTTGACCCGCCGCGCGACGATCCGCCAGCCCTTGAACCTTAGATACCACGCCGCCAGCGTCTCGCCGCGCCGTCCCCTGGCCTCGCGCTCGGCGCGGCGGTTCATTTCAGTTCCATCGCCCGGGCATAGAGCGCCTTGCGATCCAGCCCGGTCGTCCGCGCCACTTCGGCTGCGGCCTGCGAGGGCTTGAGCGTCGCGAGCGCGGCGCGCAGCAGGGCATCGGTATCGGCCTCGTCCGGCGCCGGGGCCTCACCGGGCGGGCCGACCAGCAGCACGATCTCTCCCCTGGGCGGGTGGGCGGCATAATGCGCGGCGATCTCTTCGGGAGAGCCGGTGCGGCATTCCTCGAACTTCTTGGTCAGTTCGCGCGCTACCGCGACCTCGCGGCCCAGCAGCATTTCCCCGATCGCGGCCAGGCTGTCGGCAAGGCGCGGCGCGGTTTCGTAGAACACCAGAGTGGCCTGAACGCCGCCCAGTTCTTCAAGCACCGCGCGGCGCGCCTTATCCTTGGCGGGCAGGAATCCGGCGAAGAGGAACCGGTCGCTGGGCAATCCCGCCAGCGTCAGCGCGACCACCGCCGCACTCGGTCCCGGCAGGCTGGTAACGGCAATGCCCCGTTCGCGCGCCGTGCGCACCAGCCGGTAGCCGGGGTCGGAAATCAGCGGCGTTCCGGCATCGCTGACCAGTGCCACGGGCTGCTCCGCGGCCATCCCCAACAGGTAATCGCGCGTGGCATCGCTGGCGTGGTCGTCATAGCGCACCAGCTTCTGCTTGACGCCCAGATGCTGCATCAGCTTGCCGGTGACGCGCGTATCTTCACAGGCCACCGCAGCCACGGCACGGAGTACCCCGGCGGCGCGCAGCGAAATATCGCCCAGATTGCCAATCGGGGTGGCGACAATATAGAGTCCTGGTTCAAGCGGCTGGTCCATTCCCCCAGCTTTAGACGGCCCGAAGGGAGCGGCAAGGCATGATCGTAAAAGGGCTTTCGCGCCGGGTGCTGGTTGTGGCCAGCCTGGCGGCGCTGGCAGGCTGCCAGGTGGTGCCCAAGGCACCGAAAGGTCAGCCGCCCGCTCCGGAACCCAGCGATGGCCTCCCCGCTGACAAGCAGCGCCACCGGATCGCGCTGCTCCTGCCGATGAGCGGGCAGAATGCCGCGCTTGGCCAGTCCGTCGCCAATGCGACCACCATGGCGCTGCTCGATACCAATGCGCAGACGGTGCGGATCACCTCCTACGATACGGCCGCAGGTCCGGCCGCCGCCGCCGCGCAGGCGCTGAAGGACGGCAACCGGCTGGTGCTTGGCCCGATTTCGTCCGACGAGGTTGCGCCGATTGCCGCCGCCATGCGCGCGAAAGGCGTGCCGCTGATCACCTACAGCAACGAGGCGGGGGTCGCCGCGCGCGATGTCTTCGTGATGGGCAACCTGCCGGAGAATTCGGTCACGCGGACCGTGCGCTATGCCGCTTCGCGCGGGGTCAGGCGCTATGCCGTGCTGTTCCCGAACGGCGATTATGGCGCGCGGGTGCGCGGCGCCTTTGCCACCGCGATCACCGAAGCGGGCGGATCGCTCGTCACCAGCGAGAACTATGACCGCGCCAACACCTCGGTGGTCAGCGCGGCGCGGCGGCTGAAGGCGCGCGGCGGGTTCGACGCGGTGTTGATTGCCGATGGGCCGCGCTTCGCCGCGATGGCCGCGCCGCAGCTGAAGGCACCCGGCGTGCGGATCCTCGGCACCGAGCTGTGGAGCGGTGAGGCTTCGGTTTCCGCCACTCCGGCGCTGCGCGGGGCCTGGTATTCCGCCGTTTCCGACGCGCGCTTCCGCCAGTTTTCGGATAGCTACAAGGCCCGCTTCGGCACCGCGCCATGGCGCAGCGCGACGCAGGGGTACGACAGCGTCCTGCTGACCGTGCGGGTTGCGCGGGACTGGAAGGTCGGCACCCCCTTCCCCACCGCGCGGCTGGCCGACAGCGGTGGGTTTCTGGGGCTGGACGGTCCATTCCGCTTTGCCGCCAATGGCCTGGGCGAACGGGCTCTGGAAGTGCGCGAGGTGCGCGCGGGCGGGGTCACCGTGCTCAGCCCGGCGCCCGACAAGTTCGCGGACTGACGATAAAACTGCGGCCCCGCTTGCGCGGCGGAATCCCGGTGTTCTATAGCCGTTCCCCATGGCCGACGACCTGTTTGACAAGCTCCCCGCCAGCAACGGCGATTCCTACGATGGTTCCGCGATCGAGGTGCTGGAGGGGCTTGAACCGGTTCGCCGCCGCCCCGGCATGTACATCGGCGGCACTGACGAGCGCGCGTTCCACCACCTCGCCGCCGAAGTGCTCGACAACGCGATGGACGAAGCGGTCGCGGGCCATGCCAACCGGATCGAAGTGACGCTGGAAGAAGGCAACCGCCTGACCATTACTGACAACGGGCGCGGCATACCGGTTGACGAGCATCCCAAGTATCCCGGCAAGTCGGCGCTGGAAGTGATCCTCACCACGCTCCACTCGGGCGGCAAGTTTTCCGGCAAGGCTTATGCCACTTCAGGCGGCCTTCACGGCGTCGGCGTCTCGGTGGTCAACGCGCTGTCCACGCTGACCCGGATCGAGGTGGCACGCAGCAAGGAGCTGTTCGCACAGGAGTTTTCGCGCGGGGCCCCGCTCGGCCCGCTCCAGCGCCTCGGCGGCACGCCCAACCGGCGCGGGACCAGCGTGACATTCGTCCCCGATCCCGAAATTTTCGGCGCCGAGGCGAAGTTCAAACCGGCGCGGCTGTTCCGCCTGGCCCGCTCGAAAGCCTACCTGTTCGCAGGCGTCGAGATCCGCTGGAAATGCGCCGCCAGCCTCGCCAGCGAGGATGTTCCGGCAGAGGCCGTGTTCCAGTTCCCCGGCGGCCTGGCCGATCACCTCAAGGAACAGGTCGGCGCGCGCGAATGCGTCACCAGCCAGTTCTTCTCCGGCAGTCAGGACTTTCCGGGGGATGAGCAGGGCCGCGTCGAATGGGCCATCGCCTGGCCGCTGTGGTCGGACGGTTCGTTTTCCTGGTACTGCAACACCATCCCCACGCCCGATGGCGGCACCCACGAAGCCGGCCTGCGCGCCGCGCTGACCAAGGGCATCCGTGCTTTCGGCGAACTGGTTGGCCAGAAGAAGGCCAAGGACATCACGCCCGAGGACATCGTCACCGGCAGCGAGGTGATGCTGTCGGTCTTCATCCGCGATCCCCAGTTCCAGAGCCAGACCAAGGACCGCCTGACCAGCCCGGAAGCCGCGCGCATGGTCGAGAATGCGGTGCGCGATCACTTCGACCATTTCCTCACCGACAACATGGAGCGCGGCAAGGCCCTGCTCGGCGCGGTGATGGAGCGGATGGACGATCGCCTGCGCCGCAAGGCAGAGCGCGAGGTCAAGCGCAAGACCGCGACCAACGCCCGCAAGCTGCGCCTGCCCGGCAAGCTGACCGACTGCACCGGCGAAGGCGGCGGCGAAACCGAACTGTTCATCGTCGAGGGCGATTCGGCGGGCGGCAGCGCCAAGCAGGCCCGCGACCGCAAGACCCAGGCGATCCTGCCGATCCGCGGCAAGATCCTCAACGTCGCCAGCGCCACGGCTGACAAGATCCGCGCCAACAGCGAGATTGCCGACCTCACTCTCGCGCTCGGCTGCGGCACCCGCAAGGACTGCAACGCCGACAATCTGCGCTATGACCGGGTCGTGATCATGACCGACGCCGATGTCGACGGCGCGCACATTGCCACCCTGCTGATGACCTTCTTCTTCCAGGAAATGCCCGACATCGTCCGGCGCGGCCATATCTACCTCGCCCAGCCGCCGCTCTACCGCCTGACCGCCGGCAAGGAGAGCGTCTATGCCCGCGACGATGCCCACCGCGCCGAGCTTGAGGCGGGCCGCTTCAAGGGCAGGAAGGTGGAAGTCGCGCGCTTCAAGGGCCTGGGCGAAATGAACCCGCAGCAGCTGCGTGAAACCACCATGGACCCCGCGAAACGCAGCCTGCTGCGCATCACCCTGCCCCCCGAGTACGAGGGCCGCGCGGCGGTGAAGGAACTGGTCGACAAACTGATGGGCCGCGACCCCGCCCAGCGCTTCATGTTCATCCAGAACCGCGCGGGCGAGCTTGATCCGGAAATGATCGACGCGTGAGCCGGAATGCTCCGCCAATTTCGGCTTGCCACTGCCGGGGAGCCGACTTAACGCTTAACCGAACGGTTAAATGGACGGGGAGTTCCCATGCGCTTCGAAGGCACCAGCAACTACGTCGCCACTGACGATCTCAAGGTGGCGGTCAACGCAGCGGTGCTGCTGCGCCGCCCGCTGCTGGTCAAGGGCGAACCGGGCACCGGCAAGACCGTGCTGGCCCACGAAATCGCCAAGGCGGTGAACGCGCCGCTGATCGAATGGAACGTCAAGTCGACCACCAAGGCGCAGCAGGGTCTGTACGAATACGACGCGGTCGCCCGCCTGCGCGATGGCCAGCTGGGCGACGAGCGGGTCCATGACATCGCCAACTACATCAAGAAGGGCAAGCTGTGGGAGGCCTTCACTTCCCCCCAGCTGCCGGTGCTGCTGATCGACGAGATCGACAAGGCCGACATCGAGTTCCCGAACGACCTGCTCCAGGAACTCGACCGGATGAGCTTCGACGTCTACGAAACGCGTGAGCGGATCGCGGCCAAGGAACGCCCGATCGTCGTCATCACCTCGAACAATGAAAAGGAACTGCCCGACGCCTTCCTGCGCCGCTGCTTCTTCCATTACATCAAGTTCCCCGATCGCGACACGATGCAGTCGATCATCGACGTGCACTTCCCCGGCATCCAGAAGACCCTGGTTTCCAAGGCGATGGACGTGTTCTACGAAGTGCGCGAAGTGCCCGGCCTCAAGAAGAAGCCGAGCACCAGCGAACTGCTCGACTGGCTGAAGCTGCTGCTGAACGAGGACATGCCGCTCGACGTTCTGCAGAACAAGGATCCGACCAAGGCGATCCCGCCGCTCCACGGCGCGCTGCTCAAGAACGAGCAGGACGTGATGCTGTTCGAACGCCTCGCCTTCATGGCGCGCCGCCAGAACTGATCGCGCGCGGCTGACCAAGGGAACGGACGCCCATGTTTTTCAACTTCGTCGACGAACTGCGCGCCGCCGGGATCAAGGCCAGCTTCAAGGAGCACCTGGTGCTGCTCGAGGCGCTCGACAAGGACGTGATCGAGCAGACGCCCGAACAGTTCTATTACCTCTCGCGCGCGGTCTTCGTGAAGGACGAGGGCCTGCTCGACCGGTTCGACCAGGTGTTCAACAAGGTCTTCAAGGGGATCCTGACCAATTACGGCCAGAACCCGGTCGACATTCCCGAGGACTGGCTGAAGGCCGTTGCCGAGAAGTTCCTGACGCCCGAGGAGATGGAAGCGATCAAGTCGCTGGGTTCCTGGGACGAGATCATGGAGACGCTGAAGAAGCGTCTGGAGGAACAGCAGAAGCGCCACGAAGGCGGGAACAAGTGGATCGGCACCGGGGGCACATCGCCCTACGGCAACGATGGCTACAACCCCGAAGGCGTGCGGATCGGCGGCGAATCGAAGCACAAGCGCGCGCTGAAAGTGTGGGAAAAGCGCGAGTTCCAGAACTTGGACAACACGCGCGAGCTGGGCACCCGCAACATCAAGATCGCGCTGCGCCGCCTGCGCCGCTTCGCCCGTGAAGGATCGCCGGACGAGCTGGACCTTGAAGGCACGATCGAGGGCACGGCGCGGCAGGGCTGGCTCGACATCCGGATGCGGCCTGAGCGGCACAATGCGGTAAAGCTGCTGCTGTTTCTCGACGTGGGCGGATCGATGGACCCGTTCATCAAGCTGGTCGAGGAACTGTTCAGCGCGGCTACCAGCGAGTTCAAGAACCTTGAATTCTTCTACTTCCACAACTGCCTCTACGAAGGCGTGTGGAAGGACAACAAGCGGCGCTGGTCGGAACGGACCACCACCTGGGACATCCTCCACAAGTACGGCCACGACTACAAGGTGGTGTTCGTGGGCGATGCGGCGATGAGCCCTTACGAGATCACCCATCCGGGCGGCTCGGTGGAGCACTTCAACGAGGAGGCCGGATCGACCTGGCTCAGCCGCGTGGCCCACGTCTATCCCGCGACGGTCTGGATCAATCCGGTGC
>Ga0208564_1002510_pt1 | contig 14450 bp, 10 predicted proteins | sample AD_UKC073_MetaG_FD_184439 | JGI IMG/M metagenome (GOLD analysis project Ga0208564, IMG submission 184439) | Active sludge microbial communities of municipal wastewater-treating anaerobic digesters from USA - AD_UKC073_MetaG (SPAdes) (version 2) | ecosystem: Engineered > Bioreactor > Anaerobic >... | reverse complement strand
ACTCTTCTTTGCCAAAGAAACATTTGGTACTAAAACCAACATTCGTTTGAGGCCATCCTATTTCCCGTTTACCGAACCCAGTGCCGAAATGGATATATCGTGCAATTTGTGTGGAGGAAAAGGCTGTCCTTTCTGCAAATATAGCGGATGGGTGGAAATTTTGGGTTGTGGCATGGTTGATCCCAACGTGCTTGACAATTGCGGTATCGACAGCAAAATATACTCAGGATACGCTTTAGGTATGGGAATTGAGCGAATTACCAATCTAAAATACCGAATAAAAGACCTGCGCATGTTTTCCGAAAACGATGTACGGTTTTTGGAACAATTTCAATCGGCATATTGATAGCGATGTGAAAAGTCCGCTTCATCCTCGCTCCTAAGCAGGGAACAAAACATCCCATTCAACCTATCAATAGAAAAATAGTATAACGTATTTGTATGATTCGAATAAAGATTATTGAGCGGACTTGGAGCGAGGATGGTGCAGCCTTGGTACGGACTTGGTACGGACTTGGTACGGACTTGGTACGGACTTGGTACGGAGATGACCTGCATAAACTGCCGGGATCGTAAAAGGGTATGGACAAAGAAGTGAATTTGATATAGATTTGATGTAATGGTAATATATAAAACTACAGCAAGATGAGAAGAAGATATGCGCTTTTATTTTTCTTCACCGTTTTTTTGTTTTCCGATGTTTTTTCGCAGAAAACCATCCGTATCGACGCTGTCAAGGCCAATAATTACGGTGTGGTTTATTCGTTGCCGAAAACATCATTTGTTATTACTCTAAAAACAAAGAAAACAACGTATCAACGAGGTGAATTTTATGCATATGCCCGACGATATTTGGGCATTGAAAACCCGATAAGCGAAGACAAAACCGTTTATTCGCTGGAAAATGTAGCTGTCACGAATAAAGGAATCCCCGATAAAACCAATTCGTTTATGGTCGAATTCCGCTCCAATACAATGGAGCCTTTTGTATATTTGACCGAAGAGGGATTGATTTGTACAATAAATGCCATGCCGGAAATAAAACCGGCGGTACAAACTGAACAACCTCTCAAAACCAAACAACAGCCCGTTGATCCACGTCGGTTTTTCTCCGAAGAAATACTTATGGCCGGTTCGACAGCCAAACAGGCAGAACTGGTTGCAAAACAGATTCTCGAATTGCGCCGAAGCCGCAACGATATTCTTATTGGAGAAGCCGAAAATATGCCGCCCGACGGAGAAGCATACAAAATAGTAATGGACCAGCTCGATTTACAAGAAAAGGTGCTCACCGAAATGTTTACGGGAACCGTCGAAACCGAAACTTTTACTACGGATTTAACCCTTGTTCCGGAAGATAAAAATATAGACAGAAAAGTAATTGCCCGTTTTTCAACAAAGTTGGGTCCTGTTGATGCCGACAATTTAGCCGGAGCACCGATTTATTTGTCGTTGATAAACAAAACGCCCAAACCCGAAATGCGGCTTTCCGAAAAAGAATTGCAGCAGCTGGAAAAAAAATTGAAAGAAGGATTGGTGTATAATATTCCATCCAAAGCGGAACTGAAAATAGAGTACAACAATCAAATCATAAAAAATACCGAAGTTGATGTTGTTCAATTTGGATCGAAAGAGGTGCTCACAAAAAAAATGTTCGACAGTTGCAAAAAACCCATTCAGGTTATTTTTTATCCCGAACTCGGAGCTATTAAACAAATTATTCAATAAAAATACTATTATGAATAAAAACCGTATCACGGCCGTCTTGCTTGCCGTATTTATCGTTACTATGTTCTTTTCTTGTAAAAATATCCGAAAGAAGCCTACAACCGCTATCACTTTTGACACAATTGTCGTTGCAAGACAAATTCCCTTGTTGCAAAACGACAGCACCCTCCCTTATGCCGATGTGGATTTCAAATTCATCTACCCGGTTAAATTTGGAACACCGGAAGATTTGGCACGATTGCAACAAATTTTTGTTGGTACTTTTTTTACCGACACCCAATACGATACGTTAAGTCCGCAAGAAGCAGTAGATAAATATTTGGAGAATTATATTGCAAGTTATCGGGCATTGTCCAACGATTATTATTCCGACAAAAGCCGCTTGTCTGAAGGCGAAACACCGGTATGGTACTATTATCAATTGAATATTTCCAATAAAATTTTATTTCAAAACGATTCTTTATTGAGTTATGCAGTGGAATATAGCGACTATACCGGCGGTGCTCACGGTTCGTATCGAATATTGTATTATAATATCGATCTCAACGATTTGGTAACCATTTCGGAGGAAGATCTTTTCATTCCCGGTTATTACAAACCACTTACGGATATTATCTTGCGTTCATTGATGAAAAAATACAATGTGACTGCTCCCGATTCTCTTCTTACAAAAGGATTTTTCACTATTGAAGATATTGTTCCGAACAATAATTTTTGGATGGACGACAAAGGATTGCATTATACATATAATCAATACGAAATAGCACCCTACTCCATGGGGCCGATTGACGTCACGATTCCTTACGAAGACTTGAAACCGATTCTGAAGCCTAACAATATAATCGAGCGTTTCTTTCCCAATAAGGAAAACAAAAAATCCGAAAGAGATCCCATTTAAAAAAACGTTCCGATGCAGGAAGAAAATCAAAATCAATTATTGCATAAATTAGCCAAGAGCGATTATAAATACGGCTTTACGACCGACATCCCTACCGAATTCATAGAAAAGGGGTTGAATGAAAAGGTCGTCAGGTTGATTTCCGAAAAGAAGAATGAACCCGATTGGCTGCTCGATTTTCGTTTGAAAGCCTATCATCACTGGCTAACAATGGATCTACCCACATGGGCACATCTGAATATTCCGCCTATCGATTTTCAAGATATCATTTATTATGCTGCTCCCCAACAGAAAAAAAGTCCTCAAAGTATGGATGAAATCGATCCCGAATTATTGAAAACATTCGAACGATTGGGAATCCCTCTCGAGGAACAAAAGCAACTGGCCGGAGTGGCCGTTGATGCCGTTATGGATAGTGTGTCGGTAAAAACCACTTTTAAAGAAATATTGGCCGAAAAAGGCATTATTTTTTGTTCGTTCAACGAAGCAGTCCAACATCATCCCGATCTAGTAAAGAAGTATCTCGGAAGTGTGGTTCCCTATAAAGACAACTTTTATGCTGCTCTTAACTCGGCCGTTTTCAGCGACGGATCGTTTGTGTACATTCCCGAAGGTGTGCGTTGCCCTATGGAATTGTCTACCTATTTTCGCATCAACGCACCAAATACCGGGCAGTTCGAGCGTACCCTAATCATAGCCGACAACGATTCGTACGTGAGTTATTTGGAAGGTTGCACGGCTCCCATGCGAGACGAAAATCAACTCCATGCCGCAGTGGTGGAAATTATTGCTTTGGAAAATGCCGAAGTAAAATATTCGACGGTTCAAAATTGGTATCCGGGCGATAAAGAAGGCAAAGGAGGCGTTTATAATTTTGTTACAAAACGAGGAATTTGCAAGGGAAACAATTCCAAAATATCGTGGACCCAAGTGGAAACAGGTTCGGCCATTACATGGAAATACCCCTCGTGTATTCTTGCCGGCGACAATTCGATAGGAGAATTTTATTCTGTGGCGGTGACAAACAACCTTCAACAAGCCGACACCGGTACCAAAATGATTCATCTCGGCAAAAATACCCGAAGCCGTATCGTTAGCAAAGGGATATCGGGAGGATATAGTCAAAACAGTTATCGTGGACTGGTGAAAATTTCGAAAAATGCAGACAATGCCCGAAATCATTCGCAGTGCGACAGTTTGTTGCTGACCGATCATTGCGGCGCACATACCTTTCCTTATGCCGACATTCAAAATCCGACAGCCATTCTGGAACATGAAGCAACCACCTCGAAAATCAGTGAAGAGCAGATATTCTATTGCAATCAGCGGGGGTTGAGCGACGAAGAAGCCATAGGGCTTATCGTAAATGGTTATGTAAAAGAAGTCGTAAACAAACTCCCGATGGAATTTGCAGTTGAAGCACAAAAACTACTGCAAATAAGCTTGGAAGGAAGTGTGGGATAAATTGCTTGACACGAGAATAAATAAAAAACAGTTAAAGTTTGTATCTTTGCACCCGAAAGTATTTAACAGCTCAGCATTCAATCATGGCAAAAGAATTTAAACGTACACTTGTCACATCGGCATTGCCGTATGCAAATGGGCCGATACATATCGGTCATCTTGCCGGAGTATATGTTCCGGCCGATATTTATGTGCGATATCTTCGTTTGAAGGGCGAAGAAGTAATTTTTATCGGAGGATCGGACGAACATGGTATCCCCATCACGGTGAAAGCGCGCAACGAAGGTGTCACGCCTCAGGATATCGTGGACAAATTTCATTACTTGATTAAAGATTCATTTGAACAATTCGGTATTTCGTTTGACATTTATTCCCGCACAACATCGGAAATCCACAAACAAACGGCTTCGGAATTCTTTTTGAAATTATACGAAAAAGGAGAATTCATTGAAATGGAAACCGAACAATATTACGATGAAGAAGCACGGCAATTCCTTGCCGACCGCTACATCATCGGTACTTGTCCGATTTGCGGATACGAACATGCCTACGGCGATCAATGCGAAGAGTGTGGCACATCGCTCTCACCTACCGATTTGATCAATCCCAAGTCGATGCTCAGTGGCAGTACCCCCGTTATGCGTAAAACCAAACATTGGTATCTGCCATTAAATAAACACGAAGAATGGTTGAGAAAATGGATTCTTGAAGAGCATAAAGAATGGCGTCCCAACGTGTACGGACAATGTAAATCGTGGCTCGATTTGGGGCTGCAACCCCGTGCCGTCAGTCGCGACCTGGATTGGGGAATTCCGGTTCCATTGAAAGGTGCCGAAGGCAAGGTGCTTTACGTGTGGTTCGATGCCCCTATCGGATACATCTCAAATACAAAAGAATTGTGTCTGCAAAATCCCGAAAAATACGGTAATTGGGAAAAATGGTGGAAAGACCACGATACCCGTCTTATCCATTTCATTGGGAAAGACAACATTGTGTTCCACTGTATCATTTTTCCCGTAATGCTGAAAGCAGAAGGTACTTTTATCCTTCCCGATAATGTGCCGGCCAACGAATTCTTGAATCTCGAAGGTGAAAAAATATCTACTTCGCGCAACTGGGCTGTTTGGTTGCATGAATATCTCGAAGATTTTCCCAACAAACAAGACGTGTTACGCTATGTCTTAACGGCAATTGCACCCGAAACAAAAGATAACGATTTCACATGGAAAGATTTTCAGACACGTAACAACAATGAGTTGGTGGGAGTACTGGGGAATTTCATCAACCGTGTATTGATTCTTACTCAAAAATATTTCGACAATAAAGTTCCTCCTCGTGGTTCGCTTACCGATTACGACAAAAAAACGTTGGAAGAATTGGGCAATTTAAGAAAAGCCGTAGAGAGAAATCTCGATAATTTTCGTTTTCGCGAAGCACAACAGGCAGCCATGAATTTTGCCCATCTCGGCAACAAATATCTGGCCGAGACCGAACCCTGGAAAACAATAAAAACCGATATAGACCGAACGGCATCCATTCTTAATACAGCCCTGCAACTTGTTGCAAACTTGTCTATCGTTTTTGAACCGTTTTTGCCTTTTTCGGCAGAAAAAATACGTCGCTTTCTCCGTATCGAAACCGTATCGTGGAACCGCTTGGGCGACACCGATATTTTGTCTGTCGGACACGAACTCGGACAATCGGAATTACTTTTCGAAAAAATCGAAGACGACGTTATCGAAAACCAGATTCAACGCCTATTGAATATCAAAAAAGCAAACGAAGCAAAAACATATAAAGCAAAACCCATTAAAGAAACCATTCCATTTGAGATATTCGAAAAACTCGATATCCGCGTAGGAACGGTATTGGAATGTGAAAAAGTACCCAAATCGGATAAACTGCTTCGTTTTGTGTTGGACGACGGAAGTGAAACACGAACCATTCTTGCGGGAGTTGCCAAATGGTATCCACATCCCGAAAAATTAATAGGCAAACAAGTATGCTTTATTGCCAATCTCGAACCTAAAAAAATGCGCGGCATCATGTCCGAAGGAATGATCCTTTTGGCAGAAAATGCCGATGGTTCATTGGTGTTTATCGAGCCGTCGAAAAATGTACTGCCGGGAAGTCGGGTATTGTAGAAATAAACCGACTATCGCAAATAAAGACTAATCATGCAGGGTGAATCGATAATCACCCTGCCATAAAAACATAATCCCAATGAAAAATTTCACCTTTTTCAGAAAATTTTTGCCCGATTTGATTGCTATTGCGGCATTCGTAGTTTTATCCTTTGCCTATTTTACTCCTGCCGTTTTTGAAGGAAGGGTACTCGCTCAACACGATTCATTGGCTGCAATCGGACAGGGACAAGAGCAACGCGATTACATGGAGCGTCATAATGGCGAACGTACCCGATGGATCAATTCCATGTTTTGCGGTATGCCTACGTATCAAATGTCGCCTACTTATAATTCTACCAAACCGCAGGATGCGGCAAAAAAACTTTACTCGCTGTTTTTGCCCGATTACGTATATCTGCTTTTTATTATGCTGTTGGGATTTTATATTCTCATGCGTGCATTTGATGCATCGCCGTTGATTAGCGCATTGGGTGCCATTCTTTGGACTTTTTCTTCTTATTTTCTGATTATCATTGCAGCAGGGCATATATGGAAATTTATTACACTGGCCTACATTCCACCTACAATAGCAGGATTGGTATATGCCTATCGAAAAAAATATATTCTCGGAGCATTGCTCGTCATGGTATTTGTCGCTTTTCAAATCTCCGCCAATCACATTCAAATGAGTTATTATTTTTTGTTTGTGATGTTTTTCATGGTGCTTGCATTTTTTGTCGATGCCGTAAAAAACAAAACGTTGCCCCACTTTTTTAAAGCTACGGGAGTGATTGTCATTGCCGCAATCGTTGGTGTTTTGGCCAATTCGTCCACTTTATACCATACGTATGAATACTCCAAAGAAAGTATTCGTGGCAAATCGGAACTCTCGCATCATGGAGAAGCCAACAAAACCGATAACGGATTGGAACGCGATTACATTACCCAGTGGAGTTATGGTGTAGACGAAACTTGGACATTGCTCATTCCCAATGCCAAAGGCGGAGCGTCGGTTCCGATTTCGGAAAACCAAAAGGCCATGAGCAAAGCACGACCCGAATATCGACAGCTGTATACACAAATAGGTCAGTATTGGGGAGAACAACCCGGAACTTCCGGGCCGGTGTATGTGGGGGCTTTTGTATTGACATTGTTTATATTGGGACTCTTTATCGTAAAAGGACCCATAAAATGGGCACTACTTGCCGGGACTATTTTCTCGATTTTACTTTCATGGGGTAAAAATTTCATGGGGTTGACCAACTTTTTTATCGATTATGTTCCTTTTTACAACAAATTCCGTACGGTTGCATCCATTCTTGTCATAGCCGAATTTTGCATTCCGCTGCTTGCTGCTCTAACGATAAAAGAGTTGATTCAGAAGCCCGAAACGCTGAAAAACAACATGAAATACCTCTATATCGGTCTGGGGCTCACCGGAGGCATCGCTTTGCTGTTTGCACTTGCACCGAAACTCTTTTTCCCTTCGTTCATCTCGAGTGGTGAGATGCAAGCTTTGCAAACACTTCCCCCGGAACATTTTCATGCCATTGTGGACAATCTCACCGAAATGCGTATAGCCATGTTTACCGCAGATGCGTGGCGGAGTGTTGCCATCATTCTCATTGGAACTCTCCTACTCTATGCTATGGTAAATCATAAATTGAAAGCTCAAACGGCGCTGGTGGGCATCCTTGCCCTCTGCCTTATCGATCTGTGGACGGTAGACAAACGCTATCTGAACGACAGTCATTTTACTCATAAAACCGACATAGCTCAATTTTTTACCAAAACACCTACCGACGAATATATTCTTAGTGATACCACTAAGCATTATCGGGTACTCAACATGGCTACCAGTACTTTTAACGACGGCGTTACGCCCTACTGGCACAAATGCATTGGCGGATACCATCCTGCAAAATTGCGCAGGTATCAAGACGTGATCGACGTGCACCTCTTCAAAGAAATGATGGCATTGCAAAACGATATTATTCGTACCCAAGGTTTGTTGGATTCGGTGGATGCCGAAGGATTCAAGGTGTTGAATATGCTAAATACCAAATGGATTATCATGCCTGCCGAAGGAGGCGGAACACTGCCAATAGCCAATCCCTATTATCAGGGAAACGCATGGTTTGTAAACGATATTGCCTTTGTGAACAATGCCGACGAAGAAATCGATGCATTGGGTAAAATAGATTTACACAATCAAGCCGTTGCAGATAAACAATTTGCACCGCTTCTTGCCGGATTTTCCGTTACACCAAAAGATTCGGCATCTACCATCCGGTTGGTGTCTTACGATTCAAATTTATTCAATTACCGGGTTGATGCAAAGAAAGACGAATTAGCCGTTTTCTCGGAAATTTATTATCCCAAAGGGTGGCAAATCACCATCGACGAAAAGCCGACAACCATGTTGCGGGCAAATTATACGTTGCGTGCCCTGCCTATTCCCGAAGGACAACACGAAATCGTGTTTAAATTCGACCCGCCGAGCATTAAAATCACCGATACCATCGCTTATATTGCACTTGCCATTATGCTATTGACAGCCATCGTAACGGTGTGGAAAGAAATCAAAGCGGGTTTACGTTCATAAAAATCGAATATTGAACATTTAAACATTGTCGTAGAATTGCGTAAACCATTCGTAAAATTTACGGATGCCGATTTCGATTGGTGTAGAAGGTTTGTAACCGAAATCTTTTTCAAGAAGGGAGGTGTCGGCATAAGTGCTGATAACATCTCCCGGCTGAATTTCCATCAGTTCTTTTATCGCTTTTTTACCTGTAACGTTTTCGATGGTCGCAATAAAATCCATAAGTTTTACAGGCGACGAGCAGCCCATATTGTATATGGCATACGGTATTTCGTTTTTGGGAGGTGAAGGGATAATTTTTAAAAGTCCTTCCACAATATCGTCGATATAAGTAAAATCGCGCTCCATGTTTCCATAGTTGAAAACCTTGATCGGTTTCCCCGCCAAAATTGCCGACATAAACAGCGAAGGAGCCATATCGGGACGTCCCCAAGGTCCATATACGGTAAAAAAGCGAATTCCGGTAGCCGGAATCCCATAGATTTTGCTGTAAGTAAAAGCCATTAATTCATCCGCCTTTTTTGTTGCCGCATAGAGACTCACCGGTGAATCCGTACGATCCGATTCTTTATAAGGAGTTTTTGCATTTGCACCATACACGCTACTTGAACTGGCAAAAACCAAATGTTCGACTTTATACCGCCGACATGCTTCCAACAAGTTGATGAATCCCACAATATTGGAGTCGATATATGCATAAGGATTTTCCAAAGAATACCTTACTCCGGCCTGTGCCGCAAGATGAACGACATGCGTAAAATTTTCGCGTTCAAAAAGAGAATTTAGATGCTCTTTGTCCGTTAAATCCAATTTCATGAAACGGCAAAACCTGAACAAGCTGCTTTGAATGTATTGGTATGGTTTTATCTCTTTCTCCAATATACCGGTCTCATGCAGACGCGCATATTTTAGTTTCACATCGTAGTAAGAATTGATATTATCGATATCAACCACTTCATGACCCCGCTCCAACAAAGCGCGCGCAATATGATATCCAATAAATCCGGCAGCACCTGTAACTAGTATTTTCATTTTGTTGTCTTAAAAAATTACAATGGCATGGTTGCCTATTTCAAGATAGGTTTTATTTTTGATTGCAGAATGCAATTCTTCATCCTTTTTTATTTTTTTCACAGGAAGCATCACGATTGCATTCGTTAGGGAATCTCCCACTATATCTTCTTTTTCCACCATTTTCACATCCTCTCCCAAAAACACATCCATATTTTCCGCACGATGTATGCCGTAAACACAATAATTTGTGATACGATTCTCTTCCGCCAACGTTTTTGCATGTTTGCATAAGTCGGCTACACCTATATATGGATTTAATCGTGGCATGGAACAACCCAACACGAAAATCATCGACAAAATCCCGATAGACATCACACCTAGGGATCGATAAACGTTATTTTTTCGATATAACCGATAAATGACTATTAAACCGCTTATCGACACTATTGCTGCAACAACAAAAATCGAAGGCATTCCGAGAAAAGCTGCTTCTTCCATGCGACTCAAATAGAAAATTACTACCGGTGCACTTATGAAAATCACTGCAGGAATAGCAATCGAAAGCTTTATCCAAGGGTTTTGCACGTCAAATTTATTCAACAACAACATCGAAAGATAAATGGCAAAAGGAATAATGGGAAGCAGGTAATAATCTTGTTTAGAACTGAATACAGAAAGCATTACAAAGGTAGAAACGACGATGATTGCAAAAAACCGCTCGATATCGGTATCGATTTTCTTCTTTAACCATCCTGCAATGATAAGCCCAATAACCAACAACGACCAGGGAGCCAATGCATACCAGATTGTCATGGCATAAAAATAAAACGGTTCTTTGTGATGAAAAGCATTGATTCCCCTATCGACTGTCTGATGCACAACCAGATCATACAAATATTCCTTTCCCCCTTCAATATAAACCCCTGTAAACCAAATAACACATCCCGTTAAAATAATCAACAGGCTTTTCCATCCCCAGTATCGTTGAATAGTGTTCAATTGCCGTTTGTACAATAAAAAAAGCAGGGTTGAAACAACGGGAACCAAAATACCTACCGGTCCCTTTGAAAAAAGTGCCAGAAACACATACAACGGGAAAAGATATAAATCGCGTTTACGGTGTTCTTGCTTGTAGATTTTATAAAAAGTATAAAGAGATAAGGTGATAAACATCACCATCACCATCAACATATCCATACGAATATACACGGTAAACACCAAGAAAAATCCGCCGGTCATCAACATGAGCAAGGGAAATCGTTCATTCACGCCATTTTCTTTCCGAATCCATTTGGTCATGGTTATGAGAGTAACAAGGGCCGGAATAAATGAAAGCAACGACAAAAACCACATGCGATGACCGCCCAACAATGTCTTGCCGAGCATCATCAACCAAAAATACAAAGGAGGCTTGTCGGTATAAATAACACCCTGATTGGTAAAAGTGAATATATTCCCGTTACGTAAAGCTTCATCCGCAATACTCAGATATCGCAACTCGTTCATCAATGTGAAGTCGCGCAATAGCATTGTAGGCAGTAACGCAATAAACCAAACCAGATAAATGTGTTTAGTTTTCATCTAATTTTATTTTTTTGCTTCTGTTCCCAATCATGATATTTCTGATATAGGCAACAAATCCAAAAGACTGGCCAAGCAGCAAAATGGGATCGAGACGAAAAATGGCATAGATGATGATAATAGATGAACCTATTAGACTCAACACCCAAAAACCGAGCGGAAGAACAGATTCACGATGATATAAGGAATAAACCCACTGATAAATAAATCGCAGAGAAAAAATTATCTGTCCGGAAGATCCAAAGATCAACAACCACAAAGGAATATTTTTGTTGTGAAAAAATGTAAGGTCAAATGCCGATAAATCGCGAAGCATATATGCGATTGCTGCGAGAGGCGTAAGCAACAATACAACTTTGACCACACCGATAATTCTTTTCCAGATTCCTTGTAGATTCAGGTTCCAAAGATAGACGTAATAGGATAAAAACTGTCCGAGTATAATGGCAAAATCGTTTCTGAGCGTACCATAAACGAAAAGCAAAAACGATCCCAGTATGCTTAATATCCAAAATGCAGGCGGAGAAAGCACCTTCTTGGCCTTTTCGGTCACAATCCATTGATACAGCACACGGGCAGAAAAAAAAAGTTGTGCCAGTAACCCAATTCCAAAAACCCAAATCTGAGTCTCTTGCATAATCACTTCAGATTGCTGTCATCCACAGCGTAGTTAATATATCGTCCTTTCATCCATCGATAAGCAAAACAGTCGATAAAAGGCCCTGTCAGCCTGTTCCATAAATGATAGTTGGATTTTCCGGCCATGCGGGGATAATGGCGTACGGGAATTTGCTTGACTTTTCCGTTTTGCAGTAGAATCAATGCCGGCATAAAACGGTGCATGCCATTGAAAAGCGGCATTTTTTTGGCTGCATCGGTATGCATGACTTTCAGAGGACACCCTGTATCTGCGACACCATCGTTGGTCATCATTCTCCGATAACCGTTGGCTATTTTCGATTGAAGATTCTTAAAAAACGAATCTTTTCGGTTTGCTCTAATCCCGGTTACCATTTCATAATTTGCAATATCTTTCAGCAGAAGATTAAAATCTTCCGGATCTGTTTGCAGATCGGCGTCCATATATCCCACATAATCCGAGAAAGTATTATCGATACCTGCTTTGAGTGCGGCACTGAGTCCGCCGTTTTTTTTAAGACTAAGATAAAAAAAATCGTCATTCCTTCCACATATTTCGCGAATTCGATTTAAGCTATCATCCGTAGAGCCGTCGTTTATAAAAAGTACACACGCAGGATAAAGCGATTTCGGAAGAAAGCGTTGCAACTTCTTTTCTAAAGCGTAGATGTTGTCTTCTTCATTATAAACAGGCACAAGAATAGTAAACCTGTAATTTTTTGTTCGATTTTCCACTCTATTCATTTTGTTCCTAAGTGGTGAGCAATAAAAAGCACGTATACATAAGTCCTTGCCTTGACCTTATATCCTGCAAAATTAGTAAAAAAACGAAAAGAAGCACAATTCAGAGGGTTGAATTTACGCTGCGGTGTTTTTCATCGGAAAAGGTACACCTCTAAATTGAACTGAGTGTGTAAAATAATGGTTTTACAATCCCAATAGCCGATAAGCTTCCTGCAATAGTTCCTCGTTGTCGGCAATCAGCAAAACAATATCCCCTATCTCGAGTGGAGTATTCCCTCGTGGAACCAAATATTCACCGCCTCGCTTTATCATGGTGACCAATACTTTATCGGGCAATGAAAGGTCGGATAATTTATTGCCATTTTTAAGCATTTCTTCTGTTATCACTATTTCTGCCACCGCCGAATTGATTTCGTCCGACAAGTCGATATCGAACTCTTTTAATTCGGGCTTGCTCCCTTTTTCGTTACGATCGGCCAAACCGAGCCAATTTGCAACCAACGGAACAGATGTTCCTTGCAAAAGCAAAGAAAGTATGGTTATAAAAAAAACAATATTAAACATGGTTTCAGCTTGTTGTACCCCGCTAATCCAAGGATACGTGGCAAAAATGATGGGAACCGCACCACGTAATCCAACCCAAGCAACAAATAGTTTTCCCCTAAAATTGATTTTTTTAAACGGCAATAAAAGAGCAAAAACCGACACCGGGCGCGAAACAAAAATCATAAACAGACCAATTAAAATTCCAACGCCGGCTATAGGCAATAACTCGTGAGGATTAACCAATAAACCCAACGTCAAAAACATAATGATCTGAAACAACCAAGTCAATCCGTCAAAAAATCTCATCATACTGCGTTTATATACAAAACGTTGGTTGCCAATTATAAGTCCACCAATATACACTGCCAGATACCCATTACCTCCCAAAACAGAAGTAAAGCCGAAGAGAAAAAACACTATGGACAGCAACAACACCGAATACATACCTTCATAATCCAAGTGAATATGATTGATGAGATAAACAGCAAATCTACCCAATATTACTCCGACCAATACACCAATAATGAACTGTTGAAAAAAGGAAAACACGATTTTTCCCGGTTGAACCGCAGTCGCCTGCAAAAGCTGTATACAGAGAATTACCAACATATAAGCCATTGGGTCGTTACTTCCACTTTCCAATTCGAGTAGAGGACGAAGATTATGCTTAATAGCCAATCCTTTCGACCGTAAAATGGAAAAAACGGAAGCAGAATCGGTTGACGACATGATGCTTGCCAAGAGGAAAGATTCAACAAGTGAAAAAGTAACCGTCTTTATCACGTTGTTTGTCAACCAATAAATGAATATGCCTGTAAAAAATGCCGTAAGCAAAACTCCTGCTATCGATAGAACCACTCCGGGAACAACCACCGGTTTTATTTCCGAAAACCGGGTATCCATACCACCGGAAAAGAGAATGATGTTTAGCGCTATAATTCCAATATATTGAGCCTGATGAGGCGAACGGAATTCTATCCCCACTCCATCACTCCCGACAAAAACACCTACCAAGAGAAATAACAGCAAAGCAGGGATACCAAAACGATATCCTGTTTTGCCGACAATAATACTAATGAAAAGTAAAACGGAAGCTCCCAATAAA
>Ga0208564_1002507_pt1 | contig 14458 bp, 6 predicted proteins | sample AD_UKC073_MetaG_FD_184439 | JGI IMG/M metagenome (GOLD analysis project Ga0208564, IMG submission 184439) | Active sludge microbial communities of municipal wastewater-treating anaerobic digesters from USA - AD_UKC073_MetaG (SPAdes) (version 2) | ecosystem: Engineered > Bioreactor > Anaerobic >... | reverse complement strand
CGATCGCCACCTCACCATCGCCTCGGAAATCGGCGTCTACGACTACAAGCCCGAGCAGGTCGTGGCCAAGGGCCGGATGAAGCCGGGCGAAATGCTGGCGGTCGATGTCGAAACCGGCCATCTGCTGACCCCGCAGGACATCGACAACGATCTGAAGAACCGCCATCCCTACCGGCGCTGGCTGCGCGGTCACGTCCAGCGCCTGCGCTCCCTGTACAAGGACGAGGTGGAACCGACTCCGCTGGCGTCGGAAATCCTCAACACCTATCAGAAACTGTTCGGCGTGTCGTTCGAAGAACGCGACCAGGTTCTGCGGATCCTGGCCGAAGCCGGCCAGGAAGCGATCGGTTCGATGGGCGACGACACCCCGTTCGCGGTGTTGTCCGAGCAACCCCGTTCGCTGTACGACTACTTCCGCCAACAGTTCGCCCAGGTCACCAACCCGCCGATCGACCCGCTGCGCGAAGCGGTGGTGATGTCGCTGGAAACCTGCCTCGGCGCCGAATGCAACATGTTCGAGGAAAGCCCGAACTACGCGCCGCGGCTGACCGCCAATTCACCGGTGCTGACCGAAAGCCGATTCCAAGCATTGCTGCGCAATCCCGACGGCCGCTACCCGCACCACCGGATCGAACTGTACTACCCGGTCGGCGAAGGACTGCGCTCCGCCATCGAGCGGGTCTGCGACGAAGCGGTGGCGGCAGTGCGCAACGGCGCCACCCAGCTGGTATTGTCCGACCGCGCCATTTCGCCCGACACCCTGCCGATCCACGCCTTGCTGGCAACCGGCGCGGTCCATCACCGTCTGGTGAAAGTGGGTCTGCGTTGCGACGCCAACCTGGTGGTGGAAACCGCCACCGCCCGCGATCCACATCATTTCGCGGTGCTGATCGGCTATGGCGCCACCCTGGTTCATCCCTGGATGGCCTACGAAGTGATCCGCGACCTGGTGCGGAGCAAGGAAATCCCCAGCGGCGATATCGCCAAGCTGGTCGAGAACTACCGCAAGGGCATCGACAAGGGGCTGTACAAGATCATCTCCAAGATGGGCATCTCCACCATCAACAGCTACCGCGGCTCGCAGCTGTTCGAAATCGTCGGCCTGCACGACGAGGTGGTGGACCTGTGCTTCAAGGACACCGTCAGTCGCATCCAGGGCGCGAGCTTCACCGATCTGGAAGCCGAGCAGATCCAGCTGGCCAAGCGCGCCTGGCGGCGGCGTCAGCCCATCGAGCCCGGCGGCTTGCTCAAGTACATCCATGGCGGCGAATACCACGCCTACAACCCGGATGTGGTCGGCGCTCTGCAACAGGCCGTCGCCAGCGGCGACTACGCCGACTATCAGCGCTACGCTGCGCTGGTCAACGATCGTCCGGTCGCCACCTTCCGCGACCTGTTCCAGGTCAAACCCCTCGGCCAGCCGATCCCGCTGGAGGAGGTGGAGCCGATCGAAGCGATCCTGCCGCGTTTCGATTCGGCTGGGATGTCGCTGGGCGCATTGTCGCCGGAAGCCCACGAGGCGCTGGCCACAGCCATGAACCGTCTGGGCGGGCGCTCCAATTCCGGCGAAGGCGGCGAAGACCCGTCCCGCTACGGCACCGAGAAAAGCTCCAAGATCAAACAGGTGGCTTCCGGCCGCTTCGGCGTCACCCCAGCCTATCTGGTCAATGCCGAGGTGCTGCAGATCAAGGTCGCCCAGGGCGCCAAACCCGGTGAAGGCGGGCAGCTGCCTGGCGACAAGGTCAACGCCACCATCGCCGAGTTGCGTTTCTCCAAGCCCGGCGTGGCGCTGATCTCGCCGCCGCCACACCACGACATCTATTCCATCGAAGACCTGGCGCAGCTGATCTTCGACCTCAAGCAGGTCAATCCTCAGGCGTTGGTCTCGGTCAAGCTGGTGGCGGAAGCCGGAGTCGGCACCATCGCCGCTGGCGTGGCCAAAGCCTACGCCGACTTGATCACCATCTCCGGCTACGACGGCGGCACCGGCGCCAGTCCGCTGACCAGCGTCAAGTACGCTGGCAGTCCGTGGGAACTGGGCCTGAGCGAAACCCACCAGACCCTGCGCATCAACAATCTGCGCGAAAAGGTCCGGCTGCAGACCGACGGCGGCCTGAAGACCGGCCTGGACGTGATCAAGGCCGCCATGCTGGGCGCGGAAAGCTTCGGTTTCGGCACCGCGCCGATGGTGGCGCTCGGCTGCAAATACCTGCGCATCTGCCACCTCAACAACTGCGCCACCGGCGTCGCCACCCAGAACAACGTGCTGCGGCTCAACCATTTCCGCGGCACAGCGGAAAAGGTCATGAATTACTTCCGCTTCGTGGCCCTGGAAACGCGAGAGATCATGGCCCGCCTCGGGGTTCGCAAGTTCGAGGAGATGATCGGTCGCACCGATCTGCTGGAAACCCTGCCGGGCGCGACCAACAAGCACGGCAACCTCGATCTGTCGCCGATCCTGTCCGGCGCCGGCATGCTGCTGGAGCAGCCGCAGTTCTGCATCGAACCGCGCAACGAACCGTTCGACAAGGGCGAACTGGCCGAGCAGATGGTGCACGACACTCTGCCGGCGATCGAAGCCAAACTGGGCGGCGAATTCCGCTACGAGGTCAAGAATATCCATCGCTCCATCGGCGCGCGGCTGTCGGGCGAGATCGCCCGCCGCCATGGCAACCTGGGGATGGAGGACACGCCCATCACCCTGCGCCTGACCGGAACCGCTGGCCAGAGCTTCGGGGTGTGGAACGCCGGCGGCCTGCATCTCTATCTGGAAGGCGACGCCAACGACTACGTCGGCAAGGGCATGGCCGGCGGCAAGCTGGTGCTGTATCCGCCCAAGAACAGCCGCTTCGCCAGCCAGCGGACACCCATCATCGGCAACACCTGTCTGTACGGCGCCACCGGCGGCGCCCTGTACGCGGCTGGCACGGCCGGCGAGCGTTTCGCGGTGCGCAACTCCGGCGCACTGGCCATCGTCGAGGGCGTCGGCGATCACGGCTGCGAGTATATGACCGGCGGGGTGGTCGTGGTGCTGGGAGAAACCGGGGTGAACTTCGGGGCGGGTATGACTGGCGGTTTCGCCTTCGTGCTGGACGAGCACAACGCCTTCGTGGACCGCTACAACCATGAACTGATCGACATCCACCGCATCGCGACGGAAAACATGGAACTGCAACGCAACTATCTGCTGGGGTTGCTGGAGGACTACGTGGTCGAAACGGGCAGCGACTGGGGCCAGGCCATCCTGGATGACTTCCGCTATTACTCCAGCCGGTTCTGGCTGGTCAAGCCCAAGGCAGCCGATCTCAAGTCGCTGCTCGGCGCACTGCGCGAAGCCGCCTGAGCTCACTCCCTACCGCTTGCCGCTGGATAGATACTCTCATGTCAAAAGCCAAACCCCTGTTGTTCATCGAAACGCCGCGCCAGGATCCGACCAAAGTGCCGGCCCGCGAGCGGGTCCTGCAGTTCAAGGAAATCTACGGTCAGTTCGATCCCCTCGCGGCCACGACCCAAGCCGGACGCTGTCTGCATTGCGGCAATCCCTATTGCGAGTGGAAATGTCCGGTTCACAACTACATCCCCAACTGGTTGCAGTTGATCAACGAGGGCAACCTGTTCGCCGCCGCCGAGTTGTCCCACCGGACCAACTCGCTGCCGGAAGTCTGTGGCCGGGTCTGCCCGCAGGATCGGCTGTGCGAAGGCGACTGTACTTTGAATGACGGCTTCGGCGCAGTCACCATCGGCGCAATCGAAAAATACATCACCGACGAGGCGTTGAAAGCCGGTTGGCGACCCGATCTGTCCAAGGTGGCGCCGACCGGCAAGCGGGTCGCCGTCATCGGTGCCGGACCGGCCGGGCTCGGTTGCGCCGACATCCTGGTCCGCAACGGGGTCAAGCCGGTGGTCTTCGACCGCTATCCGCAGATCGGTGGCCTGCTGACCTTCGGCATTCCGCCATTCAAGCTGGAAAAGGAAGTCCTCCAGACCCGACGCGAGATCATGGAAGGCATGGGCGTGGAATTCGTGCTGAACACCGAGATCGGCCACGACCTGCCCTTCCAGACTCTGTTGGACGACTATGACGCCGTCTTCCTCGGCATGGGCACCTACAGCTACATGAAGGGTGGCTTCCCCGGCGAAGATCTGCCGGGCGTATACGAGGCTCTGCCCTATCTGATCGCCAACATCAACCGGCTACTGACGCTGGAAAAGGACCCCGCCGACTTCATCGACATGCACGGCCAGCGGGTGGTGGTGCTGGGCGGCGGCGACACCGCGATGGACTGCAACCGCACCGCGATCCGCCAGGGCGCGGCCAGCGTGACCTGCGCCTACCGCCGCGACGAGGCCAACATGCCCGGTTCCCGGCGCGAAGTATCCAACGCCAAGGAAGAAGGGGTGCAGTTCCTGTGGAATCGCCAACCGCTGGCCATCGTCGGTGACGGCAAGGTCGAGGGCGTCAAGGTCTGTGCGACCCGGCTCGGCGCACCGGACGCGCGCGGTCGCCGCACCCCGGAAGTGATTCCCGGCTCCGAGGAGATTCTGCCAGCCGATCGGGTCATCATCGCTTTCGGTTTCCAGCCCAATCCCGCCTCCTGGTTCGACCAGTTCGGGATCGCTGTGGACGGGCGCGGACGGGTGCAGGCGTCGCCCGTCGGGGAATTCAAGTTCCAGACCCAAAACCCCAAGGTGTTTGCTGGCGGCGACATGGTGCGAGGCTCCGATCTGGTGGTCACGGCCGTGTTCGAAGGCCGTCAGGCGGCCGAAGGCATCCTGGATTACCTGGGCGTGTAACGCCGCGCCATCGCCTCTCGCCCCCTCTCCACCCGAGAGGGGGTTGTTCCAGCTGCTCCCGCCCAATCAAATCTTCGCATTTCGCCAGCCGCCGTTGTAAGCTTTCATGATTGCAGCCAGTTCCCAAGCGGACTGCGGCTGCATCGTCCACTCGTCGGCGGGTCGTCGATCGTCTGCACTTCCTGCAACGCCCCTCCCAAGGAGCGCCCTCCGCATTCCGGTTTGCCGACGCCAGTGGACGGCGGTCGAAAGCAACGCGCCGACGCCCTTATCCGTTCATGGACGCCATCGCGTAACCTTGGCACACTTAGCCAGATGTGTCGTCGATGATTTGACCAAGCGATTCGGGCATCCATGACCCCTACTCTTCACAACGACCGCCTGTTGCGCGCGCTGCTGCGGCAACCGGTGGATGTCACTCCCGTCTGGTTGATGCGCCAAGCCGGGCGCTATCTGCCGGAATACCGCGCCACCCGGGCGCGGGCCGGCAGTTTCATGACCCTGTGTCAGACACCGGAACTGGCGTGCGAAGTCACTCTGCAGCCGCTGGCCCGCTTTCCGCTCGACGCCGCCATCCTGTTTTCCGACATCCTGACCGTGCCCGACGCCATGGGTCTGGGTCTGTCGTTCAGCGAAGGCGAAGGTCCGCAATTCGCCCGGCCGTTGCGGTCGGCCAGCGACATCGACCGGCTCGGCGTTCCCGATCCCGAGGTGGAGTTGCGCTATGTGATGGACGCGGTGCGGCTGATCCGGCGCGAACTGGCCGGGCAAGTGCCGCTGATCGGTTTCGCCGGTAGCCCATGGACCCTGGCGACCTATATGGTCGAGGGCGGCTCCAGCAAAGATTACGCCCGGATCAAGGCGTTGTCGTATGACCAACCCGAACGTCTGCACCGCTTGCTGACGGTCACCACCGAGGCGGTGACCGCCTATCTCAACGCCCAGGTTGCCGCTGGCGCGCAAGCGCTGATGGTGTTCGATACCTGGGGCGGCATTCTCACCCCACGCGCCTATCGGGCGTTTTCGCTGACCTACATGGCGCGCATCGTCGCCGAATTGCCTCGCGCGGCCGAGGGTCGGCCGGTCCCGGTGATCCTGTTCACCAAGGGCGGCGGGGCCTGGCTGGAAGATCTCGCCGCAACCGGTTGCGATGCAATCGGCATCGACTGGACCGTGGATCTCGGCGCGGCCCGTCGCCAGGTCGGCGCGCGGGTCGCCCTGCAGGGCAATCTCGATCCGACCGCGTTATACGCCACCGCCCCGGTCATCCGCCAACAGGTCGCCCAACTGCTGGACGATTTCGGCCCCGGTCCGGGTCATGTCTTCAACCTCGGCCATGGCATCCAGCCGGGCATCGACCCGGATCGGGTGCGAGCGCTGGTCGAGGCGGTACACGACTTGAGCGCCCCCCTGCATACCGGCGGCAGAGCATGAGAGGCGTGGAGCGATCCTCATGACCCACTTCCGGCCGGCCAGCGCCCGTATCCTGTCTTCCGGTGTCGTGGTGGTACACTGGAACCGTGACCACTACGACTACCTGTTGCTGCGCGCCTACAATTATTGGGATTTTCCCAAGGGCGTGGTGGAATCGGACGAATCGCCCTTGCAAGCGGCCATCCGCGAGGTGGAAGAGGAAACGACGCTGACCGGCTTGCGCTTTCGCTGGGGCGATGTGTACCGGGAAACCCACCCCTACAATCAGGGTCGCAAGGTGGCTCGCTATTACGTCGCCGAAGCCACCGGCACCGAGGTCCAGCTGCCGCCGAACCCGGAGCTCGGCCGCCCGGAGCATAGCGAATTCCGCTGGGTCGGCCGGGTCGAAGCCTGGAACATGCTGACCCCGCGAGTCCGGGCGATTCTGGAATGGACCGACAGCATCATCACCCGTCCCCGGCGCTAGCAGCGACGGGCGCTAAAGCGCCGCGACCAGAGTCTCCTGCAGGCGCTGCGGATCGACATCGCCGGCGATGACGCCATGGCCCAGACCGCGCAGCAGGATCAGGCGCAGCTTGCCGTCCTTGACCTTCTTGTCCACCGCCATCAACCGTAGGAAATCGTCGGGCGTCAATTGCGGCGGTGGATTCAGCGGTAGGCCGGCCCGCGCCAGCAAGGCCCGCACCCGCTCGACCTGATCGCCGGCCAGCCAGCCCAGCCGGGCCGATAGATCGGCCGCCAACACCGTTCCGGCGGCGATCGCCTCGCCGTGCAACCATGCGCCATAACCGACTCCGGTCTCGATGGCGTGGCCGAAGGTGTGGCCGAGATTGAGCAAGGCGCGCTCGCCGGTTTCCCGCTCGTCGGCGGCGACGATTTCGGCCTTGTTGCGGCAAGAGCATTCGATGGCTGCGCTCAAGGCGGCGGCATCGCGCGCCAACAATCTTTCCATCTGCGCTTCCAGCCATTCCAGAAATGGCAGATCGCGGATCAGACCATACTTGATCACCTCGGCCAGGCCGGCGCTGAGTTCACGATCCGGCAGGGTGGCCAATGTGTCGGTATCGGCCAGCACACAGCGCGGTTGGTGAAAAGCGCCGATCATGTTCTTGCCGAGCGGGTGGTTGACCGCAGTCTTACCACCCACCGAGGAGTCTACCTGCGCCAGCAACGTGGTGGGAATCTGGATGAAATGGACCCCGCGCTGATAACAGGCTGCCGCGAAACCGGCCAAATCGCCAATCACGCCACCGCCCAGCGCGATCAAGGTGCAATCGCGATCGAAACGGTGGCTCAGCAAGGCGGTAAAGACTTCGTTGAGCGTGTCCAGGGTCTTGTAGCGTTCGCCGTCCGGCAGGATTACCGCCTCATGCCGCCACCCGCTCAGCAGCGCGTCGACCTGTTCGAGATACAATGGCGCAACGGTGGTATTGGTCACCACCAAGACCTGTCGGCTGGGCAGATGAGGGCGCAGTAGATCGGGTTGGCTCAGCAGCCCCGAACCGATGTAGATGGGATAGCGGCGGTCGCCGAGTTCGACATGGAGTGTTTTCATGGGCAGTCGTGGTGGCAGGCGGGAAGAATGCAGGCGGAAAACATCGCGCGGGATCAGCAGGTGACATCCTGGAGTCCGAGGGATTCCAGGATATACTGGACGACAGTTCGCGGCGATTGGCCGTCGCTGGCGACGATCAGATCGGCGACTTCCCGGTAGAGCGGATCGCGCTGCTCGAACAGCTGCGCCAACCGCGCTCTGGGGTCGGCGGTTTGCAACAAGGGCCGGTTATCATCGCTGCGAGTTCGGCGAAGCTGTTCGTTGACCGAGGCGCGCAGATAGACCACGAAACCGCGCCCGGCCAGACAACGACGATTGTCGGGGTCGAGTACGGCCCCGCCGCCGGTGGCGAGCACGATGTTGGCGCGCTGGGTCAGTTCGGCGATGGCGGTTTTCTCGCGGGCGCGAAAGCCGGCTTCGCCTTCCATCTCGAAAATCAGCGGAATACTGGCTCCGGCGTGCTGTTCGATGTCCTGGTCACTGTCGAGAAATTCGCGCCGCAACACTTGCGCCAGCCGGCGGCCAATGGTGGTCTTGCCGGCGCCCATCGGGCCGACCAAAAAGATGCGAGGGATGGAAGTATGCATGCGAGTTCGATCCAATCGGCGAAAATTCGGGCGGGGCTGGATATCCGCTGGCGTCTCAGAAAGACTATACTTGTGTCCATTATAAGGAAAGGCGTTGTAAGGGAGGGCGGCACGGTTTTCATGACGGTGTCTTCCGAATTGAATGAGGGCGAAAGCACCTGTGCTGTAATGCCTTAAGGGTGGAGCTTTTCTGATGAAATCAATACTCAGGTTTTATTCCACGTCGTTCCTGCTCATTATTCTCGGATTGGTCCTTTCGACCAAGGTGGCATTTGCCGACTGTCCAAGTACTGACAATGGTCCTGACACGATTTCTGTACCGATAGTAACTGGGATGTCCCAAGCCGACGCTATCGACGCTATCCTAAGCGCTGGCTTGAAAGTTGGTACCGTCAGCCAGATATTCAACTCCAGCATATCTGACGGGATTGTGTATACCCAGAGTCCTGCTGGTACTACGTGTGCAGCGCCCAATGCCTCAGTTGCTATCACAGTAGCCTATAACGTAGTTGTCCCTGATGTGGTCGGCCAATCCCAAACTACAGCCGCTGCCACAATTGGGGGTACCTGCAGTAGTACCAAATCCCCACCCGCCTGCCTGACTGTGGGCACCATTACCCAACAGGAAGATTTGACGGTTCCAGCTGGCACTGTCCTCAGTCAAACACCTCCATCTGGCTCAACAGTCAATCCTTCTACAACAAAGGTCAATCTTACGGTTGCCACAGGTTCCAGCTTAGTCAGTGTTCCCAATGTGGTTGAACAGACTCAAGTAGCTGCCGCCACTATGATCGCCAGCTCTGGCCTGACCGTCGGCATCATCACCCTGCAAGCCAGTGCTACCGTCCCTGCGGGTAACGTCATCAGCCAGAGTCCAGCGGCTAACAGCATCGTTACCGCCGGTACAGCGGTCAATCTCTGGATATCCACCGGCACAGGCATCACCGTTCCCAATGTGGTCGGTCAACCCCAAGCGACCGCCACCACCACGCTTGCCAATGCGGGGCTCACTCTCGGCACCGTCACCCAAGCCTATAGCGCGACGGTCGCCGCTGGCAACGTCATCAGCCAAAACCCGATGGCTAATACTACGGTAACCGCTGGTTCCGCAGTCGATTTGGTGGTATCCCAAGGGGTAGCGCCAGTCACGGTCCCCAGCGTGGTCGGCCAAACCGTAGCTGCAGCCACGACTCAACTCACCAACGCCAAATTAACGGTCGGAACGAAAACCTTGGCGGCCAGTTCCACTATCGCCGCCGGTAACGTTCTCAGCCAGAACCCTCCACCCGGCTATCAGGTTGCTCCCGGCACCGCCGTCAACCTCGTCATCTCTTCGGGTAAGGAAGCGCCAGTCAATCCGCCCTATCCTTCCGGCGGAATCGCGGTTCCCGATGTAGTTGGCCTGACGCAAACCGCTGCCGCCAACCTCATTCACACCGCAGGGCTGAATGTCGGGGCGACCATCAAGCAGTACAGCGACACCATTGCCGCCGGCCTTGTCATCTCCCAAAGTCCAGCCGCCGGTGCTCAGGTGGCCGTGGGTACCTTCGTCAGCCTGACGGTGTCCTTGGGGAAAGCTGGCGTCGTCACCGTGCCCAATGTCACGGACCAGCTGGAGGCGACGGCCAAAACCACTTTGCAAAATGTCGGGCTCTCTCCGGGAACGACCCTGACCGAACCCAGTACGACCATTTCGGCCGGTAATGTCATTCGCACCGACCCAGTGGCCGGAACGCAAGTCAACATCGGATCGACCGTCAATCTCATCGTTTCCAGCGGTTTCTCGCAGCCTCAGGAAGTCGCCGTCCCCAGCGAAGTGATCGGCATGACCGTCGATGACGCCAGGGCCGCGTTGTTTGCGGTGGGCTTGTTCCAGGTCGGCACCGTCACGGTGAAGTCCAGCGCCACCATTCCCGCAGGCAGGGTCTCCGATCTGGTTCCGGCAGCTGGAACGCCTGTCGCCTATGGCACGACCATCAACCTGTTCGTGTCCTCGGGTTCGCAACCGCCTGTGGCGACGCCGAATGTCGTCGGCTTGAGCCTCGATGCGGCGACTGCCAGCCTCAACGCAGTGGGCTTGCAGGTCGGCCTTGTCACCCGACAGACCAGCAACACTGTCGAAGAAGGGCACGTCATCAGCCAAAACCCGCTGATGACCGCCTTGGTGCCGGTGGGTTGGCCGGTCAATCTGGTGGTCTCGCTCGGTCCCATTCCCGAAGATCCGAACGCCCGTCCGCAGACTACGGTTCCCGATGTCAGCGGCATGACGCTCGCCCAAGCGACCACCAAGCTGATCACGAATCTGTGTCCTCCCACACCGCCATCGACACAATCGACGGCCTGTTCCTTGCGAGTCGGCCTCGTTTCCAATCAGCGCAGCCAAGACGTGCCTGCCGGGCAAGTGCTACGGCAGAATCCGCCAGCGGGTTCCACCGTGCCGGTGGGTAGTTCGATCAACCTGGTCATTTCCTACGGGCCTTATGCCTACGGACTGCTCAGCGGACCGGCCTACATCACCAACTATGTCGGCAACACCGTATCCGTCATCAATCCGGAAAGCGATCTGGTGATCGACAACATCCCGGTGGGTATCAGCAACATGGGACCCAGCGGCATCGCGATCAATCCTGACGGAACGCGGCTCTATGTCGCCAACCGCTCGCGCTCCGGCCGGAGTGCGGGTTCGCTCTCGGTGATCGACCTGACCGAACGCAAGGTGATCGCGATCATCCCGGTCGGCGTATCGCCGCTGGGGGTGGCCGTCGACCCCACCGGTCAACGGGTGTTCGTCGCCAACGAAGGCAGCTTTAGCATGTCGGTCATCGATACTGCCACCAATCAACCGCTGGTTGACTTGGGCATCCCCGGCCTGTCGGCCAATCCCTACCCGCGCGGCGTGGCGGTTCATCCCAATCCGACGCGGCCGCTGGTCTATGTCACCAACCGGACGGTCAATTCGGTCTCCGATGATGCCGCCAATCCCTATCCCGATCAGTGCGACGCACTGGTGGCGCGTCCGCCCATCAACGTCAATCCTGATCAATGCGTGGGTTCGCTGTCGATCTTCGACACGGAATTGAAAGCCCAGGTCGGCTCGGTGGCGGTGGGTATGGCGCCTGAAGGCGTTGCAGTCCACCCCAACGGTATGCTGGTCTACGTCGCCAATTCCGGTGACCGGACGATTTCGGTCATGGAAACGATCTTCAACCAGGTCGTCGGCGTCATCACCCTGGATGAGTTCGGTGGTGCGCCACCGCCGCTGGTGCCACGCGGCGTCGCGGTCAGCACGGACGGCAATCGACTGTATGTCACGGACGGTGCGGGTAGCCGACTGTTCATCATCGACATCATCGCCAACCATGCCGTGGTGAGCATCGTACCGACCGGCCAGAAACCCTATGGCGTCTCGGCCAGCCCCTATATCGGCACGGAAGACGGCCAGCCGGTCTATCAGGTCTATGTCGCCAACGAAACCGACAATACGGTATCGGTGATCAAGGATGGCCCGAACAACCAAGCCGAAGTGATCGCCACCATACCGGTTGGCCAAGATCCGTGGGCCTTCGGTCAATTTGTCGGCCCGCTGGCGACAGTGGCGGCTCCGACCTTCGCTCCGCCAGGTGGCGCGTATCAATCCGGGGTCAAGGTCACGATCAGCACGACCACGTCAGGAGCTGCCATTCGCTACACCACCGATGGCAGTACGCCAACCTCGACCTCTGGTACTTTGATCGAAAGCGGTCAAACCATCCTGGTGACGACATCCGGCGTTAGCGGTACGGTGGTGCTGAAAGCCGTCGCTTTCAAGGAAGGCTGGGCTGATTCGGCAGTGACCGAAGCGTCTTATCAGATCAACAGGCAGTTCTAACCTGAGCAAACCATAGGGGCAGCGTACCCGGTCAGCACGACCGGAGTTGCCCATCATCAAGGCCGCGAACCTCAATCGCGGCCTTTTTTATTGGCGCTTGAACGGTTCCTTTCCGCCAATCTTATGCAGGAGGTTTCCTGTACGCCGCTCTTTCAAGCAGCTGAAGAGAAGAGGAAGAGCTATCGTCGGCATCGGCCAACCCTCGCCAAGACAGCAAGCCAAGACATGCAAAGCTTCGAAGTGGAAGCCGTATCGCTGATACAGCGCTCAATGCGGAAAGGCGGATCCAGATAGCGAGAGTGCAAATCGACCGGGGAGTAAGCCCACTACAAGCAACGCTACTGGCCATACTGAACCGAATGTCATTGGACGTTGGCAGAACAACCCTGCCGGCCAACGGCTTTTCCATATGCCACATGCAGAGGGGCTGCCGACGCAGAATGCCGCCCAAAGAGCAGTGGAGTGCAGCGAAGGCATAAAAAAACCGGCGGGATTGCCGCCGGTTCTAGAAGTCAGGATGGTGGATGGAAAACAATCAGTCTCGAGAACATCTAGCCACCACTTCCAGTATCGCTCGCTGCTGCTGGAGGCGCCACCGAGATCTTGACCGTCTCGCTGAGCACATCAGGACCCACAGTGGAGAGATAGAAGTCCACGCTGCCATCGGAAGGTAAGTCGTTGACGTTCAGCACCAGCTTGGCGTACCCCCCACCACCGGTCGCCACTGTGTCCGGCGAGACCGAAGCGGTCGGCGAATGCAGATTGGCGGTCGCACGCGCAGCAACGGCAGCGTTGGTCTTGGTATCAAGATCGGCTATCAACGTTTTCTGCGTAGCGCATTTAACCGGATCCCGGTCATTAGGCTCCCCAGCTACATCCGTGATTACCTGATCACAGACGCCTGGATTGGCGGCTTCGAACGCATCCAAGGTTGCTTGTGCCGCGATCACCGCCTCTTCCGCCTGAATCGCTGCCGATTCCGATGGATTGTTGATGACGATATCTACCGAGATCGGCACGCCCGGCAACGGAGTACGCCGCAACACACCGCCCGACATGACGCCACCATCCAACAACTGGAGAGTCACTGGCAAGGTCAGGGCTGCGCCGACGTCGACCACTGCACTGGCTGTCATCAGGGTTGGCCACGGATTGACGTCCGGACTTGGTATCAGCGCCGCGATCTGCTGGGTCAGATCCGCTGGCGAGGTAATGGTCAGAACGCTGTTGTCCGGAGTCCCCAGATACCAGTGGGTCATGACCGCGCCGACTTTGCCGCCATTGGATTCGGCCGTCACCATGAACCGCCGACCGACTTGGCTGGCTGGATAGTTCATGACCGTGCTCGCCGTCCCATTATCATCGGTCATCACCACGCTCTGATTGCTGTCGGTATTCAGGATATTGCCCTTGTGAGGCGCGCAACCGACCGTATACCAGACATTGGCACCGACATTCTGACTGACCTGATTGAATGGCTCGTTGACCACCAGCATGTTGCCCGAACGTCCGGTAATGAGGCGGCTACCGACATGGTATTCCAGCCGCCCCTCCGATGGCAGGCTGTTGATGGTGCTCGGGTTGGAATTAATGACTTCCGGATCCTGCAGCACCAGCAAACACAAGGGATCGGCGATCGCCCAAGACACTCCATTGGGCACCACGAACGGATTCAGCGTATCACCCGTTGCACGAGAAGCTGTGCGATTGGGAGCGTAGAAAGCGTAGCCGCCCTCCACCGGATCACCGTTGTAACCGGTAATGGCAAACTGGCCATGGCCTTGATCAGGATACCGATTCTTGAGCATGTCCAGCGGCGAATCGATCAACCGGAAGGTGATCGGCGTACCTGCCGGCGGCGGATTGCCATAAGGATCGCTGGCGATGACCGAAATCGTGCGGCTATAGACTCCATTCCAGACATTGCCGCAGGAATCATTGCCATTGCACTGGCCACTTACCGCGATGAGATTGTTGGCGCTGGCAAACACCGCCCCCGCAAACGGCCCGGTAAAGGTGAGCGAGTTAATCGCGCCCGTCCCGATCGATACCATGGCGTAGTTGGTGATTCCCGCCTGGATACCGTTATCCACGTTGTTGTCGGCGCGATCAGCCGTAGCGGCGATCAGAACCGTACCCGGCAGGGAGCCGCTGTGAATGGACAAGGTCGCCAGTCCACCGATCAAGCCAGTGACCACCTCAGAGCCTTGCTGAGCGGTT
>Ga0208564_1002505_pt1 | contig 14462 bp, 11 predicted proteins | sample AD_UKC073_MetaG_FD_184439 | JGI IMG/M metagenome (GOLD analysis project Ga0208564, IMG submission 184439) | Active sludge microbial communities of municipal wastewater-treating anaerobic digesters from USA - AD_UKC073_MetaG (SPAdes) (version 2) | ecosystem: Engineered > Bioreactor > Anaerobic >... | reverse complement strand
GAGGTGGTTCGCAGAGTCTATCAGGATGTTAAGAAGATAAAGCCTGATGTTGCAGTATCTTGCGCTGTTTTCGCCAATGCGGATGAAGCCTATGATTTGAGATTGCAGGACTGGCGAAAGTGGGTTCAAGAAGGCATTGTGGACTTCGTAGTCCCTATGGCGTATACGCCCGATACCCAGGAGTTCAAAGGCCATATCAAGAAGGCTGTAGAGGCGTCGCCTGGCCGGAGGGCCTTGGCCGGTGTCGGGGTTTACCGTATGCTTGGCAATCCCCGGGACTGCATAGAGAAGATCGATGCAGCAAGAGAGCTTGGAACGTCTGGGGTGGTCCTGTTCTCATACGATTCCATCCGCGAAATGGACGACTACTGGGAAGCTCTGGCGGAAGGCCCATTCATCGACCGTGCCAAGGCCCCGAGGATGATCCGCGAGGCTTTAGACTGATTAGCCGGTATCGTTGTCGGTATTGTTGTGTTATTTGGGATTGCCGGTGTTGCACTCGGGGACGGCGTCCCTAGCGGGGTCGCCTTGACAAAATCCGGCCGCGTAAGTGCGTGGCCGGATTTTGACACCCTTCGTTGCAATCACCGGCAATCCTGTATTACCGACAAACGAACGAGTATACGGTAGCGCTGTGTCGCAACCAGCAGGATTTTGCCATAAGAAACGGAATACTAAAACAATGTACGGAGTATTAGCCGTTCTATACTAAGCCGCTCGCCGCGAGTCATCAAACGTCCCGGCAAGTTCATTCCAAGGCAATCCGAAAACAAGAAAGACTGCTGCTACACACGACTACCACATCCTGCGAGGTGTAGGTCGTGACCAGGGCCACCACCGGTAGATACGATCCCTTACAACCTTATTTGGAGGATGCCATCCGCAGAGCCGATAGGATGCGGTTTATTGTCTCCTTTGTTATGGAGTCAGGGGTAAAGCTTATTATCCCCCAGCTTAAGATGGCTGTGGATAGAGGAGTCCAAATCCAGCTTTTGACCGGTTTCTATCTGTCTATAACCGAGCCTTCTGCACTGTATTACCTGTATGACCAATTGGGTTCAAGTATTGATATTCGTGCCTACGCGGAGTCCGTAAGAGCGTTTCATCCGAAGTCATACATCTTTGACTATGAGGATGACGCTGAGGTATTTGTCGGTTCGTCCAATCTTTCCCGCTCTGCATTAACCACAGGGGTTGAATGGAATTATCGCTTCCTAAAGAGCGAACATCCCGACGATTACCTGCGGTTTTCCAAAACATTTGATGAGCTGTTTCACTGCTTTTCGCAGCAGGTAACACCGGAAACGCTCAAAGAATATGCTTTGCGATGGAAAAAACCTGCCCTTCTGAGACTGGTCGATGGACCGGTGCCTTTGGAGCCGCCTCCGAGGCCTGAGCCGCGCGGGGCTCAGATAGAAGCCCTCTACTACTTGAAGCAAGCACGTGAAGAAGGAGTGACTAAGGGACTTGTAGTGGCCGCGACCGGTGTAGGCAAAACTCACCTGGCAGCATTTGATGCCTTACCGTTTAACCGGGTGCTTTTCCTGGCACACCGTGACGAAATAGTGAGGCAGGCACATGATGTTTTCTATCAGTTAAGGCCCGAGTCTCGCCTGGGTTTCTATACGGGGACACAAAAAGACGAAGGGGCGGATGTCTACTTCAGTACCGTACAGACACTCAGCAAGAGTGAGCATTTAGAGGCTTTCCCCAGAGACTATTTCGACTACATAGTGATAGACGAATTCCATCATGCAGCTGCTGAAAGCTATCGAAGAGTACTGGATTATTTTGAGCCGGATTTCCTCCTGGGCTTGACTGCTACACCTTTTCGCATGGATAACCAGGACATCTTCGCCCTTTGCGATGATAATGTCATCTATGAGATTTCACTGAAACAATCGATTGAAAGAGATTTGCTGGTGCCGTTTAAGTATTACGCCATCTATGATCCTACCGATTACGACCGAATAGAAACGGCAAACGGACGCTATGTAGTTGAAAACCTTGAACGGCAGTTATCCTACGAGGAAAGAGCGAATCTGATCCTTGAACAGTACTTGCGATTTGCAGGCGAACGTACTCTGGGGTTTTGCGTATCCATCAAGCACGCTGAGTACATGGCAGAGTACTTCAGTGCTAACGGGGTGGAGGCGGCTGCCGTTCACAGCGGTTCACAGAGAAACGGATATGTAGCGGATAGGATTGAAGCGGTAGAAGCCCTTGAACGAGGCGAGATAAGGGTTATCTTCGCAGTAGACATATTCAACGAAGGTGTTGACATTCCTTCCCTCGACACAATCATGTTTCTCAGGCCCACTGAGTCGTACGTGGTATTCCTCCAGCAGCTCGGAAGAGGTCTTCGCAAGTATCCGGGTAAAGAGTATCTCACTGTAATAGACTTTATCGGCAACTACAAAAGAGCGCATTACATACCTCTTCTTTTAGCAGGCGAGAACCCGTTGACTGCCGAGTCTTCCAGGTTGCCTCGAGTAGAAGACTACGAATTCCCTGAAGGCTGTGTGGTCAACTTCGACCTTCGCATCATCGACCTGTTTGAAGAACTTGCTGCACGTGATCCGCTACCCGTGAGGATGAAGGATACATACCTTCGGATTAAGCAATCTCTCGGCAGAAGACCGACAAGGCTGGATATATACAAAGGTAGCGATATACCCATCAGAGAATACTTAAGAGAAGGGTGGCTTAGGTTCTTGGAGTCTGTGGGAGATCTTGAGCCTGAAGAAGAAAGCTGGCTTGGCACTCCGGCAGAGGACTTTCTTATTGAGGTTGAGCGGACCCACTTCACCAAGGCTTACAAGATACCCACGATCAAAACCTTCCTACGTGAAGGCACTATTGTGCCAAAAGTCAGGCTACAGGAGATTGCCGGTGAAATGATGGCATTTTACAGGGATAACCCTGTTCACCAGAAAGACTTGAGGGATGGTAGCAACAAGAACTGGAGAGAGTGGGGAATAAAGGAGTTTGCCAGATTGGCAAAGGTAAACCCCGTGCGTTATCTGTCCAAGGGGCGGTTCTTCCATTATGATGAGGTAAATAAGGTTATGTACCTGAACCCGGAAGTTGAACCGTTCCTGTCTCCGCAACTTGCAGCCCATGTAGAAGATATTCTGGAGTTCCGCAGGATTGACTATTTTCGACGCAGGTTTAAAGACTAACGTGAAAAGGATGAGGCCGATGCCTGAATGTGTATTTTGTAATGTTCCGAAGGATGAAATCATAGCTGAAAACGAACTGGCTCTAGCTTTCTTTGACAGGTACCCTGTCAATCAAGGCCATACCCTCATAGTAACTAAACGGCATGTAGAAACGTATTTTGATGCCACGCTGGAGGAGAAGGACTCCATTACCCGCCTGCTAATCGATGTGAAGAAAAAGCTTGACGAAGAATTTCATCCTGACGGCTACAACATAGGGGTCAACGTAGGAGCAGCCGGTGGGCAGACAGTATTTCACCTGCACGTTCATGTGATTCCGCGGTATCGCGGCGATGTGCCGGATCCACGAGGCGGCATCCGCCGCATCAAGAAGCCTCTGGTTCCCTATGCTGCGGAGGGGGAAGCATAATAATGAAGGAAGGATAAATATGTCATGAGAAGAAGACTAAAGTAGATTGGAGTATTTGAAAGCTATGGCGAAAAACGATTCATAGGCCCAGTCTATCCCAACTGTATGCTGCTATTCTGGAATATTCCATGTTGATTTTGGGGCTTATGTGGTATAGGCGAGGTGTCCCGAATAGCCTTCTACTATGCACATACCAACGGTACCGACAAAGCCCATTGGCAGTTACTAAAAGATCATCTCTTATCCGTAGCCGAGCTGGCCAGGCGATTCGCTTCAGCGTTTGGTGCAGGTAGCTATGGATACAGTGCCGGTCTTCTTCATGATCTGGGAAAATTCTCTAAGGAGTTCCAACAACGTTTGAATGGGGCCCCTCTTAAAGTGGATCACTCCACTGCAGGAGCTCAGCAAGGGATTACACTCTATGGACAAGCTATTGGCAGAGTTCTTGCGTATATTGTGGCAGGGCATCATGCCGGTATTCCTGATTACGGCAGCATAGAGGATGAGTCATCTCTCGCTGCACGCCTTAGGCGCAAAGTACACGATTACAGTGCCTATCTAGAGGCCAACCTGCCGTATCCTCAGAAGAATGCTATGTGGCTACCTGTATCTTGTTTAGAGGGACAGCAAGGTTTTAGTATTCAGTTTTTTATTCGGATGCTCTATTCTTGCCTTGTTGATGCTGACTTTCTGGATACGGAACGCGCGATGAATCTTGAGAAAGCAGATATTCGGGGCAGTGAGTATCCGAGTATTTCCGAGTTAAGAGAGCGTCTTGATCAGTATCTGGCGAAGCTCCTTTCATCAGTTGAGGACACGCCGGTAAACCGTTATCGCAGTGATATTCTCAAGGCCTGCATAGATAAGGCAAGACTTGAACCGGGACTCTTCAGCCTGACTGTTCCTACAGGCGGAGGCAAGACTCTATCATCGCTGGCGTTTGCATTGAGGCATGCTTCTTTCTACGGATTGGATCGTGTCATATACGTAATCCCATTTACCAGCATAATTGAGCAAAACGCCAAGGTGTTTCGTGGGGCTTTAGGTGATGAAGGTGTCTTGGAGCATCATAGCAACTTCGAATTCCCTGATGAAGACAGGGAGGACTGGAATGAGGATATGGCTAGATTACGCCTTTCTACAGAAAACTGGGATGCTCCAATCATTGTCACTACCAATGTGCAATTCTTCGAATCCCTGTTTGCAAACCGCAGCTCTCGATGCCGTAAACTACACAACATAGCACGCAGTGTCATCATTCTGGATGAAGCTCAGATGCTCCCCACTGATTATCTAAAACCCTGTCTTGCAGCAATACGAGAACTCACCGAAAACTACGGCTCAACTGTTGTGTTATGCACAGCCACTCAGCCGGCATTAGGGGGCGTGATGCCTGAGACTATCCAGATCCGCGAGATAGCTCCTGATCCTCCACGCCTATATGAGGCCTTTCGTAGAGTGACTGTGACGCAACTTGGACCGGTGGATGACGACACTCTCATTTCGGAGCTTAAAAAGCATCGACAAGTTCTTTGCATAGTCAATTCTAAATCTCACGCCCGTCAGCTTTACAGGCTTATTGAGGACAGACCGGGCGCGTTTCATCTCAGCGCCTACATGTGTCCCAAGCATCGCAGAGAGGTCTTGGAGAATATTCGATATGCTCTCCGGATGGGCAATGAATGCATAGTTGTTTCAACTCAGCTCGTCGAAGCCGGTGTTGATTTAGATTTTCCTGTAGTTTTTCGGGCAGTGGCCGGACTTGATTCTATTGCTCAAGCGGCAGGCAGGTGTAACAGAGAAGGTAAGTTGCCCATGGGATATGTCTATGTATTCGAGCCTGTAGGCCACAAGCTGCTAGGCTGGTTTCAGCGGACTGCTTCTGTTACGGGAATGGTTCTAAGGAACACTACCGATGATCCGCTGGGTCTACAGACAGTCAAAAGGTATTTTCATAGACTGTACGATATTGAGAGAGACAAGCTCGATAAGGAAGGCATTATGGATGCAGTGGAAGAGGAACGAAAAGCATTAAGCTTTCCTTTTGCCGACATCGCAGCCAGATTCCGCATTATTGATTCCAATACAGTTTCAGTTGTGATTCCGTGGGACGAGAAAGCACGTGACTTGATAGAAGAGGCGGCCTACCGGCCGTCCTGCCGATTGTTCCGACAACTCCAATCCTACGTTGTGCAGATATATCCGAATGAGTTTGTCCACCTTGAGCAAAGCGGCAAGATACGTACGATCGGGGGTGATAAGGGAGCAGTTCACTTTCTTGCTGACGATTCCTGCTATACAGATGTGGGTCTTGAGGTTCCCAAGGCCGTTGAGGCCCTGGGAGAGGTGTGGTTCGTATAGTGCAGTTTATCATGGAAGGAATGGAGGGGAGGGAAAGATGGGATACGGAGTCGCCATCCATGTCTGGGGTGATTATGCGTGTTTCACACGACCTGAGATGAAGGTTGAGCGGGTCAGCTATGACGTCATGACGCCTTCAGCCGCGCGCGGAGTTCTTGAAGCCATTCATTGGACGCCGGCTATCCGCTGGGTTGTTGACAGGATACATGTGTTGAATGAGATACGTTTTGATAACATCCGGCGAAATGAAGTGTCGAGCAAGATCCCGAAGACAAAAGTACTACAAGCAATGAAGGGAAAGACAACAGATTTGTATCAAGATGTATCTGACCGTAACGAGCGAGAGCAGAGAGCTTCACTAGTACTGAGAGATGTGGCATATGTGACCGAAGCGCATTTCGAGATGACTGACCAGATAGGACCCAGCGATACTCCTGAAAAGCACTACAACATGATTGTACGTCGCGCGAGGCAAGGGCAGTGCTATCACCGCCCGTATCTTGGATGCAGAGAATTTCCGGCACATTTTAGTTTAGTCGAAGGCCTGATTCCAGAGTCTTTCTATAAAGGAACAGGCGAACTAGATCTTGGCTGGATGTTGTTGGACATCGACTACGAGGACGGTATGACGCCGCGTTTCTTCCGAGCCGTGATGCGCGACGGCATTATTGACGTTCCAAGGATGCCTGAAGGAGGTGGAACGTCTTGATACTTCAAGCATTGTACCAGCTATATGAGCGCTTATTGGCCGAGCCTGGTTCAGGTATTTCGCCGCCAGGCTATAGTAGAGCGTCTGTGTCGTTCGCTCTTAACCTGTCTCGAACCGGTGAACTCCTTGACTTAGTTGATTTGCGGGAGACTGCCGGGGGGCGGAGCAAACGACTTCTTCCCAGAGATATGGACGTGCCTAGGCAGGTGGTACGGAGTAGCGGGATTAGAGCAAACTTCATGTGCGATAATAGCAGTTATCTTCTTGGAGTGGAGAAGAAAAAGAACAAGCCTGTAGAAATCACGGAGGATAAGTTCAATGAAATGAAGCTCTTGCATGAAAGCATCCTGGAAGGCATAGATGATCCAGGTGCAATGGCCGTTCTTAGTTTCGCATCCACTTGGAACCCGAAGCAAGCAGAAGAACACCCCGTGTTGTCGCCTTTATGGGATGAACTGATGAGTGGGGGAAACATAGTTTTTAAACTCGACGGTACTGATGGATTTATCCACCAAAGGCCTGCGATTCGCAAGGCGTGGGAACGCAGAATGACCGAAGAATCACATGAGAACATCGGCCAGTGTCTTGTAACAGGAGAACACTCTTCTATCCCCCTTATCCATGACAGAATTAAGGGAGTTACCGGTGCCCAATCAACGGGAGCTGCGCTGGTTTCGTTCAATAAAGCTGCATTCGAGTCTTATGGAAAGAGGCAAAACACTAACGCTCCGGTTGGTGAGGAAGCTGCTTTTGGCTATGTAACTACCTTGAACTACGTGCTTAGAAGCGATCGTCATCGCCTACGTATCGGAGATACAACCACAGTGTTTTGGGCTGAGAAGCCCGCCCATTTAGAAGAAGACATTCTAGCTGAATTGCTTGATCCTACAACTCCTGTGCAGACGCCCAATGGAACAGACAGTCCGGCCAAGGACGATAAGGTAGGATTCCGACGCGATCTTCAAGCTACGAGGATGGTTAGAGATGCTCTTGCACAAATGGCCCAGGGTAAACCTTTAGCAGAAAGCATAGTCGATGTGGATAAGGACGTACGGTTTTACATACTTGGCCTTGCACCGAACAGATCCCGTCTCTCGGTGAGATATTGGCACGTTGATACGTTTGGAGACCTGCTCGAGAAGATCGGCCAGCATTATTCCGATATGGCGATCATTCTTCCGCAGTGGGAACCCGGTAGTTTTGCTATATGGAGGATTGTGAACTCAACTGCACCTGTTATTGACGGCAAGCCTGATGGAAAGCAGGCATCTCCGCTCTTGGGTGGAGCACTTACTCGAGCAGTACTCCTGGGTACTCGTTATCCGCAAGGCATGTACACTACGCTTCTTGCAAGAATTCGAGCTGAGCAGGAAGTGCGTCCCATACAGGCTGCAATGATCAAGGCTTGCTTAGTGAGAAATGCTAGGATATCAGGGAATAAAGCAAAGGAGGGAAGTTATACAGTGAGTCTTAATGAAGACTGGAAGAATACTGCTTATCTGTTAGGTAGGCTCTTTGCGATTTTGGAAAAGGCACAACAAGAAGCAGCCTCCGGTGCTAAGCTCAGTACGACTATTCGCAACCGATATTTTGGGGCGGCGTCAGCCACGCCTCGGAGTATATTCCCTGTGTTGTTGAGATTAGCACAGCATCACATAGCTAAGGCTGAGTACGGGGGAATACTGGACAAGCAGATTGAGGCTATCATTGGGCAGCTTGACGGTTTTCCTGCCCATTTGAGCCTCGAAGAACAGGGGAATTTCGTGCTTGGATACTATCATCAACGTCAGGATTTCTATCGGAAAAGAGCACCTGAAACCCAAGAAACAGCGGAGGAGGGTCAATAATGGCCAAGGCTATTGATAAGCGTTATGAGTTTGTGTTGTTTTTCGATGTGGAGAACGGTAATCCCAACGGGGATCCAGACGCAGGCAATATGCCCCGGATTGACCCTGAAACCAGCCATGGATTAGTCACGGATGTGTGCCTAAAGCGCAAGATCCGTAACTACGTTGAATTAACGAGAAGTGGACAAGAAGGCTTCGAGATTTATGTGAAAGAAGGGGTAATTCTTAATAATCAGCATCGCAGGGCGTACGATTATCACCGCATTGAGCCTACACCGAAGAAGCTCGAGGACGCTAGAGTCACCGAGTTTATGTGCAAGCACTTTTATGACATCCGCGCTTTTGGAGCTGTAATGACTACTGAAATAAACTGCGGACAGGTACGGGGTCCTGTGCAACTCAACTTTGCGCGGAGTGTGGACCCTATTGTACACCAGGAGATAACAATAACGCGAGTAGCGGTCACCAGCGAGAGGGATGCTGACAGAAAGGAACGGGAAATGGGTCGAAAGCATATTGTGCCCTACGGCCTATACCGCGCTGAAGGCTATGTCTCCGCCCCTCTGGCTGAACGAACAGAGTTTTCTGTAGGAGACTTGGATTTGCTATGGGAAGCTCTGATAAATATGTTTGACCACGACCGCTCTGCTGCTAGGGGCAAAATGGCGTCACGGAAGCTGTTTGTTTTCGAGCATGAGAGTAGGATAGGAAACGCACCGGCTCATAGGCTATTTGAATTGATCAAAGCGGTGCGACGTGATCCTGCGACTCCTCCAAGACGATTCGACGATTACGAAGTAACAGTTGATGAAGGGGCAATACCCGATAAGGTTAGGTTGATCTCGTTAATATGACAAGCGACTATTCTGGCGACTATTATGACGATAATTATCTACCGTTATCTGGCATACAGCATCTTGCATTCTGCGAACGACAGTGGGCACTTATATTTATCGAGCGTCAATGGGCAGAAAATGTGCGTACCGTTGAAGGCAAAATCATGCATGAACGGGTGCATAATCCAAACCTTATCGATTACGACAGCGAGCACATTGTCGTGAGATCGTATCCGCTGGTATGCCACGGGCTTGGGATTCACGGTCAGGCTGATATGGTGGAGTTCTGGCCTGTCGAGGATGATGGCGCAGGAGGTGTGTCCTTGCCGGGTCGACGTGGCCTATGGAAGCCTAAGCCCGTGGAATACAAGCGTGGCCGGCCAAAACGGGATGATCGCGATAAGGTGCAGTTGTGCGCTCAAGCGCTATGTCTTGAGGAGATGTTGGGAACAAGGATTGCAGCAGGTGATCTCTTTTACGGGGAGACTCGTCGACGTCAACGAGTGATCTTTGATGATGTGTTGCGTAGGAGGGTAGAACAACTCTGTTTACGTATGCACGAGCTATTTCGCACAGGAGTTACTCCTCGTGCTGAACAAGGGAAACATTGTTCGCTTTGCTCGCTTGTTGACCTATGTCTTCCCAAACTTACACTTAAGTCGCGCTCAGTGAAAGCATATGTCCGTAGGCAAGTTAGGTCTAACGTAGATTGATAGAGAGATAGAGTTATACCTAGATAGGTGCACCATTGTTTCCAAGCCAGTTTGATGGCGGGGGGGATCTTGTTGCGAAAACTTTTGAACACTCTATTTGTGACAAGCCCAGAGGCATATCTCAGTCGGGACGGTGAGAACGTAGTAGTCTTAGTAAGCGGCGAACCTAGATTCAGAATGCCTGTACATAATCTTGACGGTATTGTGACATTCGGATATACAGGAGCAAGTCCCGGTCTAATGGAGTTATGTGCAAATCGCGGCGTAGCCCTGTCATTTCTTAGTCAAAGTGGTCGTTTTATGGCGCGAGTTACGGGAAGGGTGTCAGGAAACGTCTTGCTCCGAAGGAAACAGTACCGAGTTGCGGACTCTGAGGATGGATCGGCGCGTATTGCTTCATCCTTCGTAGTTGCCAAAATCTCAAACTGCCGTACTGTACTGCAACGCGCTGTGAGAGATCATGAAGCTAATATTTGTGCTGAGGATGTTACTGATGCATCTCAAGTATTGTCTAACCATCTTATGAGCGTTACTGAAGATACACCTCTTGAAATGTTACGTGGTATTGAGGGTGCTGCTGCCAATGTATACTTCAGCGCATTTGACCATCTAATTCTTGCAAACAAGCAAGCCTTCTTTTTCAAAGAGCGAAGCCGTAGACCGCCCAGGGACAACATGAATGCGCTCTTATCGTTTCTGTATACATTGCTCGTCCATGACGTTCAATCTGCATTGGAGGCTGTAGGGCTCGATCCGCAAGTAGGATTTCTGCACCGGGACAGGCCTGGCCGCCCCGGACTAGCTCTGGACATGATGGAAGAACTTCGCCCATTCTTGGCAGACCGTCTGGCTCTCTCTTTGGTTAACCGCAAGCAGGTTTCTCCGTCGGGGTTTTCTATTCTGGAGTCCGGGGCAGTTGTTATGGATGACAAGACGCGAAAGACGGTGATTAGCGCTTGGCAGAAGCGCAAACAAGATAAAATCGCCCACCCTCTTCTGAATGAAAAGATTGATATTGGCTTGATTCCGTATGCACAGGCAATGCTGCTTGCTCGTCATTTGAGAGGGGATCTAGACGGTTATCCACCTTTTTTCTGGAAGTAGAGGTTATGTGAAATGATGGTACTGGTTACTTATGATGTTGATACGACCGATGCTGAAGGTCGGAAGAGGCTCCGGCAAGTGGCAAAGGCTTGTACAAATGTTGGACAAAGAGTTCAGAATTCCGTTTTTGAGTGTTTATTGGATCCAGCCCGATTCGCGTCTTTTAAAGCTACGCTTACTGAATTGATAGATCCTGAAAAAGATAGCCTGAGATTCTACTTTCTTGGCTCAAACTGGAAACGTCGTGTTGAACACATCGGAGCCAAGCCAAGCTATGATCCGGAGGGAGTGTTGATTACTTGATTGCGAACCGCGAACCTCAAGTGATCTTGGTTTTCCAGAGGAATTCGCAAAACAGCTTTAACAGGGCTTTTACACGCTTTTGTTTTATAGCAAGGTTCTGCTGCCTCTCTTTCCAAAGAGGTTCGCGAGATCTGGTGCTTAACCGCACGTAAAACCGCAACTTTTCTTTCCACTGTCGCACCCCGTGCGGGTGCGTGGGTTGAAACCCCACAAAGGCGGCACCCAGGCCAGTGATATAGGTCGCACCCCGTGCGGGTGCGTGGGTTGAAACACCGGGCGCCTGTACTTCGAGGCGCAGCAATCGAGTCGCACCCCGTGCGGGTGCGTGGGTTGAAACATGTCGGGCAAGTATATGCCCAGCTTGATCGTCGTCGCACCCCGTGCGGGTGCGTGGGTTGAAACCCACTCCCTTTAGTGATTGGAGGTGATCCATTGTGTCGCACCCCGTGCGGGTGCGTGGGTTGAAACAACCCTCGGAGCCTGTATGCCTATGACATCAAGTCGCACCCCGTGCGGGTGCGTGGGTTGAAACTCCAACAGAGCGCATATGCGGGCGAGGGATGTTCTGTCGCACCCCGTGCGGGTGCGTGGGTTGAAACCGGCGCGAGTACCCTATGCTGGAGGGTCCAGGCGGTCGCACCCCGTGCGGGTGCGTGGGTTGAAACTGGGATCACGATCGGAAGCGGGAGTTGCCATACGGTCGCACCCCGTGCGGGTGCGTGGGTTGAAACATCTAGTATTCGTGCTTGGTACAATGGATCACCGTCGCACCCCGTGCGGGTGCGTGGGTTGAAACTCTTGAAAGGGCCAACTGTGGGATACATCTGATACCGTCGCACCCCGTGCGGGTGCGTGGGTTGAAACGCAATGACTTAGAACTAGCAGGTGCGCAAAATTGTCGCACCCCGTGCGGGTGCGTGGGTTGAAACGTCAATCGCCATGGTTACAAATACGGGATTGTTCGTCGCACCCCGTGCGGGTGCGTGGGTTGAAACAATACACTGGAGTTTGCTGGGGCTGGTGTTGGTGCTGTCGCACCCCGTGCGGGTGCGTGGGTTGAAACTCAGGCGAGACGATTGTAGTTAAAGACGAAAACAAGTCGCACCCCGTGCGGGTGCGTGGGTTGAAACCAGCATATCTTCACTCAGTGCTGCCCGAGGTTCCGTCGCACCCCGTGCGGGTGCGTGGGTTGAAACACTCAATCACGCTCCTACCCAATGCCTTCTAGTGGGTCGCACCCCGTGCGGGTGCGTGGGTTGAAACATCGGTAACTGGCTGCGTGCAGGGGAGCGCGCGGAGTCGCACCCCGTGCGGGTGCGTGGGTTGAAACCTTCCTCCTCGCTTATGATCGCTGCGAGTTCTACGTCGCACCCCGTGCGGGTGCGTGGGTTGAAACTGGAGATGAGCCTGCGCCTGGCTGGTGCAGGCAAAGTCGCACCCCGTGCGGGTGCGTGGGTTGAAACTCCACTACCGCCAAGAGGGGCGGCAATAGGATTTCGTCGCACCCCGTGCGGGTGCGTGGGTTGAAACGAGGCTCGGCAGCGGCAGCGGCGAATCGACGAGCGTCGCACCCCGTGCGGGTGCGTGGGTTGAAACGTGATGATAGCCCTGGACACTAAGAACAAGATAATCGTCGCACCCCGTGCGGGTGCGTGGGTTGAAACGTGATGATAGCCCTGGACACTAAGAACAAGATAATCGTCGCACCCCGTGCGGGTGCGTGGGTTGAAACTCGTGGAAAGGCGCAGAGTAGGCTACAGCAAGGCCGTCGCACCCCGTGCGGGTGCGTGGGTTGAAACATGGAGGTACCAGAAGAGAGATCTCAAGCAGTAGGTCGCACCCCGTGCGGGTGCGTGGGTTGAAACCATAGCGCGGTGATTGACTTTGAGCTCCAAAACTGTCGCACCCCGTGCGGGTGCGTGGGTTGAAACCAATACAAGTTTATCTCCTGTCTTGTGGAAGTAGGTCGCACCCCGTGCGGGTGCGTGGGTTGAAACATTAGCGATTAGTGAAGATCCGAAAGAGATCAAGAGTCGCACCCCGTGCGGGTGCGTGGGTTGAAACTTGAGAAGATCGAAGTACGTGTCGTCAATTGTAAGCTGTCGCACCCCGTGCGGGTGCGTGGGTTGAAACGCTGGGGCGGGAGCCATCGGTGGCGACATCGTGTGTCGCACCCCGTGCGGGTGCGTGGGTTGAAACGGCGTCGTTGTTTGGCTTGGTCGGCAGCGGTTTTGAGTCGCACCCCGTGCGGGTGCGTGGGTTGAAACATCGGGTAAGCTCATTAGCCTCTGGAATTGCTCAGGTCGCACCCCGTGCGGGTGCGTGGGTTGAAACTAGCATCGGAAACTCTCGCCGGAAATACGCCACCGTCGCACCCCGTGCGGGTGCGTGGGTTGAAACATATACGCCCGGCTCCACTTCCACTTCGTGCACGTCGCACCCCGTGCGGGTGCGTGGGTTGAAACTGGAAGGCCGTGGCAAACTGCTCCGCGCTCATGTCGCACCCCGTGCGGGTGCGTGGGTTGAAACGATAACCCGCAGTGGATCGTGGACATGGTTGAGGAAGGTCGCACCCCGTGCGGGTGCGTGGGTTGAAACTCCACTAGACCATTCGTTTTGTCCGGTTCTGTGCCGTCGCACCCCGTGCGGGTGCGTGGGTTGAAACATTTCCGTTTCACCGCGTGTGATGTAGGTTTCCAGTCGCACCCCGTGCGGGTGCGTGGGTTGAAACCTCGATGGAGGTGCCCGAGGATAAAAACCGAGCGGTCGCACCCCGTGCGGGTGCGTGGGTTGAAACCTACGAGGAAACGAAGAGGAGGATATAAAAAAATGTCGCACCCCGTGCGGGTGCGTGGGTTGAAACTTGATTATACTATTACAGATTGGACACACTGTAAAGCACTTGTATTGCTTTTCTATCTGGATGGATTAATCCTATAGTCACGAAAAACCTATCTTTGCCAAAGCATAAGAGGCAGCAGAGTTGGTTGCAAAGCGA
>Ga0208564_1002504_pt1 | contig 14463 bp, 11 predicted proteins | sample AD_UKC073_MetaG_FD_184439 | JGI IMG/M metagenome (GOLD analysis project Ga0208564, IMG submission 184439) | Active sludge microbial communities of municipal wastewater-treating anaerobic digesters from USA - AD_UKC073_MetaG (SPAdes) (version 2) | ecosystem: Engineered > Bioreactor > Anaerobic >... | reverse complement strand
GCCAGTGGCCGAACACGGCCCCGGTCGCGAGCAACATCTGGATCACCGGCAAGGGCCGCACCGTCGACGCCAAGTCGGTGCTCGTCAACGGGCCGCAGTTCCAGTGGTTCAACCCCTCCTATGTCTTTGGGATCGGCCTGCACGGCGCGGGCTGGGACTTCGCCGGCAACACGCCGTTCGCCTATCCGTCGGTGATCTTCGGGACGAACAGCGAGATCTCGTGGGGTGCCACAGCCGGACCCATGAACGTCGTCGACATGTATCAGGAGACGCTCAACCCGGCCAGCCCGCGGCAGTACCGTTTCGACGGACAGTGGCGCGACATGCAGGTGCGGACGGTGTCGATCCCGGTCAAGGGGTCGTCGGACGTGTCGTTCGAGGTGCTGACCACGGTGCACGGCTATGTCACCTCGGTCGATGCGGCCAACAACCGGGCCTATGCCAAAAAGCGCTCCTGGACCGGTTATGAGGTCTCCTCGCTGATCGCCTGGGCGAAGCTGCCCCGAGCCAAGAACTTCGATGAGTTCTCAGCTCTCGCAGCGCAATTCGCGATCTCGATCAACTGGTACTACGCCGACAAGAAGGGCAACATCGGCTACATCAGCCCCGGCCGCCTGCCCGATCGCCCGGCCAACCAGGACATCCGGATCCCCGCTGTCGGTGACGGTTCGATGGAGTGGAAGGGCATCCTGCCGCCTTCGGCCAACCCGGTGACCTACAACCCCACCCAAGGGTTCATCGCCAACTGGAACAACCAGGCCGGCCCGGGCTTCAACAACGACTACGGCAACTGGTCGGTCGTCGACCGGGACCAGGAGATCCTCGCGGCCTTCTCCGGGGCCGGTGCCCGGACGGCATACACGTCGCAGCAGATGTGGGAGCTCAACGAGCGCTTCTCCTTCGCCGATCTCAACCTGCGCTACCTCGCTCCCGTGCTCGCCAAGGCCGTCGCGGGTTTGCCCTCCGACGACCCGGTGCGCCGTGACGTCGAGCTGCTGACCACCTGGTCGGGCGAGACCCGCGACCGCAACGGCGACGGGAACTACGACGCCCCGCAGGCGACGATCATGCGCACCTGGCTGCCGCTGCTGGCCAAGGCGGTGCTCTCCGACGACCTGCCGGCTTCGGTCTACAACCGCTACGTCGCCGGGATGTACATGGCCCCGGTCGAGTCGAGGGCCTCGATTCGCCCCGCGCAGGCGGTCAAGCTCATCTACAACGCCCAACTTGGCTCTGACGCCGGGGTGGCCCAGACCATGGACTTCCTCAACGGTGCCCCCGCGACCGAGGTCTACCTGGCCACCTACCGTGAGGCGCTGGCTACCCTGCAGGCCACCAAGGGCGCCGACCCGGCCGGCTGGCTCACCCCGGCCTCGACGATGGCGTTCTCCTACAAGAACTTCCTCGGCGTGCCGCAGGCCTCCCCCGGCGACCAGATCAACGGGGTGCCCTACGCCAACCGGGGCACGGAGAACGACATGGCCGTCCTCGGGGCCGGCGCCAACCGGCTCTGCCTGGCTGCGCCGCCCGGACAATCCGGTTTCGTCGCTCCGGACGGCACCACCTCCCCGCACGCCACCGACCAGCTGGAGCTCTACACGAGCTTCCAGTGCCGCAACGAGCACCTCACCCGTGCCTCTGTCGACGCGGCAACCGAATCGGTGACGGTCCTCAACTAGCCACCAGGGGCTCAGACGGCACCGGCTCGCCTCGTGGCGGGTCGGTGCCGTCGCCGTTGCGGCCCATGCTGGTGACCCCCTGCTGGCGACCCCCTGCTGGTGACGACGAGCTGGTATGCCGGTCAGGTAGGCTCCCAGCGCGCCCGGGGCGGTAGCTCAGCCGGTCAGAGCAGCGGACTCATAATCCGTCGGTCGTGGGTTCAAGCCCCACCCGCCCCACGTCCGCGCCCTAGCCTCACGCCTGGATTGTCGGAGTTATCCGGATAACGGTACGCAGTCGATCGACGGGGAGACGGGCGTCTCATCAATCCATGACATCCCATTTGTCGTGTGAATTGACACACAATCCGATGGCCTCAAGTCCTTGGCTCCTCAACTATCTCGCCCTACCATCGTCCTCAGACGCGCGAGCCTCTCCCGTCTGACGCCTCCCTCGCGGCAGACCCCCAAGCCTCGTCCGTCCGGAAGAGGACGTCACATGTCGATCGAGGCTGTGGTCCGCGCACCGACCATGACCCGACTGCCCGACGGCACGCTGGAGTGGCGGCTCGACGGCCAGCTGCACCGCGAGGATGGCCCAGCCCTGGTCATGCCCGACGGCACCCAGCTGTGGTTCCGTCAGGGCGTCGCCCACCGGGACGACGGTCCGGCCGCGGTGTGGGCCGACGGCTCGATGGCCTGGAAGGTCAACGGACTGCTCCACCGCGAGGACGGCCCGGCCGTCATCCGTTTCGACGGCGCGGTGCGCTGGTACCTCTTCGGCGCGCGACTGTCCGCTCCCGAAGCCGCCGACTGGCAAGCAGCCCGGGCCAGCTGACCCCGCCCACCTCACCCGAAGTAGACGAACCCCGGCCCCTCGTCGCGGTAGGGCACCCCGAGCGCATCCAACGCAGGTCGCCACGAACCGGTGACCTGCGGATCGGCCCCTTCGAATCCGTGGTCGGCCGTGAGGATGACGGCAACGTCGTCGAGCACCCCGAGTCGCTCGAGGTCGGTCAGCATGACGCCGAGCCGGGCATCGCTCTGCCGCAACGCAGCCCGGGCAGCTTCCGACCTGGGTCCACCACCGTGATGACCGGCGTCGGTGACGACATTGGCCCACCAGGTGAGCTTCGGCGCGGACTCCAGCCCACCGGCATACAGGCCACGCACCTGCTCCAGCCCGAGGTCGTCGACTGACACACCCCAGCGGAAGTAGGCGTCTTCCAGCAATGCCGCGTCCTGCAAGAACGGCGACGCGTCAGCGGGAGGAAGTCGGTCGCCGAGTCCACCCGCTCCTGCGCCGGACGACGAGGCGCGGATGATCCCCATCGTCGAGTAGCCGGCCCCACGGTCGATCGCCTCGTCGACCGATGCCGTGAATCCCGGCACCATCTCGAAGACGGTCCGCACTCCGGGCCGCAGCCACTCCCCGGACCGATGCCAGGTGGTCTCGTCATTGGGCACGACCTGCTGACCGGTCGCGCGGTCGAAGTAGACATTGCCCAACACGCCGTGCCGACCGGGCCCGACCCCGGTGAGGATCGAGGTGTGGTTGGTGAGCGTGACGCTGGGAAACTCGGCGACGGCACCACCTGCTAAGGCCACTCCGCGCTCGATGAGGCGCGCAACGGTCGGCAGTTCGCCAGCCGCCGCGAGATGGAGCAGGTCGCTGCAATGTGCCCCGTCCCAGAGCACTCCCAGCACGGCTCGCGGTGCGGTCCCGTCCAGGTATGCCGTGAGCACTCGGCCGTCGAGCGCGGCACCGGTGGCATCGGTGAGGGCAGCCTCGGGCGCGCCCGCGAGGTGCGCCATGGTGGGGCCGACGTCGACGAGGCGGGCGTGTTCATGAACCACCCCCAGCCGGCGCACCCCCGCACCGGACACGATGAGCGGAGCTCGGGACTGGATGACATCGAGCGATCCGTGCTCGCCGAGATGCCCGCCCTCGTCGGGGAAGAAGTGCCGCGGGGTGTGCACGACAGCCAGGTCAGGACTGCGCTCCGAGTCGGCGAAGAGGGAGAGAATTCGTTCTGCCGCAAGCGGATACGCATTGCGTCGAGAGTCTGCGGGCGACGCATTGGCGACCTCGACGGCATACGGGAGGAAGGCCATCGGGTCCTGTGACGTGATGGGGTTATCGCCGGCGAGCACCTGCATGCCACCGCCCGGGACCAGCCGCACCCGGCCGTGGTGGTTGGCAGCGTGCGCAGTCGGCACGCCCTCGACGTCCTCGACCCACGTCACCAGATCGATGATGCTCGCCAGCTCCGGGACGCAGAGGGCCGCGATGGCAGCCTCGCGGACATTCTGGCGCGATTCCAAGGACATCGGAGCAGCTCCTCGACGGGGTCGGGCGTGGCTGACGACCAGGCGCCACGCCGATGACGGGCCCCCTAGTCTGCCTCCCCTGGCACTCGCGTCAAACCGTTAGGCTGCCTGCACCACGCGGGGGGACCGCCCGTGGCCCATCAGAAGGAGTCCTCATGGCCCTGTCAGAACAGTCCGAATCGACCGGCGAGACCCTCGAGCGGGTGTCGTCCGTCAGCTATGACTCGGCGGGGAACGCCGTCCCCGAGTCGCCCGAGATCGTCTCCTCGGTGACCTACGACGCCGCCGGGAACGCGATGACCGAGGAGCAGGTCGCGGCCGAGGCTGCGGCGAAGGCCGCTGCCGACCAGGCAGCTGCCGAGGCCGCCGCGGCGCAGGCTGCGGCGGAAGCAGCCGCCGCCCAAGCTGCCGCGCAGGCTCAGGCCGAAGCGCAGGCGGCTGCAGCGGCAGCTGCCGCTGCGCGCACCTACACCGTCGTCAAGGGCGACACCCTCAGCGCCATCGGGAAGAAATTCGGCGTCAACTGGCGCGACATCGCGGCCGCCAACAACATCGCCAACCCGGACCTCATCTACCCCGGCCAGGTCTTCACCATCCCTAGCTGATCGCAAACCGCGCAGACCCGACCAGTCACCCCTGCAGTCGCTGCCTTCAGGGGTGACTGCGTAGCCGGGCGCACCCGCGCGCCTGCTCCCACGCCTGGGTGAGCATGGCGGCATCCGCAGGACGTCGGGGTATGCCGTCGTCGGAGACCCGCATCGGCGCATAGTCCTGGGCGACGACGACCGATCCCAGTGCGGCCCATCGCTCCCGCGGCGTCGCGGCTCGGGCGCGGACCGCGGCCTCGTCCACCGACACCGTGAGCACGCCGCTGCGCGTGTCGGCTTCGCCCCGCGTGTTGAGCCACACGAAGTTGCCCAGCCCGTAACCGACGAAGGCCCTCCCCAACCAGCCCGACCCCTGGACCCGGTGAGCGTGACCGCCGACGATCGCGTCGGCTCCGGCCGCCTCCAGCGCCGTGGCCGTGGCGACCTGAGCGCTGTCGGGGCAACTGGTGTAATCGGTGCCCCAGTGCACGAACACCACGAGCACGTCGGCGGATGCCCGCGCGGCTTTCACCGCGGCGAGCAGGCGGTCGTTACGCAGGTTGCCCGCAACACCCGCAGCCGAGTTCGTCGCGGGGTAGGTGTTGACCGTGTAGTCGTTGATCTGTGTCGAGGCGATGACCGCAACCCGCAATCCGCGCACCGTGACGACAGCGGGAGCGAAGGCATCCGCAGCGTTGCGCCCGATCCCCACGACCGGCACCGGCGACGCGTCCCGCGCCGCGAGAGTGTCGGCCAGCCCGTCCGGTCCGAAGTCCACTGAGTGGTTGTTTGCCATGCTCACGACGTCCACGCCGGCCTTGTCGAGGACGGAGAGGGCCTTCGGCGAGGCCCGGAAGTGATAGATCTTCGGTTGCGGGACACCACGATCGGTGATGGCGGTCTCCAGGTTGACAACGGCAACATCCGACGCCCCGAGGCTGGCCCGCAGTTCACCGAGACCGTCGTCGCCATCGAGGAGGCTCCGCACACTCCCTTCGAAATGAATGTCTCCGCCGAAGGCGATCGTCAGCCGTCCGTCCCCTGCCGGGGCAGTAGTGACAGCCGCAGCTGAGGTCGTCACCGATGGTCCGGCCGTGGCTTGCGTGCTCGTCCAGCTTGGCAGAGAAGGAGATTCGGCGCTCCCAGCTATCGGTGCCGAGGGAGCGGCGCACCCGGCGAGAACCGCCAGCTGCACGGCATACCGGAGCGGGTGCCTGAGGAGCCGGGGACGCTGCATTCCGCCATTGTCGAGGACGTTGGGCCGCGGCGCGAGAACCCCACGCCTACGCCACGATTCGGCAACGTCCGGTGTCCCGAGCCGCCCCCGCGCCCCCTAAACCGTCGTTGACCCGCTAGGTTTCCGACATGACAGAAGCACGTGACCCAGCCCACACGCCTGCGGCCCGTGAGCCGATGGTGGTCATCACCGGGCTCAACAAGCACTTCGGTGAGCTGCACGTGCTGCGCGACATCAACCTGACGATCGGCAAGGGCGAGGTCGTCGTCGTGCTCGGTCCGTCCGGATCGGGCAAGTCCACGCTGTGCCGCACGATCAACCGGTTGGAGCCCTACGAGACCGGCTCCATCACCATCGACGGCGTGCCCCTGCCCGACGAGGGAAAGTCCCTGGCGCAGCTGCGAGCCGACGTCGGCATGGTGTTCCAGTCCTTCAACCTCTTCGCGCACAAGACGATCCTCGAGAACATCACCCTCGGGCCGATGAAGGTGCGCAAGAAGTCCAAGGCCGAGGCCGAAAAGGACGCGATGGCGCTGCTCGAGCGCGTCGGCGTCACGGCGCAGGCCAACAAGTACCCCGCGCAGCTCTCGGGTGGGCAGCAGCAGCGCGTCGCGATCGCCCGTGCCCTGGCGATGCGGCCCAAGGTCATGCTCTTCGACGAGCCGACCTCGGCTCTGGACCCCGAGATGGTCAACGAAGTCCTCGAGGTCATGACCGAACTCGCCCAGTCGGGGATGACCATGATCGTCATCACCCACGAGATGGGATTCGCGCGGCGGGCGGCCAACCGGGTCGTCTTCATGGCCGACGGTCAGATCGTCGAGACCGGCACCCCCGACACCTTCTTCAGCAACCCCACCTCGCATCGAGCCCAGGACTTCCTGGGCAAGATCCTCAGCCATTGACCCGCCTACATCTCACCCAGGCACTCGCCCAACAGGAAGGAACCTCATGAAGTTCGGACGGATCAGCGTGATGGCGGTTGCCGCCACCGCAGCCCTAGGCCTGGCGGCCTGTGGCGGCGGGACGAGCGGTGCCAGCGGGGGCGGCAGCGGCTCGGTCAAGATCGGCATCAAGTTCGACCAACCGGGGCTGGGCCTCAAGGCCGGCGCCGACTACACCGGCATGGACGTCGACCTGGCTAAGTACATCGCCAAGGAACTCGGTTACGCGAGCACGGAATTCGTCGAGGCGGTGTCTGCTCAGCGCGAAACCCTCATCTCCACCGATCAGGTCAAGTACATCGTCGGCACCTACTCGATCACTGATGCTCGCAAGGAGAAGGTCTCCTTCGCCGGTCCCTACTTCATCGCCGGCCAGGACCTGCTCGTGCGCGCCGACGACACGACGATCACCGGTGTCGACTCACTCGCCGGCAAGAAGCTCTGCTCGGTCAAGGGCTCGACCTCGGCGACCAACGTGCAGAAGAAGGTCCCCGGCGTCAACCTGCAGGAATACAACACCTACACGCTCTGCGTCGACGCCCTCAAGGCGGGCAACGTCGACGCCCTGACCACCGACGACACGATCCTCGCCGGCTACGCCGCGCAGGAAGCCAACAAGGGCAAGCTCAAGGTCGTCGGCAAGACCTTCTCCACGGAGAACTACGGCGTCGGCCTCAAGAAGGGCGACGTGGAGTTCTGCAAGAAGGTCACCGAGGCCATCACCAAGTACATCTCCAGCGGCGAGTGGCAGAAGGCGGTCGACAAGAACCTCGGCCCGGCCGGCTACAAGCCCGGCGCCGGCAACCCGCCCACCCCGGCGGCCTGCTCCTGACCCAGCACCGCCCGCGAGGTATGCCGTCCGCCCACCCGGGCGGACGGCATACCTGCCCGTAGCAGTGGAAGGACGACCCCATGGGTGAACTGTTCTCCCAGTACAACGTGCTGGGAGCTTTCGGCATCACGATCGTGCTCACCGTCCTGTCGGCCCTGGGGGCCCTGGTCATCGGCACCGTCGTCGCGATCATGCGGGTCTCGCCCGTGGGCTTCCTCAACAAACTGGGAGCGCTCTACGTCAACCTGGTGCGCAACACCCCGCTCACCCTCATCATCGTCTTCTGCAACATCGGGTTCATCGTCAATCTCGGGATGTCGGTCTCGGACGATTTCGCGCGTAACAACCTGGTGTGGGCCACGATCGGTCTGGCGTTCTATCACGCCGCGTTCGTCTGCGAAGCGCTGCGCAGTGGGGTCAACACCGTGCCGGCGGGACAGGCCGAGGCGGCTCGCTCGATCGGGTTGACCTTTGGCCAGAGCTTGCGGGAAGTCCTTCTGCCGCAGGCCTTCCGGGGCGCGATCACGCCGCTGGGCAACACCCTCATCGCCCTGACGAAGAACACCACCGTCGCCACGGCCATCGGCGTCGCCGAGGTGGCCGGACTCATGAAGACCATGCAGGAGGACCGGCCCGACCTCATGGTCCCGATCTTCCTCGTCGTCGCCATCGGCTTCGTCATCCTCACCCTGCCCATCGGCCTGGTGACCACCCACCTGTCGCAGAAGCTGGCGGTGAAGCGATGAGCTCGGTTCTCTTCGACATCCCGGGCCCGAAGGCCCGCGCGCGGCACCGTCTCATCATGATCGTCAGCGTCGTGCTCACCCTGCTGGCTCTGGCCTGGGCGGTCTCCCGGTTCGCGGCGAAGGGGAATCTTGAGGCGGCCAAGTGGACTCCGTTCCTCACCGGCGACATCTGGATCAACTACCTCATCCCCGGTTTGATCAACACCCTCAAGGCGGCGGCCATCTCGGTGGTGCTCGCGGGCGCCTTCGGGTTGTTCTTCGGCATCGGGCGACTGTCCGACAATGCCGTGATCCGCTGGATCAGCACGGTCATCGTCGAGTTCTTCCGCTCGGTGCCCGTGCTCGTCATGATGGTCGCCGCCTTCGGCCTGTTCTCGTTCAACCGGGTCTTCGAGGCGTCGATCAACCCGCTCGCTGCCGTCATCACCGGCCTCACCCTCTACAACGGCTCCGTGGTGGCCGAGTTGCTGCGCTCCGGAGTCGGCGGCCTGCCCAGCGGCCAGTCCGAGGCAGGGCTGGCCATCGGGCTCACCCGCAGCCAGACGCTGCGATCGATCCTGCTCCCCCAGGCGATCACCGCCATGCTGCCGGCCCTGGTGAGCCAACTCGTCGTCATCCTCAAGGACACCGCGCTCGGGGCGATCATCACCTACCCCGAGTTGCTCACCACCTTCAGCCAGATCGGGTCCTACAAGTCCAACCCGGTGCCAGCCCTCATCGTCATCGCGCTGATCTTCATCGCGATCAACTATCTGCTCACGTCAGCGGCGGCCAAGATCGAGGCGCGGCTGCGCGACAAGGGTCGCGCCACGATCGCCAAGGGCACCATCGGGCCGCCCAACCGGGTCGACCTCGAGCCCGTCGAAGAGGCGCTGATCGCCGCCGACGAAAGCGTTCTCCACGAGAGGTATCGCACCCCCGACAAGTGAATCTCGGCCCGGCAGAACGGGCTTGGGACAAAGGAATTCCCTACCGAACGGTAGGGGACCTATGACCCACTTGCCGATTCCGCCAAAGCTGGCAGGCTCTTGCCTGACGCACGCCTCCCCACCGTCCGACAGTCCGTTTGAGAAGACAGGTCAGCCACGCATGAAGATCGTCGTCCTGGTCAAGTACGTGCCCGAGCCCACCGCGACCTGGAAGTTCGCGCCCGACCTCACGGTCGACCGCGCGGGCGTCGAGGGACGCCTTTCCGAGCTGGACGAGTATGCCGTCGAGCAAGCCACTCGGTTGGCCGAGTCCGGTGCGGCCGACGAGGTCGTCTTCCTCACCGTCGGCCCGGCCAAGGCGACCGAGGGTCTGCGCAAGGCCCTGGCCATCGGCGGCACCAGCGCCGTGCACGTCGTCGACGACGCGATCCACGGGTCCTGCGCCCTGGGCACCTCGCTGGTCCTGGCCAAGGCCCTGGAGAAGATCGGCTACGACCTGGTCCTCACCGGCATGGCGTCCACCGACGCTGAACTGTCGGTCGTGCCCTCGATGGTCGCCGACCGGCTCGGGGCCAACCAGGCGACCTTCGCCGGTGAGCTGTCGGTCGAAGGCAGCACCGTGTCGATCCGCCGCGACACCGACGTCGCCAGCGAGCGGGTCAGCGTGTCGCTGCCCGCCGTCGTGTCGGTGACCGACCAGACCGGCGAGGCCCGCTACCCCGCCTTCAAGGCGATCATGGGCGCCAAGAAGAAGCCCATCCAGACCATGTCGCTGGCCGACCTCGGTGTCGACGCAGCGCAGGTCGGCTGGTCCGGCGCGTCGAACAAGGTCGTCGACGTCTCCCCCACCCCGGCCCGCACGGCCGGCACGATCGTCAACGACGACGGCACCGGCGCGGCCCAGCTCGCCGACTTCCTGGCCGGTCGCGGCTTCATCTGATCCGTCCGGCGAGCGCTCGCCGATCCCCCCGCAGCTTGGCCGCCGCGCGCGGCATACCGAAGAAGGAGACCCACCGTGTCGGAAGTCCTCGTTCTCGCCGAGACCACCGCGGCCGGCGTCCGCAAGCCCACCCTCGAACTCCTTACCGCAGCCCGCGCGCTCGGCGAGCCGGCCGCTGTCGTCTTCGGCGACGCGTCCGACCAGGTCGTCGCGCAACTGGCGGAATACGGCGCGACTAAGGTGTATATCGTCAGCGCCCCGGAGATGCAGGAGTTCCTCTCGCTGCCCAAGGCCGAGGCCGTCGTCCAGATTGCCCAGGCAAGCAACCCGGTCGCGATCCTCGTGACCAGCGGCCCCGAGGGTAAGGACGTCGCCGCTCGGGTCGCGGTCCGGCTCAACGCCGGCATCATTCCCGACGCCACCAAGGTGAGCGTCGACGGCGACACGGTATCGGCCGTCCAGACCGTCTTCGCGGGTCGGTTCCAGGCCACCAGCCAGGTCCTGCGCGGCCCGGCCGTCGTCACGATGCGCCCCAACGCCACATCTGCCGAAGCCGCTCCGGCCAGCGCCGGCGTCGAGTCCGTCGACGTGAGCGTCAGCGACGGCGCCAAGGGTGCCAAGGTCGACTCCCGGGAGCCCAAGGTCTCGACCGGACGTCCCGAACTCACCGACGCGGCCATGGTCGTGGCCGGTGGCCGTGGCGTCGGATCGGAAGAGGGCTTCGGGGTCATCGAGAAGACCGCCGACGCCCTCGGCGCAGCCGTCGGTGCCTCCCGCACGGTGACCGACCAGCACTGGGCCCCCCACGAGCTGCAGGTCGGCCAGACCGGCAAGACGGTCGCCCCGTCGCTCTACCTCGCTGCCGGCATCTCCGGTGCCATCCAGCACCGCGCCGGGATGCAGAGCAGCAAGACCATCGTCGTGGTCAACAAGGACGCCAAGGCTCCGTTGTTCCAGATCGCCGACTTCGGTGTCGTCGGCGACTTGCACACCGTGTTGCCGGCCCTCGTCGACGAGGTGGCCAAGCGCAAGGGCTGACCGTCCCGAGCAGTGACCACTGACGTCGCTGCGCCTGCCGACGACCTGGCGACCTGGCGACCTGCACGGCATACAGCACGAAGGAGACTCATCGATGATGGCGGTCCGGTTCATCCTCGGCCTGTTGCTCACCCTGGTGTGCCTGGGTATCGCCGGACGCCGCCTGATGTTCCTCGTCCGGCTGGGCCGCACCGCCCAGCCGCTGCAGGGTGACCGCCGTCCCGAAACCGGGGCGGCGGTCAAGGCTGAACTCCTGGAAGTCGCCGGCCAGCGCAAGCTGCTCAAGTGGACCGTGCCGGGAGTCGCGCATTTCGCGGTCTTCTGGGGCTTCATGGTGCTGTTGTTCACCGTGCTCGAGGCCTTCGGCGGGCTGGTCAACTCACGCTTCCAGATCCCATTCCTCGGCAACTGGGCATGGTTCGGCTTCGTCGAGGACCTGTTCGCCATGCTGTGCGTGGCAGCCATCGCCGCCTTCGTCGCGATCCGGATCAAGGAGGCCCCCGCCGGACTCGGTCGGCGCAGCCGGTTCTTCGGCTCGCACCTGGGGCCGGCGTGGTTCGTGCTCTTCATGATCTTCAACGTCGTCTGGACGTTGCTGGCCTACCGCGGCGCATCGATCAACGCCCAGCGGGTCAACGAACTGGCCGGCACCCCCGATGCGCCGCTGAAGTTCCTCCAGGGGGCCTTCGCGTCGCAGTGGTTCGCCGCGCTGTTCCACCCGCTCGGCGAGTCGGCCAACGAGATCCTCGAGACGGTGCTGCTGCTGTTCTCCCTCGCCGTGCTGCTCGGCTTCACCATCTTCGTCACCTACAGCAAGCACCTGCACATCTTCCTGTCGATCCCCAACGTCGCCTACGCCCGTCGGCCCCGCGCCCTGGGAGCGTTGCAGCCGGTCTACTCCGGTGGCAAGAAGGTCGACTTCGAGGACCCCGGCGACGACGACCTCATGGGCGTCGGCAAGATCGAGGACTTCACCTGGAAGGGCCTGCTCGACTTCGGCACCTGCACCGAGTGTGGCCGCTGCCAGAGTCAATGCCCGGCCTGGAACACCGACAAGCCGCTCTCGCCCAAGGTCCTCATGATGACCCTGCGCGACCATGCCCTGGCCAAGGCTCCCTATCTGCTGGCCACCCAGCAGGCGCCCGAGGGGACCGAGCCCACCGGCATTCCGGAGGCTGCTGCCGCTGAGGCCGAGAAGCCGCTGGTCGGCCCGATGGGCGACGAGACCGCGCGGGTGGACGCACATGGGGTGTCGGGCGAGGGCGTCGTGCCGTTCGACATGTTGTGGTCCTGCACCACCTGCGGCGCCTGCGTCGAGCAGTGCCCGGTCGACATCGAGCACGTCGACCACATCGTCGACATGCGCCGCTACCAGGTGCTCATGGAGTCGGCCTTCCCCGAGGAGGCCGGCATCATGCTGCGCAACCTCGAGCACGCCGGTGACCCGTGGGGCCTGGGCGCATCGATGCGCCTGGAGTGGGCCGAGCCGCTGGACTTCGAGGTGCGGGTCTTCGGCGCAGCGGGTGAGGACAAGATCCCGGATGACGTCGAATACCTCTACTGGGTCGGCTGCGCAGGTGCCCTCGACGACACCGCCAAGCGCACCGCTCGGGCCGTCGCGACCCTGCTCCACGAGGCAGGGGTGGAGTTCATGGTGCTCGGCGAGGGTGAGACCTGCACGGGCGACCCGGCTCGCCGGATGGGGCACGAGTTCCTGTTCCAGATGCTCGCGATGCAGAACGTCGAGACCCTCAACGAGGTCGGCGCCAAGCGGATCGTCGTCACCTGCGCGCACTGCTACAACACGCTGGCCAACGAATATCCGCAGGTCGGTGGCCACTACGAGGTGGTCCACCACACGACCCTGCTCGCTCGCCTGGTCGCCGAGAAGCGCCTCACCCCGGTGGCTCGAGTCGACGCGTCGGTGACCTACCACGACCCGTGCTACCTCGGTCGGCACAACCGGATCTTCGCCGCCCCCCGCGAGGTGCTCGGCGCGGTGCCCGGAGCCACCCTCACCGAGATGCCCCGCACCCGCGAGCGCTCGTTCTGCTGCGGCGCCGGCGGCGCCCGGATGTGGATGGACGAGACCCTCGGCACCCGGATCAACCAGAACCGCGCCGACGAGGCCATCGACACCTCGGCCTCGCTCGTCACTGCGGCCTGCCCGTTCTGCATCACCATGCTCAGCGACGGCGTCGCCCAGCGTCAGCAGGAAGGCCGCGCGGTCGGCGTCGAGGTCACCGACGTCGCCGAGGTGCTGCTGCGTTCGGTCCGCCCCGACCTGCTCGACGCGGCAGCATCCCTGCCCGACTGATCCTCCTGTCACCAAAGAAGCGCACGACCGAAGAACCCAATCTGCACCACCGTTAGCTGAACCGCCTGATCCCGTTTCTCCCAGCGCAAGGACGACACGATGAGCGAGACCACCGAGACCTTCAGCCACGTCGGCGGTGCCGGACTGGACCTGGAAAGCCTCAACCTCATGCTCGAAGCCCTCGGCGACTTCGTCGATGCGGCGATGTCCCCCGAGCTGCAACTGGACCTCGACCACGAGGACCGTTGCCCGGAGGACATCGTCCGGGCCATGTCCGACCCCGAGCAGCTCGGCGTGCAGCTCGTCTTCGTCCCAGAGGCTTATGATGGGATGGACGGCGGGGCGTTCGACGCCTATCGGGTGTGCGAGGTCATGGCCCGCAAAGACATCGGTCTGGCGACCGCCGTCTTTGCGACCTTCCTCGGCTCGGACCCGATCGTCGTCGGAGCTACAGAAGAGCAGAAGCAGCTCTGGCTCGGCGCCATCGCCCGCGAGGGTGTCGTCTTCGCCTATGGCGCCACGGAGCCCGAGGCGGGCTCTGACCTGGGAGCGCTGGAGACCACGGCCACTCCGGTGCAGGGTGACGACGGCCAGACCGTCGAATACATCATCAACGGCAAGAAGCAGTGGATCTCCAACGGCACCATCGCCGACTACACGACGATCCTGGCCAAGACCGAGGCGGGTCCGTCGTGGTTCGTCGTCGAGAAGGGCGCCGAAGGATTCAGCTCCGCTCCGCCCGAGGACAAGCACGGCCTGCGGTTGTCCAACACCGCGGCCCTTTTCCTCGACGACGTGCGCATCCCGGCTGCCAACCTCATCGGTGGTGTCGAGGGACGCGGTCTGGTCCAGGCCCAGCAGGTCTTCGGTTACACCCGCCTGATGGTCGCGGCGTTCGGTCTCG
>Ga0208564_1002501_pt1 | contig 14476 bp, 13 predicted proteins | sample AD_UKC073_MetaG_FD_184439 | JGI IMG/M metagenome (GOLD analysis project Ga0208564, IMG submission 184439) | Active sludge microbial communities of municipal wastewater-treating anaerobic digesters from USA - AD_UKC073_MetaG (SPAdes) (version 2) | ecosystem: Engineered > Bioreactor > Anaerobic >... | reverse complement strand
TGGCGCTGGACACCCGCGCCGGCACCAAGACGCCGGTGGAGGTGTCGGCCGAGATCCTGGCCACGCTGCGCTACCGCGCCGAGGACACCTTCAACGACGACCTGTTCGGCGTGGTGATCACCGTCCCGGCCTATTTCGACGACGCCCAGCGCCAGGCCACCAAGGACGCCGCCCAACTGGCCGGCCTGAACGTTCTGCGCCTGATCAACGAGCCCACTGCGGCCGCCGTGGCCTACGGCCTGGACAACGCCAGCGAGGGCCTGTACGCCGTCTACGACCTGGGCGGCGGCACCTTCGACATCAGCCTGCTGCGCCTGCAGAAAGGTGTGTTCGAGGTGGTGGCCACTGGCGGCGACGCGGCGCTGGGTGGTGACGACTTCGACCAGGCCCTGGCCGACTGGGCGCTGGCCCAGGCCGGGCGCACGGCCGAGACGGCGCACGACAAGCGGGCGGTGCTGGTGGCGGCCCGCGCCGCGAAAGAGGCGCTGACCGATGCCGACAGCGCGACCCTGACGGCCGAGCTGGGCGGCCAGGTCGTGCATGTTCCGGTGACGCGGACGCAGTTCGACACCATCACCAGGCCCCTGGTCGACCGCACCCTGCGCGCCGTGCGCAGCGTGCTGCGCGACGCCCGGGTGCAGCGCGACGAGGTCGCCGGCGTGGTGATGGTGGGCGGGTCCACCCGCATGCCGGTGGTGCAGGCGGCGGTGGGCGAGCTCTTCGGCCGGCCGCCGCTGACCAACCTGAACCCCGACGAGGTGGTGGCGGTGGGCGCGGCGATCCAGGCCAATGCGCTGGCCGGCAATGCCAGGGACGGCGAGCTGCTGCTGCTCGACGTGATTCCGCTGAGCCTGGGGCTGGAGACCATGGGTGGGCTGGTCGAGCGGGTGATCGAGCGCAACACCACCATCCCCGTGGCCAAGGCGCAGGAGTTCACCACCTTCAAGGACGGCCAGACCGCGATGGCCATCCATGTGCTGCAGGGTGAGCGTGAACTGGTGGCCGACTGCCGCAGCCTGGCCCGCTTCGAGCTGCGCGGCATTCCGCCGATGGCCGCCGGGGCGGCGCGCATCCGCGTCACCTTCCAGGTCGATGCCGACGGCCTGCTCAGCGTGTCGGCGCGCGAGACCGGCTCGGGCGTCGAGGCCTCGGTGGTCGTCAAGCCCAGCTACGGCCTGGCCGATGACCAGATCGCCGCGATGCTGCGGGACGGCTTCGCCAGCGCCGAGGCCGACATGGCGGCCCGGGCGCTGCGCGAAAGCCGGGTCGAGGCCGAGCGCATGGCCCTGGCCACCCGGGCTGCCCTGGCCGCCGACGGCGAGTTGCTGGATGCTGGCGAGCGGCAGTCGATCGACGCGCTGCTGGCCGACCTGGACCGCATCGCGGCGGGCAGTGACCATGCCGCCATCGACGACGCGGTCAAGGCCCTGGCCGACGGCACCGAAGGCTTTGCCGCCGCGCGCATGAACCGTGGCATCCAGCAGGCGCTGACCGGGCGCAAGCTGGCCGACATCTGACTCCCGAACCGCATCCGACCATGCCCGTCATCAAGATCCTGCCCCATGCCGAGCTGTGCCCCAACGGCGCCGACGTGCAGGCGCCGCGCGGCACCAGCATCTGCGAGGCGCTGCTGGACCACGGCATCGCCATCGAGCATGCCTGCGACATGAGCTGCGCCTGCACCACCTGCCACGTCATCGTGCGTCAGGGCTTCCGCTCGCTCAATGCCATGGAAGAGGGCGAGGAAGATCTGCTCGACCGCGCCTGGGGCCTGGAGCCCGACTCGCGCCTGGGCTGCCAGGCCATCCTGGCCGACACCGACCTGGTGGTCGAGATCCCCAAGTACACGATCAACCACGCGCGCGAGAACCACTGAGCGCAGCGCCCGCCCGCGGCCGGAACCCCGGCGCGGGATCCACTTGCCCCTGCTTGCACACACTCTCCAGGTGGAAGGGCGTGTGGGCGCCGCTGATGCCGGTTCCTTCGTTGAGGAAATAAAACTACAGACTTGATCGGCCCGGTCGTCGACCTCGCGCAGGCCAGTGCCATCGGCTCAGCCAGTCCTGGCCTAGAGAATCACCCTTGATCGGGATTTCACTGGGTTTCAGTTGTAGTTTTACTTCAATAGCATCGCGCCCAACAACGGGAGCGAGATGATGGCGACTTGGGGACGCTGGCTGGGGTGCCAGGCACGGCGCGCGACCACTGCGCTGGTGCTGGGCTTGTGCGGCTTGATCGCCGCCTGCGGCGGGGGTGGCGGTGACGCCGGTGCCCAGGCCCAGGCCGTCGATGGCGGTCTGGTCGCGGCCGCAGACACCAGCGTGGCCCTGCTGGCCGGCGTGCCGGCGGGCGCGGCGGCGGTGCCCGACCAGCGCATCGCCGCCGCCGCCACGCCGGCCGCGCCGGCCACCTCGCTGCGGGTGCACTACCGCCGCGCCGACGGCAACCATGCCGGCTGGCAGATCCACACCTGGAACGCGGCGCAAAGTCCGAACTGGAACGCCGGCTGGAACGCCGCGGGCAGTGACGACTTCGGCGTCTACTACGACGTGCCGCTCGCCGCAGGCAGCGGCACGGTGGGCTTCCTGTTCCACCTGGGCGACACCAAGGACAACGGCGGTGCCGACCAGAGCTACGTGCTGCAATCCGGCGCCAACGAGATCTGGCGGCTGGAAGGCGACAGCACCAACTACACCAGCAACCCACGCCTGCTGCCGGTGCCCGACATCAAGACGGTGCGGGTGCACTACAAGCGCTTCGACGGCGCCTACAGCGCCTGGGGCCTGCACCTGTGGAACGGCAGCGGCCTGGACGTGGCCGCACTGCCCGCAGGACTGCAGATCGACCGCTGGAACCAGCCGGTGCCGCTGAGCGCCATGCCGGGCCATGCGGTCGGCGACGGCGAGGTGGTGTTCGACATCCCGGTGCTGAACCCGCAGGGTGACGTGAACCGCAGCGCGCTGGAATTCATCATCCACGGCATGCCGCCGCAGGAGAACGACAACGACGGCCGCGACGCCAACATCCGCGTGCCCTATGCGTCGCTGACGGTGCGCAACCAGCTGGGCCACATCTGGCTGGTCGAGCGTGATGCCCAGGTCTACACCGCCGCGCCGGATCTGCGCCAGGTGTCCACCACCGACGCCCGCGCGGTCTGGCTCAACCGCAGCCTGGTCAAGTGGCCGCGCCTGGCTGCCAGCGGCAGCGTGCGCCTGTACCACTCGGCCACCGGGCAGATCCGCCTGGGCCTGGACCAGCCGGTGCAGGGCGCCGACGGCTTCATCACGCTCGATGCCTTCACCGGCAGCGTGCCGGCGGCCGACGCGCAGCGTTTCAAGTGGGTGGCCAGCGGCGCGGTGTTCCAGGTGCGCCCGGCCGATCTGACCCGTCTACCGGCCCTGCACCAGCAGCAGCTGGTGCTGGTGCAGGAAGACGCCACCGGCCGTGTGCAGAACGCGACGACGGCCCAGATCGCCGGCGCGCTGGACGACCTGTACACCGCCGCCGAGGCCGTGCCCGACCTGGGCGCCGTGGTGGCCGGCGGCAGCACCCGCTTCAAGCTCTGGGCGCCCACCGCGCAGGCGGTGTCGGTAGTGCTGACCACGCCGGTCAGTGGCTCGCCGCTGCTGAGCCGCACCACCACCGAGCCGATGACCCGCGATGCCGCCACCGGCATCTGGCAGCTCAGCAAGCCCGGCAACCTGCAGGGCGCCAGCTACCGCTACCAGGTGCAGGTGTTCGTGCGCGGCGTCGGCCTGGTGCGCAACCTGGTGACCGACCCCTACGCGCTGGGGCTGACCCAGGGCGGCCAGCAGAGCGTGGTGGTCGACCTGCAGTCGCCCGCCACCAAGCCGCCGGGCTGGGACGGCGACCTGCCGCCGGCCACGGTGGCCGCCCCGGCCGACCTCAGCATCTACGAGCTCCATGTGCGCGACTTCTCGGCCAGCGATGCCAGCGTGCCGGCCGCCCGGCGCGGCAAGTACCTGGCCTTCACCGAGACCCAGTCCAACGGCATGCGCCACCTGGCCGCGCTGGCCCAGGCCGGCCTGACCGACGTGCACCTGCTGCCCGTCTTCGACATCGCCAGCGTCAGCGAGAAGGGCTGCACCACGCCCGCGCCCAGCGGGGCGCCCGACAGCAGCAGCCAGCAGGCGACGGTGGCCGCCACGGCCGGCACCGACTGCTTCAACTGGGGCTACGACCCGCACCACTTCAGCACGCCGGACGGCAGCTACGCCAGCAGCACGGCCGACCCGCTGGCGCGCATCGTCGAGTTCCGGCGCATGGTGCAGGCGCTGCACGGCGTGGGGCTGCGGGTGGGCATGGACATGGTCTACAACCACACCACCGCCTCGGGCCAGAACAGCAACTCGGTGCTGGACAAGGTGGTCCCCGGCTACTACCACCGGCTCAACGGCAGCGGCGGTGTCGAGCGCTCCACCTGCTGCGAGAACACCGCCGCCGAGAACCGGATGATGGCCAAGCTGATGATCGACTCGGCCGTCACCTGGACGCGCGACTACCGCATCAGCTCGCTGCGCTTCGACATCATGGGCCACCATCCGCGGTCGGTGATGGAGGCGCTGAAGGCCCGCGTCAAGGTCGCCACCGGCCGCGAGGTGCAGATCGTCGGCGAGGGCTGGAACTTCGGCGAGGTGGCCAACGGCGCGCGCTTCGTGCAGGCCGAGATGCTGTCGCTCAACGGCTCGGGCATCGGCAGCTTCAACCCGCTGATCCGCGATACGGTGCGCGGTGGCGGCTGCTGCGACTCGGGCAATGCGCTGGTGTCCAACCAGGGCTACGTGAACGGCTTCTTCTACGACCCCAACGGCAGCGCCGCCGGCCAGAGCCGCGGCGAGCTGATGTGGCAGGCCGACCGCATCAAGGCTTCGCTGGCCGGCTCGATCCGCAGCTTCCAGATGCAGACCAGCTGGGACGCCGTGCTGCGGCTGGAGCAGATCGACGTGGGAGGCATCCCTGCCGGCTGGGTGCTGGAGCCGGGCGAGGTGGTGAACTACGTGGAGAACCACGACAACCTGACCCTGTTCGACAACAACGCCTACCGCCTGCCCACCGGCACCAGCCGCGAGGACCGGGCCCGGGTGCAGATCCTGGCCAACGCCATCAACACCTTCAGCCAGGGCGTGCTGTACTTCCATGCCGGCACCGACACGCTGCGCAGCAAGTCGCTGGACCGCAACAGCTACGACAGTGGCGACTGGTTCAACCGCCTGGACTGGACCTATGCCGACAACAACTTCGGTGTCGGCCTGCCGCCCGCCCGGGACAACGCCGACAACTGGCCGCTGGCGCGCCCGCTGCTGGCCAATCCGCTGATCAAGCCGGGCGCCGCCGAGATCGCCTGGACCCGCGACGCCTTCCGCGACCTGCTGCGCATCCGCCAGAGCAGCACCCTGCTGCGCCTGCGCACCGCCGAGGACATCAAGGCGCGGCTGAGCTTCCTGAACACCGGCTCGGGCCAGGAGCCCACCGTGCTGGTCGGGCGGCTCAACGGCGTGGGCTACCCCGGCGCCAACTTCGACGAGCTGGTCTACCTGATCAACGTCGACAAGACCGACAAGCAGCTCACGCTGCCGGCGCTGGCCGGGCGCGCACTGGAGCTGCATCCGGTGCACACCGCCGCCGGTGCCGCGGACCGCCGTGCGGCGCTGGCTGGCTTCGACCGTGCCACGGGCCGCTTCAGCCTGCCGGCGCGGACAGCCGTGGTGTTCGTGGCGCGCAGCGCGCCGTCCAAGTGAAGGGTTCCGCCATGCCATCTCTCCGCTCCCACTTGCCCCCAGCCATCCGTCGGCTGGGCCCGGGCCTGATCGCCCTGTCCCTGGCCGGCGCGGCGCAGGCCGCCGTCGAGGTCGACACCACCGGCATCCGCAGCCACGGTCTGCTCGGCGACGAGGGCAACACGGTGCTGCAGATCGACATCGGCGCGTTCACCCGGCTGCATGCGCTGGACTGGTCGGTGCGGCTGGAGGCCTTCGCCCCCAGCACCCTGGCCGAGCTGCAGGTCAGCTTCGGGAGCAGCGGCGGCCTGGACATGGTGACCCTGGCGCCGGCCGCGGCCGACGGCTTCAGCGGCACCGGCGACTACGGCGGCACGGTGGACCTGCGCGACCTGGGCCTGGCCGCCGGCGCGGATGGCCTGCTGCGCATCGAATTCAGCGAGGCCTACAAGGACGCCGCCAGCGGCGTGGCAGACGGCCAATGGCTGTCGGGCGCGCTGCGCTTCGAGGTCAGTCCCGTGCCCGAGCCGGCCAGCGCCGGCCTGGCACTGGCCGGTGTGGCGCTGGTGGCGCTGGTCGCCGGTCGCCGTCGTCAACCCCAACCGCCCGCGATGCGGGCACCGAGGAGCCTGTGATGAAGTTCTCTCCCCCGCTGCTGGCCGGCCTGGCCCTGAGCGCTCTGCTGGGTGGTGCCCAGGCGGCCACCGGCACCTGGGCCGGGTTCGTCGGCATCGATGCCGATGCGGCCGGACCGGGGGCCACGCAGTGGCATGACACCGGACCCTGGACCAGCGACCTGCTGCCCGACTTCGGCAGCGCCAGCCTGGGCAGCTTCACCCAGGGTGGCAGCGCCTGGCTCAGCGGCGCCGACCTGTTCGTCTGGAAGAACAGCGGCGGTGACGTGACCGGCGCGCGTGCCTACTGGCGTGTGGACGGCGGCGCCTGGCAGGAACTGACGCTGAACTGGGGCAGCAACGTGCCGCTGACGGTGCCCGGCACCGCCAGCACCACCGGCGGTGGCGAGGACCAGAGCTGGCGCCTGACCGGTGCGCAGATCGACTTCCTGTCAGGTGTGCAGCCCGGCCAGCATCAGCTGCAGGTCTACTTCAAGGCCTTGACCAACGAAGGGGACCGGTTCAATGGGTCGGCCGACGCGCCGTTCTCGGCCGGCTTCAGCGTCAGCGCCGTGCCCGAGCCCGCCACCATGGCGCTGTGGCTGCTCGGCCTGGGCGCCATCGGCCTGGGGGCGCGGGGCCGGCGCGCCGCGGCACCCTGAGGCCCGGCGTGCACGGCGGCCGCGCCGGCTGATCAGCGCGCCTCGTTCTGCGAGAACACCAGGGTCATCGTGGCCGGGATGCGGCCGTTGTCCAGCGGCAGCTGGCGGGTCTTGTCGATGGCGCGCAGCACCGTCTCGTCCCAGGCCGGGTTGCCGCTGGGCTTGCTGATGCGGCGACCGACGATGCTGCCATCGGGCGCGCAGCGCACTTCCACCTCGGTGACCGGGTTGCCGCGCTCGCGGTCGGGTTGCACGATGTTGGGCAGGATCGCCGCCTTGATGCGGCCGGCGTAACCCGCGGATGGCGCGGCATCGGCCTTGGCGCTGCCGGTGGCCGTAGCCGCGCCAGTGGCGCCTGCCTGGCCCAGCATGCGCTTCAGGTTCTCCTCCCGCAGCCTGGCGATCTGCTCGGCCTGGGCCTTGGCCTCGGCATCCGCCCTGGCCTTGGCGGCGGCCGCCTTCTCGCGTTCGGCCTTGTCGCGTTCCTTCTGCGCGGCCAGGTCCTGCTGGCGCCTGGCCTCGCGGGCCTGCTCGGCCTTGGCCTGTTCTGCCCGCTTCGCTTCCTGCTGGCGCTTCGCCTCCTGCGCTTCCTCGAGGCGTTTGGCCTCCAGCCGCTCCTTCAGGCGGCGCGCTTCGTCCGCTTCCTTCGCCCGCTGCTGGGCTTGGGCCTTTTCCAGCGCGATCTCGGCATCGCGGGCGGCCTGGCGTTCGGCCGCGGAGGGGCCGGGCGGCTGCGCAGGGGCGGGCGGTGGTGGCGCGGGTGCCGGCGCCGGCGGCGGTGCGACCTCGGCCGGGGCCGGTGCGGCCACCTGGGGCACGGCCGACCACAGCTCGGCGCTGACCACCACGTCGGATGTGGGCAGGCGCCAGTTCAGCCCCAGGGCCAGCGCGCCGATCAGGCCGCCATGGGCCAGCAGGGCCAGCGCTGCGCCGATGCCCAGGCGGCTGTCCTGCCGCGGCAGCAGGGCGTCATGGCTGGCGGCCAGGGCACCCATCAGCCGCCTTGCTTGACCGACAAGCCCACCCGCTGCACGCCGCTCTTCTGCAGCACATCCATGGCGCGCACCACGGCCTCGTACTTCACCGATTTCTCGGCCGAGATCACCACCGGCACCTTGGCATTGCCGGCCTGCAGGGCCTTCACGTCATTGGCCAGGGCACGCAGGCTGGTGGGCTTGGGGTCGCCGCCGTCCAGGCGCAGGCGCAGCTTCTCGTCGCTGCCGACGATCACCTCCACCACGCTGTCGGGCCGCTGCGCCGCCTTGCCGACAGTGGGCAGGTCGACGACGCCGACGCTGATCATCGGCGCGGTAACCATGAAGATGATCAGCAGCACCAGCATCACGTCGATGAACGGCACCATGTTCATCTCGGCCATCGCACGGCGGCTGCGACGCCCGCCGCCGCGGCTGACGACGCCCGGCATGGCTAACGCCCCGGCGCCGCGGCCGGGGGTGCCGAGGCGTTGCGCTGCAGGATGTTGGAGAACTCCTCGATGAAGCTCTCCAGCTGGATGGCGATGCGGTCGATGTCGCGGGCGAAGCGGTTGTAGGCCACCACCGCCGGGATCGCCGCGAACAGGCCGATGGCGGTGGCCACCAGGGCCTCGGCAATGCCCGGTGCCACGGTGGCCAGGGTCACCTGTTGCACCTGGCCCAGGCCGACGAAGGCATGCATGATCCCCCACACCGTGCCGAACAGGCCCACGTACGGGCTGACCGAGCCCACGCTGGCCAGGAAGCCGACGTTGCCTTCGATCACGTCGAGCTCGCGTTGCAGGCTGGCGCGCATCGCGCGGCGGGCGCCGTCGAGCTGGGCGCCGGCGTCCAGGCGTTTCTCGCGCAGCTTCAGGAACTCGCGCATGCCGCTGGCGAAGATGCGCTCCATCGGCGCGTTCTGCGTCTTGCCGGCGGCGGTGCTGTACAGGTCGTTGAGGTTGCGGCCCGACCAGAACTCGCGCTCGAAGTCGTCGTTGCCCTGGCGCAGGCTGCGCAGGCCGAACACCTTGCTGAAGATCACCGTCCAGCTGGCCAGCGACGTGAACAGCAGTCCGGCCATCACCAGCTGCACCATGAAGCTGGCATGCAGCACCAGGGTGATGATCGAGAAGTCCTGGGTCATCGGCGAATGTGCGTCGTGATCGTCTGGTTCAAGGCCAGGGTGATCGGGTCAGGAAAGCGCCGTGGCCGCAGCGTGGTCGCATCGACACAGCCGATGCGGATGGTGCCCTCGCACAGCAGCAGCGGCGCTGCGTCGCCCGCATTGTGGCGCCAGGCCCGTTGCTGCAATGTCATTGACGCGCGACCGGTTTCCACGGGCTGCACGGTCACGCTGAGCAGGTCATCGAGGCGCGCCGGCGCCAGGTAGCGCAGCGCCGTGTCGCTGACGACGAAGATCGCGCCGGTGGCCTCGCGCAGCGCCTGCTGGCCCACGCCCAAGGCGCGTAGCCATTCGGTCCGGGCGCGCTCGAAGAACTTCAGGTAGTTGGCATAGAACACCACGCCGCCGGCGTCGGTGTCTTCCCAGTACACCCGCAGCGTGTGCCGGAAGGCCGGCTCGTTCATGCCAGCACGCGCCGCAGCCGCTGCAGCGCCTCGTCCAGCCGGTCCTGGCTGCTGGCGAAGGACAGGCGCAGCCAGCGCTGCGGGTCGGCGCGGCCGAAGTCGCGGCCGGGCGTCAGCGCCACATGGGCGCGGTCCATCAGCTGGAAGGTGAATTCCCAGCTGTCGGCATGGTGGGCGCTGCAGTCGATGTAGGCATAGAACGCGCCGTCGGGTTGCACCGGCACCCGCAGGCCCAGGGCGTCGAGCGCCGGCACCACGGTGTCGCGCCGGGCGCGGAACTCGGCGCGGCGGCGCTCGTACTCGGCGATGGAATCCGGGTGGAAGCAGGCCAGCGCGGCATGCTGGGCGATGGTGCTGGCGCAGATGAACAGGTTCTGCGCCAGCCGCTCCATCGGCGCCACCAGGGCCGGCGGCAGCACCAGCCAGCCCAGGCGCCAGCCGGTCATGTTGAAGTATTTGCTGAAGCTGTTGACGCTGACGATGTGCTCGCCCAGCTGCAAGGCGCTGTGGCCGAAGGTGTCGTCGTAGCTCAGGCCCAGGTAGATCTCGTCGACGATGGTCACGCCGCCGTGGCCGCGCACCACCGCGTCGATGCGGCGCAGCTCATCGGGGTGGATCGAGGTGCCGGTGGGGTTGGAGGGGCTGGCCAGCAGCACGCCGCGGGTGGCTGGCGTCCAGGCCCCGGCCACGGCCGCCGCGTCCAGCTGGAAGCGCTGGGCCGCGGTGGTCGGCAGCAGCCGCGCCACCGCATCGGCCGCCGCCACGAAGTGCCGGTTGCAGGGGTAGCTCGGGTCCGGCATCAGCACGGTGTCGCCGGCCTCGAACAGCGCCAGGCAGGCCAGCTGCAGCGCGGCCGAGGCACCCGCGGTGACCATGATGCGCGACGGCGCGATGGCCAACCCGAAGCGCTGCGCATACCAGCCGCTGATCGCCTCGCGCAGCGCGGGCAGGCCCAGGGCGTCGGTGTACTGGCTGCGGCCGTCGCGGATGGCGCGCTCGGCGGCCTCCTGTACCAGCGGCGGCGCGGTGAAGTCGGGCTCGCCGATGTTCAGGAACAGCATGCGCTCGCCGCCGCGCGCCGGGTCGCAGGCCGGGCTGGCGGCGATGGCCTGCGCCGCCTTGGCGCATTCCATGACGTAGAACGGCTCGATGTGGCCGAGCCGCGAAGCCAGCTTCATTTGGGCTGCCGCGCCGCGTTGCGTGCGGCGACCTCGACCGGCCGCAGGTCGCCGGCCACCTTGTCGAGCACGCCGTTGACGTACTTGTGGCCGTCGGTGCCGCCGAAGGCCTTGGCCAGTTCCACCGCCTCGTTGATCACCACGCGGTAGGGAATGTCGATGCAGTGCGTCAGCTCGTAGGCGCCGATCATCAGGCAGGCATGCTCGATCGGCGACAGGTCCTTGGTGCGGCGGTCGACATGCTTGGCCAGCGCGGCATCCAGCGCTGCGGCCTCGGCGATGCCGCCGTGCAGCAGGGCGTCGAAGTGCATGCGGTCGAACTTGTCGAAGCCGTCGTGCTCGGCCAGGTGCGCCTCGATCTCCGCGCCCTCGGCACCGCCGATCAGCCACTGGTAGAGGCCCTGCAGCGCCAGCTCGCGCGAGCGGCGGCGGGTGCTGGTGCCCTGCGGCTTGCGGCCGGCCTTCTTGGCGGCGGCCGGTTTTGCGGTCGGTTGGGCGGCCGGGGCGCCGCTGCTGTCCTGCGTGTCTTGCGGATCGGTCACGGCAGCACCTCAGCCCACGTCCTTGAGCAGGCGCGCCATCTCGACGGCCACGCGGGCGGCGTCGGTGCCCTTGTCGATGCGGGCCCAGGCCTGGGCCTCGTTCTCCACCGTCAGGATGGCGTTGGCGATGGGGATGCCGGCGTCCAGCGACACCCGGGTGACGGCAGCGCCGCTCTCGTTGGCGACCAGCTCGAAGTGGTAGGTCTCGCCGCGGATGATGCAGCCCAGCGCGATCAGCGCGTCGTACTCGTCGGTGTCGGCCAGGGCCTGCAGGGCCACGGGCACCTCGAGTGCGCCGGGCACGGTCAGGTGGCGGATGTCGTCGGCGTCGACACCGAGGGCGGCCAGCTCGGCCAGGCAGGCCTCGGCCAGCTTGCCGGTGATGTCGGCGTTGAAGCGGGCCTGGACGATGCCGATCGACAGGCCGCTGCCGTCGAGGCTGGCGGCCTCGCCCTGGTTGGCGTGTTGCATGGAAGCTTTCGGAAGAGGGGGATCAGCGGTCGGCAGGCTGGAAGCTCGTCACTTCCAGGCCGTAGCCGGCCATGCTGGGCATGCGGCGCGGGCTGCCCAGCAGCTTCATGCGCTTGACGCCCAGCTCGCGCAGGATCTGCGCGCCCACGCCATAGGTGCGCAGGTCCATCTGCATGGGCCGCGGCGGGCGGCTGGCCTGCTGCGGCAGCACCTGGGGCATCAGGGTGGCGATGTCGGCGCCGCAATTCAGCAGCACCACCACACCGGCCGGAGCGGCCTGCACCGCTTCCAGCGCGGTGGGCAGCGGCCAGCTGTGGGCGCTGCGGCCCACGTCCAGCAGGTCCATCGCGGTGAAGGGCTCGTGCACCCGCACCAGCACCTCGTCGGCGTCGCTCCAGCTGCCCTTGCGCAGAGCCATGTGCAGGCCGCCGGAATGGTCGCGGAACGCCAGGCAGATGAAATTGCCCTGCGGCGTCATGATGCCGCGCTCGCCCAGGCATTCGATCAGTGTCTCGTTGTGCGAGCGGTAGGCGATCAGGTCGGCGATGGTGCCGATCTTCAGCCCGTGCTGCTCGGCGAAGACCTGCAGCTCGGGCAGCCGGGCCATGGTGCCGTCGTCGTTCATGATCTCGCAGATCACCGCGGCGGGCGTGCAGCCGGCCATGGCCGCCAGGTCGCAGCCGGCCTCGGTGTGGCCGGCGCGCATCAGCACGCCGCCGTCCTGGGCCTGCAGCGGGAAGATGTGGCCGGGTTGCACCAGGTCGCTGGGCTGGGCGTCCTTGGCCACGGCGGCCTGCACGGTGCGGGCGCGGTCGGCGGCGCTGATGCCGGTGGACACGCCGGTGGCGGCCTCGATCGACACGGTGAAGGCGGTGCCATGCACCGTGCCGTTGCGCACCGCCATCGGCGGCAGCTGCAGGCGCTCGCAGCGCTCCTTGGTCAGCGTCAGGCAGATCAGGCCGCGGCCATGCTTGGCCATGAAGTTGATGGTCTCTGCCGACACATGGTCGGCGGCGAGCACCAGGTCACCTTCGTTTTCGCGGTCTTCCTCGTCGACGAGGATCACCATGCGGCCGGCGGCCAGCTCGGCCACGAGTTCGGGGACGGGGGAAAGTGCCATCCCAAGATTGTAGGCGGGCAGGGGGGCCGGGCTGTCGCCGGCCGGGCAGCGAGGTCAGGCCGGTGCGGTGGGCGCGGCGGTGTCATCCGACCACTGCCAGCCGGTGGGCGTCAGCAGCTGGTGCGGGCCGAAGCCGGCCTTGTAGGCCATCTTGTCGCTCTCGGCGATCCAGTAGCCCAGGTACAGGTGCGGCAGCTTCAGCAGCTTGACCTGGCCGATCTGCCACAGCACGCCGTAGGTGCCCAGGCTGCCCTTGAAGTCGGGGTCGTAGAAGGTGTAGACGGCCGAGATGCCGTCGTTGAGCACGTCGACGATGGACACCATGCGCAGCGTGCCGGGCTCGGTGCTGCCTTCGGGTGCGGGATCACGGAACTCGACCAGGCGCGAGTTGACGCGGCTCTGCAGCAGGAACTGGGTGTACTGGTCGATGCTGTCGTGGTCCATGCCGCCGCCGGCATGGCGCCCGGACTGGTAGCGCAGGTAGAGCTGGTAGTGCTCGGGCACGAAGCACAGCCGCAGCACGCGGGTCTTCAGGTGCGCATGGGCCTTCTGTGCCCGGCGCTGGCTGCGCGTGGGGGCGAACGTGGCCACCGGCACGCGCAGCGGCACGCAGGCGCGGCAGCTGTCGCAGTAGGGCCGGTAGGTGAACATGCCGCTGCGGCGAAAGCCGTTGGCCACCAGGCCGGAATAGGCGTCGGCGTGGATCAGGTGGCTGGGCGTGGCCACCTGCGAGCGGGCCATCCGCCCCTGCAGGTAGCTGCAGGGGTAGGGCGCTGTCGCATAGAACTGCAGCGACGAGAGCGGGAGTTCCTTCGGATGGGTCACGCGCAGGTGGTTGGCGGGCCGGGGGCCGGGGGCTCGGTGGGCGCCGGTTCCAGGTCCAGCAGCGCCCAAAACGCCGGATCATAGGTCCAGGCCGCTGGCGGCGGCGCCCCCAGCGTGCGGGCCAGGTGGGCTTCGAAGTCGCGCCGCGGAATCTGTCGCGCGCCGAAGCTGGCCAGGTGGCGCGTGTGCTGCTGGCAGTCGATCAGCGTGATGCCGTGGCCCCGGCAGAAGGCCACCAGGGCGCACAGCGCGATCTTGCTGGCGTCGGTGCGGTGGCTGAACATCGATTCGCCGTAGAACATGCGGCCGATGCCCACGCCGTACAGGCCGCCCACCAGCTGGCCATCGATCCAGGTCTCGACGCTGTGCGCCCGCCCCAGCCGGTGCCAGGCGGTGTAGGCCGCCACGATCTCGTCGACGATCCAGGTGCCGCGCTGGCCGTCGCGCGGGGTGTCGGCGCAGGCCGCCATCACGGCCGCAAAGGCACTGTCGATGCGCACCTCGCAGCCGGGCGTGCGGATGAAGCGCCGCAGCGTCTTGCGCAGCGAATGCGTGGCGTGGAACTCGGCCACCGGCAGCACCATGCGCGGGTCGGGCGCCCACCACAGCGGCGGATCGCCCGGGTTGAACCATGGGAACACGCCGTGCCGGTAAGCCTCCTCCAGGCGCTGGGGCGTCACATGGCCGCCAGCGGCCAGCAGGCCAGGCGCCTCGCTGTCGGGGCCCATGGCCTGGTCGGTGGCCGGCAGCGGCGTGCGGTCG
>Ga0208564_1002497_pt1 | contig 14501 bp, 14 predicted proteins | sample AD_UKC073_MetaG_FD_184439 | JGI IMG/M metagenome (GOLD analysis project Ga0208564, IMG submission 184439) | Active sludge microbial communities of municipal wastewater-treating anaerobic digesters from USA - AD_UKC073_MetaG (SPAdes) (version 2) | ecosystem: Engineered > Bioreactor > Anaerobic >... | reverse complement strand
CGGCCAGGCCGACCTCGTGCGCGTCGATCTCGGCGCTGCCGTGGCTGCGGATGGTCTCCTCGACGCGCTGGGCCAGGCGGGCGAGGTCGTCCTCGCTGACCGGGCGGCCCTGGCACGCCTTGCGGACGCCGACAAGCACCTTGGCGCGGCTGAACGGCTCGGTGGCGCCGGAGCGCTTGACCACGCTCAGGCTGGCCGTCTCGACGGTGGTGAAACGACGACCGCACTCGGGGCACTGACGGCGCCGGCGGATGCTCGCACCGTCGTCGGTGGCCCGCGAGTCCATGACGCGGGAGTCGGTGTGGCGGCAGAACGGGCAGTGCATGGGACCCCCCTCGTCTGGGCTGTGCTGTGGCGTCCTGTGGACGAACCCGTGGACAGTGGTGTGAACAACCTGTGGATGACCGGTATTTCGTGTGCACAACATGTGGACGAACTACACGGGTGTAACCACTAGATGTGGTGGCTATCTTGACTCACTGTGACGGGGGCCGCAAGACATTCCGGGTGTTTCGGCGTGGCGAGTTCCGTTTGTGCAGGTCAGGGCGTTCGGATGCCGTCCGCCCACCGAACGTTCGGGCGTGTCGCCGTGGGCGACCTCCCGCACAACACGCGATGACCGATTCCTGGGGGCACCGTCAGGGGTCGGTGATTCCCTGATCCCATGGACACGGCAACCTGGCAGACCCACCCGGTGACACCCGACCGGTTCGACGACTACGCCGACATCGTCAACCCCAACCGCCGCGAGGTGGCGTGCTGGTGCCTGTCGCACCGGCTTCGCGCCGCGGACATCCGCGAGCTCGGCGGCGACGGAAGCGACCAGCGGGAACGGGCGATGCGGGCCCTGTGCGAGCGCGACGTGCCGCCCGGCGTCGTCACCTACCGCGACGGCATCCCCGTCGGGTGGTGCAACATCGGGCCGCGCGCCGACATCCCCCGACTGGTGCACAGTGCCCTCATCCGGCCGGTCGACGACGTGCCGGTGTGGAGCATCGTGTGCGTCGTCGTGCGCGGCGGGCACCGGCGCCAAGGAGTCGTCGGGCACCTGCTCGAGGGGGCCGTGGCGCACGCCGCCGCCCACGGCGCACCCGCCGTCGAGGCCTACCCCGTGGATCCAGTGGGCCGGATGGACACCACGATGGCCTTCGTCGGCACGCGCTCGATGTTCGAGCGTGCCGGCTTCGCGGTGATCGGCACGACGGATGCCGTGGCGAGCAAGATGCCGCGCCTGGTCATGCGCCGCACGCTGACCTGATCAGACCGTCGGGCCCTTGGCGCGCAGCTTGTCGACCTCGGCCATCGCCTCACGCAGCTCACCGAGCCAGGTGTCGGCGTGCTCACCCACGAGGCGCACCGACCACGCGAGGGCGTCGCTGCGGGAGCGAGCCACACCGGCGTCGACGAGGGTGTCGAGCACGGCCCGCTCGGGCTGACGCAGCCGGGTCATGACCGGGACGGCCAGGTGGGTGAACATCACGGTCGTCTCGCCGACGCGCGCGCCCCACGAGACGGTGCGCTGGTAGCGGGCCTGGGCCTCGCTCGCGATGGCGATGCGCTCGTCACGGGTGTCGGCGCGGAACCGACTGATCCGGCCCTCGGCCTTGGCCGGGTCGGTCTCGGCGTCAACGTTGGCGAGGACACCGATGACGGTGATCTCCTCGCGGTCGACGGTGATCTCGACGCCGTCGAACCAGTCGTCGGGCAGGCGCCCGGTGAACCAGCTCTGGGCGTCGTCGGCGCTGGGCAGGTCACCCTGCTGCCAGCCACCGGGGCGGCCGAAGCCGCGTCCACGGGCGCCGCGAGGGCCACGGGGACCGCGCGGGCCGTCGTCGCCAGGACCGCCGCCGGGGCCGGGGCGCCCGCCACGGGGACCGCGGATGCCGTGCATGCCGCGCAGGCCACGGGCCGTGCCCGAGGCGCCGAGGGTGTCTGACTCTGAGGGGGTGAAGTGGGGGTGTCGCATGACGCTTCTCCTTGCAGTAATTACTTGATTACACACTATCGAACGCAAGGCACCCCCGAACTGTTCCCGAGCCGACGACCCCCGTCAGGGGTCGGTGCGACGATGACCGCTGTGCGTACGGCATCCCTGCCCCAGGTGCGTCGACGGCGCCTGGCCACCCAGCGCCTGTCGGCGGCTGGGCTGCCGCGCGGGGGCGATGTGGTGCGGCTCCTCACGGCCGTACAGTCCCAGGATGCGCCGCTGGCCGCGTGGTCCCTCGCGATGCGGATGCCGCCCGGCACCACCTATGCGGGCCTGCTGGCCGAGCAGGCGGCAGGCGGCTGGGTGCGCACCCACGTGCTGCGCCCCACCTGGCACCACGTCGCACCCGAGGACCTGCGCTGGATGCAGCACGCCACCGGCCCGCGCGTCGAGTCCTCCCTGAACGGCCGCCGCCGCGGGCTGGGGCTCGACGACGACCTGATCCTGCGTGCGTTCCGGGTGCTCGAGCGGGTCCTCGCCGGGCCCACACCCCACACCCGCCGCGAGCTGCGGCCGCACGTCGAGGCCGCTGGCCTGCCGACCGACGTGGAACGGCTCGCGCACCTGCTCATCGTCGCCGAGATGCGGGCCCTCATCTGCTCAGGCCCGCCGCGCGGTGCTGAGCACACCTACGTGCTCGCCGACGAGACGCTGCCCCCGGCACTGCTCGACAGCCTCGACGCCGACGACGCCCGCCGAGAGCTCACGCGACGATTCTTCGTAGGCCACGGCCCGGCATCCGAACGGGACCTGGCCCGCTGGTCAACCCTCACCCTCACCCAGATCCGCGCAGCCCTGCGTGACCTCGAGGGCGACCTCGACCACGTCGAGGCAGGCGGCCACACCCTCTGGTTCGACCCTCGGATGTCGTCACGCACCTCGCGCGCGCCGCGCGCCCTGCTGTTGTCGACGTTTGACGAGGTGTGCCTGACCTACCGCGACACCGGCTTCCCGCGGCGCGACCCGTCGGCGTCGCGGGCCCGGCTGGTGTCGGAGGCAGGTGGGGGCATCGTCGTCGTGGGTGATGAGGACGTCGGGGTGTGGAAGCGCATGGTGACGGCCGCGTCGGTTCGGGTGGCCGTTACGGGCGACACCCCTCTCGATACCAGCGATCAGGACGCGATCGGTGACGCGGCCGCGGCCTTCGCTGCTTTCCTGGAGCGCCCTCTCGACCTGACCTTCGGCTAGCGTCGGCGCCGCGGCGTCAGACCTTGTCAGCGATGACGACGAAGTTGGCGACCCGGTGGCCGTCACCTCGCAGTCCGAACGCGTCGTCGCAGGTGATGATCGCCAGCCTGGTCCGCGAGGTGTTCGCACCCCAGACCGTCTGGTCGGTCGTGACCTTCTTCTTGTCGATGGCCCCCGCCCGGGTCACGCGGTACTTCACCGACTTGCCGTCCTCGACGACCTCGATGGTGTCGCCGACGTCGACGTCGGCCAGGTCGGCAAAGACGTCGGGCCGCTTCCCGGTGGCGACGTGCGCGGCGATGACCGCCGTGCCGACCTTGCCGGGGCGAACCCGCTCATAGCCCTTGAACCACATCACGGTGCCCGGGTCCGGGTCGATCGTGCCGTTCGAGCTCAGCCCTTGACCGCGCATGGCGTGGTCGAGGCCGATCGTCGGTATCCGGATGCGTAGACCTTCGCTGGACGGTGCCTTGGATGCGGATGCCGTCGCAGTGGCGGTCGGCGTAGCCGTGGCGGTTGGCGTCGGGGACGTGGTTGCCGTCGGGGTGGGCGTGGGGCTCTGAGTGCTCGTGGTGATCGATGGTGCCGAGGAGGCCGCGGCCGGGATCGCAGCGACGGGAACGGCGTCGCCGCCGCGCTGCATCACCCAGGTGAGCAGCGCGACGGCGAGGACGATCAGGGCCACGCCCACCGCACGCAGTGGGCGAGCAGTCATCAGCGGTGGTTGCCCTGACGACGACGGCTGAAGGCCACGGCACCGAGGCCAGCGGCGAGGACGGTGGCGGCGGCTGCCATACCCAAGCCCGCGGCGGACCCGGTGTCAGCGACGCGGTCGGTCTCCACGACCGGACCGGTCACCGGCGGCTTGGTGACGGGCGGCTTGGTGACGGGCGGCTTGGTGACCGGCGGGGAGGTGCGCGGCGGCGGCGTCGTCGTCGTCTTCTTGGGAATGGTGCACCAGATGACGTGAGAGATGTTCTTCCCGGCCACCGCTGTCACGGTGTTGCCCTGCGCCGCCTTCGGAGCCCACCACACCTGGTTGGGGTACTGCCCCTCCTCCAGCGCGTTCTCGTTGCCGGCCTTGCTGGTGACGAGGGCGTACTGAGTGCCGGTCGCCGGCGCCGGGATCACCCACGACTTGATCTCCGAGGCGGGCGTCACCTTCTTGCAGCTGGCCCCGTCGATGTCCCTGTCGGACAGGTAGCCGACCCAGAACGACTCCTGTCCACGCGCCAGAGTAGGACGCCAGCGGGACCGGCGGTAGTCCGTGCGGCGAGAAAGGGCCGAACGGTGGATGAACGGGAGCCGACAGCACGAAGGGCGCCGCACCCCTGCACGGGGGCGACGCCCCTCGGCGTCTCTGAGCCGGGTCGAGGGACTCAGGTCTGGAGCACCGGCGGCCTCACGGGCACCCGGTGGGATGAGGGTCAGGAGCTCGGGATCACCAGCTGCTGACCGGCGCTGACCTGCGCGGTGCTGAGGTTGTTGGCAATCTGGATCGCGACGATGGCCTGATCCATCGACAACGTCGGCAGCTCGGCCACCGCGATCTGCGACAGCGTCTCGCCGGGAGCGACCGTCACCGCCCGCAGCGGCTCGCTCGCCCCTGCCCCGCGCAGCCCGGTGAGGCTGGTCACGGCCACGACCGCGAGCACGAGGAGGAACAGCGCCAGGCGACCGCGCCGCGTGAGGCGAACGCCACCGGCATCCGCCGTGGTTCGCGCACCACCCTGCACGAGGACGAGGTGCGGACGCTTCGGGGTCGAGCCGGCGTACCCGAGCTCGGTGTGGTCCCACGCGAGTGCACTCATGATGTCTCCTCCATCTCGGTGGCCGGGGCCACCGTCGAACCGGTGTTCGATAGAACGTCTGTACGAGTTGTAGCACGAATGTTCGAGCCACTCAAGACACACCTCGAAGAAATGTTTGAATTCTCTGTACGAGCCTCGTAGGGTGTCGTCATGCAGGAGATCCTGCCGACGAACACCGACAGTCGGCCTGACCTGCGAAAAGACTGGAACTGACACCAGCGCCGATGACCGTGACCGAAGGGGTCGACATGGCACGTCCGAGGAACGCCGACATCCACGAGATGCCCGACCGCGGCGACGGCGGGGCGCTCACCCACCGCCAGCGCAAGGTCCTCGAGGTCATCCGCAACTCCATCGACCGGCGCGGCTACCCGCCGAGCATGCGCGAGATCGGCGACGCCGTCGGCCTGACCTCCCCCAGCTCGGTCGCCCACCAGCTGTCGGCGCTGGAGCGCAAGGGCTACCTGCGCCGCGACCCGAACCGCCCCCGGGCGATCGAGGTCATCTCCCCCGACACCGCGAGCGACGAGCCCGGCTACCGCGGCGTGCCCGACCACGACGACGAGGACGTCACCGGCATCAACGACCAGCGCCCGGAGGCCACCTACGTTCCGGTTCTCGGCCAGATCGCCGCCGGCCTGCCGATCACCGCCGACGAGGTCGTCGAGGACGTCTTCCCCCTCCCCCGCCAGATCGTCGGCGAGGGGTCGCTGTTCCTCCTGCGGGTCGTCGGCGACTCGATGATCGACGCCGCGATCTGCGACGGCGACTGGGTCGTCGTGCGCCAGCAGCCCAACGCCGAGAACGGGGACATCGTCGCTGCGATGCTCGACAACGAGGCCACCGTCAAGACGTTCAAGCGGCGCGACGGCAAGGTCTGGCTGATGCCGCACAACCCGGAGTTCTCACCCATCGACGGAGACCACGCGACGATCCTGGGCAAGGTCACGGCAGTCCTGCGCCGCGTCTGACTGTCAGTCGTCGCGGTCGCCGAGCCACGCCAGGGCCCGACGACAGGATGCCGTGACGTCATCGCCGAGCCCGGCCTCCACCCACAGCTCCCACCACTCGTTGTCGTGCGAGCGCACGGCGCGGCGCAGCACCTGCCGCGACTTCTCCACGAGCTCCTGGTCCCCCGTCGGCAGGGGTTCGTCGACGAGCCACTGCGGAAGGTACGGCTCCCCCTGTGCCGCAGCGGGATTCACGCTGGCGCCCACCGCTGCTGCGCCGGCCACGGCCTCGCACATCTGCGGGGCCTCGACGACCCCGGCTGACCGGAGCACGGTCTCGAGTGCGGCGAGCACCGCCGCCGGCCGCTGTTCGCGGGGTAGATCTTCCAGACCCCCCAGGAAGTCGAGTGCGTCGTCGTTCTCGAAGGGTCCTGACCCGGTGGCTCCCATGGTTTCAGCGTACGCCTGCCAGAGCACGACGGGTCGGCGGCGGGGCGTTGCCCGCGTCACTCACGCATCGTCATGTGGCGGATCGTCATGGCGCGGATCGTCACGGCGGCGCACCGTTGCCCGGCCGGCGCTGGAGCGCTCCACGGGTCAGGCCTGGTGATCGGCCAGGGCGCGCAGGGTCGGCCGCAAGGGCGCGTCCAGGCGCATCGTCATGAGGTCGTCACCGCGTGTTGGCCCGCGAGTGATCGCCATGACGGGGATGCCGCGCTTGGCCGCGTGCCGCACGAACCGCAGCCCCGACATCACGGCCAGCGACGAACCCAGCACGAGCAGGGCCGATGCCTCATCGGTCAGGGCGTAACAGGCGTCGACCCGCTCTCGCGGGACCGAGCCTCCGAAGAAGACGACGTCGGGTTTGAGGGTGTCGGCGCCGCAGGTGCTGCAGTGCGGCAGGTGGAACGCGGTGACGAGCGCGTCGTCGAGCACGATGTCACCGTCCGGGCGGATCTGGCTGCTCACCCGCGATCCGTCCGGCGCCTCACCCGATGCGAGCGCCTCGAACCCGGGGTTCTGCTCGGCCATGCGGGCCTGGAGCAGGTCGCGGTCGGTGCGGGTGCCACAGGTCAGGCACAGCACCTCGGCCAGCGTGCCGTGCAGTTCGGTGACGTCACGACTGCCCGCGGCCTGGTGCAGCCCGTCGACGTTCTGGGTGATGACCGGCCCGAGCACACCACGCGCTTGGAGGGCGGCCACCGCGTGGTGGCAGTCGTTGGGCTCGGCGTGGCTGAACCGCTGCCAGCCGATGAACGAGCGCGCCCAGTAGCGCTGCCGAGCCGCGCTGCTGCCGACGAACTCGCCGTGCTGCATGGGGGTGACCCTGCGTTGGCCGTCCGGGCCGCGGTAGTCGGGGATGCCGCTGTCGGTCGACATCCCGGCACCGGTGAGCACCAGCGTGCCCGGGTGGTCGAACAGCATCGCGGCCAACGGGGCCAGCGAAGCCTCGGTGAGTGGTACCGCAGCGGAGAGCGCGGAGGTGAGTGGCGCGACGGCATCCGGCATGGCGTGGATCCTCCCACCCCACCCGCGACTGATTACACTCCAGCCACCTCGCACCCCCGACTGATTGCACGCCAACCACCTCGGGACGACCCAGTCAGGTGGCTGCAGCGCAGGAAGTCGGATCACGCGGGGTGCAGAACTCATAGCCGGAGATAACTCGGCGTTATAGGATGCGGGCATGATCGACGCCGCAGGACTCCGGGTCATGAAGGCCATCGCCGACGAGGGCAGCTTCACCGCGGCCGCCACCTCGCTGGGCTACACGCAGCCGGCGATCTCGCAGATGGTGCGGCGCCTCGAGCAGCGCACCGGCACCGTGCTCGTCGAGCGGGTCGGCCGCAACGTCCGCCTCACCGAGGCCGGCCAGGTGCTCGCCCGCCACGCCACCCCGGTGCTCGCGGCCATCGACGCGGCTGAGGAAGAGGTCGCGGCAATCGCCGGACTGCGCAGCGGGCGGGTGCGGCTCATGGCCTTCCCCTCGGCGTCGGCGACCCTGGTGCCGCGCGCGCTGTCGCTGGTCAAGAAGCGCTTCCCCGACATCAGCATCACCCTCACCGAGGCCGAGCCCCCCGAGAGCCTGGCCGCACTGAAGGCTGGCGAGTGCGACCTCGCCGTGGCATTTGCCTACGAGGGCACCGACATCGGCCGGGGCGAGGAGGACCTCGACCAGTTCGTCATCACGAACCTGCTCGACGACGAGGTGCGCCTCGCCGTGCCCGAGGGCCACAGTGTGTCGGCTCAGGAGAACGTCGACCTCTCGGTGCTCGCCGACGAACCGTGGATCGCCGGCTGCCCGCGCTGTCGCGGACACCTGCTCCAGCTGACGCACGACGCCGGGTTCCGGCCTGACGTCGCCTACGAGACCGAGGACTACGTGGCCGTCATGGGCCTGGTCGCCGAGGGTCTCGGGGTGGCGCTCATCCCCGACCTCATCCTGCGCACGGTGCACCACCCCGACGTCGTCGCCCTGCCCATCACCCCGGCATCCCGGCGCTCGATCATGGCCGTCACGACCTCTGACCTGCAGCGCGTGCCGGCGGTCAAGGCGACCCTCGAAGCACTCACCGAGAGCGCCGCGGCCCAGTCGACGGCCTCGACGGTGCGCGCCCCGGAGCCGACCTTCTCCATCTGAGCGGCACCGCTGCCGCCGGTCAGCCATCGGGCTGATGCACCCACACCCACCTCGCGCTGCACGTGAGGTCATGCACACCCACCCCGCCTTACACGTGAACTCCTGTGGAGAGGGCGGTGGGGGTCTGTCAGAAGTCGTTGCGGCGGACAAGGAATCCCTCTCGTCCTGCAACGGTCCGTGACAGCACACCCTCCTGGACCCTCAGGGGTTGAACACGCCCACGACGATCCTTCACACAGGGACGCCGTGGGTGACCCGTCGCGCAGGGACGCCGTAGCGACCCGACGCGAAGGCCAACACCAGGCCGGACCGGCAGCAGGCAGGTCCCGCCCTCCAGCACCGTCAGCGGCTGGTCGTGACGATGACGTCGTCGCCACGCTCGGCGATCGCCACGTCGCCACGCTGGTCGGTGCGGTGGATCGCGTACCCGTTGCGCCGCAGCAGATCCAGGTGCTTCGGCGCCGGGTGGCCGTAGTCGTTGTCGGCGCCGACACTGATCACCCCGACGGGCGCCCGCACCGCCGCCATGAGGTCGTCGTCGAGGTTCGCGCTCCCGTGGTGCGGGGTCTTCACGACGTCGAACGCCTCTGCCGCCTGAACCATCGACGGTTCGCGCCGCAACCGCAGCAGCAGGTCGTGCGCGGCCTCGCGCTCGATGTCCCCCAGCAACAGCGCGTCGACCTCGCCGGTACGCACCGCAAGCACCACGCTCGCGTTGTTCGGCACCGACCCGTCAGCGATGCGTCGCCACGGACTCCACACGACGGCATCCATCTCGCCGAGCGTGAGCCGGTCCCCCGCGGACAAGGACCCCACGGGGATGCCGTGGCGCACCGCGAGCGCGTCGACGTGCGCTGCGCTGTCGGCCGGTTCGCGAACCGGGGTGATGAACAGCTGACCCACCCGGCGGCCGTCGATCGCCCCGACGAGTCCGTCGACGTGGTCGGCGTGCAGGTGGGTGAGGACGACCGCATCGAGCGTCGTGACCCCGAGGCGGGACAGGCACCCGTCGACGAGCGGAGGGTCGGGCCCGGCATCGACGAGAACGGCACTGTCGGCGCCGGTTCGCACCACGACGGCGTCACCCTGCCCGACGTCACACACGACGACCCGCCACCCCTGCGGCGGCCACGTGAGCGTGCGCGTGGGCACGAGCGATGCGGCCAGCGTGAGGACGCACCCGAGGGCAAGCACCGGGTGAGCGGCGGCCCCCGCGGCGAGAGCACGCCCCGTGAGCAGCACGACCACGGTGAGCCCCGCGAGGAGCAGGGCCCCGGGCGCACCGTCCGGCCACGGCATCGTGCCGCCGGGGACCTCGGCGAACCACCGGGCCACCCTCGCGATGCCCCACGCGGGCAGCACCCCGGCCCACGCGACGAGGCGGGCACCGTCGCTCCAGAGCACCGAGGTCAGCGATGCCGCGACCCCGGCGACCGTGGCGATCGGCACCAAGGGCGCGGCGAGCAGGTTGGCGACCACCCCGACGATGCTGACCGACCCCTGGAGCAGCACGACCAGGGGCGCGGTCATGGCCTGGGCCGCGACCGGCACGGCGAGCGCGGGCCCCATGGGCGCCAGCCGCGTCGGCAGTCGGGCACCGATGGCCTCACCCCACGGCCGGGTGAACAGCAGCAACCCGAGGGTCGCCACCGAGGACAGCGCGAACCCGAACGACCTCGCCAGCCACGGGTCGACGACGAGCACGACGATGATGGCCGCACCGAGCACGGGCAGCCCCGCTGAACGACGGGACCGGCTGAGCCCGATGAGCCCGATCGCCCCCATCGCCGCAGCCCGCACGACGCTCGGCTCCGGCCTCGCGAGCACGACGAAGCCGGCCAGGGCCAGCAGCGCCAGCAGCGGTCTGGCCCACAGGGGGATGCCCACCAGGACGCACAGGCCCAGGACGAGCCCGACGACGACGGCCACGTTGCTACCGCTGACTGCGGTGAGGTGGGTCATGCCGGTGGCGCGCATCGCCTCGGTGAGGTCGGGTGGTGTCTGGCTCGTGTCGCCGATGACCAGCCCGGGCAGCAGACCGCGCGGGTCGGCGGGTGCCCCGTCGACGGCGCCGCGCAGCCCTGCGCGCAGGTGCTCGGCCGCCGACGCGACCGCACCGGGTGGCGCGACGACCGTCAACGTGCCGGTCACCGCGATGCCCGCCACCCGGTCGTCGCCGGGTTCGGTGGGGCGCAGCCGCCCGGTGAGCTGCACCGTCGACCGCCACGCAGGTTCGGTCAACGCAGCGTCGCCCGTGAGCAGCACCGGTGCCCCCGTGGCCTGCTGCCGACCGCGCGCATCGAGATGCACCACTGTCGCCTCACGCAGCACCCGCGGGGTGTCACCGCGCGACGGCAAGGTCAGCGGGTCGCCGGTGATGACGACGAGTGCGGTCACGACGGCCCGCTGGTCGATGAGCTCCTGAATCCCGCCGCGCACGCGAAGCACCGAGTGCCCGGCCGCCGCCAGCTGGAGGATGACGACCAGCACCATCGTCAGCATGACCAGCCAGCGCAGCGTGAACCGGGCGGCGGACACCGCGCACGCCACCGTGGCCACCCCGGTCGCCGCGGCAGCCACCCACAGGTGGCCGGCCACCGGCATCGCCAAGCTCGCCGCAGCGACGACCCACGCGAGGACGGCGGGCGCGAGCAACCTCAGGTCGCTGCTCGAGGTCGCCCGGCGACGGGCAAGGGCGGCCCCGAAGCCGACACCCCCGGGCGCTGAGGCCCCGCCGTCGCTCTCGCTCAGCACGGCTCCACCCGCGCCGGATGCCGCATCGCTCAGCCCGTTCACAAGGTCACCAGTGGTGTCAGCTGGGCCAGCAGCTTCTCGCCGATGCCGCTCACCTCCCCCAGCTCATCGACACTCGTGAAGCGCCCGTGCTGGGTGCGCCAGTCGAGGATCCGTTGCGCGAGGACAGGCCCCACCCCGGGCAAGGTGTCCAAGGCAGTGAGGTCAGCCGAGTTCAGCGCCACCTGCCCGCCGGAACCTGCACCGGCCCCACCCGTGCCGCCGCTTCCACCAGCACCGGGTGCAGCGCCGGGCCCGGTGAGCTCGCGCGGATCGACGGGATCGTCCGGGGCCGGGATGCGCACCTGCTCACCGTCGACCAGCACCCTCGCCAGGTTGACCCGGCCGAGGTCCGCCCCGCTCTTCGCGCCGCCGGCAGCCGCGACCGCCTGCGCCACGCGCGACCCTGCCGGCAGTTCGCGAACCCCGGGGCGCTTGACCTGTCCGACGACGTGCACGACCACGACGGCGGATGCCTGGCCGGTCGCCGAGGATGCACCTCCCCCACCAGGGGCTGGCGTCACCGACCCCGAGGGCGCCGTCCCCGCGCCCGGCGACGCCGATGGCGCCGAGGTGGTAAGCCCCTGACCCGCCCCCGGTGCCACGCCCACCGGTGCAGCACCGGCGCTGAACCCGGTCGGCCCGGCCCGCGAACCGCCGCCCGGAGCGATCACCGTGCCGTCGGCATCCGCGCTCGCCCAGAGCACCCGCAGCCCGAAGATGAGGACGGCCAGCACCCCCACGACCACCACCCCGAGCACGGCGGCCCGACGTGGCTGCCAGCGCGCATCGACCAGCGCCGCGGGCAGCCGGAACCACCCGCGGGGCGCGGTCACCCGAGCGTGCCGACCGCCATCCACCGACGGGTCCGACTGTGGTGGCCGGATGCCGTCGGTCAGGTCGCGCTCGCTCGGCACGTAGGCGCTCGGCACACAGGCGCTCGGCACGGACGTGCTGGGTCGGGACCGCAGGCGGGCCAGCGCTCGCGGTGAGAGCTCTTCGACGGGGTGGCGGCGTGACATGCGTCGACCGTACGAATGCCGGGTCGTCGCCACCGCGTCGATCCTGCGGCCTGTGGACGACGCCCCGCCGAGGAGCCCCCTGTGGACAACCGCCCGCTCAGCGCCAGCGGTCAGAACCCCGCTGGTCAGGCTCGGCGGTCAAGACCCCGGTGCGGCCCGGCGGTGCTTGCGACGCATCAGCCACGCCCGGATGTTGCGCTGGTGGCGCGAGAGCACGAGCAGCGGCAGCACGATGAGCCACCCCCCGACGAGCTGCGAGACACCGGGCACCACCCCCGCCACGGCGGCCACCCCGACGGCGGCGACGACGAGCATCGTCACGACGGAGGCCTCACCGACGAACGGCAGCACCGTCTTGGCCAGCACGAACACCACGACCGCCCCGAGCGCGACCCAGGGCGCGATGGCGAGGAGCGCCCCGAGAGCGCTGGCCACTCCCTTTCCGCCCTTGCCACGAAGGAACGGGCTGAACATGTGCCCGAGCACGACGGCGGTGCCGGCGACGATGGCGGCCAGGGTGCCCATGCTGCGCAGCACGAGCAGGCTCGGAAGCCAGGCCTTCGCGACGTCGAGGAGCAGCACGACGACACCCCAGCGCGGGCCGAGCACCCGAGCGGCGTTGGTCGCACCCGGGTTGCCCGAGCCCGACGAGCGCAGGTCACGGCCGAGCGCGCGGGCGAGGATCGTCGCGGGATTGATCGATCCCACGAGGAAGCTGAGTGCGGCGACGCCGCACAGCTGGATGACGTACGGGCCCATCGGTCAGCGCGCCACCGCGGGCGGCGCACCCGGAGGCACGAGCGGCACGACGCGGGGCACCACGGCCACGGCGAGCGTTCCCGGCCCGACGTGCGCCCCGACGACAGCACCGAGCTCGACGACGACCACCTCGGTGCCCGGCCCCAGCCGCGCCCGCAACCGCTCGGCCAGCCGCTCGGCGCGCTCCGGTGAGTCGAGGTGGTGCACGGCGACATCGACTCCGCCCCCAGCACCCCCAGCACCCCCGGCACCCGCAGTACCCGCAGCCTGGGCCGCATCGACCGCGAGCTCCTCGAGACGGGCGATGGCCCGTGACGACGTCCGCACCCGTTCCAGCGGCACGATCTGCCCGTCGCGCAGCCCGAGGATCGGCTTGATCGCCAGGGCCGAACCAAGCATCGCCCCGGCCTTGCCGATCCGCCCACCGCGGCGCAGATACTCCAGGGTGTCGACGTAGAACATGACGCTCGCTCCCGCGCACGTGGCGCGAACGGCATCCGCGACCTCCCCGGCCGAAGCCCCGCCAGCGGCCAGCCGCGCCCCCGCGAGCACCGCGAAACCCATCGCCATGCCGAGCCCGCGCGAGTCGATGACCGTCACTGGGATCGGCGACTCGCTCGCGGCGAGGTGGGCGCTGCCGATGGTGCTCGACATCGCCTCGGACAGGTGCACCGAGACCACCGAGTCGGCGCCGGCGGCCGCCGCCGCCTCGTAGGCGTCGATGAACGCCGCCGGGGTGGGCCGTGACGTCGTGACCGGGGTGAACGCTCGCAGGGCGGCCGCCACGGCCGCGGGGTCGATGTCGACGCCCTCGGAGTGGGTGCGCCCGCCGACGACGACGTGCAGCGGCACGACCCGGATGTCGAGACCGTCGAGCAGCGCTGACGGCAGGTAGGCCGTGGAGTCGGTGACGAGGGCGGTGCTCACCCGAGCAGGGTAGTCGTCGGTCGTCGTCCCGACAGGTCGCAGCGGCCGGATGCCGATGGGCAGGTCACGCGTTCTTGCGTGCCGCGATCTTGGCCGCCCGCTCCTCGCGCTTCTCCACGAAGCGGGTGGCCTCAGCGTCGAGGGCGGCGACGGCTGCGGCCAGCTGCTCGCGGGCAGCCTCACCGTCGGCGTCGAGGCCCTCGAGCTCCCAGATGCCCCACTGCCGCAGCAGCGGCTGCACGATGTCGTCGTGGTGGATGCGCAGGTCGTAGATGCCGGCCATCGCCATCTGCACGGCCTTGCGCCCGAAGCCGGGGATGATCGCGCCCGGCATCTGGAAGTTGACGACCTCGTCGGTGATCGCCCGCATCGTCTGGTTGGGCGTCAGCTCGAGCGCCGCCTGGATGATGTTGCGGTAGACGA
>Ga0208564_1002495_pt1 | contig 14512 bp, 29 predicted proteins | sample AD_UKC073_MetaG_FD_184439 | JGI IMG/M metagenome (GOLD analysis project Ga0208564, IMG submission 184439) | Active sludge microbial communities of municipal wastewater-treating anaerobic digesters from USA - AD_UKC073_MetaG (SPAdes) (version 2) | ecosystem: Engineered > Bioreactor > Anaerobic >... | reverse complement strand
ATGACTTTGGCCTTCCAAGCCAACAGCCCGGGTTCAATTCCCGGTCGATGCATGGGCCCGTGGTCTAGGTGGTTATGACGTCGCCTTCACACGGCGAAGTTCGGGCGTTCGAATCGCCCCGGGCCCATAATTCTTCCTTCTTTTCGGAAATAAGAACTAATCCATGGTGCGATACCTTTCGGAGTTCAAATATCGCTTTGTCTAACAATCGAGACGCATTAACGCCGATTTCCTTCAGATACTCATGATTCTCAGGGGCGATCGTAACCTTGAGCGGTTTTCGCATTCGATGGACAACGCTTGGTTTTCGTTTTTCTCTCTTTTCCACGTTTCTTTTCTCCTGTGCCCACATGTGCCCATGTGTGGGCACACTTTCGGGTTACCTAACTCTCTGTGTAAGGAGTCTTAAAGAGGTGACAACAAAAAAGGGGAGGTTACTGGGGAGGCGCGGCTAAAACCGCTTCCTCAACGTACTCTTCCGGGATACCGTAAAGCGCGGATGCTTCTTCGACCACTTGACGCGGGGGGATGCCGTCCCGGAGCATGGCTGATACGGTGCGCTTGAGATCATGCGCGATCTCCTCATCTTCATAGATGCCATTTGCGCGGCCATACTTGAGAGTATACCGGGCGACGTCCTCGGTGGACCCTGCATAGATGTGCTTCTCATACCTGAAGGAGACGTCAACCCACACGCGGCGGTTTCTGTACGTGATAGGAACGAGCATAGGGCATCAATCGATCCATCCTTCTTCTACCTTCACCCACCCGGGGTTCTTCCGCTCTATCTTCTCTTTCTGCTCCTCTAGGAATCTCTCAAAGAGCTGAGCATAGATGTTATCAGGGGCCCCGTAGTAAGCGGCGGCGTAAAGCGCACAAGCGTGGATGATCTCACCGGAACGGTCCCGGTGATGCGCTTTTGCTAATTCCTCTATTTTTTCGAGTATATCAACCGGCATCCTAACCGTGATATGTTTGTACTTTTCCTTCGCAGCCATGCTCCCTCCAGAACTCACAAAAAAATCTATCCGGGTTCTCTGTGTTATGGTGTAACACCGGAAGGCATAAATCCCTGTGTGTTACATTGTGTTATGTGGTGTTATGGAAGACCACAATGAACCTATGAAGCAAGCGAGGGTAAGACTTCCTCGAAGGCTGCGAGAAACCATCGAAGAGGTGCAGGACCGGTATGATCGCGCTGACTTCTCCGATGCGATGCGCTACACCCTAAAAAAGGGCATAGAGGCGCTTGGTATGGACCAGAAGAACACAGAAACGAAAGAGGAAACCGCATGAAAACCGCAGAAGTGGGGGCCTCCATCTCTGAACGGCTGGTAACTGTTAGCAGAGATGTGGACCCGAATGCCGCATTGATACCGGCGCTCTGTTCTATGAGCGTGGAAGAACATGAACTTTTCGGAGGGGACCTATGACAACCTACCGTTGCATTGCCTGTGAACCTGAGGATACCCTCCCTCCGTGCGTCTGCATGATTGACGCGAACCTCGGCGCACCGGTCGGCTGCCTGTATTCAACGTCCCGGGCAGCGCGGGCGGCTGAGTGGAACATCGTCGAGAGGGATCTGGCTGAGATTCTCCTGGATGGGCTGCAGGGGGGTGCGTGAATGCCAGCTCTAGCTGAGGTCCTGCAGGATCGGCTGTCTGTCTGCAATCGGCAGGGGGCTGTACTAGAGGCGCTGGCTGAGGTCGTGAAGGCAGTGGATACAGGAATGAGGGTCAACTGCCCAATGAGCTGCCGGGACTGTCCCGCGTGTATTGATAATAGCTGTGGGCGGCTTCGAGGCTGTGCGTTTGTGCGGCTATCCGAGGCCCTGGATGCGGTGCACTGGTCTCTCAGCACAGCGGGTGATGACGAATGACCCGCGCGGAGGAACTCCGGGCTGAGGCGGCGGCGCTGCAACGGCGGGCGGCGGTCCTCGTTGCGGTTGCCGACGTTGCCGACGCCGTACATGACGCCAGTGACGGCGTGTGTCCGGGGGGCCCCTGTACAGAATGTCCTGCACATGTGGGGCATCCGGGAATCTGCCTGTTTGTGCGGCTGTGCGAGGCCCTGGATGCGGTGCACTGGTCTCTCAGCACGGATCCAAAGGAGGAAGTATGACAGACTCAAACACCATCCCCTACCTCTCTGACTTTGTGGCGTCTCAAAAGTTCATCTTGGGAGACTGGTACGTAATCCCGCACGAGGGCCGGATTTTCAACCGCTTTCACGCAGAGGTGAAGGGCACCCTATCAAACGGCTACAGAGTAATCGGCACGAAGTGGAACGGTATGGCGGTGGGCATCATGCACCACAGGGCCGTATGGATAGGTGCCAACGGCGGCCGGGTCCCGGAAGAGCCGACCAACAGATTGACCACATCAACGGCGACAAAACCGACAACCGGATCTCAAATCTTCGGCTGGTGCCCCCCCTGGAGAACTGCCGGAACCCGAACGCGCCGGGCGGTGCTCGCTGTGGTGAGGATAACCACCGGGCGAAACTCACGAACGGACAGGCAGAGGAGATCAGGCGGCGGTGGAGGGAAACGCGACACCTCCCGAAGGGACGCGGCCGGCTGACTCAACGGCGGCTGGCGCACGAATACGGAGTACCTCAACAACAGATATCAAACATCCTCCGGGGGAAGGCGTACCCTCCGGCGGGCGCTCCTGAAGCGGAAAAGGGGGCGGCGTGAATGGCAGATACTCCTATCCTGCCGGCGGTGGCTGTTGAGTACCGGCACCTCCACGTCTCCGAAGATCCCGACTCGATAGAAATAGGCACGCCCGGGAAAGGGGGGACCGTCAAAATCTACGGCGACTTCCGGGACCCTGAAGGATTCCGCGCTAAAATCAAGGCGGCCTACGAACTCCGGCGGTATGCGGCGGAACTGCTCACCGGGGGGGGGTCCCTGATGACTCGGGAGTACGTCTGTACTGAATGCGAGAACGGGATAGGGTGCCGGCTCCGGGATGAGTATCATTGGGCGGCTGCTCCTGCGCGGTGTCCCTGGGATGGCGGGATAGCAAAATGGCGTGAGGTGGTGGTATCCGATGGGTCTGTATGATGCGCGGCCGTGTCCGTGCGGGTCGGGTCTCCTGTCCTCCTGGGAGTTCTACCGGCCGGAGGTTGTGGGGGCTGACAGCCCGTGAGATCAATTACTCAGATCAATAGGATATACGGCGATTTCCTCCGGGCCGTATACGAGACGTACGGGGCCCGGCCGTTCACCCTCCTGGACCTCGCCGAGAAGGGGATCGAATTCCCGGAGGGGAAGAGTCCCTCCTTTTTCCGGAATAGAGGCGTATTCGCTATACGGCGGCGTGGGCGGCCGTATCAGTGGAGGCTGACCGAATCCGCTATCTCTCTCCTGGGGGATGACTGTGGGTAGACAACTACGGGCGCGGGATAACGGGAAATGGACTGAAGAGATTGGGAGAGAAGGAGGAGCCTGATGGTTTCTACTACTACTACTACTACTACTACTACTACTACTACTACTACTACTACTGTACTTAGTACTGTACTATTATTATTAGTACAGTGCTTAGCACACCATTTCTCACCTCCCCCTACCCTCTCCCGGCATTTCCAGAGGCAGAAAAGGGGGTGGGGGCATAGCCCGAATATCGACGTCGATTAGCCTAGCCCCGGAACTAAAAACGCACGTTGATGCATTCATGAAGGGCGGCGGCAACCTCTCCGGGCTGGTGAATAATCTCCTGCAGGTGTATTTTTCTCAGGGGCGTGATCCGGTTGCGGTCGATGTTGTAGTATCGGACGTACAGAACCAGTTGACAACTCTGCAAGAGGGAGTAGTACAGTTGCAAGAGCGAATAGACTCGATAAACGCTCTAAAAGCTGAAGCGGCAAAGCACGAGGAGGAACAGTACCACGAACTTAGTACACTTATCGATCAGCAGTACGACGATAGAACCGATCTTCGGTCCTGGGAGCATGCTCTAGGGGGGAGGGCGAGGTTTTCCCGGGCGATGAAGACCCGGCTCACCGTCGTGGCGACGAAGGGCGGGGTATCCGCTGAGGTCGCAAAAGCGGCGATTATTGAGAAATATCCAGAACTAGAGGTGTATCTATGACTGATGAAACTATGGCGGTGGGGGAATACAACGCTCACCAACGGGAGATCCTGTTAGAGACTGTAGCGAAGGGCTGTTCCTCGGAACAGTTCATGCTGATGCTGGAGTTGGCGCATCGGTATAAACTGGATCCCTTCGCAAAACAGATATGGGCGACACCGGCGGGGATCTTCGTCGGCCGGGATGGGTTTCTCACCCTGGCGCACCGGTCCGGAGACTTTGACGGGATGGAAACCACCTTCGAGGAGCGGGACGGGAAACTGTTTTCCGCTACCTGCACCGTTTACCACAAGAAGATGAGTCACCCATTCCGGGTGACGGTCCGGCTGGAAGAGTTCTTCCGGCCGACGCCTCCAGGGAAGAAGGCGGGGGCCTGGGAAAAAATGCCGTACGTGATGTTGCAGAAATGTGCGGAGGCTCACGCGCTCCGGCGGGCCTTCTGTGTCACCGGCCTGTATGATGAAGCGGAGTTCCCTCCGGATGAACCGGCGGCGGCTGGGTGTGACTTCGCACCCTCGGCAACGGTGAACGGTGAGCCGGTCCCGGTGGAGCGGCTGCCGGGCCGGTGCTCGCGGTGCGGGCTGCATGACCCGATGGTGGACGCATACAGGGAGAAGTATCAAGAGGCGTTTGAGCAGGCCGGGAAGACCCTTCCCGAAGGCGTCTGCGAGGAGTGCGCGCGGGAGTTGTGGGGGTGCTAGAATTCTGTATTACGATTTCGACCGACGGGGGTGATTTTCTCCTCTTTTCTCCCTTTTTCTCCGTGTTGCTACCCATTTATGGGGGGAATTCTCCTATTCTCCTGTATGATACCTCTGGATAAAATCGCGGTCTGCCTCACTTGCGGGAACGAGTGGGAAGTACGGACGGCTGGAGTAGGGAAAAAGCGGAAATGCCCGGTATGCGGGAAATACCGGGTTAAAATGAAGTGCGAATTTGAAAAGGACGACGAAAAACCGGACGATACTCCTCCGGTTGAAGCACCTGCAGAGCCTATACCCCCTGAGAATACAGGAGAAAATACGGAGAAACGCGGGGCTGGGGGGCTATTCTATGCGGTCCTTCTGTTAGGTGCGGCTGGTGCGGCCTGGTTTTTCATCCAACACGGGCGGCGTTCCGCGCGGCTAGAGGCGCTAAAAGGACAGATTGAAGAAGAATCTCGGAGCAAACAACGTATCCCGGCGTTTCCGGGGTTTTGAGGTGATGTAAGTGGCGTTTGGTGTATTAGGCGGCCTGGATGCGGCCGGACGTATCGCGGACATTGTAGAGCGGCTTATGGACGATAGCGGAATACGGCAGAAATTCGACGAAACCGGACAAATCGCGGTGCAAATCAAAGTTGAACAGTACGAGATTGACCTGACGCTCCGGAGGCGGGACGAATGACGGAAACCGAAGAGGCTGATGTCACCATCGATAAGAAGGATATCACCTACGATATCATCCTGGATGACACCGAGGCAGAGCGACAAGACCGGGGCGGTCCGGAGGCGGCCGGCGGTCCTGCAGAGCCTCAGGGTGATCACCCTATCGTGACGGTCCTCGACATGGCAGTGAAACAGAGCGGTGAATTCCTGCGAAAACAGAGCCTTCCACCGGCAAACACGGCCGTATATGAATCGTTCTCAAAACCCTTCCTCAATGAAGCCTGTTGGCATTACCTCCCGGATGGGAGTCTCCCTGACGATCCCCGGTTTGCGCTGGCTCTCGGGGTTGCGGGGCTGGGGCTGGCGTTTGCTCCTACCCTCCTGGCAGTCTACGAGCGGAAAGAAGAGGAGAAGAGAAGAGAAGTGCAGGAGAAAACAGAGAAGAGAATCCCGGTCAAGCGCTCGGAGGTCTCGAAAGAGCCGGTCCCGGAACCTCCCTGGATGGAGCGGCTTGAGGGTGGGGCACTCACGGGGATATGATGAGCGGGATACTTCGGCGTCTCCTCTGCCGGCTGGGGTTCCATCGGTATGTGTGGGGGCCGGACGGTCCCACCTGTGAGGCGTGCGGGGGGTGGTGGGGCTGGTAGATCTTGACGTCTCAGAGAACGTTCACCGGCTGATCGCGGCTCCTACCGGGGCCGGGAAGTCCTACTTTCTCGGGTGGCTGGTGGAGAAGTTATACCGGGAGAAAAAGCCCTTCGTGGTCCTCGATACAAAAACCCGAAACCATATCGGGCTTATTGGCTTAAAGGGCGTTAAACTGGTCAAAATCAAATCCGGGGCACGCTACAACTGGGAGAAACTGCTACAGCACCCTTATGTGCTCTGTACCCCCACGCTGCGGACCAAAACGGCGGACCTGGTAGAACAGTACACGGAATTGATAGATGCGGTATACCTGGAGGGTAAAGAGCGAGTTGTGATTGTGGAGGAGGCGCACAACTACAACAAGAACGCTTACGCACCCTCTCCCGTCCTCGAATTGGTCGCGCGTGAGGGCCGGGGCCGGAAAATATCGCTCTGGATGGTAACTCAACGCATTGCGGATTTTCCGAAACTGCTATGGTCTCAATGTCGGTATACCTACCTGCTCAAATTCTTGATACCTCAAGATGTCAGGTATATCGAACAATTAATCCCGAATTTTGGGGAGATTAACCGGAAACTCGATAGATACGACGTTTTAGAGTACCGACACATCACCGGGGAATATCAGATAATTCCTGCGAGTCATGTAAATAGGAAAACAAAGCATTATGGATAATAGAGGAAAATGGCTGCAACGCGGGCGCAAACAACAGTACGGGGGCGTAGGAACTACGGGAAGAATTACGAGCGGGGGCGGGCTGGAGAGCGGCGGGCGGCGGCTGCTCTCCGGCGGGCTGGGTATTCGGTATCTATCTCTCCCGGGTCGGCCGGATTCGCTGATGTCGTAGCGAAAAAAGGCGGAAAAACACGAAGAATACAGGTAAAGACCTTCTCTTCTCGTCGTTTCCTGACAAAGAGGGCTGCAGAGCGACGGATTAGGGGAGAACCGTATAACGTGAGGATACCTAAGGGCGGTGAGGTGTGGGTTTACGATATGGACGGGCGGCGGTATGTTATCCAGGGGCGGTCCTGATGGCTAAGGCTAAGGGCTGGTGGCGGGTCTCCCTGAAGATGGAGACTCTAAGGCGGCTTGAGAATATCAGGGATAGATTGCAGGCAGACGGGGATAAAAAACTCTCCATAGATGCGGTGGTCGCGCACCTCATAACAGCGTATTACCGGTATTCCCGGCCCTAAATTTCTTTTTGTTGCTACCTCTTTTTGTGGCTGTATTCTGAATATCGGATTGTATGGACGTCCTAACGGCGGCTATGGTAGTGTTCGCGGTACCGTTCGTATACCTCTCGTATACGGTAGCGGCGCGGGCGAGTACGGCGATTTTTGGAGAAGAGAAAAACTAACGAAACAGATTACTGAGGAGGTATGAAACATGGCTTTTAATGTGGGAACTGGTATCAGTGCGGCTAAAAAGTCTCTGATGACTGTCGGCTTGCCTATGATGGTCGGTGCGTTCGTCGTGGCGATTTTTGCGTCGTTTTTCACCGGTAAGAGTGGGTGAGGGGTAACGGATGTACTCGAAGATAAGGACTCTAAACGATGACATATCGCTTCAGAAGACGCGGATTGACATTCCCCGGGATGCGATCATCGATGAGATTTTCATCCGGTTTACGCTCACGGTCGCTAACGGCGGGGCGGCTGAGTGGACCGGGACGAATGAAGACGTTCTGAAGGGGATACAAGAGATACGGGTCGTAAGTGACGGTTCGACGGTGCACTATGCGCTTTCGGCTCGTGATGCGGTGCTGCTCAACGTCTACAACTGTCCTGATGGGTTCGCTCCCGATCTCGCGGGCGCGGTTATCGTCGGGGCTAATGGATCAAAGGATTTCACGTACACTATCCGGCTGGATGAGGGCGACATTTTGGCCGTCGCAAAGGATAACCTCGAAATGAAGGTAATCCTCGATACGGCGATTGGTACTGACGTATCGCTTGCGGCGCTCCTGGGAGAGGTCTCCATCGTGGAGAACGTTGTAACTCCTGAAGAAATGGTGGCGAATTATGGGCCAAATCTTGAATTCTGCGCTGAACCAAAGGTTTACGCTCTCTCCTCGAAAGTGAATGAGAGTACGGATCTGCAGTCGGCGCTTGATCTCCCGACGGGGTCGCTCCATCGGGCGGCTATCATGTGCTTCATCGGGGCTGACGGGAAGATCGGCGGGGCGGACCCTGGTAAGATCGGCCTGATCAACACGGCTCCTGACCGGCGTGAGGTGCTGCATGTCGATTGGCCTATCCTCCGGGCGCAAAACGGGGCTACCTATGATATCGGGGGCGCTCCTCCGGCGGGCGTGGCGCGGCTGGATTATGCCCGGGATGTGACTACGGACGGGTATGGTCTCCGGGGCTGGCGGTTTACCAAAGGGGATTGGCAGGTTGCGGTAAAAACCGCTAACGCGGCTACTCTGCGGTATATCTGCCTTGAACACGTGGTTACTCCGGCGGTTTTCGATCAGGCTGAGCGGGCACAGCTGGAGCTTACCCGGTAAGTGTGAAGGGTAGCGATGGCGCTCAACTTTTTTGGGATTAGTATCCCTACTCCGTCGCTTCCATCGCTGCCTAAGGTCTCTATCCCGAAGATAGAGGTTCCGAAAATCTCTATTCCTACGCCGTCGCTGCCAAGTTTCTCTAGGGGCGGGGGTGGTGGTGGCGGGGGTCTCTCCCTCCCTAAAATCTCGCTACCTAAGATTAGCGTTCCGAAGGTAGAGTTACCGAAGGTACAGTTACCGAAGGTGCAACTCCCTAAAGTGGAGATGCCTAAACTTCCCGGTGCTGGGGCGATACATCCCATTGTATCACTCCCGGCGGCGGCTGGTGCAGCGGTCGCCGGTGCGGTGACACAGGGGGGGCTGCCGAAGATTGACCTGCCGAAGATCTCCCTCCCGGAACTTCCGAAAGTGACCCTTCCGACACTTCCGAAGGTGGAACTTCCGAAACCGGCGCGGTCCGGGACCGGGGGCGGGAACATCATTGATACGATCATCGATGCCCGGGATAAGTCCTACGAGGATAGTATCTCTCACATTGGGGCTGGGAACGTTCCCCGGGGCGGTCTGCAGTTCGCGGGAACGGCTGCGGCTGATGTCCTCCTCCCCATGGACCTGACCGATGCGGTAAACAAGTGGACGACGGGCCGGGGAGATGAGATTGACTCAGAACTTGCGCTCTGGGCGGCAGTAGACGCGGTAACGCTTGCGGCGGCTCCGTTTACGCTCGGGGCGTCCTATGCGGCCGGGCGGGCGCTGAAGGCGGCGAAACTGGCAAAAGCGGCGAAAATTGCAGAATCAACAAAGGTAGGTGGCGAAGTGGCGAAAAGTAAAGTGGTAACAAAGGCAGTGGGGGCGCTGACGGGGGCCGGGAAGACTTCGAGCACGGCTAAGGCAGCACAGCAGGCTAAGGTGACTCAGCAGAGTAAGATCATACAGCAGGCACGGCAGAACTACACGAAACAGTTTGCGAAGTTTCAGGAGGCTACGCAGAAACAGCAGGCTAAGGCAGCACAGCAGATCAGCAAAATGGCCTCGAACCTCAAGGCTCCTAAGAGTAAGAGCGTTCCAACAGGGGCCACTAAGGGCCTGGGAGCGGGTGGAGATCTTGCAGAGGCGGCGGTGAAGGCTGAATCACGTTGGAGCAAGGTTAGTAAGACGCTCGGAAAAGGCGCAAAGGCTACCGGCCTGGTGGGTCTTGGAGTTGGAGGGGGGGCAATCGGGCTTACGATGATGGGGGCGCTAGGCGGTCCTGCTCCTGGTCCGGAAGAGGAGGAGGAGGAGCTGCCACAGTGGTTGCTGGATCTCCTCGAGGGACAGGGCGCGGACGGGGACCTATTCGGCGATGATGATTGGTTACCCTACAACCTGACACATCCGGAGAGCGGTGAAGACCCCTGGTGGTCCCTCCCCCCGGATTGGCCGATGCTGGGAGAGGATTTCCAGTTCCCGGACGGTATCCCGTGGGGTGATTACCAGTATCCGGACGAATACGGGGGCTACACGGACGAAGACGGCAACTATCCTCCTGGATATCCGGACTTCCTCGGGCTGGAGGATTACGGACAGGGCCTTTTCGGTGCGGCTGAAGAGGTGCCGGTGGTCGGCGGGCTCTTCCATGAGATCCGGAAGCGGGGGTTGACGATCCCTGCTCTGATCGGGGCGGTCGTGGTGGCGGTGCTGCTCCTCCGGTCGAAACGGGGGAAGAAGATGGTGAGCGGTGCGAAAAAGAAGGTTAGCGGCGCGACAAAAAGCGCAAAGAAGGCGGTAGCGGGCTAATGGCGCCGAAAAAAGGTAAGAAGAAGGCTGCAAAGAAGAAGTGAGGGGTAAGATATGTCAAAAGGTGCGGCGTTCGGGAAATTAGGGGGCGTGCTCGAAGGTGCGGCAAAATCAACCCGGGATGCGGCGTCGGCGGCGGCTAAGGCGGGGAAACAGTCAAAGGCCGTGCAGGAGGCCGGTACATCCCTGGGTAAGATGGCGCGGTTTGCGGCGTATCCGGCGGGGCTGGGTCTAGGTGTCGGTGCGGGCGGCTATTTTGCCGGGATGGGGATTTCAGGGGGCGTTGGACAGGTCAAAGATACGGTGATGCCGAAAGATGAAGAGAAAGACGGCGGTGCTCTGAGAACCCTGATTAGTGTCGCGGTCCTGCTCCTGCTAGGGTATGGGGCGGTAAAACTCTATACGATGGTCAAGGCGGCGGGGTGAGGTGGGAAGATGCCTAAAAACATTCTTCGCTTCCTCCTCCTGGCTGGCGGGATAGCGGCGGCTATTTTACTGGCGGAATTGTTCAAGAATAAGGCGATAGGCGCGTTCTGGAACATCACGGAGGCGGCCTGATGATGTTGTCTCCTGATGTTGTCGGGCTGGTTGGCCTGTTTCTCGCCATCGGCGGGCAGTATGCCCTTCTGTTCAAAATCTACGGGATGGTGAACGGGCTGGAAATTGAACTTGCTACCTGTCCTTGGCATAGAACGGGCCGAAAACCGGCGGTAGGTGATGAACCGTGAAGAAAAGAACGGTTACTGTGACCATGCCGGGGAAATATAGGCATAAAACGCTTAATTTTCCCATCAGAGGTAAACCTGATGAGAGAGTGATGAGGGAATGCGGTATTACGGCACGATTACGGGGTTAGGGGCGGGCGGGGGTGGTGGTCCTCCTGCTTCTATCCCTGTAGAGGAACAGAAGGAAGAAGTGAAGCGGCTGGTGCTGCTCGTCGCGGTGGTTGTGGTCGTGGTCCTGCTCTTCTCCCTTCTGACGAAAGAGGGTAAGAAGAGCGCTAAAGGAGGCGGTGCGTAATGGCTGAATTCGGATTTGCCACATATGATGAAGCGTATACGCTCCATCTCGATGAGTTTTCCGTACAGACAGATGCGGGAAATACTCGTATCTGGGAGCGGGCTTCTAAACAGGGCTACATTTACGGGGTATACCTAGAGTTAGGGGCTGGTAACTATGCGGTGCGGTGTCTGCTCGATGGGCGGGGAATAAGTATCCTGGATATGACCGTCTCGCAGATGGTCGCTCACGGTATGGATGTACCTAATCCGGTGTTTCCCTATGCACTGGTTGCTGATGACGATAACGGGCTATATAACTGGTTGTGGACACCTAGAGAACCGCGGATAGCGGAATACAAGGATAGGGCCTATATTGACGTCGCGGCTGGCGTGCAGGTGGTCGGTAAGGTTCTGTATGCTGAATCTCCTGAGTAAACCGTGAGGGTGAGGTAAGCGAGGATGGGGCAGATAGGCGTATCGTACGGGTGCGGGTACTGGGGTAATATGATGGAGGTAAACTGGGATACCTCGGACTGCTCTAAAGTCCTTGACGGTAATACCGGGACGGCATACGGCGCTACAGTGTCGTTTGTCAACGGTCGAGCACAATTCGGGGTGATGGCTCGTTTACGGTTTTTTGATGATGGTACTCCTACCGGTATTGACGGCTATGTAAAACTCTATGCTAACGTTTGGGGTTCTCCGGTGCAGGCTACCGGGGTAATCGGGTGGGGATACGTTGATCCTGATACCGGTGAAATGGCTATCGTTCAATCGTTCGGTAATCAGCACGGCGATTGCGCTAGAGAGATGCTTCTCTTCCGGCTGCCTGAATATGCGGACTGGGATTATGCCTTATTCGCGGAGGGGACCGGAACATCCGCCGCAATGTCAAGTGCGCGGGCGAAAATCAGAGAAATTGAGTTCATTGACCTCTGGTACAGTATCCCTCTTCCTACCGCTGCATTTAGCGCTTCTCCCCGGGTGGGGTTTGCTCCTCTCACTGTAGAGTTTACAGATTTATCATCCTATGTGGAGGCGTGGTTATGGGAGTTCGGGGATGGGGATACCTCGGACGTACAACATCCTACCCACACTTATGAGAATCCCGGGCTGTATTCTGTCGCGTTGACGGTTGCAAACTATAAGGAACAGGATACGGCTATACAAGAGGATTATATCTTGGTGTTACCTCAATTATCCCGGCGTCGGCGGGCGGCGTGGCAAGACCTTGAACGGCCTCTTACCTTCTAAATCCTCTTTTCTCTCAAATATCATAGAATAAATGGCTCTGTAGATTGCGTATACCGGCCGATCTCAATAGGGCTGGGGTGATTCATCCTCGGGAAAAAGGGGGAGTTATTTCCGCTTAAATTCAGGGTGCTTTTCCACATACTCCGATAATCGGGTTTTGTTTATGCCGGTTTCAGCGATAATCTCCCGGTGTAGTTTCCCGGCCTTTAGCATCGCTTTAACCTTAGCATAGTCTATGGGTTTCCGGGGGACCCCTCCTTTCTTCGGGGCTGGCTTCGGTTTCTTCGTCGTGGGTTTCGGCGGGGGCTGGGATCCTGCAGGGAGCGGGATCGTATCTCCGGCCTCCGGGGGGATCGGGAAGTGCTCAACTACTTTCTGATATTCTTTAATCGCAAGTTTGGTCTTATTCAGATAGTTTGCTGTTCCTACGCTATCCGGGGCTCGTCCCTGCATAAAATCGGCGGCGGCTGTATCAACCTCATGATCGATGATCATAAAGTTGTAATTCCATTTCCTGATCGTTTTTGCTGATACCCTGCCGTGCATGATTCCCTTCTTGATGACGTCCCCACTCTGAAGGGTGATCCTTTCAAGTTCTGGAATGAAGGCGGCCGGGAAGAACATTCGGAAGGATCGCTTCGTACCTGAAGAAAGGGCTACCGAAGAAATATGGGCGGTATCACCGGCTATGGTGACCTCTGCAGGGTTGAAGTTCTGAAGGGCGGCGTATAACTGAGAGAACCTACTCCCAGAGTACACCAGAGCCTTAAACATAGTTTTGTGCTCCGAGGGACATGCGTTATACGCTTCTATGATCTCCCTATCGGATGGGTATATTTCTACAATTCCAGAGGGCCGGATCTTAACGTTCTTCCTCCATTCATCGAGAGGGTATCCCAACGGGTTTTTGACCTTTTTCTCCTCAAGATAGTTTAGGAAGTTCCGAACTCCTCGAGTGTGCTTATCCTGTCCCATATCCTGGAAGTCAGAAGGCTCTAGGATATCATCTTCCGCTTCGGTGATCAAGAACCTATCGACGGCCGAAAGGTAGCTATCTTTCGTCCTCGAGGTGAGGTCCCCCTTCTCGATTCGGCGATCGAACCATCGGATAAACCCGTCCCGGTGCGTTTCGTAAAGATCGTTAAAGGTCCTGAAACCTGATGCTTCAGTTAACCCACCATTATTCCCATCATATGGTGTGCGCGAGGTTCTTGAAAAATCATCAACGGCTTCTCCTTCGCCCATTTCAGAAACCGACTCGGTCATGACGTCGCCTTCACACGGCGGAGGTCTCGAGTTTGAATCTCGACGAGCCCACTTCCTTTTGGAGATATGGTCACTATGGAGGGGCTAATCCCTTTTTCCGCTTCTTTTATCCAGTAGATTAAAAATACGCCCAATTTTCAGTTCCCCCCGTCCCCTTCGCTCCTGAAAGTTAAGTACTTTTGCCAAATTTCACACCACCTGCGATTCAGGTTCCAGTCTGCGCGCTTGCCCCACCAGAACCCTCTATACGGCATTTTTTTCGCGACGTACCTTCCGCGCCCCGGCAGGTTTATATGCCCCAAAAAACCTCCAACATGGCATCCGTTTCGAAAAACGAGGCCAAATTGCCCTTAAACCAGAAGGGGGAAACCCACCCTCTCGATCGCATCTGCCAGATCGTCAAATCGCACGTTCAGTTCCCGACCTCGCCACGGGTAGCGACCGACACCATCGTGCAAGCAACTGTTGCGATGGCATGTGAACGCAACTCGATCTCGGGGTTTTGCAGAGAGCATACCGGACTGCCCTCTCATACCACCTGCCTCAAGTATCTACACCGGCTGACCATGGATGAGTTGCTTCAGCAC
>Ga0208564_1002482_pt1 | contig 14550 bp, 19 predicted proteins | sample AD_UKC073_MetaG_FD_184439 | JGI IMG/M metagenome (GOLD analysis project Ga0208564, IMG submission 184439) | Active sludge microbial communities of municipal wastewater-treating anaerobic digesters from USA - AD_UKC073_MetaG (SPAdes) (version 2) | ecosystem: Engineered > Bioreactor > Anaerobic >... | reverse complement strand
AGAGAAGATGGGCCAGCAAAAATTTGGAATAATGGATATAAATCTTGGTATTTGGATAGCCGATATATTTGGACTTCAAATTGGGATAAGTTTGATTTAAAAAATCATATAGTGCTCTCAAAAGAACAACATCCTAAGTATCCAACCGTTCAGGTTTGGAAATATGTTGACAAAAATGGGATTCGAGAACAAATCGTAATTCCTGGAATGGAAGAGTTTATAATCCAATGAATACAATAAAAGTAAAGGAATGGAACAAAATTCCAGAAAAATATACAGGGATTGTTGAATTTGGAGATAAAACCAAACTTTGGCTTAAAAACGGCAAACGGCATCGAGAAGATGGACCAGCTTATATTTGGGCCAATGGACGTAAATTTTGGTATTTAGATGGTAAATTTATTTGGGATTCTGAATATGATAAAATTAATTTAAAAAATAGAATAATTTTATCAAAAGATCCGCATCCTCTGTATCCAAATATTCAAGTTTGGAAATATCTTGATAAAGATAAAATTAGAGAACGAATAATAATTCCTGGCATGGAGGAATGGTTTATAGAATGAAAACCATAAAAATAAATAATAGCAGTGAAATCCCAATCGATTATACTGGAATTGTCGAGTGGGAAGATGGACAAGTATGGTGGTTTAAAAATGGTAAATGGCATCGAGAAGATGGACCTGCCAAAATTTGGCTAAATAGGATTAAATCTTGGTATTTGGATGGAAAATATATTTGGAATTCTAGTTTTGATAAAATTGATTTAAGAAACAAAATAATGCTCTCAAAAGAACAATACCCTGAGTATTCAACAGTTCAAGTTTGGAAGCATATTGATGAGAATGGAATTCGAGAACAAATAATAGTTCCTGGAATGGAAGAGTTTATATTCGAATGAATACAATAAAAGTAAAAAATTGGGACGAAATCCCTGTAAACATACAGGAATTATAGAATTTATTAATAGTGGAACTGAAATTTGTTTTAAAAGCGGAGAACTTCATCGAGAAGATGGGCCAGCAGTAAATAGAAAAATTGGAGATAAAATGTGGTATTTGGATGGAAATTGTATGTGGAGTTCTACATGGAATAATCTTGATTTAAGAAACAAAATAATTCTCTCGAAAAATCCGCATCCTAAATATTTCACCGTTCAAGTTTGGAAATGGTTGGATAAGAATAGAATTCGAGAACAAATTGTAATTCCTGGCATGGAAAAATGGTTTATAGAATGAATACAATAAAAATAAAGTATGGGGATGAAATTCCAAGCAATTATACAGGAATTGTTGAATTCGAAGATGGAGAAAAATGGTGAGGTAAAAACGGCAATTATCACCGAGAAGATGGACCAGCAGTTGTTTGGATAAACGGAAATAAATCTTGGTATTTGGATGGAAAATGGGTTTGGTCTTCTAATTGGGGTAAATTTGATTTAAGAGATAAAATTATTCTCTCAAAAGAACAACATCCTAAGTATCCAACCGTTCAGGTTTGGAAATATGTTGACAAAAATGGGATTCAAGAACAAATAATGGTCCCTGGAATGGAACCTTGGTTTCAGTTTTAATATGACTTCTTTTTACTTTGTTTCATTTAGATTTTATTTATCTTTTTAGGATTTGCCGCCGCAAGCGTTTATCCAAAAATAGTCTCACGGATAGCCGCAAGCGGTGTGTCTGGAATTAATTTCAAAATAAACCTTGCATACTCGCTTCGGCACGCCGCTTGCATAGTGCGTCTCCCTTGGCATGGGCGGTGCAAGGGAGACTTAACTGTTGCTGATATGGTATTGTGTGAGTGCGCGCACGCTGCGCGGTCGGATTACGAAAACAGCCCCAGCAATGGAGAGTGTAAAATGGTAGCAAAAATTCTCGTTATCCACGAAGATGATTACTCAGAAGAATTTAAAGCTGCAAGTAAACTTGCTTCTAATGAAAAGTTTAAAAATTGTTGGCTCACTCGTAATCCAACAAGCGAAGAACTTCTCTTGAGAGAGGAATACAATGCCATTTGGCATTGTGTTCCAAAGGCCAAAAATCACTCCGAAAAAGAGAAGATGCAAAAACTTCTTCTTCTTTCTGAAGAATTTCATAAGAATCTTCCACTTTCAAACGAATCTTGGTGTCATGGGGAAATTAGATTCATAACTAATTTTCAAATCGTTGGAATCAATCATCATCATTTTTATGATGATGGTCTGTCTGATGATTACATTGATATTACTTTCTATAATTCAGAAACGGAAAAATTTGAAAAGAGTTCAATCAAGGTAAACTATACAAATTTTTCCAAATATCAAAAAGATAAATTTTACACAGATTCAACGACTCGTATTGAATACGATGCTGACGAAGAAGTTGCAAACAAATACAAAGCTTGTTTGTTTGCCGAGCAAATGAAGCGGCGAGCAGATGAAATTGAAACCAATGAATATCAATCAAGACTTCATTATCTTAATCAAGACCATACCATGTATTTCACAAAAGAAGCTAAGAGGGGCAAAAACCCATTCGAAAAAAATCTTATGGGAAGATCAATCTACGAAGGAAGCTCAGACTATGGATCATATAATATTTTGAAGTTTACCAACTCTAACATCTTTGTTAAAGATCCGAGTGTTACTCTTTTGACCCCGACCTCAAAACTTAGAGAATACATTCCCAGTATCGAACTCCTGGATAATGATATTGATCCATCTTTTGGATTCCTTGGAAAGAATTTTGTCGAATATGTTTTCAGATCTTTGTTTATTAAGGATGGTCTTGATCTGAGAAATTATCCTTACGAGGTATTTGACAAGTCTATTTGTGCAGGACTTGAGTACCTCATAACCGACCAAAACCTGATTAATTTTTCTAGTACTGAATTTTATTCCTTCAAAATCAGGAAATACAGTGAATTTGAAACTCACATTCTTTCGACCTGGAAAGAGCTGCTTGACAAAGCTCTTCAAATCGTAGACAATTCCCTTCAAGAAAATCTCGAAGAATTTAATAGGGAAAAGAAGGAACGCGAAGAGCTCGCGGCAACCAAACAAAAGAAAGGTAAATCTAAGTGACATATAGAGATAATCCTGATATTTCGAAAAATGAGCTAAATAATCTACAAAATATTATTCAAAAACTTCAATCAGAAAGAGTTGATCTTGTTAGAAAAGTTTCTTCTCTTGAAGACGAAAACAAAAACCTCTTGAAAGAAAAAGAAGTTCTTCAAAAGAAAGTTGAAGAACTTTCAAAAGAACTAGATCAAAAATCTTACAAGATTAAGAGTCTAGAAAATCCTTCCTCGGAAAAAGAATTTAAGATTATTAGGATGAAAGCTTTTGAATCTTTCCATGGAAAGAATATGGAAAATCCAACGTCTAAACCAGACGAAAACTCTGCAACACATGTGATAAACAATCACATCCAACATGAATGGAGAATCCATTCAGTTAATGGAAAATTTATTATTCTTTGTCGCTAAGGGGATGCGTCCATTAGCTTTTTTTACGTTTTAATCTTCGGATAAGATTAGTTTAAAAGCGATTCTGGGGCTTTAAAAGATTTAATGGGCAAATCTTCACCCAAGCGGTTTGAAGCCCCTGTTGAAGTTTATAAAAATCCCTGTTGACCTCCCTGCTGGGGTGGTTATTGTGGATGTGCGGTTGGGTTTCTCAAGAAAGAAAAACAAAATGAAAAACTACATCAAAACCTTGTTCGCTAGTTTTACTCTTATTGTTGCCTCTTGTGCAGGCCAACCAATGGGTAATCAATGGGGTTTTCAAGAGATTGTTCCTGTTGAAAGTCCTGAGCCTCTAGAAAATCCTATGTATAGGAAATATACAGTAATGGATGTTGTTATTCCAAGCGGCAATTATGAAAACGAGGCTTGGATTAGAGAAAATCCAGGCAGACAACCAGAAGTTATTAGTTTTAGTCTAAGATCATATACTTGTCAAACAGCAAACACTTCGTTACTGCAAGAAACAATCACCCCTATTGAACTTAGAGAAGATGGAAAATATCATTTCAATATCAATATTGAAACAACTCCAGAAGTTATGGAGTGTCTGTATAATACTTCTCTTAAAGTAAATTTGGGTATTCATGGGTGGATTGGTGGTCTTGATGACGATGGATTTTATATCATTCTTAGAAAACCAACGAATTAACGAAAAGTTTGTTATTCTTTGTCCCCAAGGGGAGGGGAGGGTCAAATTTATTAAATAATAAACTGTTTCTATCTTTTAATAAAATCAAAATATTTGTTGATCCTTTTTGAAAGCAAAGCAAAAGCGGCAACAAGTATAAAAAATACCAAACAAAAGGAGGCATCCAAAATGGATAATAAAACAAAACTGATTGTCAGACAATTGTCCAAAAAAACGGACAATGCAGTCGTGGAATCCTCCGAAGAACCAAAACAAGTTTGGTTTAATAAAGTAACTCCATATGAGTTGTCAACTTGGTTGACTCCAAGTCAATACGCCCAATTGAATGGGATCAAAGTTGATCCAAAAATTCAAGAATCATTCCTTCCTCTTTCGATTGAGGATGATAGATATTGTTTGAAAAAGTTTTGCGCAGATTATGTCGGATACTCCCTGGGAGTGAACTTGTCACTTCCAAAAGATATCTTTCTGGAAGACCTTGAACTTTGTTTGTGGAATCATCTAAACAACCCTGAAGTAATAACAGGTTTTTTGAATTGGTTGAGAACCAATGGATCGATGTTCTCAACTACTGAGAGGTTCTCTTCAATGAACAAGAAAGATTCATTCTTTTTCAGATTCCCAGAGATTAAAAAATCTCTCGATGAAAAATTTGATATCAAAGTTTCAAAATAAAATCAGGTGAATTTATCTTTTATTTTGATTTGTTTTATTTTGATTTGTTTATTCTAGCAAACCTATCCCTGTGCAAACCTTGCGCGCCCTATACTGTTGCCTGTTGGCACGGTAATTGCTACGCGCGTACACGCGCGATCGTATACAGGCACACCGCAACGGCGCTTTCACCTTGGCACAAGTCTTGCAAGGGAGACTTGATCGCCCGCGCCGTGCTACAAGGGATACATCGAACGGAGGGCAAGCGCGCTAGGGCACGGTGCCCTAACCGCGTGTTGGCACGGTTGTTGCGGTCCAATTCGGTAGCGGGTTGGTTGGCACGGGTGATGCAAGGGAGACTTGATCGCTCGCACCGTGCTACAACGTACTTACGGGATGCGAAACGGACTGCGAAAGGATAGCGGCAATGACTGATAGCAACACAGAAAAGCCTGTTGATTGCGTGGGGGGCGCATGGTCGCGCCAAGGGCGAATCAAGAAAGATTCGCCCGATCATTCGGAATTCGCTGAATTCAACCGCGCGCTTGTGCTCGCGGCTAAAAGCTCGCCCATTGGCACAATCGTTGAGGCTAGCGGAAAACAGTTTGTTTTGCTCGGTTCACGAGCATCGCGCGGCGCTCGCGGTTCGACCGCGATTATCGTTGTGCCGATTGATTCGGCGGGAAACATCACGGAAAAACAAAGGTTTTTCTATGATTGGAGCGCTGAAAACAACGGTGTCACGGTGGAAGGGTTTTCCTTTCCATCATACGCCCAGTGGCGTGCCGTCCGCGCAAGCATTGCATCGATGAACTTTTCCCCGATTCCATCGGGGACAGGCTCTAATGACGAGTGGAACCGCGCTTGCTCGCGTGGGGAATTCCTGCCCCTGTCAGACTACCCTGGGTGGTTTGACGGCGAAGATTGAATCACCTTGGCACGACTCTTGCAACCCAACTCGGTAACGGGTTGGTTGGCATGGGTGATGCAAGGGAGACTTGATCGCCGCGGCTGTGCTATAAGGTACTCACGGGACGCGGAACGGACGCGAACGGCCGAGCACACCAAAGCTCGACCGCTGGCACCCTTTCCGACACAATCGACGCTTTCACGAGAGTGGAAACGCGCAACGATTGGCACGGTTGTTGCAAACTAGCTCGGTAACGGGTTGGTTGGCACGGGCGATGCAAGGGAGACTTGATCGCCCGCACCGTGCTATAAGGGATACACGATATGCGGTAGCGTCACGGTTGACGCTGCGCTGTAACGACTCTCAAAAGAAAGAAAGAAAAGGAAAATCATGGCAACTCGTAAGATGGTTTTGGTTCTCGCTGGTTACTCTCTCGCGGCGCTCGCGACTGCGATCCGCGTCGGCTCTGGCTCCGCGGACAAGATCACCGCGGCAAACGGGGAATTCGTCCCGCCCGCGCGCCCGCGATTCGTGCGGCTTGGCGACGCGCTTTGTCACGTTGTCGGCATCGCGACGATGCGCGGCCGAAACATCGGAGGCACCTACCTCCGTATGCAGGTGATCCAAGGCGAAACGATGATCGGCGGCGAGCGTTTCGCGCGTGACGACCAGTTCACACTCGACGGCTCGGGTTCTATCGACGTAAACGCGGAAGAACTCAGCGAGGGCGACGGAATCGCAGAGATTCTTTCGGGACTCGGAATGTCAGAGCCCGACCTTTCGGGGGACAATCTCCCCACTCGGAAGGAAAAGACGCCTGTTGCGGCGTCGAGTGCTCCGCGCGGCCGTGTTGGCATCGTGCGCGTGTCGCAGGGTGCTCCGTCCCGCTTTGCGGGTGCGGCGGCAACGAATCTTGGCGATTCGCCAGCGCTCGCGGCACTCGACGCCATGACCGATGTGTCAGCCACCGAAGGCTGAAACTTCGCATACAATAACCGTGCCATTCACTAGGAATGGTTCTGAGAGTGCAACCCTCTCGCACGGTTCCGATATGGTACGGCTGTTGCAACCCAACTCGGCAACGGGTTGGTTGGCATGGGTGATGCAAGGGAGACTTGATCGCCGCGGCTGTGCTATAACGATCATGTAAGCGGGGCGCTGCACTGTTGCAGCGCAAGCGCGACAACGAAACCGACTCTCAAAAGAAAGAAAGAAAAGGAAAAACATGGCAACTCGTAAGAAGGATGAAGCGGTCAAGGCTCAGCAGGGCGAACTTCTCAATCTCGTGTGCGCGGAGCTCTACGCGCAGAGCGGAGCCTCGCCGCGAGAGGGCGAGCGCGTCTATGCGCCCGCGACGGACTTCGTGGCAGTCCGTCTCGACGATGGTGAAAAAGAGGCCGTCGCGCGTGTGATTGGCGTTGCGACGTTCCGCGGCCCGCAGGGCGGCACGTTCGTTGCGTGCCAGGTCATCAGCGGCGACCTTTTCGAGCAAAACACTCGAATCGAGCTTGATTCCAAGGGTGCGGCTGCATTCGATGTCGAAGTGCTCGAAAACGCCGCGGCCGTTGACGACATCATGGCCGCGCTCGGCCTCAGTGCGCCCGATCTTTCGGGCGACTCTCTCCCCGCGCGAAAGGAAAAGGCGCCTGCGTCCGTCAAGTCGGATGCGCCCGCTCGCCAGGGTATCCGCGTCTCGCGCTGAAACCCGCATACAATAACCGTGCCATTCACTAGGAATGGTTCTGAGAGTGCAACCCTCTCGCACGGTTCCGTGGCATGTGCCATGCAAGGGAGACTTGATCGCTCCGAGCGTGGTATACTGTCATCATCGAAGCGCTGTTGCTTCGATGTAACTTTCACGTTTTCAGTTAGAAAGAAAAAAAACAATGAATTCGCAGAAACTTCTGTCTCTCGTCCGTACCTTCGATGCTCTCAAACATGGTCAAGCCCCCGTGCAAGCGGCTTTGAACAAGGCCGAGAGTCGCGGGGTCGAGCATCGCGCCGCGCTGGCACAAAAGAATGTGGAAGCTCTTACGGGGACTTTCCGTGATCTTTCCGCAGCGCTGGAAGAGTCGCCCGACGGAACCGAGGATGTTTCGGCGCTTGCCGATGCTGTCCGAGCGGCGCAAAAGCGCGTCCAGAATTGGCGCAACAATGCCGAATGGAAGGGTGCGCAGTTCGGTAGCGAATTGCTCAATTACGCTCGTGAGGGCGGATTGGGCAAGGATAACACGCGTGACGTTGACGTTACGCTGTTGGAAGCGTGCGCGGCGGGTTTCGCTGCGCTGCGCGAGCGTTGTGAATCGAAAAATCAACGATTCACCTACCAGAAAGCGATCGATTCCATCGATGCGCTGCTTGCCGAGGATGCCGAGGAATCGCCGCCCGCGGAGTGACCTTGGCATGGCCCTTGCAAGGGAGACTTGATCGGCGCGGCCGTGCTATAAGGGATACATCGAACGGGGGGCAAGCTAGAAAACAGCACGCAAGCAAACCGAACACGAGCGGAATGTTTGCGCGTTGTTTCCTGCCTTGACTGTGCAGGCCCATATAAGGAATGGGTTAACGACACAATGACACTCGAATTCCAGAATGGTGATGACGACACGATGGACCTTTCCCCGCTGAACGCTGAGCAAGCGTTTAACGAGGAATTGGAAACCTCTCTGCGCGAAAACGGTTACGCGGTGGTCGTGATTCGTCACGATGCCGCGGGCACGGAAACGCAGCGAGTTTTCGCTGGTCACTGGCCTACTGCGGTCGCTGACGAGGTTAGCCGCTGCGCGGGGCGTTCAAACACGTTCAGCGAAGTGATCCAATACGTTCGCGGCGAGCGAAGCTCTGCACAAACGGATTGCTTCGCAAAGGTCGGTTCGCGCGGCGTGCTCGGTCTGCCGATCGAAAAGCGCGCGATGCACATGGAACGCGCAGCGCGACGGTCGCAAGCCCGCGAGTAACGCGGGCGCTGGCACGGTGAATGCAAGGGAGACTTGATCGCCCGCGCCGTGCTATAAGGTACTCACGAGACAAGGGGAGCACGGCTCTCCGACGATAACCGCAACCCTGCTTTTGCTGTTAACGCTAACGGCTAAGCATCCGTAAACGGAGAAAGGTCAAGGCAACAATGAATCATCGAATGATACAAAAGGTCGGGATACCTTAAAAGGCTGAACGTATCCCGACCTTAAACTAAGATATAAAAACAGGAAACAAGCTAGCTGGCTGAGCGCCCTAATGGCGCATAGCTCAGATGGTTAGAGCGAGCGATTTATAATCGCTAGGTCAAGGGTTCAAGTCCCTTTGCGCCTACTATGCGGTTTTAAGATTCGTGGAATCGAGATAATACATCCTGGTTTCACTACAGCGAACCGCAGACAATCGCCTACTATGGCGACTCGCTCAGCCAGTTGGTATGTAATACACAGGATAGATGCAACCCTGTTGTGTTACATAAAGGGAGATGTAGAGCGATACTAACCCGTGGGGAAAATTTCCTACACGGATTGGAATTCGCAACCCTGGCACGATGGGTGCAAGAGAGACTGTATCTCTCTCTATGTGATACAAGAGGTCTACGCGGTAGACGCGAATGTATCATATGCGGATAGCCGCGAAAAAACGGCTTACCGCGATACCATCGGTAACATTGCTGGGAATGCCCGATGGACACAAACCCCAGGTTTTCTGCAAAACTCTAGCCCGTACCGCCGATACAGGTGTCTAATGGGCTGAGTAACCCTCTGTCGAAAACACACTCTCAAAAGAGTATGTAGAAACAAACTCGCGCATAGTGGAACGCTCCGCTATCCGCACAGCAACGGAGGAAAGGCGAATGAAACACTGGTGAGGTTGGTACGGAACGTGTAAGGCGGTCGCCGAGTGTCGTTTGGCATAAACGATGCAAGGATGAACATAACCTGCCGTTGACTGTATCTACTATACAGGTTGAGAAGCGGCTGTGCTTAGGTGCTGCGTTCGGCCATAACAAGAAAAGAAAATATAGAGAAGTCCCGTGAGTGACAAGCGCCACGGGGCGAATGGCCCCATAACTCAACGGTTAGAGTAGCTGACTTTTAATCAGTTAATCTCGGTTCGATTCCGAGTGAGGCCACCAAACAAAAAAGAAATAGAGAAATGTGAGGTGCTCTGCGCGAATTGTCATCGCAGAAAAACAGCTAAAGACCAGAATTGGTATAAAAACAAACAATGAGCCAATGTGGCGAAATGGAATACGCAGAGGATTCAAAATCCTTCGACCGAAAGGTCATACGGGTTCAAGTCCCGTCGTTGGCACAACCCATGCAAGGGAGACTAGAGCTCTCCCTCCGTGTTATAAGGTACTCACGAGACAAGGTGATGCCGTCCGCGCTGTGAATATAGGCTAGGCTTTGCCACTATAGACACGGCACGGGCAAAAACGGCACTCCGAAAACAACCGCAATTCGCCCTTGTGAATCGCTCTGAGGTTTACTAGGTGCATTTCCCAACATAAAAACTCGGGAGAAAGACAATGCGAACACGCTCGAAAATCTAGGTCGGAGACTGTAACTGTCGCGGCTACCTGATTAAACAAAAGGGTAAGCGATGAATCTCCGACCTTAAACAATAATCCCTGGGATGGAAAGGCTCTTAAACTAAGATCAAACATCTTAGCTTATCCGTGCTCTAGTTCGCTCAGTTAAATGACCGCGGATTGAAGTAAACTGAGCATTTCTAATCTTCGTTCGCCAACCAGGAAACCTTTTACGGTTTGAGAAAATCACTGATAATACGAAGTAAAATAATACAGAAGGCGGCCAGCTTTTGTAGGTTAAATGGTAGACCGCCGTTCATGTTCAAAACATGAATGGAAACTCACGTTCGATTCGTGACGAAAGCACCGCAAAGGGATCGCTCCCTAAGCAATCAAGAAAAACCCAACCCCAAAGGGTTTCTCTGATACCTGTTAGCCGAGGGGATAATATCGGCGTACGATGCTCCTATCTCAGTAGCTTGCGCGTAGCTGGAGTGCGGCTGCACAGGTAACACTGTGCGGCTCAATACTGAGAAACTCACGTCGTGAGACGTTGCGGACGGTTGGTGGCTTCGGATGCTTCATAGTTCCCAGCTAGCTTTAGAATTCGCTAGGGCTAGCTGGGCGCTGTCTCTGTAGCTCAGTTGGATAGAGCATCTGCCTTCTAAGCAGAGGGTCATAGGTTCGAATCCTATCAGAGACGCCACATAATCTACCTTGGCACGGTGAATGCAAGGTAGACTTGATCTACCTTGCTGTGCTATAAGGTACTCACAAACTACATCATCGCTCTGTGGAGAATGGGAGGCGTAAATGTTGGAGATTACCGAATACATCGCGCAAAAGTTCGATGCTCTCTCTGAGGCACAGAGGGAGGATGTTTGCCGCGAAGCTGGGGTGTTCGATGAATACCTGTATCAAACAACGCAGGGCTATCCTAGCGGCTCTGAGGCGCTGGATTCGGCCTTTGCTGAGCTCTACGATATGCAGCGTCACGGGACGGCCGCGGGAATTTTCCGAAAGTATCGGAAGCTCGAAAGCCTCTTGAGCAGAGATTGGCACTAGTCTCGCAAGGGAGACTAGAGCTCTCCCTCCGTGTTATAAGGTACTCACAAGAAAGGCGAGTGAGAGATAATGCAGTATCACAACAAGGTTTTCAAGAAACATCTCGGCGCTCCGCTTCATCATTTCAATTCCTCTCGCGGGCGAGAGGGTAAGTTCATGCGGGCTTTCGCCGCGGGCGAGGCAAAGCGTGCTCTCCGAAAGGAAACGCAGCGGATCCTCGCGGAAGCGCAAGAAGACGCGCTGGTCAATTTCGCTGAAATTCTCGCTGAGCATCGCAAGCAAATCTCTTATCTCGAAGAGATGAACTTGATTTACGCGGAGCTTGACACGCCTTTTGACGGCGACGAAGAGCTTTTCAAGCTCGAACCGCTGAGTCAGCCGCGGTGCGAAGCAGAATACTTCACTGACGAAGTGTATCCCGACGAATGGGAATGGTGAGTCTTACCTTGGCACGGTAGGTGCAAGGGAGACTAAACCTCTACCTTCATGGTATAGAGTGTTTGCGCCTGGGGAATCTGCAATTAATGTAGGTTCGTCGCGCACAGATTCTCTAGACACACAAAACATTTCACAACCGATTCAATCGAGGTCACAATGAAGTACGATTTTAAGTGTGGCGAGTCTTTCAACACGAAAACGATTGGATACCCAATCACGGCTTTCGTTGAGAAGCAACGATTTTTCTTTGTTGAGATTAAGAAAGGGCATACCGCGATGTATGCCCTGGTTTCCTCGAAGGGAGTTCAAAGGCTTGGCACGAAGTTTCTTTGTGCCAAGCTCTTTGGTGACAAAGCCATGCCTGAGTTTATCACGTTCAACGGGACAAACCTCCCTTTCGATCTAAAGATCGTGGACGTGTACAATCTCGCGGAATACGCGCAGAAGTTCTACAAGTCCAAGGATACGGCTGCCGTCGAGATTGATATGAAATATTTGCGCGACCTCGCCGAGCAGCGCAAACCTGGCACGAAGCCTGCAAGGTAGACTAAACCTCTACCTTCATGGTATAGAGTGTTTGTATCCGCTGAATCGAACTGGTTTCGGTTTGTCGAATACAGCTTCTCTAAAGTACCAACCTTTCAACAAAGGAAAAAATAAATGCGCTCTCGTCTTTCGATCGTCAAGGCTGCTTTCGCTGCGTTTGTATCCGCCGCGGCCGAATCTCGCCGCATGTATGGCGAGAAAAACAAGCGCGCTGCGCGGGTTTCTCTCAGCACGCGGCAAAATCCCGCATGGGGATTTTGCTCAGTCGCCACCATCGGCGACACGTTGGTTTTGAAGCGTCGAGGAATCGGCGAGACAACCCACAAGGTCGAAAACATCATCACAGAGAGAGGAAACACGCACTTGATCCTCTCGGGCAACGGAGAAGTTATCAACTTCTCATGGAAGGATGCTCGCGACATTGGTGTTACCGCTCTGCGGTTCGCCAGCGACGCAGAAACCGAGGCGTTCAACCGCTCGACGCAAACCACGTCGAAGCAAAAGAAAGCCCCTGCAAAGGCTACCGCGAAGCGCAGCAAGCCACGCGCGAGCACCGCAGCGATCGTCAACGAAGCTCGAAAGGGCTTTTCTGCAATCGCCAGCGGTAAGCGCTGAGCAACCATGCCCCGTCACCGTCGGCAATCTAGAAAACCTCTAGACCGCTGCGGATAGACGGGGCTTTTTGCGTTTCTGTCGCCCTGTTGGCATAGCTCTTGCAAGGGAGACTTGATCGCTGTCTCTGTGCTATAAGGTGCTTAGAAGGAATTTAAAACATGAATACCTGGGCGATCATGGTTCGACCTGATAACCATCCCGTGTGGATTCTTTACCGCTGCGTCGAGATTGTCTCAGTAACCGCTAACGGGATTCGTTTTTATTCCGTGAATGGCTATGTGACGATCCCTGCGCACACGGTAGCTTTCCGTGTGAAAGATTGCTCTTTTCGAGAGCTTAACTCCCTCTCAAGAGAAGAGAGGGAAAAACAATCTGGTCGCTTGTTTGACGACCTGAGAGACTTGATTGGACAAGCAAGCCCGTTGAAGTCTCCCGATCTTAAAGATCCTCGAATCAATGCTTTGTACGGGGTTGGGATAGATTGGCATACATCTTGAAAGGGAGACTTGATCGCCGTTAACATGGTAAAAGGCTCATGTAAGGGAGGTGATCTAGATGCAAGAAACAGAAGAACGAAAAGAGGTTCGCGCTGGGGATAGCGTCACCGATCTAGACACGGGGATAACCCTTTACGTCTACAACGTAGAGGGAGAAACCTTGACAGTGGCATCTCAGCACATGCCGCAACTTACATACAAGTGTCACCGCTCCGAGGTCGGCAATCCGTGGTAAAATTCTTTCCCGAAAACCATATCGGGCCGTTTGATTCCTACCGAGAAACCTTGCGTCAGGGTGCTCTCTACACAAGAGTAGTTCGACGTTACAAGGTTTGGAACGCCATTTGCGGGAGGAATGACTGGTTTCTCGTGATCCCTGCCGAAGCGAAATTTCTTAAACGTAAGGTTACAAAGTAAGACCTTGGCATGATGAATGCAAGGTGGACTAGATCGATCCTTACAGAGTATAGAGTATCTGCGCTCGGAGAATCCGAAACCTTGGGTTCGTCGAGCATAGCTTCTCAACAGAAAGGAAAAACAAAATGAAAAAGATTGCGCTACTTTTTTTGTTTTTAGAATTGAATTCGTGTATGGCTCATACTTCAATCGGACCTTGCAGAGATCCGTCAACAGGACGATTCATTTCCTGTTCAACTTCAACGCCAAGAGACAATTCTGCAATTTACGGTTTGATTGGCACTCTTGCTGGATTGGCAGTAGTTTCTGGAATTGGTGCGGGAATTAGCTATTATGTTCAATCAAATACCAGAAATTCAAACACTTCTGTTCCATCTGTATTGTCAGATAGAGACAACGATGGAGTTCCAGATTCTCGTGATTCCTGTCCAAATGTTCATCGTGGAGCCGCTCCAGAAAGCGGCTATGTTTTAGGATGGGAATGGGGGTGTCCAGTTTCAAACAACAATGCTGATTCTGGCACATCTAACTGATAGAGCTTTTTAACAGAAAGGATATACAAGCGAATGAATCTTGCTGAGCAGGAAAGCCTCGTTAACCGAATCATGGACTTGGAAGAGGAAAAGAAAGCCCTTCGAGCCAAGTTTGACGACCTGAAAACTCTCACCGCTGAGAGCATTACCGATGCTCTTATCGAAGTGAATTACTTTGTTCACTTCGATCAAGCATTTCTTTC
>Ga0208564_1002473_pt1 | contig 14582 bp, 9 predicted proteins | sample AD_UKC073_MetaG_FD_184439 | JGI IMG/M metagenome (GOLD analysis project Ga0208564, IMG submission 184439) | Active sludge microbial communities of municipal wastewater-treating anaerobic digesters from USA - AD_UKC073_MetaG (SPAdes) (version 2) | ecosystem: Engineered > Bioreactor > Anaerobic >... | reverse complement strand
TCAACACCTAAATATAAATATTTATGCCAAATGGTATAGAAATATTCCTTTTTGGTAACAATTATGATATAATATTATATAAGAAAGGAGTTGATTATAATGGCCGCAGTTGATGAAAGGCTCAGACAAATACGAGAAGAGCATGACTTGTCACTTGATGAATTTGCGAAATTGTTCGATACTTACAAAGAAATCTAGCCGAAAGCCCATGACTTTAGTCATGGGGAGTGCCAAGTTTTTAGCAAAAAAAATAAAGCCCCCTTAGCGGGGGCTTTATTCTATCCTTGAATATTTGTTCTTAATCCGTCTAAAGTTCCTAAAAAGTCATGTATAAAGTTTGCGCCTCTTGATATAAGTAACCCTGATAAAACCATTCCGGCATACTTCACTGAAAGAGGTATTTGAACCATTTCAAAAAAGTCCACACCTGCCGCTATACACAAAAAAACTCCCAATACAGCGGAGCCTACTCTGTCTACAGAAAGTTTTCCTTCCTGCCAGAACATTTTACAAGTCTCCCACACAGCTTCTAATGTTGCAGCTATGACTAAAAGCTTCGCAAATTCCAAACTACTTTACCCCCCCTACACCAGCTATTTTTTTGGCTTCCTCATAATCCACTCCGTTTGTTTTTGCTAAAACTATTGTCATAACCGTAATAGATTGCTGCAAGCCCTTAATTGTTGGCTCTAGTCTAATCAGAACGTACGCAGCTACAAATACCGGAAAACCTACAGTTGATATAAAGTTTGCTATTTCTTGCAATTTCATCTCCACCTTTCAATACCTATTCTTTATACCCCATCATTCGGGCCAGTATTGCGAATAACTCATCACGAGTAACAACATCGTTAAAATCGGCATTGTGTATAGTGATGCCTTTTTCTTTTGTTAGAAAATCGTAATACTTTTGCGCCCAATGTTCATTCTTCTTGTTGATAATACTGGAATAATCTTTATACGCTATGTCAAGGTCAACGTTACCGCTGATTCCGTTTACTTTGCCTTTGTCTGTATACTGCCATATACCGAAATTACCCGTCCATGTAGGATTTGGTGCCCACTGCGCAAGCCATATGTCATAGTCTTTTAAGCGATTGCAGTCAAGCTTGCTTTCCAGCCAATATTTGTTTGCATAAAGCATCGGAAAATAGCCTGCATCTTTGACAACTTCCATAAAGGCAATAGCCATATCGGTAAGAAGTTGCTTGCCGAGATTCGCCTGTGACGGGTCCTCAAGGTCTAGCACGGCAGGATAGGAGAGAGTATAAGGTTTTATTGTGTTTATAAAGTGCCTTGCTTCTGCTTTGGCATCTTCGATGTTTTTAGCATAGCAGTAATGATACGCACCGACGTCAATACCTGCCGCCTGCGCACCCTCGATATTGGCTATGTATGTCTTATCTAGTGACCGCTTTCCATAAGAAGTCCTTATCATTGCAAATTTTATACCAGCGTTTTTGACCTTCTGCCAATCGATGTTACCTTGCCATTCCGATACGTCTATGCCTTTGATACCGTCCATTTGAATATCACCGCCTGTTACTCTAACGTTTCCACAACAATATCTTTACTGCCTTCTACTACCGATATTTTCCTTCTTTTTGCAGGGGGTAATATTGCTTCAGCATAAACTTTACCTTTTTCATTCCATCCCCAGTTAATAGATTCAGCCTGCTCGGCTTCAAATAATCCTCTATATGGAATTACGAAATGTCCAGGTGGAATTACTTGAGCAGGTATATTAGCTTCTAATACTTTTCGTTGCATATCAGTTATTGCCCATATTTCCTGGATGCCCTTATAATTATACGGCATGTAGCAAAGACCGTTTTTACCGTATTCTCTGCCCCAGGAATTGGCTATGATTATATATACCTTGCCGCTTTCTTCAAAAAAACCAACACCGGTAACCGAATGATAGCCGTATATCGATCCACTAGTATTGGCTAGAAATCCGTCTTTTCCTACTTTGTAAAAATCTTTATACACAGCAATAGACACGTTTATAAAACCGCATTTCATAATAGCAGTTCTAATTTCGTCGGCGTCTTTAAGGGTAACTGCTACATAAGAAAGTTTTTTCTGATTTAATGCTTTCTTCTTCAAGGCTTCTCGTTTCTGCCATACATGGCCGTAACATTCTGCAAAGCTACCCATAATTGGTAAATCATCATAGTAAGGAACACCATCCTCACACAAAGCAGCCCAAGCCTCACGTGGCACCATGCCCTCACCCATATACATGCCAGTTTTCCTATTTCCATATATCCAACCGGGAGACATACGAATAAATTTGCCTGTTTCGTGATATTCTTGCTGCTCTGTAATGAGCGCTCCTGTGAAGGCAACACACATCGAAGTATTTCCTTGGTCGTATATTGGAATGTCATCCTCTGATTTAAAAGGCGGTGCTAAATAATATTTGGGAAATTCTTTCATTGTATCTGTGAATTGATTTAATCTGTAATCTCGGTAATCAGGTGGAGATGGGATTACACCTAGCGGTCTACTTTCAAAATTCATTTTCTCACCCCTTTTAAATAGTAAAGGCACGGAAAATAAACCGTGCCTATTTAAGTATTTCTTTGCCGTATATTCTTCTTACGAGATTTAATTGCAGCATATTTAATTCATGAAGTTTCTGTGCCTTTTCCTTGCCCGTTAATTTGTTTGAATAGAGTATCTTGCTTTGCTCTTTCCGAATATCAGACAATATATCTGCTACCTTTCTCATGGCAGGGCGTAATTTAATAAGCTCTGCCTCTTTTTTAGTGATTTTAAGTTTCCTACCTTCTTTTTCCTTCTTCTCTTTGGCTGTTCGATATAGTTCTTCTACCTTGTTGTAATCGTCGTAAAAATCATTTATTGAAGGTGATTGATACGCTTGAGGATATTTTGAAATATATGTCCCGATAGCAGGTATCTTACTTACAACGTCTATTGCATCTTTGGAGCCTGGTTTTGTTTTGCTTTCAGCTAATCCTGTTTTTACTAATACTGCATCTAATATGTCTGTTACGTTTCTTCCTAAACCTCCTGAATAGCCACGTATAGTATTGTCAATTTTCCTGGGTGAGACGTCCAGTATCCCGCCTAAAATCTTTGCTACTTCTGAAGTGTCTGGACCGTATTGCATTGAAGGTGCTAAAGATAATTCGCTCTGCGGAACAATAGGCGTTCTTGTGAAAATTGATTTATTGGCAAAGGATTCGATGACCGGTATAAAGGCCGTAGGGATTAAGCCCGTTGGCAAGAACATGAATTCTTTATCCGGCACAAGCCCTTGAAATACATATTCTTCTAATGTGTTTTCAAATTCTTTAAATGCTTTCGGGTCATTTTTGTCTACATATTCCAGAAACCTCTCCGGCAATGTCCCGAATAAAATTCCTATCTCAAAAGGTTTAGGTATTCTTAAAAAGCGCTGACCCTTGCTTCCCGGTATTGGTATATGCCAAAATACATCTTTTTCCCATCTTGCCACTTCCTCATAGTATGGATTTTTGCGATTTATCATGTAACAGACCAATGAAGGCAAGGTAACGAGAAGTGCAATCCTAAAAAATGTTCTAGACGGGTTATTTCTGAATTCTCTTGCCAGTTTATCTATGCCCTGTATTCCTACATTAAAAAAGGCGTTAATACGGTTTAGGTCTCTCGCTTTATATCCTCCACGTGAATGGTCCAGTGTCATGTCCCTTGCAGCCAAAGATGCTCTCCTGTATACTTCTGCTTCTTTGTTTTCTTTTAAAAACTTTAAATTCTCATATGCTATCCTTAACTGATTCCTTAACTCTTTTCTCTCTTTATTGTCTTTTACACGTTTCAGTTGCTTTTCTATTTCATCAATCTTGTCGTTTAAAGATTTTATCTCTTTTTCTACTATTACACCTTCTACTTCGATACCTTTTTTGAATTCTATTACCCTTGTAGCTTCTTCCGATATTTCCGATATGTCCCGGAGCAGTTCAAGAGGACTTCTAAGTAATCCTTTTGCCTTTTGTGCCTTGGTTTGCTCGGTAAGCATTTTCTTGAAATTCTTTTGCATATAATCTCTGTCAAGTGATACTAATGCTCCGTGTGCCCCGCCCGATGCATACCATTTCCAATATAAATCATCCCGCTTTAAGACGTGAGATAAACCTCTTATTGCATCTACAACCGGAAGATAGCCATATTTGCTGTATACATAAGCTGTGAATTGGTCTCGGAGTATGTTCTTTGCAGGAAAATCAGGCGTAAGCGTAGCCCCTGCTCTCAACCATTGTGCAGGCACACTTAATATGTCTGTTAGCCAATGGGCGCTTTGAGAATCCAGGCTTTTTACTGCAATATAAAGTTCGGGGTCTAGTTGGTACATTACCGGTTTGCCGTTTTTGAATATCGTTACAATATTGTCTTTTGCTGACCTATACGTGTAAGGTCTAAATATTACGGCTAACTGCTCTAAGTCTACTTCTTTTGTATCGACACCAGCTTCTTTTAAGGTGCGCTCAATTTCCTGAAGTTGTATTTTAGTAGGCTTGACTGGCATATCTATCTTTTCTACCCATTGCCCGCTCCCTTCGATGCTCTCTGCAAGTTCAGTTAAAAGCCTTCCTACGGTGTTTCTTTCTGCGATACTTATAAAAGTATAAGTGTTTTTAATTATAGACTCTAAAGGATTTATAATCTGCCTGCCCGAGCCTTTTATGCGTTTTACCGGCTGAGAAGTGTCTGCAAACCTCTTGCCGCCAATACGTCTAGGTTTCTCAAAACCTTCCATTAGCCTGTAGAACGGGGCGTAATTTCTGTTAAGTGCCTTCATTTTGTCATATGAGCCTTCGCTCAAAAAGCCCGAATCTACTAATACTTTAAGTAGGTTGTCCTGGTATTCCGTTAACTCCTCAAACGACTGTTCAAACTGCCGCATTTTTTCTATAGGATATTTGCCCTGTAGATCCTTTATACTTCCTTCTGCCACTTCTTCAGGTATTCCGGGGTTGATGCCTCTGCCGTGTAATTCTATAGCTCTTTTCGCTGTTATGTAAGCTATAAAATCTTCACTTTCATGTTTTGCTATAGGTTTTAGTATTTCATCTAAAGAAGGGCCTATCTTGTTGAAGTTTTTGTCCATCTGGCCGTTGTGCAGATACGCTTCCGCAATACCCGTCCAGCCTCTGTTGAGCCATGCCCTATAAAAAGGGTGTCTTGAAACAGGAATTTCGGAACCTTTAAGCATCTTGTCGGTGGCGGTCTTTAGCGGCTGAAGTTCATCTACCCATTGCGTATAGAATCTTTCAAATGTGTATGGTCTTTTTTGCTCCTTGTCGAATGAAATCATACTTTTTACTTTTTCTAAATCTGATTGTTCTTCCCATAGTTTGTATTGTTCTCTTGCCTCTAGTAAAACGTCTTTGACTTCGGGGTTTTCTTTTAGCTTTTCTTCAAATCTCTCCATAAACAAGGGTGCTACTTCTTTTGCATATTCTGGATCGGTTATATAGAAATTGACGAATTGAGCTATACCTTCTGAAATGCGTGGTCCTTGAACGTCCTGTGCTAAAACTTCAAATTCTTTTAATATGTTTTTGTCTGTTTTAAGTGACCGCAAATCCCATGCTTTGTCTAAAAAGTGCCCTATTTCGTGGCAAATTACGGGTAAGTCGTTTGCAAGTCTTGACCTTATAACCTCCGGATGTCTTTTGAATATACCTCTCGCCGGGCCTCTATATTTTCCGATTCTTATTGGCACACCCAATTGCTCTGATAGAAAATCTATTATTTCTCTTTGACTTACAATCTTATCGGTTTTAGGTGGGGCTTCTTTAGATTTAACCTTTGGCCTTGTTTTGACTGGGGCTTCCAAAAACTGTTCCCTGTCTTTTGCTTTATCTCCTATAAAATCCTCTAAAGCTTTTCCCGTTTCCTCGATCGCTTTAAATCCTTCTGTCATATGCATTTTAAAGTATTCGTCTTGTCCGGTAACAAGATTTTTAAAATACCAATCGCCAGTACGTGTTACTCCTTTAAAAGTAAATGGTGTTGCATCATGAAGTATATATATTTCGCCTTTTTTAAAGTAATTATATTTTTCTATGAAGTCTTCTAATCCTTCTGCCTCTTTACGTTTTGCTCGTAGCATAGCAGGAGGTTCATAAATAAGATATCCGTCTTTATCGAAAGCCCTGTAATATTCATCAAAGGTTATTTTGTCTTTTTCAATATTAGTTAACTCCCCTTTTTGCATCTTCTCAGGTTTATAATCTACTTCTTGTGACTTTTCTTGGTAAAAATTGCTTATTATATTTCGAGCACTCCGATTAGCATTAGGAGTTAACTTTCTTTGCCATGCACCTTGTGAAGGAGCCCATCTCCAACCGGATTTTCTTAAAGCGGTTATCACATCAGCTGCCGGTTTTTCGTCGAATATAATCTGTATCCTGTCTTCGTCAAAATTTTCTTGTATTGTTACTCCTTCGTATTCAGCTATTGTATTAACTCCGGTCCTTGGTTTAGTTTCTTCTGGAATTTCATCCATCAGCTTCCATATAGAATTATTGTTCGCAAAGATGGGTCGTTTTAGCTGTTTTTGCAGTTCCTTTACTTCGACTAAAACATGTCTTACTGCTTCATGATTGCCATTTTTATAACTACGCTCCAATTTTCCTTTTAAGCTACTCCTAAATAATGCTGGGTCTGCCCATTTAATTTCACCAGTCTCGATGCCTTTAAGCGTATCGAAAGTTTCCATTAATTCTTTTCTTAGTCTCTGATATTCTCTATCAGCAAGCGCTTCTTGAGGTGTTGCTTTGTCTATTTTCTTCTTTATGCTTTCTTTGGCTTTTTCCTGCCACTCTGTAAACTCTGTAAGTCTCTTCTGCAATGCATCTAATGCCTTTTGATTTTTTTCGTGCGGGAATTTTGCCGGACCAGTTATCATTGGGCTTGCAGTTCTTGACCTTGCATTTGCTACCTTCGTATACATTTCAATATATTTATTTTTATATCGCTCAAGTTCGTCTTTTAGTATCGCCTTTTGTTCGTCTGTTACAGCAAGGGGTTCCAATTCCTCATATAGAGACTGCATATGGTTTACATAATCTCTTTGGTCTGCATGTGCCCTTCCCCTGGGGTCGAAGCTTACATTTCTATATGCGTTTTCCGCAATATCAATCGGTATATCATCAGGAGATACTTTTATGGGAAGTTTTGCAGCACCCGTAGCTAAATCTCCGGCATGATAACTTATGTCTTGAGATTTTGTTTTAGGTTGTTCTAATCTTTTTCCTGCGGCCCCTGTTGGTTGAATAAGTCTTGCATCTTCGGTTTTATCTGTTACTTTTTTCTGCTTGCTTTCTTCGATTGCTTGTTTTATAGCAGCTTCGATATTAATTTTTTTCCCGTCAAGTATCTGTTGTGCAATATTATACTGAACTGCGTATTTATCTTTAAAATCTTTAGGCACTAAATCGAGCTGCAAGTCAGCTATTAATTGGGTTAAGACTTCCTCGACATTTTTAAAGCTATAAGGGATACCCTTAAACCTCATTGCCTCGCTATCATATTTACCAAACAGTCCGCTATTAACCAGATCCCAATAGACTTTGCTGTTTGAAACGTCTTTCATGATTCCGTGAGCTTTTTCATGTGCCAACAACTCTTTTTTAGTTTGCTCATCATGCCCGAAATATGCGTCGGTTAGTGTAATTGTTCCGTCGGGATTATATCTGGCTATTGTTTCTCCTAAGTCTGGAATATACTTGTAACCTTTGGGCACATTTGCAGTAAATTCTTCTTTTGTCATTTGCCACGGTTCTTTTGCTACTTCTGCTGATTTTTCAGGTTCAGTCTTTTCCGCTGATGGCCGTGGAATTATATCTTTACCTTCGCCTGATATGTGGTATTTTGTTCCGTCTTTTTGGACAATTGTATCGACTTTTACGGTTTCTGCCTTATCTGACACAATCTCTGAGGTTTTAGTCCAGTCTTGTAAAGTGATTGGATTGTCGCCTGAGTAATTTCCGGTTGTCACATTGCCATCTCCGCTGAGTATGGTTGCGTTTAGTATATCCCCTTTAGTTGTTTTAGATTGAACAACGATATTGCCGTTGTGTCTATTTTGCAGTATACGATACTCTACAATATCTTTCTTGGTCTTTATTTTATTCAGAATTTTATTTAATGCATTGTTTATTTTATCTTGCACTTCGGTTTCTATGACTTGCTTTTCCGGTTGCCCCGCCTTTGCAATATCTGTTCTTTCTGCTTCTGGAATTCGTTCAGCTTCTGTAGCACGAACTCCACTACCTCCGGCCTCGTCTTGGAAAATCGAAGTTTGCTCTCCTTCACCTTCTACCCTCCTTAAAACAGCTTCCAAAATTTCAGCCTTAGTAACCTCAGGTTGCCCGAATAAACCTAATTGGCTCGGATGCCCTAACGCTTCCACTGCATCGGCGTATAATTGCAGTATAGTTATCATTTTTTTAGAACTTCTTTTATACTTCTCGAATATGTCTAATAAGTCCTTCCCTAAATCCGAAATATCATCTTCTAGCATGGTTAATTGTCTTCTATATAGTTTTATACTCATGCCGGATTCTCGAAGGCTAGAAAGCTTATTTGCGGCTTGAGCTATGTCACTGGTTATATCCAAATCAAATAAATTGCCTCGCTGTATACCTTCTTTTAATTCTACAAATCTTGGGGCAGATGCCAGCATCGCATTTGTTATATTTTTTATGTTACTGTCTGTTGATTCGGCTAGTTTTTCTATACTAGAAGTGTCGCCGTATGCTTTTGCAAATATGGCATTTTGTATCCGTCTTACTCCGTCTTGGGATATTGAGCCGTCTTTAGTGATGTAGTTGCCTTTTTCGGCAGGCCCTATGACTTCATCTAAGAATCTGCCTATAAAATCTCTATTTTGTGGATTTAGAATATTTCCATCGTCTGTCGGATAAAATTGTGCAAGCATACCGCTGTCCAGTTTTTGAGCGTCTGTCATGGCTTGTTCTGTTGCACTCATCGTTGCTATAGACTGCTCGTTGGCCTCTTGAACGAATTTTACCCTATCAACATCACTTGTTCTTACCCTTACCAAAACAGGCTTATTAATGTTCAGTATTTCATCTTTATTTAATCCGAAATTTTCTGCATTGTCAATAAGCCATTTTTTATAATTATCGGCGGTTCCATAATTATACGCCCTATTAAGTGCTATCACTCTGGCGTTGCCTGATTCTACAATCATATCTTCGCCGATTATGGGAGCACCTTCACTTGCCTTTGGTGACTTTCCTAAGAAGGAAGGTTCGATGTTTTTGGCTATTTTCTCTATTTGTATTTCCGATGCGACCCTTGTCCTATCTCTTGGTTGTAGATCTTGTGGATAGTTAGTATTGACCCTGAGATTGGTGTCGTGTGATGTTATTAAATCATCTACATCAACTATAGCGTATCTTACATCTACGGTAGTTCCTCTTACGGTCTTTGCCTTGTCACTTATATTAGATAGCTTGCCGACAATGCTTGAAGTTGGATCTTTCAATGCATCCGATACCGCTGGTTCGGTCGGACTTTTGCCTTCCATGTATCTTATTAGCTCACTAAAGTCAATTAATATTTCATTCCCTTCTCCTTCTTTGTCTAACTCCATTTGTAGTGGGATGGCTTCATCTAGTACAGTTCTGACGGCTACGACATCGCTTTTATTATATAGATTCTTGTCTTCGATAGCGTCAAGAACTTTAAAAGCCTCATCAAGTGACATTAACCGACCTGCTACGGCTTTTTTAAGTTCATCCCTTGCTTCTTCCTTTTCGACATCTCTATCTTTAGAAATCATGCTCTTTGTTAAAGCAGTAGGTGTTACATCCCCGAATATACCCTGGATTGTTTCAGGCATTTCAAGCTTTACTTCCTGCCTTATCCCTGGTTGTTGTGTCCTGGCCTTGATGTTCTTAAAGTATTTCCCAAGTGGGCCAGATTCTAGTATTTTTTGCTGTTGCTCAACTGGGACAAAGGATTTAGGAATTATTTTTTTACTGGATTCAAACGTCAATGGACCTTTACCCTCGGCTATTCGTTTCATGTTTTCTAAGTGGATATTTAAGTGACCGCCAAGCAAAGCCTCTGTCACCTTGGGATTTTCTGTAAGATACTTACTGCCGCCTTTCTCTAAGAAAAATCTAAAACGTGCATCTGCCATTTCCCTTGTTAACGGCTCTCCGACAAATACATTTTGGGGGTTATCTGTTCCATATCCCTTCTGCCATAAACCTGTCTTGTATCCATAAGGCGCTCCAACTTCACGGTACCCCTTGGCTCTTAACCATGCTCTGTTCATATGTGGCTTTGCTACGCGGTATGTGCCGCCAATAATGGCTTCAGACAGGAAAAACATCGTCGCTTCTTCTATGGCATTCTTTATAGTCTCCGTAAAGTCTTTAGCTTCCTTGGTTGACCCGTAAGCGGCTCCTCCTGCTATGGCCCTGATAACATCATGCAGCGATGGTGCGGCAGTTTTTATAATGCCAGGTAATTTATCCAAGGCTTTTGTTCCAACGCTTATTATGCCAGGAGGCAGTTTGGACGCTAGGGCAGAAACAGAACTTGCCACTTTAGGGGATACAGCTGTGGCTATGCCACTACCAATCCCTGACGCCATTTGGCCTACGCCGCCCGGAGTTGAAAAACCTACCATAGTTCCAACCATATCCGCCGCAAAATCCAATATCTTATTCCCTGTAGTCGGCAATTCCGCTTGTTTGCCTACCGCCACCTGTGCCGCTCTTTCTGCTGCCCTTGCTTCCATTTTGCCGGGAGTTGTTTCTTTTTCCCACTTTTCCTGCTTTTCATGGAGCTTGCCTAATGAAGTTAATACTTTTCCTATTTGCGGGTATTTTGCAATAAACTTAGGGTCTATGTTTCTCTTTTCTAATTCCTTACTTGATGGAAGGCCGTGTTTTTTTAATTCTTCGTCTATGTCTATAGTTCCTGTTTCTATGGCCTTCATTCTGTCTTGTTCTGTTTTTATTTTTTGTGCTTGGCTTTGTAGATACTCCTGCTCTTTTTGAGATGGAATAATTGTGCCTATTCCTACTTGTCGCAAGCTTTCGGGTGATATACTGGTAGTTATCGGTGCACTTGGTGTTGTGAGCGGTTTTGTTTCTATTCGTGGCGATTCCGTTTTAATAGATGTTATCTGTGTTCTTGGTGTCAATGTTGAAGGTTGCTGAGGTCTTGATGAGACTAAACTGCCTATTGCTTGCAGTAATGTATTAGGTGAGGTAACAGAGGGAGTTTCTATTTCCTTTATTTGTATAGGTTCGCCAATAGCTCTTTGTTTAAGCGGTTTCTTGAAAAATTCTTCAATCTCTTTCGGCATATAATACTGCGCCAATATTATCCCCCTCCTTTTGTTATTCTGATATACTAAACAATCCGTAAAGCAAATCGTTAACGGGATCCGAACTTAACATTGAAGGTAAGTCAAGTTTTATACCTTTTTGTTGTTTCCATTCTTTATAAGTTTGTTCACCATCTGTGCCTAAATTTTCGATAACCTGTATTCGGAATATCTCGTTTATATCCTTTGATGTCAGCCCCATTCGCCTCAGGTTAGGTAATTCTTCTACCATATCTGCCTCTATGTCATACAGTTTCCTTACTATATCCTCGGTAGACGGGAGTTTCCAATAATATTGTCCTTCTGTATCCCAAGCGTCTTTTCTGCCTTTCTCTTGCTTTAACTTGTTCATTTCGTCCTGATACTTTTTCAGAACTGCACCGTAGTAATAATTCTTTCTTTCACCGGCTGTAGAGGGTAATTCTACACCTGATGATGCCTGCTGTGCTGCCTGTCGAGCTGCCTGTCGAGCTGCCTGTTGAGCTAATGCGTTTTGTATCCTGCGCTGTTCTTGTTGTGCCTCAAACTGCTTTTGGGTTAATGCGAACTCTTGTTCCCATCTGCGCTTACCTTCGTCAAACTCTGCGCCCCATCTTCGTGTCCCTTCTTCAAATTGTTCTCTTGCTAAAGTAGGTGTTCCTGGTTTAAAAGGAATATAAGCAGGGGTTCTAGCTCTATGTTGTTCTATAGCCTCAAACATTTGCACTACCTGTGGTGTTACAGGGGCATTTAAGTCATTTTTGTTTGGAAGGGGTATCGCTACTAACGGTTGTTGCTTTTGTTCTCCTTTAAAAAGTCCCGATAGCATTTACATCCCTCTCATTCGTCTAAGTATATTATCAATTATGTTTTTGGGTATATAAGCTGTTGAGTTGTTGATATAACCACCTACCGCTGAAGGATTAATTCTCTGGCCTCCTATAATCACTTCACCGGTTTTACTATCGTAATCTATATTGCTATCTCCTACATAGTTTCTGGCAGGTATAGGCTCATATCCGGGGCCAACCGGGACTTGCCCCATAACCTGCGCCCAATCAAGCGGCAAACTTTGTCGCTGTGCTTCTGTAAGATATAAATACGGGGCATATGTTTGGAATTGTGATAATCCAAGCATTTGTTTTCTGTATGCTTCGTCTAATTCTCTTTGTAGCTGCCTTTCCATAGCCTCTTGCCGTGCAAGTGCTTGACGTTCAGCAGCTTGCGCCCCTGCTATGCCATACGTCTGTGCTGCATTTAACCTCATTGCGGTAAAGTTTTGCAGCGCTTGATTCATTCGGTTTTGAAGTTCTGATAATCTGCCTGCTATAAGTTGCTGCTGTGCCGTCAGCTCACCTTTATTAAGTCTGTCTTCCATTTCAAGCCATAATCCGGATTGCAGTAAACCTCTCCGTGACATTTCTTCCATAAGGTTGTCACGTTGTCTCTTTATACTTTCCTTAAGACTTGCTAAAGCTGCCTGTGTAGCAGGGTCAACACCGCCCATTTGCTGCTTAAACATTTCCATTAATTGCGTTTCGTATGCTGTTATAGTTTCTAGTGCTTGGTCGAGGTATTTTTTATATACAGGTGCTGTTTCGATACTATCGTACTGCGGGTTCCAATCATATTTTGGGAATTGTTCTTGAAGATAGTATATCGGTTGAAGATATTCTTGTTCGCCTAGTGCTGTCATCGGTGCAGCTATTGGAGCGGGTGTTGTCATTCCTAGTATTGGGCCAATCATTCCCGTTGCCAAATCAATTACTTCGTGCGGGGTGTATGTCTTTTCAGTGCTCTCCGAGCCATACCCCGGTAATTTGTATTTACCTGAGCCAATAGTTTCTTCGACTCTCTTTACCATGTCCGGGGATATATAAGATGTTCCACTTTTAGTGTCATAAAAACCTTTTGTTATACTTGCGGCATGTCCTGTTCTTGGGTCAACAACTTCAATTGTGCCTGTTTTATCGTTCCATTTTACTTTATATCCCTTGTTTTCAAAATAATCCCGTGTTGCAATACTCCTAGGAAGAGCCATTCTCACCAACTCCTTAAAAGATTTTTGAAAAATGGGTTTATTTTTTAATATTTTTGGTATATTGAACCTCTCCCACTTCTAATCGAAGCGAAAGTGTGAGTAGTTCAAGTTGGAACGAATATAAGCCTTGCACTTACTAAACTTGCATCATAACTGCTGTTACTGGTTTTAAGAGTGAGCCAGATAGTTTCTCCTTTGCTTTGTGGTAGTGAAAGTTTAGTTGACCTTACCAGTTTTAAATCAGTTTCATTTGTGGATGCACTACCGTATTCACCGCTGCCTCTTACTGTGACAGTTGCTATTGCAGCTGTATTTTCACTTGATATACTTGCTTCGAGATACCAGTCTCCACCCGGATAATTTAAAGGATGCCAAGGAAAGTAGCCTCCTATGTTTTCTCCTTCTTCGCTGTTTGTTGTAAATGGTGTAGCAAGCAGTATTAAAGGTATGGGCCATTCTTTCCAATTTAACTGTCCTAATGTTAATTGTCCTTTAGCGATAGTATTACCTGGTAACGTTCCAGGATTTATTACTGTTCCTGAAATTCCATTTTTAAAGTTTTGCTCAGTCATGTAGTTTACTGCGTGCTCTATGGATCGTAAAATTCTATAGATTAATTTTGGGGTATATTCTCTTTGAGGCGGTCCAGTATCGAGCCAACCCATTTAATCACCACCCGTAAAACGTGGGCTTTGTTCCACGGCTTATGAATTCTATTGCCACTCTTTGTATGCCTACGGGATTATCTTTTACGGCTTGCTTTACTTCCAGCGACATTCTTCTTCCGCCGATAATGCCTGCTTTACTTGCAAGGGTTAAGATTGAATAGACTTCATCCCCGTCACCTTTTGGTATATCTACAGTTAGATTTCCTACATATTTACCATCAACATAAAATGCTATTTCTAGTGTTGAATCATACATGGAAGGTTTAACATCCAGGTATACTCTATTCCATCTCTTATATGATTCTCCTGAGCCAAAATCAAATTCTTTGCTTTTCCATACCGAATAATACACATCGCCGTTGTCAGAATATCCTGTGTTTATCTCGCTTACTTGACCTATATTAGAATGGCCGAATAAACTTATTTTTTTATCTGCCTCATAGAATTTTAGCCAACAATTTACATTCCAACCGCTTCTTATACCTGTAAATGCTTGTCTAAG
>Ga0208564_1002472_pt1 | contig 14584 bp, 12 predicted proteins | sample AD_UKC073_MetaG_FD_184439 | JGI IMG/M metagenome (GOLD analysis project Ga0208564, IMG submission 184439) | Active sludge microbial communities of municipal wastewater-treating anaerobic digesters from USA - AD_UKC073_MetaG (SPAdes) (version 2) | ecosystem: Engineered > Bioreactor > Anaerobic >... | reverse complement strand
GGCGGGTTCGCCGAGCACGGCGCTCTCGTCGCCGCCTTGACCGCCTTGCCGCGGGGGAAGAATGTCGCCTTCGGCGTCGGCGTCTTGGACGCCGCGACCGGGCGACGGTTCGTCTTCGACGTGGGAGCGCCGTTCGAGATGGCCAGCACGGTCAAGGTGGACATTCTCGTGGCGACGTTCCTGCGCGCCGCCGACACAGGTCGGGGGCTCACGGCTGGCGAGAAGAGACTCGCGTCGGTGATGATCCGCAACTCCGACAACGCGGCGGCATCGACACTGTTCCGCGCAGCCGGACGGGCGCCGGGGATGGCCAAGGCCTACCAGCGCATGGGGATGACGGCGACGAAGGCCCCGTCGGCCTGGGGCCTGACAACGACAACGCCGGGCGACCGGTTGGTCGTCCTTGAGGCCTTGGCGCGAGGTGTTGGGGCGCTAACGGCCGAGGCCGGCGCCGAGATCCTCGCGCTGATGCGCTCGGTGACGACCAGTCAACGATGGGGCGTGGGCGGGGTGGCCCGGGCCGGTGAGACGGTCGCGGTCAAGAACGGCTGGCTGCCTCGGAGCAACCAGGGGGGTCGATGGGTCATCTCGACGTCTGGCCTGCTCACCGGAGCTTCGACCGACCTGCGGCTGGCCGTGTGCAGCCGGGGGCACGCTAGCCAGGCCGCCGGCATCGATTTCGTCGAGAAGGTGCTGACTCTGGCGCGCGGAGAGTTGAAGGTCTGACGGGTTCGCACGTGCGCGGAACCAGGGCGACAGCAAGAGGCGTTGGTGAGGTGACCTGAGAGCCCGGGCACTACCCTGGGTCTCTGGCTCTACGTGAGCCGACCGCCGTTCGTCGTTCGAGGAGTTTCTTGTGGCCAAGGTGTTCGAGAAGTTGCTGCGTGCCGGCGAGGGCCGGGTCGTCAAGCGGCTCGAAGCGGTGGCGGCCCAGGTCAACATCCTCGAGGAGGACTTCGAGAAGCTAACTGACGCCGAGTTGCGCGCCGAGACCGACACGTTCAAGCGGCGCCTGGCTGAGGGCGAGTCACTCGACGCGATCCTTCCCGAGGCCTTCGCTGCGGTTCGGGAGGCGTCCAAGCGGACCCTCGGCAAGCGGCACTTCGACGTACAGATCATGGGCGGGGTTGCCCTGCACCAGGGCAACGTCGCCGAAATGCGCACCGGTGAGGGCAAGACCCTCGTCGCGACCCTGCCGACCTACCTCAACGCGCTCGCGGGCAAGGGCGTTCACGTCATCACGGTCAACGACTACCTGGCCGAGTACCAGTCGGAGTTGATGGGCCGCATCCACCGGATGCTCGGGCTAGAGACCGGCTGCATCCTCTCCGCGATGACCCCCGACCAGCGCCGCGCCGAATATGCCAAGGACATCACCTACGGCACGAACAACGAGTTCGGCTTCGACTACTTGCGCGACAACATGGCCTGGTCGACGGACGAGTTGGTCCAGCGCGGGCACCACTACGCCGTCGTTGACGAGGTCGACTCGATCCTCATTGACGAGGCCCGGACGCCGCTCATCATCTCGGGGCCGGCCGATCAGGCGACCAAGTGGTATGTCGAGTTCGCCAAGATCGTCCAGCGGCTCAACCGTGGCGAGTTGGAGTCCGGCGAAGGCGACTACGAGGTCGACGAGAAGAAGCGCACGATCGGCGTCCTCGAGCAGGGCATCGCCAAGGTCGAGGACCTGCTGGGCATCGACAACCTGTATGAATCGGTCAACACCCCGCTCATCGGCTTCCTCAACAACGCCATCAAGGCCAAGGAGTTGTTCAAGCGGGACAAGGACTACGTGAACATGGACGGTGAAATCCTCATCGTCGATGAGCACACCGGGCGCATGCTTCCGGGCCGCCGGTACAACGAGGGGATGCACCAGGCCATCGAGGCCAAAGAGGGCGTCGAGATCAAGAACGAGAACCAGACGCTTGCGACGATCACCCTGCAGAACTACTTCCGGATGTACTCCAAGCTCGCTGGCATGACCGGCACGGCCCAGACCGAGGCCGCCGAGCTCAACTCGATCTACAAGTTGGGCGTCATCACGATCCCGACGAACATGCCGATGATCCGGATGGACCAGGCCGACCTCATCTACCGCACCGCCGACGCGAAGTTCGACGCGGTCGTCGAGGACATCGTCGAACGGCACGCCGAGGGCCAGCCGATCCTCGTCGGCACGGTGTCGGTCGAGAAGAGCGAGCACCTGTCGAGCCTGTTGCGCCGGCGCGGGGTCCGCCACGAGGTGCTCAACGCCAAGCAGCACGCCCGTGAGGCGTCGATCGTCGCCGAGGCCGGCCGTAAGGGCGCCGTCACGGTCGCCACCAACATGGCCGGTCGTGGCACCGACATCATGCTGGGCGGCAACTCCGAGTTCCGGGCCGTCCAGGAGCTCAAGCGCCGTGGCTTGGACCCGGAGGAGACCCCGCAGGAGTACGAAGACGCGTGGGACGACGCGCTGGCTGCGGCCGAAGCGGCCGTCGCCAAGGAGCACGACGAGGTCAAGTCGCTTGGCGGCCTCTACGTCCTTGGCACCGAGCGGCACGAGTCGCGGCGTATCGACAACCAGTTGCGCGGCCGGTCCGGACGTCAGGGTGACCCGGGGGAGTCGCGGTTCTACCTGTCCCTGCAGGACGAGCTCATGCTGCGGTTCAACGCCGGCATGGTCGACCGAGTCATGCAGACCGCCCGGATCGAGGATGACGTCCCGATCGAGTCCAAGATCGTCAGCCGTTCGATCGCCGGTGCCCAGAGCCAGGTCGAGGCGCAGAACTACGAGATCCGCAAGAACGTCCTCAAGTACGACGACGTGCTCAACCGGCAGCGCCAGGTCATCTATGCCGAGCGGCGTCAGGTGCTCGAAGGCGCCGACATGGAAGAGCAGATCCGGCACTTCATCAACGACGTCGTCGCCGCCTATGTCAACTCGGCTACGGCCGAGGGCTACTCCGACACGTGGGACCTCGACCAGTTGTGGACGGCCCTGGGCACCCTCTTCCCCGTGTCGATCACCGTCGAAGACGTGGCCACCCGCGCCGGTGGCCGGTCGGCGGTCTCGCGCGATGTCCTCCTGGAGGAGCTGACCAGCGACGCCCACCATGCCTACGACCAGCGCCAGGAGTTGCTGGGCGAGGAGAACATGCGCGAGATCGAGCGCCGCGTGGTCATGTCGGTGCTGGACCGCAAGTGGCGTGAGCACCTCTACGAGATGGACTACCTCCAAGAGGGCATCGGGCTGCGGGCCATGGCTCAGCGCGACCCGCTCGTGGAATACCAGCGTGAAGGCTTCCAACTCTTCGAAGCGATGATGGACGGGATCAAGGAGGAGTCGGTCGGCTTCCTCTTCAACGCCCCGGTCCAGATCGAGCAGACCCCGGCTCCGGCCCCCGCGCCGACGCCCATTCGGGTCAGCGACATGGTCCGCAACCTCGCCGCCTCCGGCGCAAACCCGCAGGACGCCAGCGACGAGGGCGACGACCTTGACGCCGACGACGACGAGGGTATGCCGTCCGCCCCGGCCGACCCGTTGGCCGGCACGGCGTTCTCGCGCTCGACGCCGGGTGTCAGCGTCAAGGGTCTGGAGGCCACGCCGCAGGCGACCCGACTGCACTATTCGGCGCCGGGGGAGACCGGATCGGTCGAGCACCGAGAGGTCGATGCGGCTGGAGGTGCCGTGCCCGACTCGGGTGGGTACCGTCGGCCGACGCCGCGCCGGTCGAGCAAGAAGGCTCGTCGCCGCGGCAAGTAGTTGAGGCCGGGCGACCAACTCGTCAGCCTGGTCCGGTGCGGTCAGCCGACCGACAACTCGGTGACGATCCAGCGCCGGTCCAGGCCCGTCAGGCGCAGGGCTAGAGCGCGGACCCGGTCTTGTTGGATGACGACGGCACACGCCTCGACGACTCCGTCAGCAGGCTCTTGGACCCGTACGCGACGCACCACGGCGGGTCGCCGAGAGGCCGGGCCCCGGCGAGTGGCGACTGCGGCCCGGCGGCAGAGTGCGGCATACACCTCGGGTGAGGTCCACCGACTCACCTGCGGCGGAGGCCGCAACCCGGCCATGACCTCGACAAAGGCCTGGGCCAGCGCCGCGACCAGAGGCGCGGGGTCGGGCAGTTCTGCGCGCGCCGAGAGTTGATGGGCGAAGAGCTCATCGCGGGCCAGGAAGTCCAAGGCCAGGCTGTCCTGGACGAATTCGCTCTCCCTGCGGGCGAAGACCTCGTCCGGGGGCACCACCGGGGGCCGGCTCTCCGGCAGCGGCACGACGTGGATCCGGCGCGGGCTCGATGCGAGGGCTGAGCTCATCGCGAGGCTCCGGGCGAGGTCAGCACCGCCGCGGGCGAGCCGGCTAGGGCACCCTCGGGCGGGGGGACGAGGCGTTGACCGGGGACGATGTGCGAGGGGTCGGGCCCGATGAGCCGCCGATTGGCGGCATACCACCGCGGCCAGGCGGCGGCGATGTCGCCGGCTGTCGCGCCCGGCCCGAGGCGGGCGGCGGCGATGTCCCACAGGGTGTCGCCTCGACGCACGACGTGCATCTCGCCGGCCTCGGGGAGCTGGCGTGGGGCGCGTTCGAGCGTGTCGATGCTCGTCGCGGTGGCGACAGGAGCGCTGGGGGCCAGGGGTACGAAGCCTGGGTCGGGCGTGGACACCGCCACTGCAGGGCCCGGGGCCGGCTCGGCCAAGGGCCGGAACGTGGGGTCTGGCGGTTGGTCGAGGGTGGCGACCACGGTATGCCGCGCGGCCGTGGCCGCGGTGACGGCTGACGCGGTCGCAGGCGCGGTCGCCGCGACGAGTGCCGAACCGACGGCAAGGGTGACAAGTCGACGGACGACAGCAGGTGTGACGCGGCTGGACAACCGCGCACAGGCCGACCCGACCGCCCCCGGGACCTCGGCGAGGGCCGCCAGCACCGTCGCCATCGCCAGCCAGGCCGTCAGCAGGGCACCGAGCAGGGCGATAAGCGCCAGCAAGGCGTCCTCTGGCCGGCCGGTGCCAGGCCGGCTGGCCAGCGCCCAACTGCTCACGCCGATCCGAACGAAGACGACGGCGACGAGCGAGCAGCCCACGGCGCCGGCCAAGGCGACGCCGAAGGCCCGCCACGGAAGCGACGGAGAATGGCTCATGGGTCCCCCAGATCTCACGATTGATGTCGTTTGCTTATGTTTGCCTCTCGATGAGATCGTTGTCAAGAGTTCGCGATGGGTGCGACGCGGTCCGCGCGCTGTCGAGACGCGTCGGATGGGTGCGGGTGGAAGGATGACCGGATGCGATGGGAGCGGCTCTTTGACGACCTGGAGGCCCAGGCGGCTGCCGAAGCCGACCTGGAGTTGGCCGCCGAGGTCGCCGACCGCACCCGTCGCGAACGAGCGGTGCTGGGGTTGCACGAGCGGTTGGCGGGGATGCGTCGGGTCGGCGCCATCTCTGCGGAGGTCGCAGGGTTGGGCGCGGTGCGCGCAGTCGTGGCGGACGTCGGGGCCGACTGGGTCCTGTTGGCGCCCACTCCGGAGCGCTCCGTCCTCGTTCCGTTCGGCGCCCTTCGATCGGTCGTGGGGCTGGCCGGGCGGATCGCCCCGGTCGGTGCGGTCGCCAAGGGGTTCACCGTCGGAGCCGCGTTGCGCGCGATCAGTCGCGATCGAGCCGTCGTGACCATCGTTGATCGAGACGGGCAGCGGCGGTCAGGGACGATCGACGCGGTTGGTCAGGATGCCCTCGACCTGGCCGAGCACCCCATCGATCTGCCGCGTCGGCCCGAGCACGTGGGCGATGTGCGAACGATTCCGTTCGCCTGGATCGGCGCAGTCCTGCGGGTCTGACGGGACGGCTTCGGGTCAGCCCTCGTCGGCGTCGTCGTCCTCGCCGGTGCCGCCACCGAGGGGATGGGCGACGACGAACTCGCGGGTCGCGGCATACATGCGTTGGATGTAGCCCTCGAGCTGCTCGCTCTCCACCCGCCACTGCCCGCGGCCGCCCACCTTGATGGCCGGGAGGTCGCCCGAGCGGACGAGCGCATACGCCTGGGCCGATGAGATGTTGAGGATCTCGGCGACGTCGGCGAGCTGCAGGAAGCGCGGCGGCATGGGCTCAGCATAGGCGGGTCCGCCGGCCAGTCCGGCGTCCTCCACAGGGTCCCTGCAGTTGTCCACAGCCTGATTCGCGGTCGGTGGTAGGGAAGCCGACAAACCACCACAATGGGCGCGTGAGCACACATGGGGGGCAAACCGGACCAGGCGTGAGCGTCCGAGCGACGCGCTTGCAGCGCCCGTCGTGGCGCGACAGTCGACTGATCGTCGGGATCGTCCTGGTCCTGCTGGCGACCGCGCTCGGGGCCAAGGCGGTGGCCAGCGCCGATGACCGCGTCCCTCGGTATGCCGCGGCCACCACCCTCAAACCCGGTGATCGCCTCGACGCGGGCACGATCGTGCGCGTGGACGTGCTGCTCGACGATGCGGTGGCGGCATACCTGTCGGCCCAGACCCCGCCACCGGCCGACTCGTTCGTGCTGCGTGAGGTGCGTGCCGGTGAGCTCGTCCCCGTGTCGGCCGTGGGCTCGCGGTTGGACGTGTCCCTACAGCCGGTCACCGTCCGGGTCGATGGTGACTCCGTGGCCGGGCTGATCTCAGGATCGGTCGTCGACGTGTGGGTGAGCCCACGCGACCCCGAATCGGCCCAGGAGCGCTACCTCGGCGCGGCGTTGGGGCTGCACGCCGTCGCGGTGGCCTGGATCCCGACCGATCAAGGGTCGTTCGGAGTGTCGACGAGCTCGTCCGCCGTGACCTTGTTGGTGCCCGCGGCCGACGTCCAGAAACTCATCGCGGCACAAGACGCCCGATCACGGCTCACCCTCGTCCCGGTGCCCGGCTCGCTGCACGGACGGGGCTCATGACCCCCGGGGCCGCCGGGCTGCCGTCTGTCCTCACGGCTGTCTCGGCCCGGTGGGATGGGCCGGTCGTGGCTGCGGTCGAAGCCTCTCGGCAGCTCACGATCGCGCGCAGGTGTGCCGACCTGGCCGATCTGCTGGCGGCGGCTGCCTCAGGGCTGGGCCGGGTGGCATTGGTGTCCGGGCAGTTGCGTGGTCTGACCCTCTCGACCGTCGCCACCCTTCGTGACGGTGGCGTCGAGGTGGTGGGTCTCGCCGACCCCGACGACGATCAGGGTGAGCTGCGGTTGTGGCAGCTCGGGGTGCGCTCGGTCGTCTCTGCGACGGCGGCCCCGCACGAGCTGGTGGCGGCGTTGCTGGACGCCGCGGGGGCCGGTCACCACGCGGGCGCCGGTGCTGATCGCTCTGAGCTTGGCAGCGGTTGGGTCCCAGAGTCGCTCGGCGAGGCAGCCGGTGCGGACCCGATCCTGGCGTCGTTCGCCGCCGCCGACATCGACCCGATCCCGGTGCGCGACACCCTCGGCCACGTGGTTGCGGTCTGGGGCCCGACCGGCTCGCCAGGGCGCACCACGGTCGCCGTCAACCTCGCCGTCGAGCTCGCTCTGCTGGGGCGCGAGGTGTTGCTGATCGACGCCGACACCTATGGCGGGTGCGTCGCGCAGACCCTCGCGCTGCTCGACGAAGCCCCAGGCATCGCGACCGCGGCCCGAGCGGCCGAGCAGGGCACCCTCGACCTCGCCGCCCTCGCTCGGCTGGCGTTGCAGGTCCGTCCCGGTTTGCGGGTCCTCACCGGGATATCCAAGGCCGAACGCTGGCCCGAGATCCGCGGGGCCGCGTTGGAACGGGTCCTTCAGGTATGCCGCGCGCTCGTCGACGATGTCGTCGTGGACGTCGGCTTCTGCTTGGAGGACGACGAGGAACTCAGCTACGACACGCAGGCGCCGCGCCGCAATCAGGCGACGCTCACGACGCTGCAGCTGGCTGACGCCGCTGTCGTCGTCGGAGGCTGCGATCCGGTGTCCCTGCAGCGGCTCGTCCGGGGGTTGCAGGAGCTCGGCACGGTCCGAGCCCCCGAGCCCATCGTTGTCGTCAACCGCGTCCGGTCCGGACCGGTCGGGTCGCAGCCGGAGCGGCTCGTCGCGGATGCGCTCGAACGTTTCGCCGGGGTTGTGCAGGTGCACACCATCCCTGACGATCCGGCCGCCTTCGATGCCGCCATGCTCGCCGGTCGGGCCTTGGCCGAGATCGTTCCTGCAGCCCCGGCCAGGCGTGCCTTCCTGGAATTGGTCGGGGAGGTGGTCCGTCGGGCACCCCTGCCGACCACGTCCGAGTTCGAGGATTCGGCGGGTAGGTCCGGGGTCTCGACCGGCCCGGGGGCCACGCGCGCCCAGGGTCTTCGGCGCCGTGGGTCAGACGCCTCGGGGCGCCGGGGACGGCGGCATACCTCGCGTGGGTGGGGGCGGCCGCGGGGGTGAGTCGGCGGCGGCCGGGGGTCGGAGCGATCTGACAGGATGGTCCGGTGGCTGACCGCTTGACCTCGCTGGACACCTCGTTCCTTTATATGGAGGACCGGGCCACGGTCATGCACGTCGGCGAGGTGATGGTCTTCGACCCGCCGGGTGGGCGGCTGGATCATGAGCGGCTGATGGGCTTGTTCGCACAGCGGGTCGCCCACCTGCCCCGTTACCGGCAGAAGGTGCGCTGGGTGCCGGGCAACCTCGCCAATCCGGTGTGGATCGACGACGAGACCTTCGACCTCAGCTACCACGTCCGCCGGGCCGCGCTGCCGAAGCCCGGTGGCGATGCCCAGTTGGAGGAGTTCGTCGCCCGGGTGCAACCCCGGCCGCTGGACCGAGGACGCCCGCTCTGGGAGGCGTACATCGTCGAAGGGCTCGAACACGGCCGCTTCGCCATCGTCACCAAGACCCACCACGCGCTCGTCGACGGCGCCCAGCCGCTGGACATCGGTCAGGTGCTGGTCAGCGACACGCCCGGGTGGGAGAAGCCGCTGCCCGACCTGTGGCGGGCCCGGCACAGCCCGAGCGACCTCAGCCTGCTGACCTCGGCGGTGGTCGACTCGGTCAAGGGCCCGCGGGCCTTGCTGCGCTCGGTGCGCGGCGGGTCTCAGGAGCTGGTGGACCTCGGTGGACGTGTGGTCACCGGCGTCGGGTCGCTGGTGTCGACCGTCGCGCGCGGCGCGGCGCGTCCCGCTCCCACCTCACCCCTCAACGCCCATGTCGGACAGGCGCGTCGGTTCGTCATGGTCGGCACCGACCTCGCGGCATACCGGGCCGTCCGTCGCCGGCTCTCCAAGGGGCCGCACGCCGACGACGTGACCGTCAACGACATCGTGCTGGCCTGCATCGCCGGGGCGTTGCGCACCTGGCTGCTGACGCGCGGTTCGCCGGTCCACTCGACGACGGTGGTCCGTGCGCTTGTTCCGGTCAGCGTCGAGGACGAGTCGGGCCAGGGCCTGCATCAACTGGCCGCCTGTCTGATCGACCTGCCCGTCGGCGAGGCCGCCGCGTCGATGCGCCTGCACCAGGTCGCCTTCCTCATGCGCCAGCAGATAGAAGGCGGCCATGCCGTCGGTGCCGACCGGCTCGTCGGGCTGGCCGGTTTCGCTCCGCCGACGCTGCACGCCATGGGCGCGCGGCTGGGCAGCGACATGTCCAAGCGGTTGTTCAACCTCATCGTCACCAACGTGCCCGGACCGCAGTTCCCCCTGTATGCCGGTGACGCCCACTTGCTCGCGACCTACCCCGTGATCCCGCTCGCCAAGGGGCAGGCGCTGGCCATCGGGCTGACCTCCTATGACGGCGGGGTCTACTACGGCCTCAACGCCGACCGCGACGCGATGCCCGACATCGAGGTCCTGGGGCAAGGGATCGCCGATGCGCTCGCCGAGCTGGCCAACGGCGCCGACGGCTCAGCCAGCGACGCATGATCCGCAGGGGTCTGGTTCTCGGCGGCGGAGGGGTGCTCGGCGCGGCCTGGACCGTCGGCGCACTCACCGCGCTCGAAGAACAACTCGGCATCGACGCCCGCGAGTTTGACGAGTTCGTTGGGACGTCCGCGGGGTCGGTGCTGGCCGCTCTGCTGGCCTGCGGCGTTGATGTCGCAGCGTTGCGCGAGCACCAACTCGGGGCCGAGATCACCGCGGGACCGTTGTCCGGGTTCCACTACGACCACGACACCGCGGCCGGAGGGTCACGGCCGCCCCGGCCACGGGCCGCGCTCGGGGCGCCGGCGGTCATCCGCCGCGGCGTCAGTGGCATGCGCCGCCTGCCTCCGACGACCGTCGTCTCCTCGTTCCTCCCCGTCGGAACGGGCCGACTCGACCGAGTCGGCGCCTTGATTAAGCACGTGGCGCCCGCCGGATGGGCGCCCCGGGCAGGGCTGACGGTCGTCGCGCTCGACTACGACGCCTCAGAACGAATCGCGTTCGGTCGCAACGGTGCCCCGGAGGTCGACCTTGCTGACGCGGTGATGGCATCGTGCGCCATCCCGGCCTGGTACGAGCCCGTCAGCATCCACGGCCGACGCTACGTCGACGGTGGCGCGTGGTCGTCGACCAACATCGACCTCATGGTCGGCCTGGACCTGGACGAGGTCTATGTCCTTGCCCCCGCGGTGACCTTCGACCCCGACACTCCCACCCGTGCGATGACTCGGCTCGAGCGGCGCTGGCGCACCCGGGTGACCCGGCGGGCGTTGCGCGAACTCGCCGAGGTGCACCGCGATGGCGCTCAGGTGACCCTGTTGGGGCCCAGCAGCCTCGACCTGGAGGTCATGGGCCACAACATCATGGCGGCCCAACGGCGGATGGAGGTCCTGCAGACCTCGCTGCAGACCTCGCGCGTCTCGCTGGGGGACCCGCACGAGTTGGGGATCGAGCAGGGGCACGTCCCGCACGAGCCGGAGAGCGCCGACGCGGTGACCGCCTACACCGCGGTCGATCAGACCGAATCGGATGCCGCCTCCGACCCGGCGCCCGACCCTGCGCCCGACCCTGCGGCAGACGCCGCTCCCGACCCGGCACCTGACGCCGCGCCGGACCCCGCGGCATACCCGTCCGTTCTGACACAGGAGGACCGCCCGTGAGTCGCGTTCGGATCTACCTACCCCTCACCGCCCAGGACGTCGAGTCGCTGGCGGCCGGGACGTCACTCACCCGATCCACGGGGTATGCCGTCACCGTCCGCCTGGCCAGCGTCACCCCTGGTGCCGACCCCGAGGAACTGGAGTATGCCGCGTTCCTCGATGCCGCCGCCGCAGCCGGGCGTGCGCGCGGAGCCGACCGCAGCGCCCGACGCGTCGTGGCAGCCGCCGACGTCGAGGCGGAGTCGGTGACCGAACCCGCGCTGCCCGACGGCCGCACTCCGGCGGAGGTCGCCCTGGCCGCCCCGGTGACGGCCCGGGCCATCGTCTCCTTCCACGTGGACGAGCTTGCCGGCGGAACCGATGATGGCGACCTGTTGTGGTTCGACGCCAGCGAGCTCGTCAGCGTCCGGCAATTGCTGTCCTGACCGCCCGCGCTCCCTCCTCGATCTGCTCGACGATCGCCGAAGGCACGGTGGTGTAGGCCGGGACCTCCCGCGTCCAGGCTCGGAAACGCTCGCGCTGGGCCGCGGACATCTCCTCCACCGGCACTGGCCGCCCGTCCTCGCCGCAGAAGGACACCCCGGGATGAGCCTCGATCCAGGCCACCGGGTCGTCGGCGACATCCCACCAGCCTGCTGCGCTGACGAGGTCCCAACCCAGGTGGCGCAGGTCGTCGTCGAGGCGAGCCCGCGCCGCCGCCGTCTGGGCGTCGGCGGTCGCAGCGTTGTCGATGGAGCCGTCGCCGTAGCCGATCCGTTTGATCGCGGCCTTGACCAGGCCGAGCAAGGGTGCAGTCAGCGCGGCGGGAAGCGAGGCTTTGAGGCTGGCCGGAAGGCTCACCATGGCCACGATCGAATCGACGAACTCCCGCCGCGCAGCGATCTCGGCATCGGCCCCGGCCTGAATGGTCATCACACTCTGACGGGCCGCCTCGATGACGAACCCGGTCACCTGGCCGAGCTGGACGATCTGAGCGTCCTGGTCCTGCGCGTTACCGGAGGCCAGGGCCTGGGCGAGCCCCACCCCCTGCGCGGCGACGAGAGCGTTGAGAAGGTGGGCCAGCGCCGGCGCTGTGGGTGGACCGCTCGCCGCCGTGCCGGGGTGTAGTCGGTCCTTGCCGAGCTCGCCGAGGACGGCGGCCAGCCGTGACCTGTTGAGCAGCCGGAGCGTCCACCCCTCGGCGCCGAGGACCGCCCAGGGGTGCCCGTCGGCATCGTCTATGGGCCAGGCCAACGCGTTGATCGGATCGTTGACGCTCGCCCAGGCGGCATCGGGGTGCCGGGCCAACAGGTCGGCCATGACGAAGCGCAGCCCTTGCATCTGGCCGTCCAGAGCCAATGCCCCCGCCGCAGCGTCACCGTTGCCCGCGCTTTCGGGGTGTTCGGCTGCTGCACCGAAGCCGTCCAGTGCCGCGCCGGCGATCGTCACCGAACGCTCGTCAGTGCCGGTGGCAGTCTCGGCCAGCAGGGCGGCGAGCGCGTCGTTCGCCGCAGGCGGCGGCCAACCCGCACCTCGCACCAGCCGCTCGCCGGTGAGGTACCGCACGACGGGCTGCCCGTCGCCCAACCGTGCGAGCAGCAGCGCGGATGCCGCGTTCGGCTCGCCACGGATCGACCGCAGCAGCGAGGCGACGACGTCGATCCCCGCGGCGGGGCTAAAGAACGATCCGGGCATGGCTGGCAACGGTGGGTAGTCGCCGCTGAGACGGTCGGTCTCGATCATGGCGACCCCGACCGTGGTGACGAACGCCATCCCCGGACCGACCCCGGGCACCGCCTGCCGCCCGTGATCGAGCAACACGGCCTGCGCGGTGAACCCCCGGAAGGGCGGGCTGTTCCGCGAGCCCCCGACAACGCTCGACCCGGAGTTGGCCAACTCGGTGCACCATCGTCGGCGCCAGGACTCCATCCGGGCTGCGCTCGCCTCGTCCAGCCCTGCCCAGTGCTGAGGGCTGGCCATGAGCACGAATGCGGTGCCGAGGACCTCAAGAGCAGGATCGAACTGGGTCTTCCACCACTCACCCATTCTGGGCATCGAGCCGATGTGGGAAAGCAGCCGCTCGACGAGCCGCCCAAGGTGCTCGGGTGGGATCGCCTCCATCAGCGCCTGCGCCACGAACGGGTCGCGGACCCGGTCGCCCAACGTGGCGATGAGGTCGGCTTCGGGCGCCCCCCACTCCTGCACAGGGCGTCCCGCGCGGGCCACGAGGTCGCCGATCAGGGCCCGGGCATCGGCCAGCCGCAGCGCGCCCGCGGTCAACGGCAACTGCGCGAGGAGGCCACCTCGGACCGCCTCGGCGTCGTCGCCCGGCAGGGCCGCCAGGAAACCTCGGACCGTCGCCGTCGCCCGCTCCGCCGCCGCGGTCAACGGCCCGAGCGCGGCGGTATGCCGTCCGCGCAGGTCCTCCTGCAGCCTCGCCCACGCGCGGTCGGCCTCCTGCCGGGCGGCCAAACGTTGGCCGGCAGCCGCACCGACGGCGACGGCCACCGGATCGCTCCCCGCGAGCTCGGCGTCGTGCCGCGCCTCGTCATGTCGGCGGGCGCCCCAGTCCCACTCCTGGCGCAACAACGTCACCCGGCGCCGGGCCTCAGTGAGGGCCGCGGCATACCCCTGCAGTGCGGCCACGATGGGAGTCAAGGTGCCGGCGAGCTCGCCGCTGCGGGAGGCGACGACGGCGGCCTCGGAGCGGGCGGCCTCGAAGGCGGGGCCGCTCCAGGAGCGCGCCAGCCCCCACCCCTGGCCACCCTCGCGGGCGACGACGGTCTGGTCGACCGTCGTGGCAACGAGCGCCAATTGGCTTGCGATCCGGTCGATCTCGCTGACCTCGCCAGTGGGCCACGCCAAAGCGCTGTCGCGGGTGCTCATCCGATCACCCGTCGGCCCATGACCGCCAACCGGTCCTCGACGTCGCCGTAGCGGCGCCCGGCGTCACCCAGCCCCTCGGCCAACGTGTCCGTCGCGACGGCGAGGGTGCTGATCGCGGCGGACCCGCGCTCGCCGAGGGCGGCCAAGGCCTGACCCAACGCGGGCGCACCGGTGCAGGCACGGCGTCCGGCAACGCCGCACCCGGAGATCAGCTGGGCGAGGGCGCGCAACCGAGGGCCGTCGCCAGACATCCGGTATCCGGCGGCAGCGAGGTCATCGGGCTCGACATGCACCAACATGCTGGCAGGCTATGCGCTCGCGCCGACCGTCGTCGGAAGTTATCCACAGGCTGCGAGCGGCCCGCCTCGTCCGCCGTGCGGCCCGCCGTCAGACCAGCCAGACGGCCGTGTTGACCGGCAGCATCCCGTCGGCCGTCAGGGGCCCGGACTGGGCGGCCACGACCCGATCCGCAGGCAGGGCAACCGCTGCGGCGCTGCAGTTGACGATCACGCGGACGTCACCGTTGTCGAACTCCAGCGTCCCCGCGGGAGCATCCGCCACCCACGTCAACCGACCCCGGCCGAGGCGATGCTCGCGCCGCAGCGCCAATGTCTCCCGATACAGCTCGAGGGTCGAGCCGGGCACGCCGGTCTGGACGTCGGCGGCATACTCGGCAAACGCGGCCGGCTGCGGCAGCCAACTGGCACCGGTGGGGGAGAAGCCGAAGCCAGGAGC
>Ga0208564_1002471_pt1 | contig 14584 bp, 17 predicted proteins | sample AD_UKC073_MetaG_FD_184439 | JGI IMG/M metagenome (GOLD analysis project Ga0208564, IMG submission 184439) | Active sludge microbial communities of municipal wastewater-treating anaerobic digesters from USA - AD_UKC073_MetaG (SPAdes) (version 2) | ecosystem: Engineered > Bioreactor > Anaerobic >... | reverse complement strand
GCTGATCGAGGGGCGCTGTCCCGACGTGCTCAAGGACTTTCTTGAAGTGCGCGGCATCGGCATCCTGAACATCCGCACCACCTTCGGCGAGACGGCCGTGCGGCCGCGCAAGTCGCTGAAACTGATCGTTCACCTCGAAGACCACACAGACGAGCAGTTCAAGCGGCTTGACCGCATGAGCGTCAACGCCACTTTTCAGGAAATTCTGGGCGTGAAGATCCGCAAGGTGGTCATCCCGGTTGCCGCCGGCCGCAACCTCGCGGTGCTGGTCGAAACCGCCGTGCGCAACTTCGTGCTGAACCTGCGTGGAATCGATTCCACGCGTGAATTCATCGAGCGCCAGGCCAAGCTGATGGAGGAGGGCTGAAGCAGCCCTTCCTGCCTTGTCAGTTCAAATCATCCTCGTGCTCGGTGTCTCCGGCGCCGGCAAAAATGTCGCGCTCGGCGCGCTGGAGGATGTGGGCTTTGCCATCGTCAGCAATCTGCCGGTCGCGCTGCTCGTCGATACGGTTGATGCCATGCTGGCGACCCATACGCAGTCGCTCGGGGTCAGCGTCAACGCGCATTCCCCCACTTTTGTGGCGGACTTCGATCACGGGGTTGCCCGCATCCGCGCACTTCATCCCGCGCTGCCGCTACGTGTTGTTCGCATTGATGCCAGCGACCAGACCCTGCAGCGGCGTTTCGCCGAAACCCGGCGCAAACACCCGTTTGCCAGCGACGACACCACCCTGCAGGACGCCATTGCCGAAGAACGCTCGCGTCTGCGCGCCGTCGCGGCCAGCGCGTTCGACATCGACACCAGCGCCACCAGCACCCACCTGCTGCGCCAGCGCGTGCGCCAGTTTGCCGCCGCAGTTACCGAGCACGCGGAGCGGCCGCTGCTGGAAATTTCGTCCTTCGCCTATCGCGAGGGCATCCCGCCCGACGCCGATCTGGTGTTCGACGCCCGCATCCTGCCCAATCCGTTCTACGAGCCAGGTCTGGCCGTGCTGACCGGCCGCGACGCGCCGGTGATCAATTACCTGCGTGCACAGCCGGAGACAGCCGTTCTGGTCGATGCCATCGCCACCTATGTTCGCGCATCGCTGCCCGGCTTTAGTGCGGACAACCGCGCCCGGATCCACATTGCCATCGGCTGCACCGGCGGCAAGCATCGCTCCGTTTACGTCGCCAATGCGCTGAAAACAGCGCTCGAACCCGTTGCCCGCGTGTTGCGCCACGACCGCGAGCACCCCCAACCAGAATAGGCGCCAGCACACAGAGCGCCGTCCATACCATGCTGTCGTTTCTCACTCGCAAGCCGGAAAAAAAGCTCCCGGAAATCCTCTCGCTGTTCCCGCTCAGTGCCACGCTGTTTCCTGGCGGTCGCGTCGGCTTGAAGGTATTCGAGCAGCGCTACCTGGAGCTGGCCAAGGCACGCATCGCCGATGGCGAGCTGTTCGGCGTGGTGACACTCACCAGCGGCGCCGAAGTGGGCGCGCAGCAGACGTTCGCCAACGTCGGCACCGCCGTCCGTGTGCTGTCCTACGACGTGCCGCAGGCGGGTATCTTCCAGCTTGACGTGGTGGGCGAGGACCGCTTCGAGATTGTCCGCTCGTCGCTGGGCCGCACCGGGCTCAATCACGCTGCCGTGCGCTGGATTCGCCCCGAGCCCAAGGTCAAGCTGCCCGACGAATACGCCGAGCTGGGCCAATTGCTTGGCCGCGTCATCGAGCAGAACGGCGCCAGCCGCTTCGCGGAGCCGATCGAGCTGGACGACGCGTCGTGGGTCAGCTCACGGTTGGTGGAAATGCTGCAACTGCCGGCCGGCATCAAGCAGAGCCTGCTCGAAATCAACGACGCAGTACTGCGCCTGAAAACCGTCAAACAGCTGCTGGCACGGGGTAGCGGCGCGCCGGCAGCCGCCGCTTCGTAAAATCACTGGTTTCGACACTTCATATTGACGCACCATGACGTGCGTCCGCACACTATGGCCGGTCACAGTAAATGGGCGAACATCCAGCACCGCAAGGGGCGTCAGGATGCAAAAAAGGGCAAGATCGCAACCCGCCTGATCAAGGAAATCACCGTTGCTGCCAAGATGGGCGGCAGCAGTCTTGATGGCAATCCGCGGCTCAGGCTGGCGGTCGACAAGGCCTACGACAACAACCTCTCGAAAGACACCATCGAGCGCGCCATCAAGCGCGGCGCCGGTGAGATGGATGGTGTCAACTACGAAGAAATCCGCTACGAGGGTTACGGCATCAACGGCGCGGCGATCATCGTCGATTGCCTGACCGATAACCGCCAGCGCACCGTGAGTGAAGTGCGCCATGCCTTCAGCAAGTACGGTGGCAATCTCGGCACTGACGGCTCTGTGGCGTTCCTGTTCAAGCATTGCGGCACGCTGCTGTTTGCGCCGGGCACCGACGAGAACAAACTGATGGAAGCCGCGCTGGAAGCCGGCGCCGAGGACGTGTTGACCAATGACGATGGTTCGATCGAAGTGGTGACCGGGCCGTATGACTTCGTGACGGTCAAGGAAGCGTTGGCCAAGGCAGGTTTCAAGTCGGAAATCGGTGAAGTGACCATGAAGGCGCAGAACGAGGTCGTCTTCGCCGGCGACGATGCCGCGAAAATGCAAAAGCTGCTCGACGCCTTCGACACCATTGACGACGTGCAGGACGTGTACACCTCGGCCGTGATTGAGGAATAGGAGCGCGCGATGGGCTGGTTCTCGAAGAAGGATGATGGCTTTTTTGTGGCGACCACCACGCCACCGGGCATCGACACCAGCCAGTATGTTGGCGTGGTGAACGGTGAGGCGATCATCGGCGCCAATATCTTTCGGGACATGTTTTCATCGGTGCGCGACATCGTCGGCGGTCGCGCTGGCGGCTACGAGCGCGCGCTTGCCGGCGCCCGCGACGCGGCGCTGGAGGACATGATCGCCGCCGCAAAGGAACTGGGCGCCACCGGCGTCATCGGCATTGATTTCGACTACGAAGTGCTGGGCGAGACGAACGGCATGATGATGGTGGCCGTCAGCGGCACCGCCGTGAAGATGGTCGTCTGATGTTGTAGGAGCGGCTCCGCCGCGACCTGAAGTGACTCGAATCACTGGTCGCGGCGGAGCCGCTCCTACAACAACAGCCAGAACACATGGCCGCCACCGCCCGCTACATCCTCGGCATCGATCCCGGTCTGCGCAGCACCGGCTTCGGCCTGATCGAGCAGAGCGGCAGCAAGCTCGCCTACGTCGCCAGTGGCTGCATCAAGACTGACGACAGTGGCACGCTGCCGGAGCGCCTGCTGACCATTGCCGAGGACGTGCAAAGCATCATCACGCAGCACAAGCCGGACGACGTGGTGGTGGAGAAGGTTTTCGTCAACGTCAACCCGCAATCAACGCTGCTGCTCGGGCAGGCGCGCGGTGCCGCGATCACGGCTGCGGTGCTGGCGGGTGTGACGGTGCACGAGTACACCGCGCTGCAGGTCAAGCAGGCCGTCGTGGGCCACGGCAAGGCAGCGAAGGAGCAGGTGCAGGAGATGGTCAAACGCCTGCTCAAGCTCGACGCCACACCACAGGCCGACGCCGCCGACGCGCTCGCCACCGCCATCACCCACGCGCACTCGCGCCAGGGCTTGGGCGCGCTGGCGCCAGAACTGCTCGCCAAGCGCAAAATCCGGCAGCGCGGCGGGCGGATGGTGTGAGCAGCTTTCCGCTGAAAACCGCATTTGAACTGGGCTTTTCGTTACAAATTGCCAATAGTCGATTTTTGGCGTTTTAGCGCTTTGAGCCCTTTGCCGACGCCATTTGACGTTGAAGCTGATAACTTTTTGACAGAGAAAAATCATGATCGGACGCCTCACCGGCCAGCTCGTCGCCAAACAACCGCCGCAGATCATCGTTGACGTCGGCGGCGTCGGCTACGAGGTCGACGTGCCGATGAGCACCTTCTACGCACTGCCCGCCACTGGCGAGCGCGTGCAGCTGATGACACACTACGTCGTCCGTGAAGACGCGCATCTGCTGTTCGGCTTCGCGACCAACGACGAGCGCGCCGCCTTCCGCCAGCTCATCAAAGTCACCGGCATCGGCCCGAAGGTTGCGCTCGCGGTGCTCTCCGGCCTCTCGGTCGCCGAGCTCAATCAGGCCATCGCGCTGCAGGACGTCAAGCGCCTCACCCGCGTGCCAGGCATCGGCAACAAAACGGCGGAACGCCTGCTGCTCGAACTCAAGGGCAAAGTCGTCGCCAGCGCCACTGGCGCAGGGGCCGCACCCGCCGTCGCCAGCCCGGCGGACGATGTGGTCAACGCCCTGCTGGCGCTCGGCTACAGCGAAAAAGAAGCTGCCGCAGCCTGCCGTGACTTGCCGGCGGACCAACCGCTCAATGATTCGATCCGGCAGGCGTTGAAACTGTTGTCGAAGGCGAAGTAAGCGTCCTGTCCTCCCCCGTTCGTGGTGAGCTTGTCGAACCATGGACGTGAATGGAAGAACCCATGAGGAATAGGCTGCCACCAGCGCGCGCTGTGGCCGCGCGGGGCAAGTCACTTTTTGGCATTGCCCCAAAGGTAACCATAAGGCTAGCCCCTGCAGCCGGTTTCTCTCTCCTGTGCTCGCAACGGGCTAGACGAATCGCGACCCTAGGAGCGATTCGGTCATTTGTGGGCCAGCCAACTTGTCAACCCAATGCCGACAGCGCTGGACAAGTACGGTACCCTGGGCCTAGGACTGCCCGTTGCTCCGCTCCTCGACGCAGACTGAAGGGGCAGAATTGACATCGAAGACTGTTTGGTCGGTAAACAAATTGGAGGCTGCGTTGAAACGGAAATTGCAGGTATTCATATCGAGCACTTTTACCGACCTTATTGCCGAACGGCAGGCGGCAGTAGCGGCCATACTAAAAGCTGGACACATACCTGCTGGGATGGAGCTATTTACAGCAGGCGATCGGTCTCAGATGGCCACTATCGAAGAGTGGATTGATCAGTCAGATGTATACATGTTGATACTTGGAGGACGTTACGGGTCGGTGGAAAAAAACTCCGGCATCAGCTATACGGAGCTTGAGTATGACTATGCGGTCCAACAAGGCAAACCGGTCTTCGCTGTTGTGACTTCCGAAGCTGCGTTAGAAGCGAAGGTAAAGTCAGGCGGCACGGCGTTCATGGAAAAGGAGAACCCGAAGGAACTCGCACTTTTCCGAGAGAAGGTGCTCAGCAACGTGTCCTCCTTCTTTGAGGATCATAAGGACATAAAGCTGTGTGTTCATGAGAGCCTCGCGGATTTCGCGGCCAACCGAGAGCTAAAGGGGTGGGTTTCTGGTGACGAGGTGGTTGACACTATGCCGCTCTTTGAAGAGATCAAGAAACTATCGAGTGAGAATAAAGCTCTTAAGGAAACCATAAACAGCATGGAGGTAAGAATTGCTGCCGCAGTTGTCTCTCCAAAAAACGGGGAGACGGAAGCATTCTTGGAATTGCACAAGGTTCTTGAGGCAATCGACGTTAAAGCCCCGGCCGATCTCAACAATGGAGAGGAAATCACAGTCAATCTACTCAATCTGTTTTTTAACAACAAAGACGCACTAGTTACAGGTGTCACGAACAGATCGTCAGCTTCTGCCGGAGAAATCTTTCTGTATCACAATGTTTGTCCCAAACTGCAAGTTCACGGCCTTGTTATTAATGAGAAGGTCCCCGGCGTCTCGTTCCGACGTAGCTGTGTGTCGAGCAAGGGCAATGCCTTTCTTGCAGAGCTAGAGCGACGCGTGCTTGCGGCAAAGCAAGCGAAACAGACCGAGGCCACTCAGAGTGGTTAGCGTTCCCCGTTGACATCTGGTCGATGCGGTCGAGGGTCCCAATTGATTCGCCCCTAGGAGCGTGCAATGGGCGGTGCAAGGGTCGCATCATGGCAATGACTGCACGTCAGCGCAGCGTCTGGGCGATTTGTGCGGTGCCCGTCCGTTGCGAGTAGCGGAAGGAGAAGCGGGGTGCAGGAGCTAACGCTTTTGGTTGCTTGTGGGGCAATGCCGAAAGTGACTGGCCTCGCGCGGCGACAGAGCGCGCTGGTGGCGTTCAATCTACGGTTGCACTTCATTCCATCAGGCCCTTCGACAGGCTCAGGGCGAACGGCGGGCAAGCTGCTCAGCTCATGCCATCGTCACCCTCTCCTTGGCCCTCTCCCCTCAAGGGAGAGGGGATAGTGTGGGTAGCCGGCCTGCCCCTTAGAATCACTGTATGGCCATTCATGATGATTCCCTCGCGAGCGCCGCCTCCGTACGCGTGCCTGCGGGCATGGACGCAGGCGAGCGGCTGATCGCGCCCAAAAGCGAGGGCACGCAGGAAGACGCGCTGGAGCGCGCGCTGCGGCCGAAGCAGCTTGATGAGTACGTTGGTCAGGAAAAGATTCGCGGCCAGATTTCGATTTTCATTGAGGCGGCGAAGTCGCGGCGCGAAGCGCTTGATCATGTGCTGCTGTTTGGCCCCCCGGGGCTGGGCAAGACGACGCTGTCGCACATCATCTCGCGCGAGATGGGCGTGACGATGCACCAGACGTCCGGACCGGTGCTGGAGAAGAAGGGCGACCTCGCGGCGCTGCTGACCAATCTTGAGCCGAATGATGTGCTGTTCATCGACGAGATTCACCGCATCAGCGCGGTGCTCGAAGAGACGCTCTACAGCGCGATGGAGGATTACGCCATCGACATCATGATCGGCGAAGGGCCGGGCGCGCGCTCGGTGAAGCTTGATCTGCCGCCGTTCACGCTGATCGGCGCCACCACGCGCGCCGGCATGCTGACCAATCCGCTGAGGGACCGCTTCGGCATTGTGGCGCGGCTGGAGTTCTACAGCGACGAAGAGCTCTCGCGCATCGTCGCCCGCTCGTCGAGCCTGCTCAATGTGAACATGGAAGATGCCGGTGCGCTGGAGATTGCGCGCCGCTCGCGCGGCACGCCTCGTATCGCGAACCGCCTGCTGCGTCGCGTGCGCGACTTTGCGGAGGTCAAGGCGAAAGGGCACGTCACCCGCGAGGTAGCCGATGCCGCGCTGTCGATGCTGGACGTGGACGCCAGTGGGCTCGATGTGATGGACCGCAAACTGCTCGCCACCATCGTGGAGAAATTCTCCGGCGGTCCGGTCGGTGTCGATAATCTGGCCGCCGCAATAAGCGAAGAGCGCGAAACGATTGAAGACGTGATCGAGCCGTTCCTGATTCAGCAGGGTTACGTCCAGCGCACCAGTCGTGGTCGCATGGCCACGGCGCGAGCGTACCGCCACTTCGGACTGGTACCGCCGGCGGCGATGGGTACTGGCGAATTGTTCACCGAATGAGTGCCACCAGCGTGTTCACCATCCCCGTCCGCGTCTACTACGAAGACACCGACGTCGGTGCCGTTGTCTACTACGCCAACTACCTGCGCTACATCGAACGCGCCCGCAGCGACTGGCTGCGCGCGGCGGGTTTCGAGCTGGATGCGATCCAGCGCGAGCAGAACGCGGTGTTTGTGGTGCGCCGCGTCGAGGCGGACTATTTCCTGCCTGCTACGCTGGGCAATTTGCTCACGGTCACTGCCGAGCCCACTGAGGTGGGCGCGAGCCGGATGCTGATCCGCCAGCGGGTCACGCGGCAGGGTGCGAGTGGCGAAGAACTGTTATTCGCGGCGACGGTCACAGTAGCGTTTATCGCCGCCGATCTCTCCGGCCCGCTGCGCATGCCGAAGTCGATGCGCGATACGCTGAAAGCCATGATGCCCAATACTTCCGCGCAGGCACCCGAATGAAACCCACCGCCGATCTTTCGTTCATTCACCTGATCACCGGCGCCAGCGTGCCGGTGCAGGCGGTGATGCTGCTGCTGGTGCTGCTCTCGCTGTGGTCGTGGTGGCTGATCTTCTACAAAGGCGGCGTGCTCAAGCGAGCGGCGAAGCGTAACGCCGGCTTCGACGACTCGTTCTGGCAGGGTTCGGACCTCAACCAGCTCTACGCCCGCATTGCCGAGGGGCGCGAAAAGTTCGGGCCGCAAGCGGATGTCTTCGCTGCCGGGTTTCGTGAATTCATCAAGCAAAAGCGGCAGGCAACGGCGTCGAAAGAAGCTGTGGTCGATGGTACCCGTCGCGCGCTGAAGGCCGCGACGCAGCGCGAAATGGACGGCCTGGAACACCAGTTGCCCGGTCTTGCCACTGTGGCGAGTGTGAGCCCCTACATCGGCCTGCTCGGCACCGTCTGGGGCATCATGAATTCGTTCCGTGGTCTCGCCAGCGTCGGCCAGGCCACGCTCGCGCAGGTGGCGCCCGGCATCGCCGAGGCGCTGATCGCCACCGCCATCGGCCTGTTCGCTGCGATTCCGGCGGTGGTGGCGTACAACCGCTTCCAGGCCCAGCTAGATCGCATCAACACGCAGCTTGAGACCTTTGCGGAAGAGTTTCTGAACATTCTTCAGCGGCAAGCCTAGCGCATGATTCCGGATCAGAATCGATCATGACTTTGTCACTTTCGCCTTGCCGTGCATTCGCACTGTCTGCGGCTCACGGACTTGCCAACACCGGCGTCCTACCCGATCCTGACCCGCAATCGGGAGCCTGACCGTGCGCCGCCGCAAACTCGTCAGCCAGATCAACGTGGTGCCGTTCATCGACGTCATGCTGGTGCTGCTGATAGTGTTCATGATCGCCACGCCATCACTGCGTACTGGCGAGATTGAGCTGCCCAGCGTCGGGCAGCCACTGACGCCGTCGCAGGCCGATCCGATCGAAGTGACGGTGAAGGCCGATGGTTCGCTGTCGATGCGCGATGGTGGCAGCGCGACACAGGGCAAGCTGACACGCGCCACGCTGGTGAACCGGGTGCTGGAGCTGCAGAAGGTCAAGGACCGCCCGGTGGTCATCGCGGCCGACCGCAACGTCAAATACGACGAAGTGGTGGGTCTGCTCGGCGCTTTGCACGCGCAGGGTGTGAAGCGCGTGGGTCTGGTCGCCAAAGAAGGCGGCTAGCGCGCCCTGCTGATGAGCAACAACAACGAAGGCTCGAAGACCGCAGCGTGGATCGGCGCCATCGTTGTCCACGTACTGCTGATCGGCGGGCTGGTGTTCAGCGTACGCTGGAAGCAGGTGACGCACGAGCCGGTGGCGGTGGAGCTGGTGTCGCGCGTTGCGCCGACGCCGGTGCCGGACCCGGTTGAACCGCCACCACCACCCGCGCCGCCTCCGCCTCCGCCGCCACCCCAACCTGCAGCACCGCCACCACCGAAAGTGGCGCCGCCGCCCCCGCCCCCACAACCGAGCGCAGCCGACATCGCTCGCCAGAAAGCAGCCGAGAAGGAAGCAAAGCGCAAGGCCGACGAGCTGAAAGCCGCCGAGGCCGCGAAGGAAAAAGCGAAGCAGGACGCCGCCAAAAAGCAGGCTGACGCTGATGCGGCGAAGAAGCAGAACGAAATCCGCGCCCGCGAGCTGAAAGCGGCGCAGGACAAGGCGCTCAAGGAACAGCAGGCAACGCAGGCCGCTGCCGAAAAGGCAGCGAAGGAGGCCGCAGCCAAGGCCGAGGCCGAACGTGCTGCCAAGGCCGCTGCTGACGCTGCCGCAGCGCGCGCCCGGGCCAGGGCCGAGGCGGACTACGTGGCGAAGATTCGCGGCAAGGTGCGCGGCAACATCATCCTCGCCAGCGAAGTGCCGGGCAACCCGGAGGCGCAGTTCACGGTGACGCAGTTGCCAACCGGTGAAGTGATCTCGGTGACGCTGACCAAATCCAGCGGTAACCGGGCTTACGATGAGGCGGTCGAAAGGGCGATCCTGAAATCGTCACCCCTGCCGAAGCCCGATCAGGCCGAGGTGTTCCAGCGGCAGTTGTCGCTCAAGTTCCGGCCACTGGAGTAGACAACGTCTGACGCGCGGGAGGCCGTCCGCGCTGGCAGTTGTCCACTCGCGATGTCTGCGCTATCGTTCGTAACGAGGAGGATTCATCATGGCAGACGCAATCGCTCAGGTACCGGCTCAGAAGTTCACGAGTTTCGCGTCCTTCTATCCGTTCTATCTCGGCGAGCATCGCAACCCGGTTTGCCGCGTGCTGCACTTTATCGGCACTTCCGTTGGCCTTTCGCTGCTGATCACGGCCTTCATCACCAAACTCTGGTGGCTGATTCCGGTGGGCATCGTGCAGGGCTACGCGTGGGCCTGGGTGGGGCACTTTGGTTTCGAGAAAAACAAGCCGGCGAGCTTCAAGCAGCCGCTGTACTCATTCATGGGCGACTGGGTGATGTGGTTCCAGTTGCTGACCGCCAAGATCAAGTTCTCAGGGTAAGCGCGGCTGCTCGCACTATGGTGCCGACTTCATCGCGGCAAATGCTTCAGCGATGAAGTCGACGAAGGTGCGTACCCGCGTCGACAACTGCAACTGCTCGCGATACACGGCGTAGATGTCGGCGTCTGGTGTTTCCCATTGCGGCAACACCTGTCTTAACCGCCCGCTCTTCAAATAACGCACGATGTCCCACTCGGCACGCATCACTATGCCGTGGCCGTCCAGCGCCCAGTTGACGGCGATCTCACCGTCGTTGGTGGTCAGGTGTCCGCGTGTCTTCACTGTCTCTGTGCGCCGCCGGGCACCTTTGCCTGATGAGATACGCCACACGCCGTAGGCTTCGTCGCCCTGACGGATGCCGATGCAGTGATGGCGCGCCAGTTCCGCAGGCGTCAGCGGCTCGCCTTGCGCGCGCAGGTAGGCAGGCGCGGCGCACAACAGACGGCGATTCGGTGCCAGCCGACGCGCGATGACACGGGCATCGGGCGGTGCACCGAAGCGCAGGCACACGTCGAAGCTGTCATCGGTCAGCGGCGGAGGGTTCACCGAAAGCTGCAACTGCACTTCGACCTCAGGATAGCGGCGCACGAAGCGTGAGATCACTGGCGCCACGTGGCTGCGACCGAAACCGAGTGTCGCGTTCACGCGCAGCAACCCCTTCGGCGATTGTCGGGTGCCAAGCAGCAGGCGGTCGAGCTCTTCCATGTCAGCAAGGATGCCGCGCGCACGCTCGATCACCGCTTCACCTTCCGGGGTGAGACTCATGCGCCGCGTGGTGCGGTTGACCAGCACTACCCTCGTTCGCGCTTCGATCTGCGCCAGGCGCTTGCTGACCGCAGCTTTCGAGATGCTGAGCTCACGAGCCGCCGCGCTCATGCTGCCAGCGCCAGCCAGTGCGACGAGAAAGCCAAGATCTACGGGTTGAATACCGGCAGAGGATGCAGGTAGCGTCGATTCCATTGAATGATTGAACTTTCCTGTTTGATTCGAACGACTTGCAATCGTTGCGTGACTATATCGTCAACTATGGGTTGACAATGCTTTCACCTGTGACGTGATTTGGCTAGCCTGGTCGCTTCTAGCATTTGTGCAAACCGGATCATCTGACACAGGAGCAAGCAATGAAGACCTATCGCATCGCCACCATTCCCGGTGACGGCATCGGCAAGGAAGTGGTGCCCGCCGGGCAAACCGTGCTGGCGGCACTGGCGGCTGCTGATGGCAGTTTCGCGTTTGATTTCGAGAATTTCGGCTGGGGTGGCGACTGGTACCGTGCGCACGGTGAAATGATGCCGGCCGACGGCCTCAACGCGTTGAAAGGGAAAGACGCGATCCTGTTCGGTTCCGCTGGCGACCCGCACATCGCCGATCACATCACCCTGTGGGGTCTGCGCTTGAAGATCTGTCAGGGTTTCGACCAGTACGCCAACGTGCGTCCGACACGCATCCTGCCCGGCATCGATGGCCCACTCAAGCGCTGCAAGCCGGAAGATCTCAACTGGGTGATCGTGCGCGAAAACTCGGAGGGCGAATACTCGGGCGTTGGCGGCCGCGTGCATCAGGGCCATCCCATCGAAGCGGCGACCGACGTGTCCATCATGACCCGCGCGGGCGTTGAGCGCATCCTGCGCTTTGCTTTCCGTCTCGCGCAATCACGGCCGCGCAAGCTGCTCACCGTGGTCACCAAGAGCAACGCGCAGCGCCACGCGATGGTCATGTGGGACGAAATCGCAGCCCAGGTCGCTGGCGAATTTCCCGATGTGAAGTGGGACAAGGAACTGGTCGACGCCGCCACCGCCCGCATGGTGAACCGCCCCGCGAGCCTCGACACCCTGGTCGCCACCAATCTGCACGCCGACATCCTGAGCGATCTCGCCGCCGCGCTCGCCGGCAGTCTGGGCATCGCACCCACCGGCAATATCGACCCGGAACGTCGCTACCCGTCGATGTTCGAGCCGATCCACGGCTCTGCCTTCGACATCATGGGCAAAGGCCTCGCCAATCCGGTGGGTACCTTCTGGAGCTGCGTGATGCTGCTCGAACATCTCGGCGAAAACGCCGCCGCGCAACGCCTGATGCGAGCCATCGAAAAGATCACGGCGACCCCTGCACTGCACACCCGTGATCTCGGCGGCACTGCTACGACGGCGCAGGTGACCGACGCCGTGTGCCGCGAACTGCGGGGCGCCTAGCGCGCGTACCGCAGGAGCGGCCCCGGCTGCGACAGCGATGACCACACGCGGTAGTCGCGACCACGCTGCTCCTGAACTACGACGATAAACAAGGAGGAACCCAACATGAACTTCACCTCACGACCACTCCGTTTTGCCGTTGCAGTCGGCATTGCGCTCGCCGCCAGCCTGCCGACGGGCGTTCACGCGCAATCCTGGCCGAACAAACCCATCACGCTGATCGTGCCGTTCCCGGCAGGTGGCACCACGGACGTGCTGGCGCGCTCGCTCGCCGAGCCGCTCGCCAGAGCGCTTGGGCAACCGGTGATTGTCGAGAGCAAACCGGGGGCCGGCGCCACCATCGGCGCCGACTTCGTGGCGAAAGCGAAGCCGGACGGTCATACGCTGCTCGTTGGCGCGGTGCATCACGCTATCGCTACCAGCGTCTACAAAAAGTTGCCGTACGACTTCCAGAAGAGCTTCGTGCCGATCACCACCATCGCCCTGGTGCCGAATGTATTGACCGTCAGCGCTGCGAACCCGGCAAAGTCAGTCGCCGAACTCATTGCCCAGGGCAAGGCCGCCAAGGACAAATTGACTTACGGCTCCAACGGCAATGGCACCGCGCAACATCTGATCGGCACCCAGTTCGAAAACCTCTCCGGCGTGGGCCTGGTGCATGTGCCTTACAAGGGCAGCGGCCCGCTGACGACCGATCTGCTCGGCGGTCAGGTCGCGATGTCGTTTGACACCGTCACGCCGGTGCTGGCACACATCAAGGCTGGCAAACTGCGTGCGCTGGCGGTCACTACTGCCAAACGGTCAAGTGCGCTGCCAGATGTACCAACACTGGCCGAATCGGGCCTGAAGGGTTTCGACATCGGCACCTGGTTCGGCCTGCTCGCGCCTGCCGGCACGCCCAGGGAGATCGTCGCCCGGCTGTCGAGCGAATCGATGAAGATCATTCAGTCTCCCGACTTCGGCAAACGCATGGCAGACATCGGCGCCGAGCCCGTCGGCAACACACCGGAACAGATGGCGAAGCAGATCCGTGACGACACCGAGAAGTTCGCGCACCTTGTCCGTGAGGCAAAGGTGACGATTGAGTGATTCATCGGGGGACCAGTCGCTGCTGGGCGCGCCTGCCCGTTGTGACCGTGGTGCAAATGCCCCTGGGCACGAGTGTGCGCCTATAGCGCGTCCAGTTCCGCCTGCTCGAAACCCGCTGCACGCCGTGCTTCCAGATTGAATGGGCCACGCAGTCGGGGCGCGCGATGATGCTCTGCCAGTTGTGCGTAGGTGATCACCGGGTCAACGCCGCGCTGGTCGCAGACGTATCGGTACCAGTGATTACCGATGGCAACATGGCCGATTTCGTCGCGCAGGATGATGTCAAGAATGGCAGCGCTGTCCATGTCGCCTGCCCCCGCCAGTTTGGCGCGGATCGGCGGTGACGCGTCGAGCCCGCGTGCCTCGAGCGTGCGCGGCACCAGCGCCAGTCGGGCGAGCACATCGCCTTTGGTCTTTTCCGCCATCTCCCACAGACCGTTGTGCGCCGGAAAGTCGCCGTAGGCATAGCCAAGGGTCGACAGCCGCTCGCGCAGCAGGCGGAAGTGATAGGCCTCCTCAATCGCTACCTTGAGCCAGTCGCGGTAAAACTGCTCGGGCATGCCATCAAAGCGCCAGACAGCATCAAGTGCCAGATTGATCGCATTGAACTCGATGTGGGCCAACGCGTGCAGCAGTGCCGCGCGGCCCTCGACATTGCCCAGGGAGCGCTGCGGTACGTCCTTGGGGGCGACCATATGCGGACGGGGCGGGCGACCGGGCAGGCTGGCTGGCTCGGCCAGTCTTTCCGCCGGTTCCGGCATGGTGTTGGCACTCGCTAACGAGGAAACCATTGCCAGCTTGTCATCCGGATCGGATGCAACGAGAGCGGCAAGGCATAGCTGGCGCAACGATGTCATGTTGGACGGGGCATACTGCGGCGATGGGCATCAATTGTCTCCCGCCAGCGACCGCCGGTTACTGCGGTCGGTCAAGGCTGGGATAATTACCGGTTACCCAGAGTTCTACGGCAAGGCGTGTTGAGCCAGGTCGTTCCCTATCGCGTTTCATGCACATCCACATTC
>Ga0208564_1002466_pt1 | contig 14595 bp, 9 predicted proteins | sample AD_UKC073_MetaG_FD_184439 | JGI IMG/M metagenome (GOLD analysis project Ga0208564, IMG submission 184439) | Active sludge microbial communities of municipal wastewater-treating anaerobic digesters from USA - AD_UKC073_MetaG (SPAdes) (version 2) | ecosystem: Engineered > Bioreactor > Anaerobic >... | reverse complement strand
CGAGCGGCTGGCATCGAACGAGGCCCGCACCCGGTCGCGCACCGACCAATCCTGCGCATTGCCGGCGGGCAGCGGGGTCTTCGCCATGTCCTCGGCGGTGAAGACGGCGGCGACCTGCGGGTTGGCGCGGGTGATGGCGACCAGCGCCTTGACCACTTCGGCCTTCTGCGCCGGCGCCAGCGCGCGGTTGACGTAATATTCGCCCCCGTCGCTGTAGATCAGCGGCCCCTGCGCGGCGGTGATGCCGGTGCGCGCGGTTACCGCCTTGGCCAGTTCGCGCGCGCTCAGCGAATCGTCGACCCGCACCGCGCGCGGTACGGCCTGCTGGCTGGCGCGCTCTGGCATGTCGAGCCCGCCATGGTCGGAGGTGAGCACCACGGCATAGTCCAGCCCGCGCGCGTCGAGGTGATCGAGCAGCGTGCCGACCGCCTTGTCGAGCTCGGCCATCTGGATGCAGATTTCCGCGCCGTTGGTGCCGGTGGCGTGGCCGATATAGTCGGTGGCCGACAGGCTGACCGAAAGGATGTCGGGCGCATCGACGCGCCCCAGGTCCATCTCGTCAACCAGCCGGTTGGCCAGTTCGACCGTCAGGTGGTCCATGCGCGGCGAAATCCGCACGCCGTCGGGCTTGCCCGGTTCAAGCGCGAAGCGGCCTGTGCCGAGCGAGCCGCCCTTGCCCACAGGAACGGCATTGTCGGCTCCGGCGCAGAACGCCGGGAGCGCCAGCGCCGGGGCGCCGGTCTTGAGCAGATCGCTCACCACCCCGTTCTGGGCGACGGCAGCGGGCGAAAGGTCGCGCCCTTTCAGCGTCACGAACTGGCCGTTCTTCCACCAGTAGGCGGCGTCGATCCGGTGTCCGCCCATCATCATCACCGCGCGGTCCTTGGCCGAAACGGCGACGTTGCGGGTGGCGGGATTGGCGGCCTTCATCAGCTCGCCAAGCGTCGGCACCTTGAGGTTGCGGGCCGAAACCACCGGATCGCGTGAAGTGCTGGCCGGATCGGTCACGTCCTCGGCGCAGTAGACGCGCTTGTCGGCCCGATCGAGCGAGAGGTCGAACCAGTTGTTGGCGACGATGCCGTTGCGCGCCGGGTGGGTGCCGGTCAGCAGGGTGGAATGGCCGGGGCAGGTCTCGGTCGCGGCGTGGCTCTGGTAGCCTGAGGGGAACACCGCGCCCTGTTGCAGCCGCGCGAGACCGTGGGTGAAGTGGCGGCGATACTGCGCGAACAGGTCGGCCGAGAACTGGTCCACCGAGATGGCGACGATCAGCCGGGGCGGCACCTTGGGCGCGGGCGCCTCGACCGGGGCGGCGCTGGCGCTTTTCGGCGGCGGCGCCCCGCATCCGGCAAGGGCAACGGCAAGAGCAAGCGAGGCACAAACAGCGAGGCGGCGCATCAGGGTTCCTTGAAAAGTTGCGGCATTGACGGCAAAGCCCTGATGGCGGGCGTGGAGGCGCCACGCAAGGGAGTATGCCCCCAAATGCAGCGCTATCTACGTCTCGTTGCAGGTCTGTTGCAGGCCGCCCTGCTGCTGTGCGCGGCGCCTGTGCTGGCGGCCCCGGCAAACATCTCCGCGCAGCTGCTGGTCGAAGGCCCCGCCGCGCCGGGCGAGGCAGTCACGCTGGCCGTGCGGATGAGTCCCGCCAAGGGCTGGCATGGATACTGGCAGAACCCGGGCGATGCGGGCCAGGGCATGACGCTGACCGCTTCGCTGGCGGGGAAGGATCAGCCGCTGGCCCCGCTGCGCTATCCGGTGCCGGAAACGCTGCTGATCTCGGGCCTGATGAACCATGTCTACGAGCATGACTATGCGGTCCTCACCAGCCTGAAGGTGCCTGCGGACGCCCGCCCCGGCGCGGTCCTGCCGCTGACGGTGGAGGCGCAGTGGCTGGCCTGTACCGACCAGATCTGCGTGCCGGAAAGCGGCACCCTGCAGGCCGAGGTCAAGGTTGGCCCGCGCGGCGTTCCAGACGCGCGATTCGACGCATGGCGCGCGGCCCTGCCCGCGCCGCTGGGGGCCGAGGCGCGCTTTGCCAATGTCGGCGGGCGTTACCGCATCGGCATTCCCCTGCCCGCTTCGGTCGCGCTGGAGAGCCCGCACCTGTTCGTCAGCGATGCCAGCGTGGTCGATTACGCCGCGCCGCAGGCATTCACCCGGCAGGCTGACCTGCTGGTGGTGGAACTGCCGCCGGCGAAGTTCGCTCCCATCACCCCGCAGACGATTTCCGGCGTGCTGCGGCTCAACACCAAGGGCGACGGGGTGAGCCTGACCGCCGTTCCGGGCGCGGTCGCGGCGGGTGGTACGCCGGTCGGCGGGACGGCCGAATCGCAGGGTAGCCAGGCCCCTTTCGCGCTGCTGATCCTCATGGCGCTGGCGGGAGGCCTGCTGCTTAACGTGATGCCCTGCGTCTTCCCGATCCTCAGCCTCAAGGCGCTGAGCCTGGCCCGCGCGGGTGAGAGCGAGGCCCAGGCGCGCGCCGAAGGGCTGGCCTATACGGCGGGCGTGGTGCTGGCCTGCCTCGGCCTTGGCGTGCTGCTGCTCGCCCTGCGCGCGGCGGGCGAGGAAGTGGGCTGGGCCTTCCAGTTGCAGGAACCGCTGGTGGTCGCCGCGCTGCTGCTGCTGGCGGTGGCGATCACCGCCAACCTGCTGGGTGTCTACGAATTCAGCGTGCCCGGTTTCGCCAGCGATGGATCGCCGCAGGGCGCCTTTGCCACCGGGCTGCTGGCGGCCTTCGCCGCCACGCCCTGCACCGGGCCGTTCATGGCCGCAGCGATGGGCGCGGCGCTGCTGCTGCCGGTGGCGCAGGCACTCGCGCTGTTCGCCGCGCTGGGGCTGGGCCTTGCCCTGCCATTCCTCGCCCTTGCCTATGTCCCGGCGCTGCGCCGCCGCCTGCCGCGCCCGGGCGCGTGGATGGGCCGGTTCCGCACCGCCATGGCCGTGCCGATGGGGCTGACCGCCTTGGCGCTGGTCTGGCTGGCGAGCCGCCTTGCGGGGAGCGCCTTTGCCTTTGCCGCCTGCCTGCTGGCAATCGTCATGCTGAGCGCGCTGGTCGTGCTCGGCCGGCGCCAGCGCCATGGCCTCGCTGGCGGCTGGCCGGTGATGCTGGCTCTCGTGCTGGTCCCGGCAATGGGCGCGCTGGGCCTGCCCGGAATGGTCCGCGAGGCCAGTGCTGAAACGGCTGGCGTGCTGCCCTCCAAGCCATTCAGCGAGGCCGCCTTGGCCGAGGCGCGGGCCAAGGGAGGCCCGGTCTTCGTCTACATGACCGCCGACTGGTGCCTGACCTGCAAGGTCAACGAGGCCGCCGCGATCGAGCGCGAGGATACTGCCAGGGCGTTCAAGGCGGCGGGCGTCACCGTGCTGCGCGGCGACTGGACCCGGCGCGATCCGGCGATCACCCGCTATCTCACCGCGCAGGGCGCTGCGGGGGTTCCGCTCTATATGTGGTATCCGGCGAAGGCCGCCCCGCCCCGGCAATTGCCGCAGGTGCTGACCCCGGCGCTGCTGGAGGAGCTGGCAAAGGGCGGCTGATCCTGCCCTTCACTCCGGCCGCGCAGGCCCCGCATCCGCCTGGGCCCAGCGTTCCAGCGCCTTGAGCACCGGCTCAAGGCTGCGCCCGCGCGGGGTCAGGGCGTAGTCCACGCGCGGCGGAATCTCGCCGTGGTCGTGGCGCGAGACCAGTCCGTCGGCCTCCATGTCCTTTAGCGTGCGCGAGAGGGTGCGGTGGGTGACCGCGCCCAGCCGGCGCTGCAATTCGTTGAAGCGCAGCGGCTCCTTCAGCAGCCAGAACAGGATCATCGCCCGCCACTTGCCGGTGATCAGGTCGAAGGCCGAAACGGCCGGACAGGTCCAGCCGGACGGCGGAGCGGAAGCGTTCATCGGGCAGTATCCTGAAGGACCGTACTTGCGAACAGATAGCGCCCCTCTATCTGGGCAGCAAGTCAGCAATCGGGCCGGGGCGCGCCCGTGAAGTCGCCCCCCGAAAGGACATGCCATGAAGACCCTGATCGACGTTCTCGGCAACAATGCGGGCCACTGGGTGGGCGACGGTTTTCCGGTGCGCTCGCTGTTCAGCTACAACGGCGACACTGCGGCAATCACGCCGTTCCTGCTGTTCGACTATGCCGGGCCGTGGAATTTCGAGCCCAACGCCGGAGCCCCGCGCGGCGTCGGCCAGCATCCGCATCGCGGGTTCGAGACGGTGACAATCGTCTATGACGGCGAGGTCTCGCACCGGGATTCGTGCGGAGGCGGCGGCACCATCGGCAAGGGCGACGTTCAGTGGATGACCGCCGGCGCGGGCGTGATCCACGAGGAGTTCCACTCCGCCGGCTTCAGCCGCAGCGGCGGCCCGTTCCGCATGGTCCAGCTGTGGGTCAACCTGCCCGCGAAGGACAAGCTGGCCAAGCCCGCCTACCAGGCGATCACCGCCGACACGATCCCCAGCGTGGACCTTGGCGGGGCGAGCGCGCGGATCATCGCCGGGGAAATCGAGGGGACGCGCGGCCCGGCGCGGACCTTCACCCCGATCAACCTGTGGGACGTGCGGATCGCGGCGGGCGCGGATGTGGCACTGCCTCTGCCTGAGGGCCACAACGCGCTGGTCGCGGTGCTGTCCGGCCACGTCACCATCGGCGGGCGCGCGATCGGCGAGGCTGAAATCGCGCGGCTTTCGGTCCAGGGCGAAGGCGCGGCGCTCCACGCGGACGGCGATGCCATGCTGCTGGTGATGACCGGCGAGCCGATCGACGAACCGGTGTTCGGCCACGGCCCCTTCGTGATGAACACCCGCGCCGAGATCATCCAGGCAATCGATGATTTCAACGCGGGCCGGTTCGGCGGGATTGTAGGCTGAGCAAACGAAGCCCCTCCCCACCGGGGAGGGGTCGGGTGGGGGTTCCACGCCTGCGCCGCACACCCCCACCCAACCCTCCCCCTCAAGGGGGAGGGCCAAGGCCGTGTGCGCTCCTCACCTCAGTCCTTCGCCACCGGCAGCCACACCGCGCTGGCGTCCGCGCCGCCGTAACGCACCGTCTGGGTCGCTTTCTGGTAATCCGCCGCCTTCGCCTCGAAGATCGAGGGCACCCAGGTCTGCGGGTTGCGATCGTACAGCGGGAACAGGCTGGACTGGACCTGCACCATGATCCGGTGCCCCGGCTGGAACACGTGGTTCACGTGCGGCAGCGACCAGCCGAAGCGATAGGTCTTGCCCGGCTCCAGCGGCGCCGGGGTTGCAAACCCGTGGACATAGCGGCCCCGGAAAATCTCGATCCCCACGCCCAGTTGGTAACCAGCCATGCCCGGCTGCGATGACAGCTCCTTCGGGTAGACGTCGATCAGCTTGACCACGAAGTCGCTGTCGCGCCCGCTGGTCGCGGCTGCCAGATCGACGCGGGGCGCGCCCTTGATGTGGACCGGCTTGTCGAGCACCGGCGTGGTATAGGTCAGCACGTCGGTCCGGCCGGAGGCAAAGCGCTGGTCGGCCACCAGCCAGCCCCGCCACTGGTCCCCGTCCATCTTCACCGGGCGGGCCATGAACGGCACCGGGCTGGCCGGATCGGAAACATAGCTGTCCGCCCCGGCCTTGTCCGGCTTGCTCCACGACAGCGTGCCGCGCGGGGCGAGGTAGAGCGGGGTTTCGATCCCCGCCGGCCACTTCGCGTCCACCTCCCACCGATCCGCCCCAGTGGCATAGGTGACGGCGGCGGGCATGGGCTGGCAGGGCGCGGGATTGGTCTTCACCCGGCAGTCGAGGAACGGCTTGATCCAGTTCAGGCGGAACTGCAGCGCGGTATCGCCTTCGAACTTCAGCGCGCCAAGGCTCGATCCCTCGTAATTCGCGCCGGAATGGCGCCACGGCCCGATCCCCAGCATGATCGGCGCGTCGGGCTGGGCGGCCTTCACCGCCTTGAATACGGCGGGCGCGCCATAGCTGTCTTCCTGGTCCCACTGCCCCAGCATCACCAGCGTCGGCACGGTCAGCTTGCGCTTGGCGAGCAGCTTGTCGACCGCCTGTTCCTGCCAATAGGTGTCATAGGCCGGGTGTTCCATCATCTTGCGCACTGCCGGCAGGCCTTCCAGCCCCCAGCGCCGGGCATAGCCGCCGGAGGATACCGCCTCCAGGAACTGGTCGTATTCGTCGCCCGCCCCGCGCGGCACGTCGCCGCCGCCCTTTTCCACCATCTGGCTAAGCGCGAAATCGAAGCCGAAAGTGCGGAAGGCGCCGTTGTGGAACCAGTCGTCGCCGATCCAGCCATCGACCATCGGCGATTGCGGCACGGCCGCCTTCAGCGCCGGGTGCGGATCAATCAGCGCCATCAGCGTGGTGAAACCAAGGTAGGACGAGCCGATCGCCGCGACCCTGCCGTTCGATTCGGGCACATTCTTCACCAGCCAGTCGATCGTGTCATAGGCGTCGGTCGAATGGTCGATCCCGGTCTTGTTGAGCGGGCCGCGCAGAGGCCTCGTCATCACATAGTCGCCTTCCGACTTCTGCATCCCCCGGATGTCCTGGTAGACGCGGATGTAGCCGTCGTTGACGAACGGCGCGTCCATCACGGGCAGGATTTCCTCGATCTTCTGGCTGCGATTGCGGCTGGTGTGGCCGGTCGCGTTATAGGGGCTGCGGCTGAGCAGGATCGGGGCGTCCTTCGTCCCCTTGCGCATCACGACCACGGTGAACAGCTTGGTCCCATCGCGCATCGGCACCATTACCTCGCGCCGGACGTAGTCGGCTTCGGGCCGGACCCAGTCGTAACTCGCCACCTTGTCGCTCGCCATCGGGTCGAGCGGAGCTGGCGCGGGTGCCGGTGCGCTCTGGCCCATCAACGGCAGGGCGGCGAGGGTGAGGAACAGGACAGCCGTTTTGCGCATTGAACACTCCACAAGGATTCTTTCCCAGGCTAGCAGCTTTGTTACGCTTGCGAAGCACCCCTCCCCGGCTAATCTGCGAACAACAAGGAGAACAGGAATGCGCGCAACCCAGGCCTTTTTCGAGCAGATCGGCGGCCCCGAAGTAATCCAGTGGCGCGAGGTCGACCTGCCCGCCCCCGGCCCGGGCGAAGTGCTGTTGCGCCAGGAAGCGGTGGGCCTCAATTTCATCGACACCTATTTCCGCACCGGCCTTTACCCGGCCCGCCTGCCCAGCGGCATGGGCATGGAAGCCGCCGGGGTGATCGAGGCGGTGGGCGAAGGCGTGACCGCGTTCAAGCCGGGCGACCGCGCCGGCTACACCGGATCGCCCGGCGCCTATGCCACGGCGCGGCTGATCAAGGCGGCGGAACTGCTGCCGGTGCCGGACAACGTGGACAGCCGGATCGCCGCCGCCGTGCTGCTGAAGGGCACCACGGTCGAAATGCTGGCCGAACGCTGCGCGCCCGTGGCGCCGGGCGGCTGGGCGCTGGTTCCGGCGGCGGCGGGCGGGGTCGGCCTGCTGCTGGTGCAGTGGCTGAAGGCGCGCGGGGTGCGGGTGATCGGCACGGTCGGCAGCCCTGAAAAGGTCGCCGCCGCCAAGGAGGCCGGGGCCGAGCATGTGCTGCTGACCGACGATGCCGATCTGGTCGCGAAGGTCCGCGAAATCACCGAGGGCGCGGGCGTGCGCGTGTCCTACGATGGGGTCGGCGCGGCCACCTGGAAGGCCTCGCTGAAATCGGTCGGGCGGCGCGGCGTGATCGCCAGCTTTGGCAATGCCAGCGGCCCGGTGACCGGCGTGGCACTGCGCGATCTGGCCACCAACGGCTCGCTCTACGTCACGCGGCCGGGGGTCTACGACTATTACAAGGATCCGACCGAGGCGGCGGCGGGCGCGGCAAAGCTGTGGGAAATGCTTGCCGCCGGGCACATCAACGTCACCGTCGGCCAGACCTATGCCCTGACCGATGCTGCCCAGGCGCATATCGACCTGGAAGCGCGGCGGACGACGGGATCGACCCTGCTGCTGCCCTGAAAGGTGCTTGCCTGAGCCAAACGACGCTTGCATATCCGGTTCGGGTTCGCGCCCGAACCGGATGGAAAGCTGTTGATGCCCTTGCGTTTTATGGCCGCGCTACTCGGCCTTGCCCTGCTCGCCCTGCCCTTCACCCTGCCGGCCCGCGCCGAAACCACCGACCAGCTGCTCGGCGAGACGTTCTACGATTGCTACGCCTCGATTGACGCGAACTATTTCACCAACCGCGACATGAAGCGCGGCGCGATGCTGTACCAGGCGATCGAGGCGATGTGGGCGCGCGGCGCGGATCGGCTGCGCAAGGATCCCGCGACGGTCGAGCGGCAGGATGCGATCCGCACCCGCCTGCCGGCCAAGGACCAGGAAAAGCTGCTCAAGCAGTGCATGGCCGCAGCTTCGCGCGGCAACTTCGCCTTTCGCCATCCTTATGCCGCCCAGCTCGAAACGCCGCGCTTCCGCGAATTGCTGGCCCGGCAACAGGCTTCGCTGCGCGAGGATGACAAACTGCGCCTCGCCGTTGCCAAGGCCCGCCAAGAGTTGGCCGAGGAAGAGGCGCGCAAGGCCCGGGCCGCCGCCAGCGAGTACCGCTCGACCGCCGACGATGGCCCCGATCCCGCCGCGCTCGCGCTGGCGAGGGACTGCGACAATTCCGCCGCGCAGACCATCCGCTCCGCCGACCGCGACTTTCAGGAAGCCTCACGCATGGTGAAGATCTGGATCGCAACGCGGGGCGTGGGCGTCAACTATGGCTGGGAGCCGCTGCGGCGCGGCTGCTCCACCCTGCAATCGGGCTATCGCACGCTGGGCAACAAGCAGTGCCCGGCGCGGTTCCAGAACATGGTCCAGTCGTTCTACGACCGCTACTACATCAACTTGCCGACCGGCAGTTCGATGACCTGCGAGGGGTAGCGATTACCGTCAGTTGGGGACCAGCCGTGCAAACCAGATGGTGTGGCGCGGGCCCTTGCCCTTGCCGTTGGCATCGATCCGGGCGCGGACTTCGACTTCCTCGACCTCGAAGCCCTCGTTCTCCAGCCGGCGGGTGAAGGCGCGGTCCGGCGCGGCGGACCAGACGGCCAGGATGCCGCCGGGGCGCAGCGCGCGCACCACGGCGCGCAGGCCGGCGCGGGAATAGATCCGGCTGTTTTCGGGCCGCACCAACCCGTCCGGGCCGTTGTCGACGTCGAGCAGGATCGCGTCATAGGGCTCGGGCGCAAGCAGCATGGCATCGGCGACATCGTCCATCCGCAGCGTCACGCGCGGATCGTCGAGGCATCCGGCGGCGACCTCGGCCATCGGCCCCTTCGCCCATTCGATGATTTCCGGCACCAGTTCGGCCACGGTGACGTGGCCCTTTGGACCCAGCCGCGCCAGCGCGGCGCGCAGGGTGAAGCCCATGCCATAACCGCCAACCAGCAGCCGCGCGTCCCGGGCAGCCCCGCCCAGCCGGTCGAGCGTCATGGTCGCAAGCGCCTCTTCCGAGCCGCGCATCCGGGTGGACATCAGCTCGTTATGGCCCAGCACGATCATGAAATCGCGCCCGTGGGCGAACAGCTTCAGCTCCTCGCCCCCCGGCACCTGCGCCGTGCCCAGAAGTTCGCGGGCAATCACGCCCCGATCACGCTGCCCGCTGGGCGCGTTCGACCGCTTCCTGGTTGAGCATGTCGGCCAGCAGGAAGGCCAGTTCGATCGACTGCGCCGCGTTGAGGCGCGGGTCGCAGTGGGTGTGGTAGCGATCGGCCAGCCGTTCATCCGAAATGGCGATGGCGCCGCCGACGCATTCGGTCACGTCCTGCCCGGTCATCTCGATGTGGATGCCGCCGGCATGGGTGCCCTCGGCGCGGTGGACGGCGAAGAAGCCGCGCACTTCCTTGAGGATGCGGTCGAACGGGCGGGTCTTGAAGCCGCTTTCGGCCTTGATCACGTTGCCGTGCATCGGATCGCACGACCAGACCACCGGATGGCCCTCGCGCTTCACGGCGCGGACCAGCGGAGCGAGACCCGCCTCAACCTTCTCGTCACCGAAGCGGCTGATCAGGGTGATGCGCCCCGCCTCGCGCCCCGGATTGAGCAGGTCAAGCTGGCGCAGCAGTTCATCCGGGCTCATGCTCGGGCCGCACTTCATGCCCAGCGGATTGCCCACCCCGCGCAGGAATTCGACATGGGCCGAACCTTCGAAGCGGGTGCGGTCCCCGATCCACAGCATATGGGCGGAAGTATCGTACCAGTCCCCGGTCAGCGAATCGCGGCGGGTCATCGCCTGTTCGTAGGCCAGGTGCAGCGCCTCGTGGCTGGTGTAGAAGCTGGTGCCCTGCAGCTGCGGCACGCTGGTGGGATCGATCCCGCAGGCCTGCATGAAGTCCAGCGCCTCACCGATGCGGTTGGACACTTCCGCAAAACGGTCGGCCCAGGGGCTGCGGCCCATGAAGTCCAGCGTCCACTGGTGGACCTGGCGCAGGTTGGCATAGCCGCCGGTCGAGAAGGCGCGCAGCAGGTTCAGCGTCGCCGCCGACTGCGAATAGGCCTGCAGCAGGCGCTGCGGATCGGGAATCCGCGATTCAGGGTTGAAATCGATCCCGTTGATGTTGTCGCCAAGGTAGCTCGGCAGCTCGACGCCGTCCTGCACCTCGACCGGCGAGCTGCGCGGCTTGGCGAACTGGCCGGCCATGCGGCCCACCTTCACCACCGGCTGCTTGCTGGCAAAGGTCAGCACCACCGCCATCTGCAGCAGCACGCGGAAAGTGTCGCGGATGTTGTTGGGGTGGAACTCGGCAAAGCTTTCGGCGCAGTCGCCGCCCTGCAGCAGGAAGCCCTTGCCCGCCGCCACTTCGGCGAGGTCCGCTTTCAGCGCGCGCGCTTCGCCCGCGAAGACCAGCGGGGGAAAGTTGGCAAGCGTGCCGGTTACCTTGTCCAGCGCCTCGGCGTCGGGATAGGACGGCAGGTGCCGTGCTTCCTTGGCCTGCCAGCTCTCGGGGGTCCACATGCTTGCCACGTCTCGAATGCTCCTTGTGCGAAGCGCGCCCCATAGCGGCGCGCGGCCGCAAATGCAAAAGAAGTGCGCAGGCTGGCGCCGAGCCCCCACCCCCGACCCCTCCCCGCCGGGGAGGGGAGTTGTCTTGGGCCCCCTCCCCGCCGGGGAGGGGAGTTGTCTTGGGCCTCCTCCCCGTCCGGGAGGGAGGTGAAGTGCAGCTTTATTGCGCCGCGCCGCGCGCCGGAGCGGGCGTGATGGTGGTGGCAAGGGTGGTCCCTTCCGGGATCACCGCCAGCCGCCAGCTCTTGCCGCGCGTCAGGTAGCGCTGCGCCAGCGCCTGCATTTCGGCGGGCGTGGTCTGGGTATAGTCGGGCAGGAGATTGCGGATCGAGGCGTACTTGCGCGGGTCAAGGCTCGCCCCTTCCAGCATCGACATGAAATAGGCGCTGCTGGTGGAGGCGCGGTTGAGCTTCTGCTTGAGCGGCTCGGTCACGCGGGCAAGCTCGTCAGCCGTGGGCGGCTTGGCGATCAGGTCGGCGGCGATCTCGTCCGCAGTCGCGAAGAACATCGGCACGGCGCGCGGCTGGATCTGGGCGATCGCCAGCATCTGCCCCCCGCTTTCCATGTCGAGCGGCCACGAATTGTAGACCTGCGGCGAATAGCTTTCGCCCAGCTTTTCCCGGAACTTGTCGAGCAGACGGTTCTGGAACAGCTGGGTCAGGATTTCGAGCTGGCGGGATTCGCGGATGCCGGCCATGCCGCCGCCAGTCGGCCAGGCGATCAGCGCGGCGGCCTGGTTCTTGTCGCCCCGGTGAGTCAGCACGGTCGGCGCGCCGCCGGTCTTCGGCTCGCCAAAGCGCGCGGGGCCTGTGCTGTCCGGCAGCGGTGCGCGGCGGGGCAGCGCGCCGAAGGTCTTGCGCAGCGCCTCGATCGTCGCGGCGCGGTCCACGTCGCCATAGACCTGGACCTCGACCGGGCCGGTTTCCAGAATTGGCGCCCAGACTTCCCGGAAGCCCTGCGGCGTTGCGGCGTCGATCTCCGCCGGGGTGGGCGTGCGGAACCGCGCGTCGCCGCCGTACTGCAGGAACTGCAGGTCGCGCTCCAGCACGCCCTGCGGCGAACTGGCGTAGGATTCGTAGTTGAGCTTGGCCGCCGCCTTGCTGCGCAGCAGCGGCGGCACGTCCCAGCGCGGGTTCACCAGCTTGTCGGCAAACAGGTAAAGCTGGTCGGCCACATCGGCGGGCCGCGTCTCGGCCGAGAAGGCAAAGGCGGAATCGTCGATCTCGAACTGGTAGCCCATCTTGCGCCCGGTCGAGATGCGGTCCAATTCCTCCTGCCCCAGCCTGCCTTGGCCCGAGGGGACCAGCGCCAGCTCGCCCAAGGTCACGTAAGCGGCATCGCCCGGTCCGAAGGCGCGGTAGCCGGCGCCAAAGCGCACCCGCACCGCCGCGCGGCCCGGTTCATCGCGCACCGGCCAGATCAGCGCGCGCACGCCGTTCTCGAACTCGATCTGCTCGATCTCGCCAAGCCCGGTGGGCACGACCCCGGCCACCTTGCCCGGCTCGCCCAGCGGCGGCAGGTCGGCAAAGGAGATCGGCCTGGCATCGAGCCGCGACTTGCCATCGGCCTCCACCGGGGCGGCCAGCGCCAGTTGCAGCGCGGGGGCATCGGCCTCGCCCGCCTTGGGCGTGACATAGACCGCGCGGGTGACCGTGCCCGTGAACAGCCGCCGGGTGCGATCGAGCACCGCCTGCGGCGTGAACAGCGGGCGCGAGGCGTTGAAGATCTGCTGCACCGTTTCGGGCGAGGCGATCGCCTCGCGGATGTCGAGCGCGGTCACCACGTCGTCGGCCAGCTTCGATCCCGGCAGCAGGCGGCGCTGCTCTACCGAGCTTTCGTAGGCGACGTTCATTTCCGCGACCTCGCGGTCGATCTCTTCCTGGGTGGGCGGGCTGGCCATCGCATCGGCGATCACCGCGCGCACATCGCGCACCGCCGCCTTCCAGTCCTCGCCCAGCGGAGCGATGGAAACGAACGTCGCATCGACCGAGCGGTTGTGCTTTTCCTGGCTGACCTGCGCGGCCAGGAAGCTGCCGCCCGCACGCGCGCGCGCCTCCAGCCGGCGGTTGATGATCATCTGCCCCAGCGCGTCGATCATGTTGCCCTGGTTATAGGCGATGGTGTCTTTCACCGGGCGCCACGGACGCATCACGCCATAGGTCACCGCGCGGGCCAGGTCAGGTTCCACCAGCACGCGGGTTTCGCCCACCGGATTGTCGCCGGAAGCGCCCTTTGGCGGCAGCGGATCGCCAAAATCAGGCGCGGGCGCGGGCTTGCCCTGGCCCTTCCAGGCCCCGAAATACTTCTTCGTCAGCGCCGCCAGCACGGCCGGATCGGCATCACCGACCGCCACCACGGTGACGTTCTCCGGGCGATACCAACGCGCATGGAACGCCCGGACGCTGGCCTGGTTGGCGCCGTCCAGCGTCTCGACCGTGCCGATCACCTGCCGCACGGCCAGCTTCTGGCCCGCAAACAGCGTCTGCTGCATGGCATCCGACACGCGCTCCGCCGCGCCGCCGCGCTCGCGCTTTTCGGCCATCACGATCGGCACGTCGGTGCGCACGTTGGCCTCGCTCAGCGTCGGGGCAATCATCATGCCGGACAGCAGGCGGAAGGTCTCGTCCAGCTTGTCCGGCGTGACCTCAGGCAGGTCGAGCTTGTAGGTGGTGCTGACCGGCGAGGTTTCGGCATTGGTATCGCTGCCGAAAGTCGCCCCCAGCCGCTGGAAGCGGGCAATCGCCTCGCCATCGCCAAGGTACTTCGACTGGCGGAACACCAGGTGTTCGAGCAGGTGGGCAAAGCCGCGCTCGTTATCGGCCTCGTAGAGCGAGCCCGCATCGACCCGGATGCGGATCGAGACCTGCCCTGGCGGCACCCCGTTCTTGCGCACGGCATAGCGCAGGCCATTGGGCAGTTCGCCAAAGGTCCATTCGCGGTCGACCGGAACGTCGCTGCCCCGGTAGAGCCACGGAACGTCGACCTGCGCGGCGGCGGCGCTGGCCGCGCTCTTTTGCGGCGCCTCGGCCAGAAGCGGCAGCGGCGCTACCAGCAGCGCGGCGGGGATCAGGCAGGCGAAACGGCGGTCGGGCCGGAAAAGCGAAGGCATGGCCGGGATATAGGCGGGGCAAAGGTGAAGGGCCAGTGAATAGCATGCCCGGGCAATGCGGCGAAAAGCCCCTGTGGCCGTGCCGCGCGGGCCTTGACCCTCGGGTCCAGCCCCCTACATGGAACCCATGTTCATCGAAACCGAAACCACGCCCAATCCGCGCACCCTGAAGTTCCTGCCGGGCGAGCAGGTGATGGCCAGCGGCACCCGCGAATTCACCAACGAGGACGAGGCCGCCGCCTCTCCCCTCGCCACGGCGCTGTTCGACATGGGCGATGTCACCGGCGTGCTGTTCGGGCGCGATTTCATCGCCGTCACCGCCGGGCATGGCAGCGACTGGGGCAGCCTCAAGCCGCAGGTGGTGGCCGTGCTGCTCGATCACTTCGTCACCGGCGCGCCGCTGTTCAACGCGCCTGACGCCAGCGGCATCGTGGTTCCCGCCGAAGCCGACGACACGGTGGAAGGCGACGATCCGGCCGATGCCGACATCATTTCGCAGATCAGGGAACTGAT
>Ga0208564_1002461_pt1 | contig 14623 bp, 11 predicted proteins | sample AD_UKC073_MetaG_FD_184439 | JGI IMG/M metagenome (GOLD analysis project Ga0208564, IMG submission 184439) | Active sludge microbial communities of municipal wastewater-treating anaerobic digesters from USA - AD_UKC073_MetaG (SPAdes) (version 2) | ecosystem: Engineered > Bioreactor > Anaerobic >... | reverse complement strand
TGAGAAATCCCGCGAACAGCGCAATGCGGTGTCTCAAGTTGGTGCGGCCCGGTGCCGAAGTGCGATGGAACCGGCTCGCCGCCGGTCTGCGTGCGCTGCTGCACGCCCACTGACCGCTGCCCGAGATAAGCGCCACCATGCTGAACAACCTGACGATCGCCACCCGCCTGAAGGCCACGCTGGGCCTGCTGGCCGCACTGCTCCTGGGCCTGGCCGGCCTGGCCCTGTGGCAGCTGAACCTGATGCGGGCTTCGACCCTGGAGATCACCACCAACTGGCTGCCCAGCGTGGAGCTGGTCAACAAGCTCGACGCCAGTGCCTCCGACGTGCGTGTCGCCGAATACAGCCATGTGCTGAACACCGAAGAAAAGGCGATGGCCGGGATCGAGAAGGACATCGCCCAGGCCAAGGCCACCTTCGACGAGACGCATGCCGCCTATGCCAGGCTGATCAGCAGCGATGCCGAGCGCAAGGAGCACGACGTCTTCGTGGCCGAGTGGAAGACGTACCTGGAGATCCATGAGCGGCTGATCGCCTTGTCGCGCAAGAACGAGACCGACGCCGCCCGGGCGCTGATCGACGGCGAGGGCAAGCAGAGCTTCGACCGCCTGTCGGCATCGACGGCCAAGCTGGTGGCAATCAACCACGACGGCGCGGTCGCCAAGTCGAAGGACAGCGACACCATCTACGCCAGCGCCCGCAACACCTTGCTGGTGGGTGCGGCAGCGGGCCTGCTGGCGGCCATCGCGGCCGCGGTGTGGCTGGTGCGGGCCATCACCGGCCCGCTGGCACAGGCCCTGGCCGCCGCCCGGCGCGTGGCCGACGGCGACCTGAGCGGCCAGATCGACGCCCGCGGCCTGGACGAGGCCGGCCAGCTGTTGCGCGCCCTGTCCGACATGCAGGCCAACCTGGGCCAGGTGGTGGCCAACGTGCGCCAGAACGCCGAGAGCGTGGCCACCGCCAGCGCCCAGATCGCCCAGGGCAACCAGGACCTGTCCAGCCGCACCGAGGAGCAGGCCAGCGCCCTGCAGCAGACCAGCGCGACCATGACCGAGCTGGGCACCGCCGTGCGCCACAACACCGACAACGCCACCCAGGCCAACCAGCTGGCGCAGGGCGCGTCGGCCGTGGCCGCGCAGGGCGGCGAGGTGGTGGGCAAGGTGGTGGCCACGATGCAGGGCATCAACGAGAGCAGCCGGCGCATCGGCGACATCATCGGCACCATCGACGGCATTGCCTTCCAGACCAACATCCTGGCGCTGAACGCGGCGGTGGAAGCGGCGCGCGCCGGCGAGCAGGGCCGCGGCTTTGCCGTGGTGGCCAGCGAGGTGCGCAGCCTGGCGCAACGCAGTGCCGAGGCCGCAAAGGAGATCAAGACCCTGATCGGCCGCAGCGTCGAGCAGGTGGAGCAAGGCACGGCCCTGGTCGACCAGGCCGGCAAGACCATGGGCGAGATCGTCGGCGCGATCCAGCGGGTCAGCGACATCGTCGGCGAGATCAGCTCGGCCAGCGCCGAGCAGAGCAGCGGCGTCGACCAGGTGGGCCAGGCCGTGAGCCAGATGGACCAGGCCACGCAGCAGAACGCGGCCCTGGTGGAAGAAAGCGCCGCCGCCGCCGAGAGCCTGCGTGCGCAGGCCCGGCAGCTGGTGGAATCGGTCAGCGTGTTCCGCCTGTCGGCGCACGAGACCGGGGCCAGCCACCTGGCCAGCGCGGCACCGCGCATCGACGTTCCTGCCGCCGCGCCCGCGGCCCCGGCGCCGCGCAGTGCAGCACCGCGCCCCGCGCCGGCCGCCGCCACCACGGCGGACGACGACTGGACCTCGTTCTGAGCGTGACCGCAGCGGCTGCGGCCCCGGGCTTGCCCGGGCCGGACCGGGCGAAGGGCGGCTTTAGCATGGCGTGACAACCACGCCACTGGAGAGGCCGCCGATGCTCCGCCCTGCCCTGACTGCCCCCGCGCTGGCCACCCTCACCCTGGTCGCGCTGAGCGGCTGCCAGACGGCACCGCCGGCCCGGCCGGCACCGCCGACCGACCCGGACGTGGTCGGCGAGTCCCGCACGGGATCGGGCTATCTCAAGGGCTACCTCGACCGCAAGCAGCTGCCCGACAGCCTGGCCCTGCTGCCCAGGCCGCCGGCCGAGGGCTCGGCCGAAGCCGCCGCCGACCTGGCGGTGCACCGCGCCACCCGGGCGCTGCGCGACACGCCGCGCTGGGCGCTGGCCGCGTCCGACGACAACCTGAAGTTCCCCAAGGCGGCCGAGGTGTTCTCCTGCGCGCTGGACCTGCCCATCTCGCCCGACGCCACGCCGCACCTGAACATGCTGCTGCGCCGCACCCTGCTCGACGCCGGCCTGTCCACCTATGGCGCGAAAGACCACTACAAGCGCCAGCGCCCCTTTGCGGCGCTGAACGAGGGCACCTGCGCGCCGGCCAGCGAGGCCGCGCTGCGCAACGATGGCAGCTATCCCTCGGGTCACTCGGCCCTGGGCTGGGCCTGGGCCCTGGTACTGACCGGCATCGCCCCTGACCGCGCCGACGCCCTGCTGCAGCGCGGCCACGCCTTCGGCCAGAGCCGCGTGGTGTGCGGCGTGCACTGGCAGAGCGACGTCGACAACGGCCGCGTGATGGGCGCCGCCGCCGTGGCCCGGCTGCAGAGCGACCCGACCTTCACCGCCCAGGCGGCGCTGGCGCGGCAGGAGATCGCCGACGCCCGCGCCAAGGGCGCCAGGTCGCCGCTGAACTGCGCGGCCGAGCAGGCCGCGCTCGGGCGCTGATCAGAACCCGACCTGCACGCCCAGCGACACCTGGCCCAGGTTGGGCTTCTCGCCGAAGGCATTGGTGAAGCGGTAGCGGTCGACCTGCAGGCGCACCGCCGTGCGGTCGTTGATGGCGTACTGCAGGCCGGCGCCGATCTTCAGCGCTGAACTGCTGTCGTTGCCGGCGCTGGTGTGGAAGCGTCCATGCGCCAGGCCGGCCGTGCCCAGCACCTGCCAGCCGGGCGCGAACTCGTAGCGCGCCACGCCGTCCAGGAACACGCCGCGCGTGCGGGCGTCGCCGCTGGCGTCCTTCACCGTGCCCAGACTGAACAGGCCGCCTTCGACGCCGAAGTTCTTGCTCAGGTTCTGCCCGACATAGAGCTTGTAGCCCGTGCCTTCGCTGCTGTCGGCACCGTTGCCGATGCCGTTGATGCTGTTGCCGAAGCGCGGCGTGCCGATGGCGCCGCCGACATACAGGCCCTCGGCCCGGGCCGCTGTCAGGCCGGTGGCCAGCAGCAGGCCGCAGAGCAGCGGAAGGGCACGGGGCGTGGTGAAGCGCGGGTTGCCACAAGGCATGGATCAGACCTCTCGAAGAAGGACGCACCGGACATCGGTGCGCTGCAGCCATGCTCGGTGCCGTGCCTTGCCCGGGCATGGCTGGCATGTGGCGACAGTTGGCGGCTGTGTGGCTGCAGGTTGCTGGCGTCGGCGCAGCGTGGCGCTGCAGGCCAGGCGCTTGTCCACCAGATGCGGCTCGATCCAGAATCCGTCCACGATGCAGACAACATGTCCATATGATGGACAACCGGAGTGCCCATGGCCTTGAACGACCCGAACCCGCTGCAGCCCTACAAGCACCCCAACCCGCCCGAGGCCCTGCCCGAGATCTTGGTGCCGCACGCCATTCCCACCGATGAGCGCGTGTGGGTGCCGCAGGCGGAGAACGTGTGGTTCCGCCCGCTGTGCCTGAACGCCAGCCAGGGCTACTGGACCAACCTGCTGCGGGTGCGCAAGTCGGGCGTGCTCAGCCGCCACCGCCATCCGCAGGCGGTGCACGGCCTGGTGCTCAAGGGCCGCTGGCGCTACCTGGAACACGACTGGATCGCCACCGAAGGCAGCTACGTGTTCGAGCCGCCGGGCGAGACGCACACGCTCTACGTGCCCGAGGACGTGGAAGAAATGATCACCTTCTTCCAGGTCAACGGCGTCATGGTCTACACCGACCCCGACGGCAACGTCACCGGCTACGAGGACGTGTTCACCAAGATCGCGATGTGCCGCGCCCACTACGCCGCCGTGGGCCTGGGCGCGGACCACGTGCAGCAATTCATCCGATGAGCTTCGCCCCCGACCTGCTGCGCGGCAGGACCGCACTCGTCACCGGCGGCGCCCAGGGCATCGGCGCCGGCATCGCCGCCGAGCTGGCGCGCCTGGGTGCCACCGTCACCGCCGCTGACCTGGGGCCCGGCGACGGCAGCCTGCCGACCAACGTGCGGCTGCACACCACCGACGTGACCAGCGACGCCAGCGTCGCCGCCCTGCTCGACAGCCTGCCGGCGCTGGACATCGTGGTGAACTGCGCCGGCATCATCCGCCGCGGTGCCGAGCACGACATCGCCGTATTCCAGCAGGTGCTGGCGGTGAACCTGGAGGGCACGATGCGCGTCTGCAGCGCGGCGCGCACCCGGCTGGCGGCCACGCGGGGCTGCATCGTCAACACCGCGTCGATGCTCAGCTTCTTCGGCGGCGGCCTGGTGCCGGGCTATGCCGCCAGCAAGGGCGGCGTGGCCCAGCTGACCAAGAGCCTGGCCATCGCCTACGCGGCCGACGGCATCCGCGTCAACGCGGTGGCGCCGGGCTGGATCGCCACCCCGCTGACCCAGGCCCTGCAGGACGACACCGGCCGCAGCCAGGCCATCCTGGCGCGCACACCGCTGGGCCGCTGGGGCACGCCGCAGGACGTGGCGCAGGCCGTGGCCTTCCTGTGCGCCCCGGCGGCGGCCTTCATCACCGGCGTGGTGCTGCCGGTGGACGGTGGCTACCTGGTCGCATAGCGCCGTGGCCGAGCGTCCAAACGCGGTGGCCGGCACCGCGGCCTTCGGCAAGTTCATGCAGGTGCTGCAGCTGGTGGCCGATGCCGAGGTGCCGCCCAGCGCCGCCGACCTGGTGCGCGCCAGCGGCTTTCCGCGACCCACGCTGCACCGCATCGTCGCCGCGCTGCAGGTCGAGGACCTGCTGTGCCCCGGCAGCCGGCCCGGCACCCTGGCCCTGGGCCCGCGCCTGATCATGCTGGCCAGCCGCAGCTGGGGCCGCAGCGACCTGCGCCTGGCCGCGGTGGAGGCGCTGAAGGCCCTGCGTGACCAGACCGGCGAGACGGTGCACCTGGCCGTCCCCAGCAGCGGGCGCATGGTCTACATCGAGAAGCTGGAAAGCCCCAGCGTCGTGCGCATGGCCTCGCGCATCGGCGCCAGCGTCGACCTGCATTCCACAGCCGTCGGCAAGGCCTGGCTGGCCGCCCTGCCAGCGGCCCGCTGCGAGGCCCTGCTGCCCGGCCTGGCGCTGACGGCCCACACGCCCAAGACGGTGGTCTCACTCGACGCCCTGCGCGCCCAGCTGGCCGACGTGCGCCAGCGCGGCTGGTCGGTCGACGATGAGGAGAACGAGGCCGGCATCTATTGCTACGGCGTGGCCATCCTGGGCGCGGATGGCACGCCGGTGGCAGCGGTCAGCGTCAGCACGCTGCGGTTTCGGCAGCGGCGGGACCCGGAGGCAGCGTATGTGGCGCCGCTGCTGGCGGCGTGTCGAGCGGTGGCGGCCAACGTGGCGGCGACGCCGATCCTGGGGGACGTGTCCAGCTTGTAGCGCTACCCCACCACCGCGCAGCGCCGGTCGTTCAGCCCTTCAAGCGCCCCTGCGTGAGCGCTTCCTGCAGCAGCGCGTTCACACGCGTCTGCCAGCCTGGCCCGGTGGCGCGCAAGGCGGCCAGCAGGTCGCGGTCCAGGCGGATCGCCACCTGCGCCTTGCGGCCAGACCCAGCAGGTCGCCCCCGGCCACGCGCCTGCGCCAGTTCGGCAGGGCTGGGAGGCCGGTCGTCCTCTTCCACGCCGTCCCACACAAAGTCCTGCCCGGTTGGCGTCGCGCGCACGGCTTCACGCACCTGTTCAGGCGTCATCGCATTCGTCTTCGAGCCAGGCACCGTAAGCCTCCCGTTCATCACTGCTCGCCCGGCGGAAGCTGATCACGCGCGCCGCACCATCGCGCCCGGTGTGCACCACCGTCAGCACCGCCAGAAAGCCCAGCGCGTAGGACACCGACACCGTCCGCCACTCGCCGGCCCGCAGCACCGGCACATCCATCCGGTAGCGCGACTCCAGCACCTCGCCAGCATCGACGAAGTCCAGCCCGTGCTTGCGCGGCTCCATGCCGTTTCGTGCGGATTCCAACGATCTCATCTGGCGCCCGCTGGGCTGAACGGATGAGCCGGCAGGTGCTTGAGCTTGGACATGCGCAGGTAGGCGATGGCGATGAAGTTGGTCGCAGTGCGGAAGCCCCTGGCCGCACGCTTGGCCTGCTGCAGCAAGCCGTTCATGGCTTCGACGAAGGCGTTGCTGCGGTGGTCAGTCATGCCGCGCACCACGGCGCCGAAGCGGTCCTTGATGGTGGTGGCCAGCTTCTTGAATGGTTCGAGCCGACAGCGCCGAGCCCAGCTCAGCCAGGCCTGCAGATCAGTTTGGGCCTGCTCAAAGTTGTTGTGCGATCGCGCTGCGGCGTACACCTCGCGCAGCGCCATCTTCAGCCGCCACGCCCGCGCGCTCTTGAGCGTGGAGTGCTGCAGCCAGTGCATGGCGTTGACCTGCGCCCGGCTCCAGCCCGACGGGTTGCGCCGCATGCCCCACATCAGTTGCTTGAGCGTCTTGCGGTCGTTGCTGCCCAGGGCATATCGCACCGCCGCAGCGTCATCCTGCATCTCCGTGCGCCGCACCTGGTCCATCGCCTCGTTGGCCATGGCGATGACGTGGAACCGGTCGTAGCTGATCTGCGCCTGCGCCAGTGCCAGCCCCGCGCCCTTGGCGTACGCCGCGCTCATGTCCATGCACACGTGGCGCACCTCGGCAGGGTCGCCACCATGGGCCTTGAGGTCGGCGGCGAAGTCCAGCACCGTCTGGTGATCGCGCCCCTCGGTGGCAAACAGCAATCGCTTGGCATCGAGGTCATGCACCACGGTGATGTAGTTCTGGCCCCGGCGCAGGCTGGTCTCGTCGATGCCCACGGTCTGCACGCCGGCAAAGCTCTCCACAGCCCGGGCCTGGTCGACATAGAACGCGATGCGTCGCCACAGTTGCTTGTCCGCGCAGCGCAGCAGGCCCGCCGCCTGGCGCACCGGCAGTTCCCGGCACAGCGCCAGGGCCAACGCCTCGAAGGCTGCGGTGAAGCCCGTCCCCGGGCGCGCCCACGGCACGGGCAACTGCGTGGTCTTGCCGCAGCGAGCGCACGCAATGCGCGGCACATCGCAGTGCAGCCAGGCTTCGAACTGAAAGAAGTCCAGATGGCGCCACGAGCGGCGCAGCCGGTCATGCACGGGCTGCGCGACAGCGCTGCAGGCCGGGCAGGTCAGCGTCGAGCCTTGGCAGCCGATCTCGAAATCGATACGGCGCTTGGCGGTGTCGAGCTTGACGTCCTCCACCACCCACGGCAACTGCAGGCCCAGCGCGCTGGTGAACAGCGCTTCAACTCCGACACTCATCGCTTGCCTCTCCCCAAGTCCGACCTCTGGTCATTGTGTGTGTCTCGTTCCACACGAAACGACAAGGGGCCGGCCAACTTCCGCAGCGGCGCGCTCGCTGATGCCCGCGACAACACGCCGACCTGGGTTTCCCCCCGCAAGCGCCCACCCCCAATCATCATACGATTGCCATCGCACCGCGGCATCCCGCCGCGCTTTGACCCGGCAGGAGTTCCATGTCCCACTCGCCCCGCCTCACCCGCCGACAGGTTTCCGGCCTTCTCGCCGCCACACTGGCAGCGCCGGCCCTGGCGCAATCGGCCTACCCCAGCCGGCCGATCGAGCTGATCGTGCCGGCCGGCGCCGGTGGCGGCACCGACGTGCTGGCGCGGGCCTTTGCCGACGCGGCGCGCAAGCACCTGCCGCAGCCGATCACCGTGGTCAACCGCCCCGGCGCGTCGGGGATGATCGGCCACGGCGAGATGATCAACGCCAAGCCCGACGGCTACAAGCTGGCGATGGTGTTCGCCGAGATCGTGATCGTGCCGCACCTGGGGCTGACCAAACTGTCCTACGAGGACTTCACGCCGATCGCGCAGCTGAACCAGGACCCGGCCGCCATCACCGTGAAGGCCGATGCGCCCTGGGCCACGGTGGAGGACTTCATCGCCGCCAGCAAGGCCAAGCCGGGTGAATTGCGCATGGGCAATTCCGGCCCGGGCTCGATCTGGCATCTGGCCCATGCGGCGCTGGAGGACAAGCTGGGCCTGAAGTACAACATGGTGCCCTTCGGCGGCGCGGCACCGGCGGTGCTGGCCCTGATGGGCGGCCACATCGACGCGGTGGCGGTCAGCCCCGGCGAGGTGGCCACCCATGTGGCCGGCGGCAAGCTGCGCACGCTGGCCGTGTTCGCCGACAAGCGCGTGAAGGGCTTCGACAACGTGCCCACGCTGAAGGAGCGCGGCATCGACCTGTCGCTGGCCACCTGGCGCGGACTGGCAGCGCCCAAGGGCACGCCGCCCGAGGTGATCGCCGTGCTGGCCGAGGCCGCGCGCAAGATCGCCGCCGAGCCCGGCCTGAAGGAGACGCTGGACCGCCTGAGCATGGGCCAGGCCTATGCCGACGCCGAGACCTTCCGCGCCATGATGAAGGCGCAGAACGACTACTTCCGGCAGTTGGTGCCCAAGCTCAACATCAAGGCCTGAGCCCGGTGGGGGCGGGCCGGGCGCAGCCCGGCTCCGGCGCCGCTCAGAACCGGCTCAGCATGCCGGCCACCACCGCCAGCACCAGCACCAGCACGCCCACGCCGACCCACAGCAGCTTGCGTGAGGGCGGCGGTGCCGGCGGCAGCCTGGGCATCTCGCGCAGGCCGTTGGCGGGAGCGCGCGGCGCAGGGGCGGCCGATGGCCAGGCGGCCTGCTCATGCGCCATCGGCTGGCTGCCTGGCCGCGGGATGCGGATCGTCGGCTCGTGGTGCGGATCGCCCAGCGGCAGCACCACCATGCCCGGGTCATGCCGGTCCGACAGCGGGATGTGCGCCGTGGCCTCCCAGTCGTCGTCGGCGCGCGGCACGCGCATGGTCTTCTCGTCACCCAGGTCGTGGCGGGCCACGCGGATGGTCTTCTCTTCGCCGACGTCTCGCCGCGGCACGCGGATCGTCTTCTCGTGGTCCTGGTCGGGCCGGGGGATGCGCATCGTCTTCTCGTCGTCGACGTCAAGGCCGGGGCGCGGCATGCGCAGGGTCTTGTCGTCTCGCGGTTCGTTGGCACTGGCCACGGCATGCACTCCTCGGGTGGGTTGCGCCCATTGTCAACGCATCACCAGCGGCCCGGGCGCTTGACCGGGCGTGCATGCAGGCCAGCCCCCCAACCTGAACTGACGCGGCGCCGATCAGCGGCGCGCCAGCACCGGCGCCAGCGCCCGCCCGGTGTGCGTGCCGCGCTCCACCAGCGTCTCGGGCGTGCCGGCGCAAACCACCGTGCCACCGGCCGTGCCGCCCTCGGGCCCCATGTCGATCACCCAGTCGGCCTCGGCGATCACGTCCAGGTCGTGCTCGATCACCACCACGCTGTGGCCGCCGGCCACCAGGCGGTGCAGCACGGCGATCAGGCGCTGCACATCGGCCATGTGCAGGCCCACGGTGGGCTCGTCCAGCACGTACAGCGTGTGCGGCGGCTTCTGGCCGCGGCGGGTCACGTCGTCGCGCACCTTGCTCAGCTCGGTCACCAGCTTGATGCGCTGCGCCTCGCCGCCGCTCAGCGTCGGGCTGGGCTGGCCCAGGGTCAGGTAGCCCAGGCCCACGTCCTGCAGCAGCTGCAGCGGGTGGGCAATGTTGGGCATGCTGGCGAAGAACTCGACCGCCTCGTCCACCTCCATGCGCAGCACGTCGCCGATGCTCTTGCCGCGCCAGCTCACCGCCAGCGTCTCGGGGTTGAAGCGCTGGCCGTGGCACTGGTCGCAAGGCAGCTTCACGTCGGGCAGGAAGCTCATCTCGATGGTGCGCATGCCCTGGCCCTCGCAGGCCGGGCAGCGGCCGTCGCCGGTGTTGAACGAGAAGCGCGCCGCCGCGTAGCCGCGCGCCTTGGCCTCCAGCGTCTCGGTGAACAGCTTGCGGATCGTGTCCCAGAAGCCGATGTAGGTTGCCGGGCAGCTGCGCGGCGTCTTGCCGATCGGCGTCTGGTCGACTTCCAGCACGCGGTCGATGGGCATGAAGCCGTCCAGCCCGGTGCAACCCGTCAGCGGCGGCAGCTTGCCGGCGGCCAGCGCATCGCGCCCGGCCTTGCTGACCTTGGTGGCCACCACCGCCTGCACATTGGCCAGCAGCACGTCGCGCGCCAGCGTGCTCTTGCCCGAGCCCGACACGCCCGTCACCGCCACCAGGCGCTGCAGCGGCACCTGGATGTCGACGTTGCGCAGGTTGTGCAGGCTCGCACCGGTCAGCACCAGGTGGTCGACCGCCCGGTTCACCTTGCGCCGCGGCTGCAGCGGGTGCTTCAACGGATTGGCGAGGAAGCGACCAGTCAGCGAGGCGGGGTTCAGCGCCAGGTCCGCCGCCAGGCCCTGGGCGATGACCGTGCCGCCGCGCTTGCCGGCGCCGGGACCGATGTCGATGATGTGGTCGGCGCGGCGGATCGTGTCCTCGTCATGCTCCACCACCACCAGGGTGTTGCCCTGGGCGCTCAGCCGCGCCAGCGCCCTCAGCAGGATGGCGTTGTCGCGCGGATGCAGGCCGATCGTCGGCTCGTCGAGCACGTAGCACACGCCCTGCAGGTTGCTGCCCAGCTGCGCCGCCAGGCGGATGCGCTGCGCCTCGCCGCCCGACAGCGTGGGCGCGGCGCGGTCCAGCGTCAGGTAGCCCAGGCCGACCTCTTCCAGAAATTCGAGCCGGCTGCGGATCTCGCTGACCACGTCGCGGGCGATGGCCGCATCGCGCCCTTCCAGCGCCAGCGCCGCCGACCATTGCCGCGCCTGGTCCACCGCCCAGCCGGCCACCGCGGTGATGGTGTGGCCGTCGAAACGGATGTTGCGCGACACCGGGTTCAGGCGTGTGCCCTGGCAATCCGGGCAGGGTTCGCCACTCAGGCCCTCGACCTCGGCCTCTTCCGACGGAAAGCTCTGCTCGCGGCCCTTCTGGTCGTCGTCCTTGACCGAATCGTCCAGCGCCTTGCGCTGTTCGCGCGTCAGCGTCAGCCCGGTGCCGACGCAGCTGGTGCACCAGCCGTGCTTGCTGTTGTAGCTGAACATGCGCGGGTCCAGCTCGGGGTAGCTGGTGCCGCACTGCGGGCAGGCGCGCTTGGTCGAGAAGACCTTCAGCGTGCCGATGTGGGCCGTCGACGTGCCGGCTTCCATCGCGGCGGCCAGGCCGTCCAGCGGCGTCAGCAGGTGCAGCACGCCCTTGCCCACGTCCAGCGCACGGGCCAGCAGTTCGCGCAGCAGCGGCTCGTTGCCGGGCGTGATCACCAGGTCGCCGACCGGCAGCTCCAGCGTGTGCTCCTTGAAGCGGTCCAGCCGCGGCCAGGGGTCGACCTTGATGAATTCGCCGTCCACACGCAGGTGCGTGTGGCCGCGCGCCTTGGCCCACTTGGCCAGATCGGTGTAGACGCCCTTGCGGTTGACCACCAGCGGCGCCAGCAGACCCACGTGCTGGCCCTTGTGCTCCTTCAGCAGCTGGGCGGCGATGCTTTCCACGCTCTGCGGCCGCACCTCGGCGCCATCGTGAACGCAGCGCTGCGTGCCCAGCTTCACCCACAGCAGGCGCAGGAAGTGCCAGACCTCGGTGGTGGTGGCCACCGTGCTCTTGCGGCCGCCACGGCTCAGGCGCTGCTCGATGGCGACGGTCGGCGGAATGCCGTAGACCGCGTCCACCTCGGGCCGGCCCGCCGGCTGCACGATGCTGCGGGCGTAGGCGTTCAGCGATTCGAGATACCGCCGCTGGCCCTCGTTGAACAGGATGTCGAAGGCCAGCGTGCTCTTGCCCGAGCCCGACACGCCGGTGACCACGGTGAACTTGTCGCGCGGGATGTCGACGTTCAGGCTCTTGAGGTTGTGTTCCTTGGCGTTGACGATGCGGATGGCGTTGCCCGCCGCCTGCCTGGCCGCATCGCGCCGGGCCTTGGCAATCAGCTGCAGCGGCCGGCCTTCCTCGGCCGTCAGGCTCAGGCCCAGCGCGCCGTCGTAGTCGCGCAGCGCCTTGCCGGTGTGCGACGTGGGATGCGCCTTCACATCCTCCGGCGTGCCGAAGCACACCAGCTGGCCGCCCGCGTCGCCGCCCTCGGGCCCCAGGTCGATGATCCAGTCGGCGCTGCGGATCACGTCGAGGTTGTGCTCGATGACGATCAGCGAATGGCCGGCGTCCAGCAGCTTGCGCAGGGACCGCATCAGCTTGGCGATGTCGTCGAAGTGCAGGCCGGTGGTCGGCTCGTCGAACAGGAACAGCGTGCCCTTTTTCGCCGCCGGCTGCCTCGGGCCGGCCGCGGCCTCGGCCAGGAAGCCCGCCAGCTTCAGGCGTTGGGCCTCGCCGCCCGACAGCGTCGGCACCGGCTGGCCCAGGCGCACATAGTCCAGGCCCACGTCGACGATGGGCTGCAGCCGGGCCGTCACCGCCGGGTCGCCGCTGAAGACCACGCAGGCCTCGTTGACGGTCAGCTCCAGCACGTCGGCCACGCTCAGGCTGTACGGCCCGCGGATCAGCTTCACCTCCAGCAGCTCGGCGCGGAAGCGCTTGCCGTCGCAGTCCGGGCAGCGCAGGTAGACGTCGCTGAGGAACTGCATCTCGACGTGTTCGAAGCCCGAGCCGCCGCAGGTGGGGCAGCGCCCGTCGCCGGCGTTGAAGCTGAACATGCCCGCGGTGTAGCTGCGCTCCACCGCCAGCGGCGCCTGGGCGAACAGCTTGCGGATCTCGTCGAAGGCGCCGACGTAGCTGGCCGGGTTGCTGCGCGCGGTCTTGCCGATGGGGCTCTGGTCGACGAACACCGCGTCGGCCAGCCAGTCCACGCCCAGCAGGGCCTCGTGCGCGCCGGCGCCCTCGGTGGGCTTGCCGAAATGGCGCAGCAGGGCCGGCACCAGCACGTCCTGCACCAGGGTGCTCTTGCCGCTGCCGCTGACACCGGTGACGACGGTGAGCCGCTGCAGCGGAAAGCTGACCTCGATGTTCTGCAGGTTGTGCTCGGTCACGCCCTGCAGGATCAGCTTCGGGGTCGATTCAGTGACGAAGCGCCGCAGGCCGATGCCCACATGCTTGCGTGCGCCCAGGTAGGCGCCAGTCAGCGTGTCCGCGCTGCGCGCCGCGTCGGGCGTGCCGTCGAAGACGATCTGTCCGCCGCGTTCACCCGGGCCCGGGCCCATGTCGATCAGGCGGTCGGCGGCCAGCATCACCGCCGGGTCGTGCTCCACCACCACCAGGGTGTTGCCGGCATCGCGCAGGCGCTGCATCGCCTCGACGATGCGGTTCATGTCGCGCGGGTGCAGGCCGATGCTGGGCTCGTCGAGCACGAACAGCGTGTTGACCAGGCTGGTGCCCAGCGCGGTGGTCAGGTTGATGCGCTGCACCTCGCCGCCGCTCAGCGTGCGGCTCTGGCGGTCCAGGGTCAGGTAGCCCAGGCCCACGTCGCACAGGTACTTCAGCCGCGTGCGCATCTCGTCGAGCAGCAGCTTCAGCGCCTCGTCGAGCATGGTGCTCGGCAAAGTCAGGCCGTCGAAGAAGCGCCGCAGCCGCTCGATCGGCAGCAGCATCAGGTCGTGCAGGCTGAGGCCGGGCAGCGCTTCGAGCTGGTTGCGCGACCAGGCCACGCCCACCGGCAGCATGCGCTGCGAAGGCGCCATCACCGCATCAGCCGCCGCCTTGTCGCCGAGCCGCCATTGCAACGCCTCGGTCTTCAGCCGCGCGCCGCCGCAGGTGGCGCAGGGCGTGTAGCTGCGGTACTTGGACAAGAGCACGCGGATGTGCATCTTGTAGGCCTTGCTCTCCAGGTAGCCGAAGAAGCGGCGCACGCCGTACCACTGCTTGTTCCAGTTGCCGCCCCAGTTCGGGTTGCCCTCGATCACCCAGTCGCGCTGGGCTTGGCTCAACTGGCTCCAGGCGGTGTCACGCGGAATGCCGGCCTCGCCGGCGTACTTCAGCAGGTCGTCCTGGCATTCCTTCCAGGCGGGTGTCTGCAGCGGCTTGATCGCGCCGTTGCGCAGGGTCTTGCGGTGGTCGGGGATCACCAGGCCGAAATCGACGCCGATCACCCGGCCGAAGCCACGGCAGGCCTCGCAGGCACCGAAGGCCGAGTTGAAGCTGAACAGCGCCGGCGTGGGCTCGGCATAGCGCAGGTCGCTCTCGGGGCAGTGCAGGCCGGTGGAGTAACGCCAGATCGGCGTGTCCTGGCCTTCGTCGGCCAACACGTACACATTGACCCGCCCGCTGCCGCGCTTCAGGCTGACCTCGATCGCCTCGATCACCCGCGCCTTCTCGGCACCGGCGGCGCGGAAGCGATCCGCGACGACATCCAGCACCTTGCGGCCGTTGACCACCCGTTCCGCCTGCACCCGCGTGAAGCCGCTGGCCGACAGCCACTGCTCGACCTCGGCCGGCGTCACCGTGCCCGGCAGTTCGACCGGGAAGGTCACCGCCAGGCGCGGATCACCGGCAGCGGCGGCGCG
>Ga0208564_1002460_pt1 | contig 14625 bp, 11 predicted proteins | sample AD_UKC073_MetaG_FD_184439 | JGI IMG/M metagenome (GOLD analysis project Ga0208564, IMG submission 184439) | Active sludge microbial communities of municipal wastewater-treating anaerobic digesters from USA - AD_UKC073_MetaG (SPAdes) (version 2) | ecosystem: Engineered > Bioreactor > Anaerobic >... | reverse complement strand
CTGAACTTATCAATGAGGGATTGGTTATGGAAGTTGGTGAGAGTACTTCAACGGGTGGTAGAAAACCGATATTGTTATGCATGAATCCAGCGTATGGCAACATATTGGGTGTGAAGATAGGCTTGGGCTATTTGCAGCTCATCATTGCAAATTTGACGGGTGAAATCGTGACTAAGCAACGGATAGATTTTGGTGAGAGTAGCGAGCCAGTTAAGATTTCAAAGCTCATAAAGCAATTTGTCGATGATCGAAACAACAATCATTTAGTTGGTGCATCTGTGGCGGTCTCAGGTACTGTAGATTCTTCAAATGGGATAGTGCTTGATTCGTTCATCTTGAGATGGAAGAATGTCAAATTTGGTGAGATGTTGTCAAAGCAACTGAAAGTGCCCGTGTACATAATGAACGATGTGGATTCTTTCACGACAACTCATCTTTGGAAAGGCAAACTTAGAAAACACAGTAACGCGCTCGTCATTACATTGGGTACAGGTATAGGTGGATCTTTGATAGTGAATGGTGAACTATACACGGGAAATGGTGGAGCAGGCGAGGTTGGGCACATGACAGTGTATGAGAATGGGAATAGATGCAATTGCGGTAGTCTTGGCTGTCTTGAAGCGGAAGCAGGTTTTGAAGCCTTGGTGAATAAGATATATAAGAAGACTAAGAACAAGACACTTCTAGAAGACTACAGAAACTTCCAAAACACAGAGATGTCAGAAATGGATTTCATCAAGCTTGCGTTGAAGGAGGATCTCAAGGCAACGAGGGAGGTCTTTGAAGAATACTCAATGCTCGTTGGCATAGCTCTCAAGAATCTCATCAACATCTTCGCACCTGAATATTTGCTTATAGGTGGAGAAGCATTGGAATTTTCAGAACATTTCTTGGAAAAGGCAATAAACTACGCAAGAAAAAATGCGTTTGGAAACTTGGGCAAAAGGGTAACATTTGATGTAGATGATTTCGGTGAGGAAGCATGGACGCTTGGTGGTGTGTACAAAGTAATTCAAGAAGAAATGTTCGCCATAAAAGTGTAGAAATTGATTCATTTGGAGGGAAAAGGATGAAAGGGAGTAAGAAATTCAAGAAAGGTATCATAATTTTCTCATTTCTTTTACCAAGTTTGTTAGCTTTCTCGATTTTCTCAATCTTTTCCATCGGTTATTCGTTCTTTCTGAGTTTCACCGATTGGGATATCATAACAGCCCCGAACTTTGTAGGATTGAACAATTATTCTAATATCTTACATAGTGAAGAATTCTGGAAAGTTTTGGGCAATACGCTATACTATATGGTGCTATATATTCCACTTATCATCATTTTTTCTATCGGAGTTGCTATGTTACTAAACGTAAAGAGTAAATTTACAGGTGTGTTCAGGACAATATTCTTCATTCCCGTGTTGACTTCGTGGGTAGCTGCGGCAATGTTATGGAGATGGCTTCTCAGCCCATACTATGGACCTATAAATGCTATACTCCAAGTATTTGGGATTCCTGGGCCAAGTTGGTTGTACGATTCCGTATGGGCAATGCCTGCTATAGTACTTGCTAGTCTATGGAAAGATGTAGGATTCTTTGGACTAATCTTCCTATCTGGACTTCAGGCTATTGACCCTACATATTACGAAGCCGCAGAGATAGATGGTGCATCTAAGTTTCAAAGATTTCGGAAAATCACGTTACCATTACTCTCACCAACGATATTCTTTGTCTTGATCATCTCATCGATAAATTCATTCCAGCTCTTTCCGCAAGTCATGATTATGACACAAGGTGGGCCATTCGGTTCTACTGAGGTATTCATGGAAAGAATATACTCTTACGCATTTAAGTATTACGAAATGGGATATGCCTCAGCATACTCTTGGATACTATTTGTCTTCATATTCATCTTTACCATACTCCAGTGGACACTTCAAAAGAGGTGGGTATACTATGAAGCGTAAGAGCCCAGTTTCAAAGGTTGTTTACTATGTAGTGATGATTGTTCTTTCATTCTTCATGGTCTTACCATTGTTTTGGATGATTACCACCTCTTTGAAAGACACTGGTGCACTAACTGCAATACCTATAGAATGGATACCAAAGAAAGTTACGTTTGATTCTTTTAGAAAACTATTTGAAATCTTTCCATTTGGTAAGGCATTTCTCAACAGTGTCATAGTCTCAGTTTCGATAACAATCGTAAATGTGTTCTCAGCATGCATGGCCGCATATGTCTTTGCAAAAATTCCATTCAAGGGTAGAGAACTACTCTTTGGCATCTTTCTCGTCACAATGATGATACCAGGTAGTGTAACGTTGATACCGAATTACCTGATATTGAGGAGCTTCCACCTACTCAACAGTTATTTAGGACTCATCCTACCGTCTTTCTTCAACATATTCGGTATCTTCATGTTGCGCCAAAGCATGCGACAGATTCCAGATGATTTCATAGATGCAGCGGTCATAGATGGTGCGTCGCAGTGGAGAATCTTTTTCAACGTCATAATCCCACTCTCTCGCCCAATGATAGCCACACTCTTTGTGATCACATTCATGGGTGCTTGGAATGATTACCTCTGGCCGCTAATCGTTCTGACAGACAAAAGTAAGATGACGTTACCAGTAGCATTGAGTATGCTTAATGGCCAATACTCAACAGAATACAATTTGCTTATGGCTGGTGCACTCATATCGATTGTTCCAATCATAATTGTCTACGCATTTGCACAAAGATACTTTGAAGAAGGTTTAACCGCTGGTGGTTTAAAAGGATAGTTGACTTTCGAATATCTTTATTGGCTATTAGAGGGGGTGAGGTGAATTTTACGTTGTTTTGTGTGTAAGGGAATGAAAGGTAAAACGAGTTTCATAAATTCATCGAAGAGGAGATGGAATGTATGAAAAGGTATGTAGTTTCTATTTTAACGTTCGTAATGCTCTTAAGTTTCACGCTTGGTTTTGGTGTAACAACTATAAAATTCATGAACTTCTCGTCTTCAGGCGGGAATGAGAAGTATTTGGATCAATGGAAAACAGCATTTGAAAAACAAAACCCAGATATCAAGGTTGATATTGAGACAATAGGATTTGGCGATTATTTCACAAAATTGGCGACAGTTATCGCAGGTGGAAATGCACCTGATGTCTTTGAACTGAACTTCGAAAATTTCAGTACGTATGCTTCAAAGGGAGTACTATACAACCTAAGCAAGATGATACAGCAAACAAAGTATGATTTGAGCATCGTCAACAAGAATGCGCTTGCTGCATTCCAAGTGTCTGGAACGCAATACGGACTTCCATACAGCTTTTCAAACGTCGTTCTCATATACAACAAAGATCTATTTGACAAGGCAAAAGTAGCTTACCCAACAGACAAGTGGACTTGGACAGATGTATTGAACGCAGCGATAAAGATAAGGGCACTTGGCCCATCAATATTTGGCATATACCAACCAATTACATTCAACGAATTCTACAAGATGGTCCAACAAAATGGTGGTAGCGTTTTGAACAAAGATGGTACTGCATTTACGTTGAATAGCCCTGCAAATGTTGAAACGTTGCAGTATATGCTCGATAGAGTGATAAAATACAATGTGATGCCTAACGAAGCACAGTTGGCAGGCATGGGTGATTGGGACTTGTTCATATCTGGAAGACTTGGTATGATTGTTACCGGCTCATGGGCATTTCCTACATTTAAAGAGAAAGCAAACTTCAATTGGGACATTGCTGTAGAACCGGGAAACAAGAAAAAGGCAACGCACTTCTTCTCAAATGGACTAGTTATGAGTAAAGATACGAAAAATGCTGAAGCAGCATTTAAGTGGATGACATTCCTATCAACAAATAAGGATGTTGCAATGACTAGGGTCAATGCAGGTTGGGAATTACCGGCAGCGATGTATCCAGACGTCATACAACAATACAAGTTGGTAACGCCTCCAGCAAACAAACAAGCAGTCTTTGATTCTCTAAATTACTTGGTAACACCACCAGCAATAGTAGAGTTCCAAAAGGTTTCCGATATAGTTAACAAACATTTAGAAGTAGCAATTTACGGTAAGGTGACAGCAAAACAAGCATTAGATAATGCTCAAGCAGAACTTGAGAAGACAATAAAACTGAAGTAAGAATACTTGTGGAAAGGTAGTGATATAGACATGGAAAAGATAGAGATAATCCACATACCCTCCGGAATAGACGATCCATATATCACTCTCCCTGGGGTCGAGCGCGACCCCAGGGATCCTCTTTCAGGCGATGTGACCAAGATAAACTTCCTTGCAACGCCTCTTTTAGGTCAACGTGCTTGGATAGAATATATCATTGACGGAGGAAGTATCCAAGATACTCGAGCACAATTTCAAAATAACTTGAATGGTAAAGCTCTTTGGTATGGGTTCATACCGCCAGTAGATTGTGGTAAGGTAGTGCAATATAGAATAAGAGTCGGAACAGGCAAAGAACATTCGACTGTTACAAATTGGTATTCGTACACCGTAAAAAGATGGGAAGAAGATAAAGAGAAAATAATTTTCAAAGGAAATAGCGGTAAAGAAAGAATCAAAAAGATCGAATCCTTGACAGACGGGAGAGATACATATAACATTCGGCTGCGCACAAGGAAAAGCGAAGAAGAGAGATTCTTCGGACTTGGTGAGCATTACGAAGGTATGGAGATAGGAAATGGCACCAGGTACATCCATGTCTTTGATCAGTACAAAGTGCAAAAAGAACGCGCCTATGCACCAATTCCATTCGTCTTCTCAAACAACTGCTTTGGAATCTTTGTCAACACAGGTTTTAGAACAAAATGGCAATTCACAAATGAATACATAGAAGTTGAAATAGAAACTCTCGGGATACCCGTAAAGAATGGAATAGAAGTATACATCTGGCAAGAAAAGAATATGGAAGAACTGATTTCAAATATATATGCATTCTCCCAACCAAAAGTTCCACCAATATGGGCATTTGGGCCATGGATGTCTGCAAATCAGTGGAATTCGCAAAAGAAGGTTGAAAGAGTATTGGAAAATGCGACTCGCTTTGATCTACCTGCTACAGTATTAGTAATTGAGGCATGGTCTGATGAGCAAACGTTTTACATCTTCAACGGTGCAAAATACAAGATAAAGCGCAGTGGAGAATCATTCCATTTGTCAGATTTTGAATTCAGCGATCCATGGCCTGATCCAAAAGGTATGGTCGAAAGACTGAACGAAAAGAATATAAGGCTCGTACTGTGGCAGATTCCTGTATTAAAATACTATGAAAGACTTGAAAATCAGCACGAGGAAGATGTCAAATATGCATTGAAGAGTGATTACGTAGCTAAGAAAACTGACGGAACACCTTACAAAATTCCTGATGGAAGATGGTTTGAAAAAAGTTACGTCGTTGATTTCTTCAATTCGGAAGCTGCAAAGTGGTGGAGTGCAAAGCGCAAATACTTGGTTGAAGAATTGGGAGTTGCAGGCTTCAAGACTGATGGTGGAGAACACTTGTGGGGAAGGGATATTGCCTCACGAGTACCAGAATTTGAAGCTAGTCAATTAAGGAATACATATCCAGAAAAGTACTTTGAGACGGCGAAATCTATAGGTAATGGAAAGAATATGCTTTTCAGTAGATCCGGGTACATCCACTCGCCATCAAATACACTCTTGTGGGTAGGCGACGAGGATTCAGAATACGAAGCATTCAAATCAAACATCATAGCCGGATTGAACACCTCTCTGACAGGCAATCCATTCTGGGGTTGGGACATTGCGGGTTTCAGTGGAGATCTACCAAGTGTAGACCTATACGAAAGGTCATGTGAACTCGCCATCTTCACACCCATATTTCAGTTCCACTCTGAACATCCTGGTGATCCTGTACCAAGTGCAGAAAGGTCACCATGGAACATCGCCGAATACTACAATGCACCTGAAGTAATAGACCACTACAGGTTTTATGCATCATTGAGGATGAACCTATCTCCATATATCTTAGAACAAGCAAAAATTGCTGTTTCAAACGGCACCCCACTCACCTATCCTGTATGGTTGAAACACCCACAGTTATACGATGAAAATGATCAAATATCTTCCTACCTTTTCGGTAAGAATATACTAGTCTGTCCAAGATTTACAAGAGAAGATAACGAAAAGCCTGTAAAATTGCCACAAGGCGAGTGGCTGGATTTGTGGAATGGTGAGTGGATCCAAAGCAATGAGCAACGCATGAAAAGTACTTGCCCAAGATATCACCCGGTATATCTCAGAAAAGGTGCACTAATCCCATTGAGCATAGAAGAGACGAAACACTTGGGTGAGCCACATTGGTCGCAAGATTTCAATGCCGTGTTGATAGTTGATGATCTAAACAACTATCCAAGCGCAAGCATGGTAATTGAGAAATATCAAGACAAAATCCAGATGCTGAAAGATGAACTTGGCGATGCAGGAACTGTGGAAGACATATTGATAGGCTTTCCAAAGAGCAGTAAAAAAGGTATAATAGATATAAACTGGATGAATTTACGATAATATGGTAATAGTGGGAGGAACGGGAAATGTTTAGAAAAATAGAAATCTCTAATTCAACATCGCTTTATCGTTCAGGAAAACCATTTGCAACTGGTGCAGTGGTTGCAGTATTTGATGAGTCGAAATTCCAGCAAGTTTCAACGATTCCACACTTTAACGTCGAAGGGACGAAAGACAGTGTAATATTCATACACAAAATGACAAAAGACGACGTTGTGTATGGTCTTGGTCAGAGTATGGGACCACTCAATAAACGCGGTAGGATATACAGGATGTACAGTACTGACGATCCGGAACATACACCAGATAAGATAGCATTGTATGGCTCACACCCGTTCCTCATCATCGATGGTGCCAATACATTTGGATTACTCATCGATTATCCATCCGAAATCATATTCGATGTAGGATTTACCGATAAAGACATACTCAAAATCACGATCCCATCGCAAAATTTCGACTTTTACATCTTCGAAACAACCGATAAGCAAAAAATCGTGGCAGAGTACTTACAACTCACAGGCAAGCCGTACATTCCGCCAAAATGGGCATTCGGGTTCCAACAATCGAGGTGGAGCTATTTCTCAGAAAGTGAGATTAGAGATGTAGCATCGAAATTCAGAGAACTTGGCATCCCTTGCGATGTAATTTACACAGACATAGACTACATGGAAAGATACAAAGTTTTCACAACAGACAAAGAAAGATTCCCAAATTATCCCTCAATGGTCAAAGACTTAGCACAACAGGGCATCAAGGTCGTACCAATCATAGACCCAGGTGTACGTATTGAAGAAGGATACCCCGTGTATGAAGAGGGAAAGAAAAATGGCTATTTCTGCAAAGATAAAGATGGAGAGGACTACGTTGCTGCCGTCTGGCCAGGTTTGACACACTTTCCAGATTTTCTAAACTCGAATGTGAGAACCTGGTGGGGCGAGAAGTATAAATTCTTTACCGATATGGGCGTTAGAGGCATATGGAACGATATGAATGAGCCTGCCGTATTTTATACACTCGACGGAGTGAATAGGATAGTTAAAGCAATTGAAGAGTACGAAGAAAGCGATGAGGAAAACAAATTGGATGCAGTGCTTAAAGTTAGAGATGCAGCTTCGAACATGGCTGTAAAAAGAGAAGATTACAAGAGCTTTTACCACAAATTAGATGACGGTACAGTAGTTAACCATGACGATGTGCATAATTTGTACGGTTTCTACATGACCAAGGCTACTTCTGAAGGATTAAACAAATTGTTACCAAACGAAAGGTACCTATTACTATCGCGCAGCAGTTATCCTGGGCTACACAGGATGGGCACCATATGGATGGGTGACAACAAATCTTGGTGGGAACACATGCTTGCAAACATTCGCATGCTACAATCACTCAACATGATGGGCTTCTTCTACACAGGTGCAGACGTTGGCGGATTTGGTGGTGACACATCCCCCGAGCTCTTAATTAGATGGATGGAACTTGGCGCATTCACACCGTATTTCAGAAATCACAGTGCACTTGGTACAAGGCCACAGGAGCTTTGGCAATTCGATGAAGAAACACTCAACATTACTCGAGATATAGTAAGACTCAGATATGCATTCTTACCTTACACCTATTCTGAATTCATGAATGCAGTAAAAACATCTACACCATTTGTTGCACCTCTATCGTTCGTTTTCGATGACAAGCGGACGAATGACATAGAAGACCAATACATGTACGGCAACTCGCTCATGGTTGCACCAGTACATGAACAAAATAAAAAAGGCAGATACGTTTATTTGCCAGAAGTCAAGTGGCTTAACTGGACTGCATCGAAGTACGAAGACAGAGAAATGACAGTCTACGAACCTGGGGACCACTACATCAAAGCGCAGCTCCACGAAATACCACTATTCATAAGGCAAAATGGCATGATAGTCCTCACAGAACCAATGAATTACGTTGGAGAAAGGGATATTACAGAAATCATCGTAATTGGATTCGTCACAGATTACGCACATTACAACTACTACGACGACGATGGCACAACGCTTAATTACCTCAAAGGCGAGTGTGCAAACATATCGATAGACATATCAAAAGAGGGGAAAGGATTTAAGATAAGCTTAAAAAAGAACGATCCAAACAACTTACTGAAAGTCAAAAAAATAAGTTTTGAACTCTACGATGACCAAGGTAACGTCCAAATTAGTTCAAGGATGATATAGAAGCATTTTAAGTAACATGAAGGTATCATAAAAGTTAATATTTATTTTCAAACTGTCCAATGTCGCGTTTTTCATACCAAACGCGACATTTTTCTAACCTTCATATACTTTGTAAATTATCTAATATTGGTGTATAATTCATTTGGAGCATAAACAAAACTGGACAAAATTGGAAAATTGAAGACTAATATTGTGTTAAGATGCTTCTTATTGACTCCAAGCGATAACCACCGACCAATAATATTCTGGGGAGATGAGCAATGTGTTGGATGAACTCATAGAATGGCGCAGACGCATATTTATGTCAGATGTCATATCGATACCAAATAAAGAATGGCTTTACATGCTTGGCGAAGAGACAAGAAACTCAGTCATGATAGAGGGTATATTCGTTAGTGACGATGAGCTAAATGCCGTTGTCGGTGAGAAATACAAATCCGGTAGTGAGGTTGCAAATTACTTCAGGACTGCGAAGTATTATTACAATCTTGCACTTGAACTATACAAAACAAGTGAGAATTTTGGTTGTTTGGCATTGATTAGAAATGCTCAAAAGATGTTATTTGAGAATATCAGTAACGCAAGCCAACTTGGTACTTTTCAGAATGGACCAGTAAAGATAACTGGCGCAAAGATAAATCCACCTGAATTCGATATATCAGATTGGATGAGATTATGGTGTGACTACGTTGACTATGCGTATAAAAATCATAGAGTTGGAGAAGCTGCTGCAAGGATTCACGTGCTTTTCGAGTCCATCCATCCTTTTGAGGATGGGAATGGACGAGTTGGAAGAATAATGCTTAACTTCACACTCATTGCCCATGGATATGTGAACATAGTTATAAAAGGTGCAGAAAAATCAGACAGAGGCAGATACATAAAGGCATTGGAAAATGCAGAACGCGGAATACGTGATATATTCAGAACATCACCAAGGGAATTCACACCTGAAAAGATCGACAAATTCTTTGAGGAAAAAGATACGGATAAATTATCGAAGATTATAGAAGAAGCACTCATCGAATCCTACGATAGATTGATATGCACATCAAACAAAGCAAAGCTTGTAAGTGTCAGTACATATGCAAGTATGACTAAACGCACAGATGCGGCTATCAGAAAGGCAATCGAAAGAAACCAATTAATTGCTTACAAAGAATCAGGTCGTTGGATGATTTATCCTGAAGAATTCCACAAGTGAGTACCAATAGTAACTGGTATACTAAGCAATAACCACCTTGTTTCGTCCAAGTGCCTTTGCTTTGTACAGATTATCATCTGCCATCTTTAGATACCTTTCATACTCATTGAATGGTGGAATGAGTGAGATAGCCCCTATGCTTATCGTTATCTTCACATTTACGCCATTCACTTCCATATTTGCCTTCTCCACATTGTTGCGTAGAATTTCCAAGATATCGTAGAACTTCTCTTTATCTTTTGAAATGGAATATATGATGAATTCCTCTCCACCATACCTGAATATCTTATCAGAATTACGACTGAATGTCTTCCTGAATGCATCTGCTAATAGCTGCAAACACTTGTCACCTATCTGATGGCCATACTTGTCATTCACCAACTTGAAGTGGTCTATATCAATTATCGCAAAGTTAAAGTACAACTTTTCCCTGTAGGCAAGCGAGAAATCCTTTGAAAACTGTTCGTCGAACGACCTTCTATTCGAGAGGCCAGTCAATTCATCTTCAATCGGCGAGGAGACTTCAACTTCTGCAAGTTGGAGAGGAATCGCCAACCCTCATTTCTTATTAGATACTAGCAAAACAAAGAAATATGTGATATAATTATACCAACAAATACCTTTGGCGCACACTTGTGCGGATAAGTAAACTGATGAGCCTGTTGGCTCTACAGTGTAGAGGCTGTTTAGACCAGCCTGAGAGAATAAGGGTCATTTGACCAAACTTCTCTCAAAATCTCCCACCTCTATAGGTGGCGGGATGGTTTAACTTCGAAGCCATCTTCCACATCGATCTTCTCAAAATGTTCTCTAGGGAGATCAGAAAGTAACTTTGCAACCTTCGTAATAGACGAAGAAATTTCTTTTGCCAAGTACTGAGAAACGAAATTTGTGATGACTATAACCAGTAAGAAGAACATGACCATCAAGAATATGTATTCGGTGATATCGTCAAATACATAGTTCTTTGGTTTGGCTATGTAAAAGCTTAAACCATTTATATTTCCTTCGTTTGACAAAAGAAGTTTGTGCGTGTCGTTTCCTACCACTTTTGAAGAATTACTTTGCAAGTCCACATAGTATAAATCACTACCTTCGTAGAACAGTAGTTGCGAATATCTATCGAAATTATTCTCTTCGATGAAGCTTTTGAATATCCTATCCAAACTGATAGTCACAACCAAATTTACCTGCGAATTCACGTCGATTTTGAGCATCAGATACGAATCATTATTTTGCGTATAAACCTTACCTTCATAAGCTTGGAAGACTACCGAACCCCCTTGGGAGAGTACATTAGATGAACCACTTGTGATCTCGATACTCTCTACCTCTTTGTAATTTGACATAACATCTTTGAGCGAATTCTTGATTGACGCTTCCGATAAGCTCTTCAAATAGGCATCACTTTGGAACAAAAATTGTATATCATTACTATCTTTAACAGCTGCTAGTGAGTTACTTATCCCACTGATCGAATCGCCCAAAAACGACTCAAAACCCCTACTCAATATGTTGAGTTTTTCTGATTCATACTTAACAGTACGATTTAACGTGCTAAACATTGCCACTGCGACGGTTAACGTCAGAATGATTGCATTCGTAATTATCAACGTTCTAAATATCTTTCTTCTTATCGTCATTGCATCTCATCTCTTCTCACTTTTCATTTTTTATTCCATTGAGATAATCACTGTAATCTATCGTCATGTACTTTTTGAAAAGTGTATTGAATATTCCAAAACTCTTTGCATAAGTTAAAAATCGTTCAAACTCCTTCGCAAGGAGTGGAGAACTCTTTGAAAAACCAAAACCCAGATATCCGACATCTTTGCGCAACAACATCAAAGGTACAATATTTTGCTTCAAAAATAGCGTATTGAAATACTTTTGTGCGAATGAAAAAGTATCTACAATCCCTACATCGGCGTTTTTCTGTATTACCTGCACATAATCAAAATAATCGTAATACTCAAAGTCTTTTGAAACAAGCAAAATCTCCACAACATTCTTACTTGCCTTCGTATAATTATCGTTCAAATATTTCAAATCATTATCTGTTGGATAAACCATATTGACTACATAACCAATCTTAGCATTGTCAAGTTCTGTTTTCAGAAGATTGAAAAACACAAAACCTTCGAGTACCAATACCCGTTTACCTTTCAGATCCTCAAGTTTTGAAACACTCTCACCAGTTCGACCAAACAAGATCTCACCATTTTCAACAAACGGAACCAAATTCATTACCTTTTTACGTGCATCGGTTATAGTCAAAACATCGGCTATAATATCAACTTTATCAAATACACCATCATCAAAATAACTATACAAATTATCGAATTCCACAATCTTCATTTTAACATGCAGATAACCTGCAAAATCCTTCGCAAGCTCAAAACAAAAACCAGGCCTATTCTCATTTTTCGGAAAATACACCACCTCACTTGAAATATTCCTGATCCCTACTCTCAATTCCTTCGTACCCAATATATCAAGCAAATCCCTTCCAACACCAACTACACACACCGACAAAAGCAAAATGGTGCAAAAAGTTGCACTTATCCTCAACATTCCACCTCAAATCAGAAAATCAAAAAGCCTGTTTCAAATTTATTCAAGCAATTTCCTGCAACAAACACACGAACATTTGAACAACACTACTGCCAAAATCAAAACTACATCTTCCCATCGTCGCAGTATTGACTAATTATACACCAAATTTTTGAAATAATTGATATTAGAGCTGCTAAAAAAACTGTGCCATGAGTCTTGGCACAGTTAATTTGAATTAATATATTTTCGGATTTTCTACAACTAATGAGCTTTATAGATATAGACTATAATAACTTATCACCCAATATCTCTTGATATACATTCAATTCCAAGTTGACAATGTTTTCCCAAGAATATTTCACTGCTTTCCTCACAAGAAAATCTCGATCAATAGGGTTTGCCAACAGATCCACCACAGCCTTTGCAAAGCGTTTCTCAAAATCCTTACCATCCTCTACCACTATTCCTCCATTACCGATGGCCTCTGGTATCCCTCCATTACTACTTCCAACAACAGGAGTACCGCATCCTTGAGCCTCATTCACAACTGTCGGGAATCCTTCATTCCTACTTGGAAGAATCATAACGTCCATTGCATTCATCCATTTAACAACTTCAGTCTGCGGCAGCATGCCAGTAAAATGTATATCTAATCCATCAGTTTCCTTTTCCAACTTATTTCTGTATTTTCCATCCCCTACGACTAAGAATTTCGTATTTGGAATTTCCTGATGGATATACTTCAATATTTCTGGAAGTTTGTCAGCTCTTTTCACATATATCAGATTACCAACGTAACCAACGTACTTATATCCTTCTTTGTAGATCCCTAGCTCTTTCCTAATTTGATCCTTATCCATCGGTTTAAAAATTTCAGAATCGTAGCCATTTGGAATCACAACAGCATTCTTTCCAGAATATCCGTACGACTTTGCCATATTCAACAGTCCGTTGCTTACAAATATGCATTTTGCAGCACTTTCTAACACATTGAGATACAGCTCTTTTCTCCATTTCATCCTGTAATTTATATCACTTCCGTGAAGCGTAACAACAAAAGGTATGTTGTACTTCTCAGACAGTTCCATTGCAACTAGCCCCGATGGGATAAAATTGTACATACCATGTGCATGAATTAAATCAAATTTCTTTTCTTTATTTTTGTCTAATATTTGCTCCACAACCTTTTTAGAGTACTTCACGTATTTCTTTCCCTTGAGTATCTCATCGTAGACCATATTAAGGAGTTTTCTATTGAAAGTCACATAATTATATGTAATTCCATTAACATTTAATGGTACATCAGGAACAACCACAGGTTTTATTCCCAGTACCTTTAATAAAATCCTCATCAACAGATCATCTTGCGCACTCAAGGCATACACAGTAAAATCTATCCCTAATCTCTTTAATGATTTAAGGCGGTGAGTTATAAAGGCACCACTCGTTTTGTTTCCAAAAAACGGAAATAGATTAGTTATGAACAAGATATTCACTAGATTAACCCCCGTTTGAAATTCACTCTGGCTGGTTACTCTAACTGATTTTCGAGAATACTTAAGAGAGTCTCATTCTTTCACAACCACAACTCTGTTTATTGCACCTTCTCACATCATATTCCTCTTGAATACTCATCATATTTGTTCGGTGTCTTGTATTCTAGTGATCTATGTAGACTTATCTCTTGGTAAAAGTAGAAATGTATGCTTCTGTCGCTTTTGATTTGAATTGTGAACCATTGTCTGTCTTTATCGTTAGTTCCTTTCTATCTACTTCCCTGTATTTTATCGCTCTGTCTATGCATTCTATGAAGTTCTTCGATTTACTCTTCTTTCCCAATGGTTTTTTGTTCTTTCCTTGCATTTTTTGGCTGTCACGTAACTTATTACTCCTATTATAGACCAAGCTTATGAGTTTGAAGAGTATACAAGATGTAAAGCAAACACTGACAAGATTGATAGCAGTGGAGCATACTCGTTGGGATCAGCATTCTTAAATGAGAGTCTTGTTATAACATTTCACCAGTTTGATGAAGTATTACCACGTGTTACAAAGTATACAGTGATGATAATATAATAATGGAGATAGAAATACTTTTCGACGCGACTGATAGGTTT
>Ga0208564_1002456_pt1 | contig 14637 bp, 10 predicted proteins | sample AD_UKC073_MetaG_FD_184439 | JGI IMG/M metagenome (GOLD analysis project Ga0208564, IMG submission 184439) | Active sludge microbial communities of municipal wastewater-treating anaerobic digesters from USA - AD_UKC073_MetaG (SPAdes) (version 2) | ecosystem: Engineered > Bioreactor > Anaerobic >... | reverse complement strand
GCACGGGCGCGGTGGTTTTTCCTGAACATCGCGGTTCTCCGCGACGGGCGCCGGAGACCTCTTCTCCAGCCCTCAACCCGTCACGGGAAACCCCGTCCGCACTCTCACTCTATGGGGGGCGTTGCGGGGATCTCCCCGCAGAAGGGGTCGGGCGAGACCCAAGGCTCGACCGCAGGGGAAGGCTTTCCCCCTTGTCCCAGCTTTCCGTCCCGGACGTGTTTCCTTGAAAACTGTCAGAAAACTGCGTATGTTCCTGACAGGAGAAAGACGATGACACGGCTGACCGAACAGATTCTGTCGCATATGGCGGGTTTGCCCGAGGGCGCTTCTGTGTCCGCTAAGGGGCTGCTCCATCTCGGCAATCGCGCCGCGGTGGACCAGGCCTTGTCGCGTCTGGCCGAGCGCGAACAACTCATCCGGGCTGGGCGCGGTGTCTATCTCCGCCCCGTCGCCAGTCGATTTGGGACGCGCGCGCCGTCGGTCGAACAGGCTGTGGAGGCCCTTGCCAGCCAGCGTGGCGAGACCATCGTCTCGAACGGTGCGGCGGCCGCAAACGCGCTTGGCCTGACGACGCAGGTGCCGGTTCGCTCGGTCTATCTGACTTCCGGGCGCAGCCGGAAGATGAATCTCGGCAAGCAGGTCGTGGAATTGCGCCATGCCCCGCGCTGGCAATTGGCTCTGGCCAACCGGCCGGCGGGAGAGGCCGTCCGGGCCTTGGCCTGGCTCGGCCCGGAGAAAGCCGAAACTGCGCTCAGGACATTGAAGCGAAAGCTGCCGCCCGGCGCCTTTGGCGAATTGGTGGCGGCCGCGCCGCAGCTTCCGACATGGTTGGCGCAGAGTGTCGGGAAGGCGGCCTATGGCTGAAACCTTCCTGCTCCTCTCGGCTCAGGATCGCCGCGACGCCCTTGGCGTCGCGGCTGATCGTTCGGGGCGACCCGCGCATCTGCTCGAAAAGGATGTCTGGGTGGTGTGGGCGTTGAGTACGCTCTACGCGGCGCCGCTTGGTGAGCATCTGGTGTTCAAGGGCGGCACATCACTGTCGAAAGCCTATCAGGTCATCCATCGGTTTTCCGAAGATGTCGATCTGACCTACGACATCCGAGCGATTGCGCCCCACCTGGTCGGGGACAATGGCGAGGCCCTGCCGAAAACGCGAAGCGAGGAAAAGCGCTGGTCCAGCGAGGTTCGTCGCCGGCTACCGGAATGGGTCGCCGCTGCTGTGCAGCCGGTGATCGCCGACTCCCTGGCAACGGAAGGTCTGGCGGCGACGATCCGCGTCGAGGGTGATCGGCTCTTTATCGACTACGAGCCGACCGCCGTCGGATCGGGCTATGTCGCCCCCAGTGTCATGCTGGAGTTCGGCGCACGGTCGACGGGCGAGCCGGCCAGTCTACGCGATGTTATCTGCGATGCCTCCGGCCTGATCGATGGCCTGATATTCCCGACAGCGCGTCCGCGCGTCATGCACGCCGAGCGGACGTTCTGGGAGAAGGCGACCGCCATCCATGTCTTCTGCCACCAGGACCGCCTGCGTGGGGACCGCTTCGCCCGGCACTGGCATGATGTCGCCCGGCTCGATGAAGCCGGTCTTGCGGACGCTGCCTTCGCGGATCGCGAATTGGCGAACGCGGTTGCTCGCCACAAGTCGATGTTCTTTGCGGAGAAGGCCGCTGATCGCTCGCCGATCGACTATGCAATGGCCGTCAACGGCGGCTTGCAGCTTGTGCCGGTCGGCGATGGCGCGAAAGCGCTGAAGGACGACTATATCCGCATGGTCGAGGATGGGCTGCTCTTCGATGACGCAGAACCGTTCGAGGCGCTCATGGCGCGATGCGCCGAGATGGCCGCGCGAGCCAACAACGCGGCCAGTTAAGAAACGACGATGAGAGGGCGTCTAGTGACGGTAATGGGTATGTCTGACATTCCGGCCAGCGTTGTAGTTCGGAGTGCAGCGAAATGATCGGAGATCACTCCGATAGCTTCAATTTCCTTCAGCGGTTCTGGCCAGATCTCCATGATCTCGGGAGAAAGGCGGAACAGGCTGGACCGCATGAGCCGGACCTCGTGGCCATCCGGCTGCGTGGGCTTACCGAGACGATGGTCGTCAAACTGTTTGGCCAACTGGGACTTCAGTACGACCCGGCGCATTCGCATTTCGACAGGTTGGTCCTGCTGGAGAATGCAGACCTGCTCGACGCCCGTCTCCTTTCCAAATTTCACGCTATCCGGAAGGTCGGCAACAATGCCGCACACAACGGGAAGGTTACGCCGGCACAAGCTGAAGCTCTTTTGGAAGATGCTTGGTCTCTTTCGTGCTGGTTCTGCCGCTTCATGCGTCCCGACGTCGAATGGCTGACTCCAGCGAGGCAGAACGCCAATCCCCTCTCGGTTCCATCCATGGTGGAAACGCAGGACGTGTCTGCCGAGCGGCAGCCGACGGTCCCGGGTAAGTCATCGAACATACTCAAGTTTCCCGAGGAGCGCGTCCGGCGCATACGGGAGCAGGTCTCCCGCGCGATGGCGGAAGTCGATCCGAGGGTGCGCCAACTTCGGACCAGCATCACACTTCACGAGGCCTTTACGGAAAGTCTGTCGAGCGACCAGGCCGCCTGCCTCGACGCGCTTTCCACATTCCTCGCCAGTCCGACGCAGCGTGTATTCCTGCTCAAGGGCTATGCGGGCACCGGCAAGACCTTCCTCGCTAAGGGCATCACCGAATATCTTTCGGCACAGGGTCGCGCTTTCCGCCTCGCAGCACCGACCGGGCGGGCGGCGAAGATTATCTCGGAGAAGACCGGGCGCGACGCGCGGACGGTGCATAGCCAGATCTACAATTTCAGCGACCTGAAGGAATATACGAAGGGGGATCAGGAGGTTGGGTCGGAGACGTTCAAGTTCTATGCGGAGATCGCGTCCAACCAAGATCAGGCCAATACGGTCTATATCGTGGACGAGGCGTCGCTTCTTTCGGACGTCTACTCGGAGAGCGAGTTCTTCCGATCGGGAACCGGATACCTGTTGCACGACCTGATTAGCTATGTGGGGTTCGAGCATGGCGAGACCGACCGGAAGATCATCTTCGTAGGCGATCCCGCTCAGCTTCCCCCTGTGGGCATGTCCGCCTCCCCAGCGCTTGATGCCGAGTACCTCCGCAAGCACTTTGGGTTGGATGCGGCCGAATACGAGTTGAAGGAAGTGCTGCGGCAGAAGGCGGATAGCGGGGTTATCCGCAACGTCATGCCTCTTCGCGATAGCCTTTCAAAGGGCACATTCGGTAGCCTCAGCTTCGAATTCGACGAAGATGTCGTGCGTCTCCGCGCCGACGAGGTTCTCCCGTTATATATGGCGGCACGCTCTACCGGCGAAGCGAACATTCCGATTGTCATTACGCGGTCTAACAGCGAAGCGGCCAGTTACAACCGGGCGATCAGGGATGCTCTTTTCCCCCTGCGTGACTCCGTGGCGGCCGGTGATCGGCTGATCGTCACCGCCAACGCCGTTGTGAACGGCAGCTTCCTGGCTAACGGTGAGTTTGTCGACGTCGTCGATGCGGAAACCATGGTGGAGCGGCGGTCCGTCAATCTCCGATACCGTAACGAGGAGACCGGGGCGGTCGAAGTCATTGAGGTGTCGCTAGTGTTCCGCGACATCCAGATAACCGTTTCGTCGCCAGATGGCGGCGAGACCGTTCTGACCGGGAAAATCCTCGACGATCATCTTCACCATAGTGGGGCCGGGCTCGACGCTGCGCAGCAGCGCGCGCTTTATGTGGACTTCCTCAAGCGTCACCCTGATCTGAAGCGCGGCCACGACCGAGAACGCCTCAGCCAGATCATACGCCAGGACCCGTACTTTAACGCGCTCCGCGTAAAGTTCGGCTACGCGGTGACTTGCCACAAGGCGCAGGGTGGCGAATGGGGGCATGTGTTCGTGAGTTGCCCGTCCGGCCAGAATCCGAGATCGGCCGAGTATTTCCGTTGGCTCTATACGGCCATGACCCGCTCAAGCGGGAAGCTGTATATGATCGATCCGCCCGAAGTCAGGTTGAAGGTCGCCGGACCTGACTGGTGGTCGCCTTCGGAGGTGTCGACGACATCGACGGATGGGCAGCTCTCGGCAGCTGCGCAGGAGGGAGGCACCGCCTCAATCGTATCGCCCCAGGAGGCATTCCGCCTCGGTGTTCTGACGCACGTCCGGAACCTTCTCGGGGAGACGGGCATCGAGATCGACGATGTCGCGCATCACCAGTACCAGGAAGCCTTCTACCTGCGTCGTGACCTCGACACCGCCCGCGTCAACATCAGTTACAATGGCAAGTTCAAGATTACGGCGGTGGCTGTTCCGCCCGCAGGCGCTTTCAGCGAGCAGCTAGGCGAGCTTCTTCGGCCGTTGGTCGGTCAGTCAATTGGCTCGGCACTGCCAGTCGCCGGCACAGGTGGCTCGTCGGGCCTGCAATCGCCGAGCCGCCCTTTCCTTGCACAGTTCCACGACCGCCTGTTGCCTCTTCTCAGGGAACGCCAAATCCACATTGTGGGATTGAAGGAGCAGGCGTGGAGCCAGCGCTACACCTTCTCGCGTGGCGGTGATGCTGCCGTCGTCGATGTCTTCTATGACGGACGAGATCGGTTCACGAAGTGCATGCCGATCAACATCGGGGGAAGGCATGGCGTCCCAGCGGGTACGTTGTTGCCCGAGGTGCTTGAGATACTCACCGCGCAGGTCATCCCGTGAAGCCGGGGCAGCAGGTCACGGCCTTGCGCAAGGGCGGCCAACTCGATGAAGCGTTCAAACTCGCCACGGAACTGGTTGCGGCGCCCGAGGCGAACGAATGGGAGGTCGGCGCCTACGGCTGGTGTCTGATCGATCTCGTGAAGCGGCATGCCGCCGACCGGGATCAGGCATCGCTGCACGGCTATCTGCGCCTGCTGACGAAGTTTGAGGTCCCTAGAGGAAATGAGCTTCTTTCCGAACACCGAGAGCGGGCGCTGGCATTGGTCGACGATGATCGTCGTGCCGTCATGGCAGCCCGGAAGCTCGGCAAGGATGGCCAGCATGACAAGGCCGTTGGCGCGTTCGCGGCACTCATGGCGAAAGGCAGTCTGACCAAGGACGACAAGACTGCTTTCGGCTGGGAGCTCTATCGGGCCACCCAGGCGATCTTCCGAGCGGCTGGGGGGCAGGATTTGGCTCCGAGCGCCATCGATACCGTCAAGCGGCACCTTAACACCTATCTCAAGCTCGGCATCTCGGAGTCCGGTCTATTACATAGCTGCATGATGCAGCAGGCGGTCCGGTTGTCCCATGGCGACCATCTTCGCCTCGCCGCATTCGCACGCTTGTGGGGTCTGGATTCGTTCCGGCGCGAGGACTTCGAGGAGTCCCGACTCGACGACGGTAAGACCTTCCCCCCGCTTGCGGAAACGGTGCTGCAACGCGCATCCAAAGAAGCTGCGAAGGGCGGATCTCCAGCGGAGATGAACTATATCCTGCCCTACCTTGAGCGCGGGCTGGAGCTGTTCCCTGAGAACGTCTGGCTGAAGTTGAACATGGTAAAGTTGCTGCGCGGCCTCGAACGGCTAGATGAGGCTCGACTGCTCGCGACTGAGTTCGCCCGCAGCAAGGCAGGCGAATATTGGACCTGGGAGTTGATAGGCGACCTCGAGGTGGAGCCGGCTATGCGCCTTTCATGCTATGCGAAGGCGCTGACTTGCTCGGAGGACGATACGTTCGTCAGCAAGCTGCGTCTCAAGTTCGCGGCCCTGGTCGCCGCCGATCATCCCGGTGAGGCGAGAGCCGAAGTGGAACGGGTGATCGAACATAGACGTCGCGAGGGCACCCGCATTCCCATCGACGCCCAGCGGATGGCGGAAAGCGCCTGGTTCCTTGCCGCGGCACCATCTACCTCGGGCCGTTCGTTCTACGATCGCTTCAAGTCGCGCGCCGAGGAGTTGCTCTTCGCCCATCTCCCTTGGACCGATGCATCAGTCGGCGACGAATTCGTGATCGAGGGGCAGGAAGGGCAGAAGGATCGGACACGCCGGCGGATATTCGTGAAGGCCAGCCCGCTCCCTTTAGAAATCAGCGTCTCTGCGGGGCACCCGGACGTGCGGGGCTGCCGGCCGGGCGCTCCGATCAAGGTGCAGATGGAGGTGTCGGCCGCCGAACCATGGAAGGCCATGGTGCATCGGATTCAGCCACGGAACGGCGCCAGCGATGACGTTGTGCCGGAACTATGCGGCGTGATCGATCACCTCAACCGGGCCAAGTCGCTCCTCCATTTTGTGGTGGCTAAGGGAATCGACGGCACGTTCCCGTTGGCCGACTTTGCCGGTTCAGCAGCGATAGGACAGGCTGTCGCGGTTCGGGCGACCCGCTATCACAGCCGGAAAGGTACGCGGACCAGGGCGCTGTCGGTTTCCTCTACTACCCGATCGCCTGGAACGGATGTGCTGAAGCCTTTCAACGACGACGTCGAAGTCCGTAATGGCCTCGGCTTCACTTCCACTGGCATCTTTATTCCGCCGGATGTCGTTGCAGAATCCATGATCGCCGATGGCGACCGGGTGGAAGGCCTAGCCGTTATCAATTTCGACAAGAAGCGAAGCACATGGGGCTGGAAAGCTATCAGCGCGAAAAACGACTGACTTGGTGACAATGCGCGAGCCGTTCGCGCTCTGGTCGGCGTGACAATTGGCTGCTTTGATGATAGGGCTACATCGTGAAATTGGCGGGATGCACGGGCCGAGCCAGATTGTTTCCTGCGTTCCTCGCTTGATGATAGTCTCCGAAAGTACGGTTTTTCGAGGTATCCCGAAAAAATCCAATAATTTCAAAAGCCAGCGGTTTTGCCGGGATGGCAGACGGTATATCGCCGCGAAAAATATTCTTAATACCGATATTTCAAGGTGTTATGCTCCCAATCAATAATAGAGTGGGAATAACGGGACTGCCTGCGCGCGCTGAACGAAAATTGTTCCGCCAACTCAAAACGCGCAACAGATAGTCCTTTCCTATCGGCACCTAGTCATTATCGGGGTCCGGACCGTTCACCGCAGCGTTGTGTGCTTGCCACCTAGCGCGCGGTGTTTCGTGCCAACCAGTTGGAGATTACCGGTGAAGATCGACGAAAAGCTTGAACCCATCCTGGCAGACGTGCTGCGCCGCAACGCGGGCGAGCAGGAGTTTCACCAGGCTGTCGTCGAAGTGCTGGAAAGCCTGGGCCGGGTCATTGCCAAGAAGCCCGAATATGCCGATCACGCCCTGATCGAGCGGCTGTGCGAGCCCGAGCGCCAGATCATCTTCCGCGTGCCATGGGTCGACGATGCCGGACAGGTCCAGATCAACCGGGGCTTCCGCGTCCAGTTCAATTCCGCGCTTGGCCCCTACAAGGGCGGGCTGCGCTTCCACCCCTCGGTCAACCTGGGGATCATCAAGTTCCTGGGCTTTGAGCAGATCTTCAAGAACGCGCTGACCGGCCTGCCGATCGGCGGCGGCAAGGGCGGGTCGGACTTCAACCCGCGCGGGCGCAGCAACGGCGAGATCATGCGCTTCTGCCAGTCGTTCATGACCGAGCTCTACCGTCACCTGGGCGAATATACCGACGTCCCCGCCGGGGACATCGGCGTGGGCGGGCGCGAGATCGGCTACCTGTTCGGCCAGTACAAGCGTCTGACCAACAAGTACGAAGCCGGGGTGCTGACCGGCAAGGGCCTGGTCTATGGCGGCTCGCGCGCGCGGACCGAGGCGACCGGTTACGGCGCCACCTATTTCGTCTCGGCCATGCTTGCCACGCGCGGCGACAGCTTCGAGGGCAAGAAGTGCGTGGTGTCCGGATCGGGCAACGTCGCGATCTACACCATCGAGAAGATTCGCCAGTTCGGCGGCACGGTCGTCGCCTGCTCGGATTCGAGCGGCTACGTGGTGGACGAGAAGGGTATCGACCTCGACCTGGTCAAGGAAATCAAGGAAGTGCGCCGCGAACGCATTTCCGAATATGCCCGGATCAAGGGCACGGGCACGCACTACATCGAAAAGGGCTCGATCTGGGACGTGCCCTGCGATGTCGCCATGCCCTCGGCCACCCAGAACGAACTGACCGGCAAGGACGCCAAGGCACTTGTGAAGAACGGCGTAATCGCCGTGGGCGAAGGCGCGAACATGCCTTGCACGCCCGATGCGGTGCGCGAATTCCAGGCAGCCGGCGTGCTGTTCGCTCCGGGCAAGGCCGCCAATGCCGGCGGCGTCGCCACTTCGGCGCTGGAAATGCAGCAGAACGCCTCGCGCGATAGCTGGTCGTTCGAGCAGACCGAGGAACGCCTCGCCGCGATCATGCGCAATATCCACGACACCTGCGCCGCGACTGCCGACGAATACGGCGCTCCCGGCGACTATGTGCTGGGCGCGAACATCGCCGGCTTCGAACGCGTTGCCGCCGCGATGACCGCGTTCGGGGTGATCTGAAGGAAGCGCGGGGCACAAGCCCCGCGCTGCTTCCCGAACCTCAGGCAAAGCTCGACACGAACGGCAACGGGGTTGCTGATGGGTTCCGGGCAGGCTGTCCGGGAAGCGCCTTAGCGCCCCCGGTCCGGCCCCTTCCAGTTGCCCTTGCGGTGCGGCTTGCCCGCCGGACACGGCGGCCTCGGCCCGTCGCGGCGGGGCGCGCGGGGCTCGTCGCGCGGCTTGCCGTCGGAGGCCACGATCTCGACGCCATCGTCCTCGCCAGCCGTGCGCTGCACTGCCGCGAGGAAGCGGGCCGCAACCGCGCCGGTCACTTCAAACAGCGTCTCGTTGCCGGTGATCCGGATCGCGCCGATATCGCTGCGGCTGACATGGCCGCGCCGGCACAGCAGCGGCAGGATCCAGCGTGGATCGGCGTTGTGGCGACGGCCCACGTTCATGCGGAACCAGGCGCTGTCCTCGAAACCGGCGCGCGGACCGCGCGGCGCCGGACCGGCATCGGCGGCGAGCAGTTCTTCCGGCTCCGGCAGGCTGGCGCGGTGCGCGCGCACCAGTGCGGCAGCGATTTCCTCGGCGCTGCGCTCGGCCAGCAGGCGAGCGGCGAGCGCGCGGTCCTCCTCATCGACTTCCACCGGGGCGAGCAGCGTTGCCATCATCCGCTCGCTGTCCGCCGCACGGATTTCCGCAGCCGAGGGCGGCGATACCCAATCGGCCGGGATGCGCGCGCCGCGCAGCATCATCTCCACCCGGCGGCGGCGCGGATAGGGCACCAGCAGGATTGCCGTGCCCTTCTTGCCGGCGCGGCCCGTGCGGCCCGAACGGTGCTGCAGCGTTTCCGCATCGCGCGGAATTTCGACGTGCACCACCAGCGACAGCGTGGGCAGGTCGATCCCGCGCGCAGCGACGTCGGTGGCGACGCAGACTCGCGCACGGCGGTCGCGCAGCGCCTGGAGCGCGTGGTTGCGCTCGTTCTGGCTGTGCTCGCCCGACAGCGCGACCACGGCAAAGCCGCGTTCGGTCAGGCTGGCGTGGAGGTGGCGGACATTGTCGCGCGTAGCGCAGAACAGCATGGCCGTCTCCGCCTCGTGGAAGCGCAGCAGGTTGACCACCGCGTTCTCGATATCGGCGGGGGCGATGGCCATGGCGAGATATTCGATGTCGCCGTGGCCCCGGTCCGAATCGACCGTCGAAATGCGCAGCGCATCGCGCTGGTAGCGCTTGGCGAGCGCCACGATCTGCCCCGGCATGGTCGCCGAGAACAGCAGCGTGCGGCGATTGTCCGGTGTGGCGTCGAGCAGTTCCTCGAGGTCTTCGCGAAAGCCCATGTCGAGCATCTCGTCCGCCTCGTCGAGCACGGCGACGGCGAGCGCGTGGAGATCAAGCGCGCCGCGCTCAAGGTGATCGCGCAGACGGCCCGGGGTGCCGACCACGATCTGAGCGCCATAGCCCAGCGCGCGGCGTTCCTTGGAAGCGTCCATCCCGCCGACGCAGGTGGCAACGCGCGCGCCGGTGGGGCCGTAAAGCCAGGCGAGTTCGCGGCTGACCTGCAGCGCCAGTTCGCGCGTTGGGGCAATGATCAGCGCCAGCGGGGCGCCGGCAGGCCGTGCGCGCCCCTCGCCGTCGAGCAGCTGCGGCGCCATGGCGAGGCCAAAGGCAACGGTCTTGCCCGAGCCGGTCTGGGCGGAAACGATCAGGTCGCGCCCTTCAGCCTCGGGTTCGAGCACGGCGGCCTGGACGGAGGTGGGGGCGGCATAACCGCGCGCGGTGAGCGCTTCCGAAAGGAGCGCGAAAGGAGTCTGGAAGGTCATGGTCTCGATGCTTGCTTGGGTTCGGCCACAGGCCGCAGGCGGGCAAACGGCCCGCTGTCGTGCCCAGCCGTTAGGCTTTTCGCAAGCGCAGCACAATCGGAAAGGGGACTCGCCCGCACCAGCCTCCAAACCTCCGTTCGTGTCGAGCTTGTCGAGACACGTGTGCGCTGACGTGTCTCGACAAGCTCGACACGAACGGAACCGAAGGTTTTTCAGTCAGTGCGGGACGGCTATGCCCAGCACCTCGATCGCTTCATCCCTGCCGCCGAAGTCCAGCACATCGCCCACTTCCGCCCCGGACAGCGCGCGGGCGAGCGGGGCAGTCCAGGCGATCAGGCCGCTTGCCGGATCGGCCTCGTCGTCACCGACCAGGGTCAAAGCCCGCTGCTTGCCGTTGAGGCGGAGGGTGACGGTCACGCCGAACTCCACCGCCTCGCCGCTGGGAACCGGCATCAGTTCGGCAGTGATCTGGCGGGTCTGCCAATAGCGCAGGTCGCGTTTGAGCGCGGTGATCTCCGCTTCGTCCGCCGCCGCCGCAAGCTGCGCTTCGATGCCGACGATCCGCTCCCCGATCAGCGCCAGCCCGCGCGCCGTAACCCGGTTGGGGCCGGGCGGGATCGGAATCTCGAACTTGGGTTCAAGGTGTTCCTCGTCCCCGTCGCGGCGGAAGGCGACGCTCATCGTCAGGCCGCCAGCGCTTCGAGCGCTTCGCTGGCTTCCAGCCAGGCGAGTTCCGCCACCTCGATCTGCTCTTCCAGCATGGCGCGGCGCTTCATCAGTTCGGTCATGGTCAGCTTGGCGAGTTCGCCCTTCGCTGCGCCGGGATCGAACATGGCCTGGTCGATCGCGCTGCGCTGCTGGGTGAGCTTTTCCAGTTCCGTCTCGGCCTTGCGGGCGGCCTTGCGCAGTTCCTGGCCCTTTTCGCGCGCTTCGGCAGCGGCCTTGCGCGCGTCCTTCTTGTTGACGCCCTTCGCCCCCTCGCCGCGCGCGGCGGGCGGATCCTTGGCCAGCACGAAAGCGATGTAATCGTCAATCGAGCCGTCGAATTCCCTGGCCGTGCCCCGGTCGACCAGCACCAGCCGGTCGGCGGTCATTTCGAGCATGTGGCGATCGTGGCTGACCACGATCACCGCGCCGGAATATTCGTTCAGCGCCTGGATCAGCGCCTCGCGCGCATCGACATCAAGGTGGTTGGTCGGCTCGTCGAGGATCAGCATGTGCGGCGCATCGCGGGTGATCAGCGCCAGCGCCAGTCGCGCCCGCTCCCCGCCCGAAAGCTTGCCGACCTCGGTTGTTGCCTTGGGACCGGAAAAGCCGAAGCGGCCCAGCTGCCCGCGCACCGCCGCCGGACTGGCGCCGGGCATCTGCACGGTCATGTGCTGCAGCGGCGTCTCGCTACGGTCGAGTTCCTCCACCTGGTACTGGGTGAAATAGCCGACCTTCATCCGCCCGCTCGCGGCCATCGCCCCGTCCATCGGCTTGAGCTGCGCGGCGAGCAGGCGGGCGAGCGTGGTCTTGCCGTTGCCGTTGCGGCCCAGCAGCGCGATCCGGTCGTCCGGATCGATCCGCAGGTTCAGCCGGCTCAGCACCGGCGTTTCGCCATAGCCGACCGAGGCAAGGTCGAGCGTGATCAGCGGCGGGCGCAGTTCGTCCGGCGCGGGGAAATCGAAGCTCAGCGAGGGATCGTCGATCAGTTCGGCGATCGGTTGCAGCTTGGCCAGCGCCTTGGCGCGCGACTGCGCCTGCTTGGCGGTGGAGGCCCGCGCCGAATTGCGCGCGACATAGTCCTGCAACCGCTCGCGCATCGCCTGCTGCTTCGCCTTGGCCGAGGCGAGCTGCGCCTGCCGCTCGGCCCGCTGGCGCTCGAACGCGTCGTAGCCACCGGGGTAGAGCGTCAGCTTGCCGCCTTGCAGGTGGAGGATGTTGTCGACCACGTTGTTGAGGAAATCGCGCTCGTGGCTGACCAGCAGGATCGTCGCCGGATAGGCGCGCAGGAAGTCCTCCAGCCACAGCACGGCTTCGAGATCGAGGTGGTTCGACGGTTCGTCGAGCAGCAGCAGGTCGGGCTGGGAAAACAGCAGCGCGGCCAGCGCGACGCGCATCCGCCAGCCGCCCGAGAAGCTTTCCAGCGGGCGGTGCTGCGCTTCCTCATCAAAGCCGAGGCCGACGAGGATCCGCGCGGCGCGGGCCGGGGCGGAATGGGCCTCGATGGCGATCAGCCGCTCGTGGATTTCGGCGAGGCGGTGGGCGTCCTCGCAGCCTTCGCTTTCGGCCATCAGCGCGGCGCGCTCGGTATCGGCGGCCAGCACCGTCTCGAACGGAGTGGAGTCCCCGCCCGGAGCCTCCTGCGCGATATAGCCGATCCGGGCGCCGCGCGGCATGGAAACGGCGCCGCTGTCCGGCTCCAGCATTCCGGCGATGACCCGCACCAGGGTGGACTTGCCCGCGCCGTTGCGACCGATCAGGCCGACGCGGCCGCGCGGCGGCAGCTTGGCGGTGGCCTCGTCGATGATCGTGCGTCCGCCAAGGCGGACCGTGATGCCGGAGATGTTGAGCATGGGCAGCGCCCCTAGCAGGGTGAAAGCTAAACCGCCACGAACTTCCCCGCCTCGCGGTCCTTGCGCACCTTGAGGCCATCGAACACCTGCCCGCTCATCGCGATCCACACTCCCGCAGGGCAGGTCTGCGCCGCAGCGAATGCCATGCCGAGGTTGAAGGGCGCGTCCGTTTCCGCAAAGCGCGCGGGCGAGAGCGCGCCGGTGAGGACCATGGTCTTGCCCGGCACCTCGGCGGCCAGCACCTGCGCGGTTTCGGTCATGGTGTCGGTGCCGTGGGTGATGACGATCCGCCCCTCCGGTGCCTGGCGCGCGGCGGCGGCGATCAGGGCGCGGTCGGACTCGGTCAGATCAAGGCTGTCCTTGCGCATCAGTTCGACCACGCGGAACGGCACTGCGACGCGGGCTTCCTCCAGCAGCGCGGGAATGCCGCTGTCGACGATTCTGTATTCGCTGAGCGCGTCGAAGTAGTTCTTGTCGATCGTGCCCCCGGTGGTGAGGACGAGAATGGGCTGGGTCATGCGGCCCTGTTAGCCCGCCGCCTCTGGCGCCGCCAGCGCCTCGTCGCCGATTGCCGCCACGGCCTGGCGCAGGGTGCGCGCGGCGTCTTCGGTCAGCTGGTGTTCGAACAGGGTCAGGTGCTGGGCAAGCGTTCGCCGCACCGCGCCCGAGCCGGTGCCGGTCGGCGCGCCCAGCTCGCGCGAGTGTTCCAGCCCATAGCGCAGGATGATCGTGGCGTTCGTGGCAAGATCGCGCAGGCGGTCGCGCGGCCAGTCGAGCAGTCCGGCATCGACCAGCGCGGCAAGATGCGCCTCGAACTGGAGGAAGCTGCGCACCAGCCAGTCCGGCGCGCGGGCACGGATGGTGTCGGCGTGCTCGCCATAGCTCTGCTGGTCGCGGTAGAGAAAGCGGAACTCGCGGAATTCGGCCATCAATGCCGCGAGGAGGCGGACATAGCCAGCCAGCGGGTCGTCACGGGGGGTCAGTTCCAGCCGCGCATCGACTGCCGCCGCATAGCGTTCCCCGATCGCATCAAGCAGCGCGCTCCGGGTCTTGAAATGATACCACAGGTTGCCCTCGGCAATCCCGCAGTGCGCGGCAAGCGCGGCCGTGGTGACCGCGCCATAGCCCTGTTCGTTGAACAGCAGCCGCGCCTCTTCGATGATGCGTTCGCGGGTGCGCATCAGTAGTGGGACAGCTCTACCATCACCTCCTTGTAGCCATGAACGAAGCAGGTTGCGACCCGTTCGGGCTCGGCGATTACGTTGGCGCGCAGACGGCGCTTCGCCATTTCCTCAAGCAGGGTGGTTAGTTGCAGTTCGGCGACCCGTGCGCCGACGCAGCGGTGGATGCCATAACCGAACGAGAGGTGCCGCCGCGCGTTGGGGCGGTCGACGATCACTCGGTCAGCGTCCGGGAACACGCTCTCGTCGCGGTTGGCGGAGATGTACCACAGGACGACCTTGTCGCCCTTCTTCATCTGCGCGCCTTCGAATTCGACGTCCTCGGCCACGGTGCGGCGCATGTGGGCGAGCGGCGTCTGCCAGCGCACCAATTCCTGCACGGCGTTGGGGATCAGCGAGGGATCGGCTTCCAGCTTCGCGCGCTCTTCCGGAAACTGCGAAAGCCCCCAGGCGAAGGCCGACATCGAATTGCGCGTGGTATCGTTGCCGCCGACGATCAGCAGGATCAGGTTGCCGATGAATTCCTGCTCGCTCATGTGGCTCATCGCGTCGGAGCGGAGCATGACCGAGATCAGGTCCTTGCCGGGATTGGCGGCCTTCTGCTGCCACAGCCCCGCGAAGGCCGCGCCCATT
>Ga0208564_1002454_pt1 | contig 14648 bp, 9 predicted proteins | sample AD_UKC073_MetaG_FD_184439 | JGI IMG/M metagenome (GOLD analysis project Ga0208564, IMG submission 184439) | Active sludge microbial communities of municipal wastewater-treating anaerobic digesters from USA - AD_UKC073_MetaG (SPAdes) (version 2) | ecosystem: Engineered > Bioreactor > Anaerobic >... | reverse complement strand
GCTCAGTATAGCACAGAGAAAAGCCATATTCAAATAGGCCCTGCACTCGAAGACGGACCACATTTGACTAGTTGCAGTCCGGCCTCGGAACAGAGAACATGCAGCCCAACAGGCTGAGAGCAGCAAATCTGACGGTTACTAGCAATAATTGATGCCCTCGCGTGTCTGTCCTGAACCGAAACGCGCTTTTGGCCCGCAAGTTCTACAGAGCTAAGCTCACGGCGCAACATGCCGATAACATGATAAAGATATCTTTCACGCGCATTAGGGGGTGTACCATAGTGTTGGTAAGAGACTCGACGATATCGATGTCTTCCCGGTATGCGCGAATGCGACAAGAGAGCGTGTCGGAGAGCGTTCGGGTGCGGATAGGCCCCGAAACCCGCCCATCGGCAGCAACCAGTTTGGTTCGTGACCATGTCAGCATATCCGATAGTGCCCGCGCCGCTCTGGCTCGAGCAGACAACTCCATGTCAACCGACAAGTCGCAGGCGCTGAAAGGGATTCCCACGGACGAAGCCTCTAACGATCCGAAGATCCGCACAATTAAGCGGATCATAGAACTGTTAACAGGTATCAAGATTGAGACAATCGAGCTTTCCGAAGTAGTAAGAAGCCGCCAAACTCAGACTCCTCAGTCCATGCCGGAGCCCGAATGGAGCATTGAGTATGACAGGGAGTATTCATACCACGATTTCCAGTACATGTCCTTCGAAGCAGAGGGCTGGATAACCACTGAGGACGGCGAGCAAATAAAGTTCTCCCTTAGCCTTTCGATGCGCCACGAAGAATCAGCATACAGCGCAACGTCGATTCATATCCAAAATGGCAGAAAAATCGATCCCATCATCGTAAATCTCGACGGCGAAGCCGCCCAACTCTCCGATGAGCTGTTCGAGTTCGATTTGAATGCGGACGGCAAGACAGAGATGATCCCGGGACTCCACCGAGGCAGCGGTTTCCTTGTTCTCGACAGAAACGGCGATGGCATAGTAAACGACGGAACCGAGCTATTCGGCCCGTCGACCGGAAACGGCATGAATGAACTGGCCGAGCTCGACTCGGACGGCAACAGATGGCTCGATGAACGCGACCCGGCCTGGACCCAGTTGTATATCTGGACTGGAGGCAATCCAGGCGATGAACCCCTCGTATCCTTAGCCGAAGCAGGAATCGGAGCCATATATCTTGGTTCCGTGGGCGCCCAATTCCAGATGAAAAACAGCGCCAACCGCCCTGTAGGAGAGTTGGCCCGCATGGGACTTTATGTCCGCCAAAACAAGACCGTCGGCACCATGGAGCAGATCGACCTCATAGTCTAATCAAATTCCGAATGCGATCTCCGCCGCAAGGAAGGGCAATAGAGGCCCCGTTAAAACGCACAACTTTGCCTGCTATGCCCTCTCCCTGTTTGGCCGCTGATACACCCCTTCACTACCTTGTAGTCCGTCATCGCTCCAATCAACCCCATACTTGGACACTGGCCCACTCGCACACCCGGGAGGGTATTGGAGATCGGTCTAGAACTACGCAAATGTCATTAGCCAAAACGCTCTAATGCCACAGATTTTGCATGGAGGATCACAAAATGTCACACAAAGGTTTCACCCCACTCGGCCGGGTTCTCAACCTGCACATTGGCGACAATCAAGTCTCTATGGAAACCCTGGATTCGCGCGTGGATGTATCTGTCATCGCCGACGACCTCGTGCGAGTGAGCATGACTTTGCTTGAACCAGCCCATCCCCGGCTTCCAGGATCCTTTTCCGTAATAGAGCGACAATGGCCTAATCCCCAAGTGAGCATCGAGGACACTCCCGAATCAGTGGCCATTTCGACACCTGCAGTCATCGTGGACATCTCGAAAGACCCTCTTAGAATTGCATTTTACAACCCGGACGGAGCACTGATTTGCAGCGACAGCGCCCCCCGAGGAATGGGCTGGGATGAACTTGGCGCAGGGTGCTACAAGTCCTTCCATCCTCATACTCACTTCTATGGGTTTGGGGAACGGACAGGCGGCCTTGACAAGCGGGGCACGACCATGACCCTTTGGAACACCGACAACTGCCCGTACACGCCGGGCACAGACCCACTTTACATATCTATCCCATTCTTCATAGCTTTCTCCGGCGAATCCGCCTACGGCCTGTTCATGGACACAGCAGCAAGGTCCACATTTAACCTGGGCAAACCCCATCCCATGTTGAACAGCTCCAAGATTCCGCCTCAGCCTACAGGTATTCCCGAAGTGCCAGAGGGCGAATACTGGTTCGGAACGTCACAAAAGAAGCTGGACTACTACTTCTTCGCAGGCCCTAGCATACCAGACGTAGTCCGAGGCTACGCGGCACTGACCGGCTACATGAAGTTGCCGCCTCTGTGGGCATTAGGCTACCACCAGTGCAGGTTCAGCTACTGCCCTGACAGCCAAGTTCTAGAGGTCGCCAAACGATTGAGGGAAGCAGATATTCCTTGCGATGCCATATACTTTGACATCGATTACATGGACGGTTTTCGAGTATTCACTTTTGAGCCGGAAGACTTTCCGGATCCCAAAGAGCTCATTTCTCAGCTTTCCGACATGGGCTTCAAAGTAGTCGCCATAGTCGATCCCGGAGTCAAGGTTGATCCCGATTATTCTGTTTACGATAAAGGCCGAGCCAATCAATATTTCATCAAAAAGGCCGACGGAAAAGATTACAAGGGAACAGTGTGGCCCGGAACAGTCTCATACCCCGATTTTGCCCGGGCCGACGTGCGCTCCTGGTGGGCCGAGAACCATTCCGCCCTTTTCGATGCAGGAGTGCGGGGCATATGGAATGACATGAATGAACCGTCTAACTTCGACACAGAAAGCAAAACGATGGACGAAGATGCTCTCCACGGCTCTCGAGGAGAGGAGGTGGCTCACGCCTACGTCCATAATGCTTATGGCAACCTCATGAGCGAGGCTACACAGGAAGCATTCCGCAGGCTCCTGCCTACAACTCGACCATTCATCATCTCACGAGCCGGCTGCGGAGGAATCCAGCAAAGCGCGTGCGTCTGGACTGGAGACAACTCGAGCTGGTGGGAGCATCTCCTCATGTCCATTCCGATGTGCCTCAATCTAAGCCTTTCGGGAGTGTCATTTGTCGGCGCCGACGTAGGAGGGTTCCTGTATGATTCAGACCCTGAACTAGTCACCCGTTGGACTCAGCTTGGCACATTCATTCCGCTCTTCCGAAACCATTCAGCCATCTGGACTGTCCCGCAGGAACCTTATTCTCTGGGAGAACCGTATGCGTCAATCTGCCGCGAATTCATTAAGATCCGCTATAGGCTCATTCCATATATGTACACACTGATGAAAGAGTGTGCCGATGACGGAACCCCTGTAATGAGGCCAATGGTGTTCGAGTTCCCTGACGACGAAAAGACGCACACAATGAGCGACCAGTTCATGCTCGGTCCCGACATGATGATAGCGCCTATCTACATGCCAGGCGCTGATTGCAGACCCGTCTACTTCCCAAGGGGCAGTTGGGCCAACCTGTTCAATGGCAACGTGATATCGAGCCTTGGGGAATCCGTCCTCGTGGGGGCCTCCCTCGGCCAGATCCCGGTCTTCCTCCGCGAAGGCGCCATAATCCCGTGGGGGATGGAAATGAGTTACGTCGGCCAGCACCGACAGGCGCTGGAGATCATCGATATCTTCCCAGAGGAAGGTCCTTGGGAGCGCACGTTTTCACTATATGTGGATGACGGAGAGACCCTCGGCTATCAAGAGGGCAAATTCGGTTCAGTGGAGATATCCTGCCGTACATCAGAAAGGGAAACCGGCCGAGTCCTAGAAATCTCCATCGACGCCCAAGAAGATGACTACGCATGCGCGATGGCCGTAAGGACCCTGCGCATATGGAATGTGGCTGAAGAACCAGTTGAGGTGAGCGTAGACGGTCAACGCCTACCTATGCTCGGCAATGTGTGCGAGGTTGCAGGAGGCACCGGACAGACAGGGTATTCCTACGACGAGGCAGGAAGTAGGCTTTGCATAGGCGTCCACAAGATCTCTAGGAATCTGGAGATAGTCGTGGCATATCGCTAAGTAGACCGCAACAGATCTCTGCGCGATCCTCGAGTTGTGCTGTCGCTGTCTGGGACTTAGCCGGGGGCTGAACTTGTAAGTTTGGCCTTGGGTAAAAGCCCAGGGAAGCGCCGTGCAGCGTGGAGCCGGCCAAGGTTTGCCGCGAGGGCGAGCAGGTTTTGCAGACCAGTCTAAATTCTAGACATTGAAGGCAGGCCCAAGTTGCCCTTTCATATGAGTGCGTTGAATGCATAGACTGCCGGAGCGCTCACACGGATCTCACGGTCGGGAGCGTATGCGCATCGCTTTCGTCGTTGTAAGGAACACAATTGCCCGCAAGCGTCGAACCGGGAATTCGATTACACCATCTACCCTGGCTTTCCCTCGTGAATCATATCCCGGCACGGCTGAGTGCTGCGGGCGTTTATGGCTAAGGCCAAGATCCCCAAAAACTGTGTACGTTGTCGATGCACAAATGCGAACCAATTACCGCACTGCGACATAGGTGCAAAGACGTGTCTACGCCTAGCAGACATCATATGGCAGGCTAACCGATAGCGCAAGAACTTATTGGGAGTTACTTAGCTGCTCGAAAAGCGAGGGCACGGACGTCACGGCGATTTGCGTGCCGTCCCGTCCGCGCCTTTTGCTGTCCTGTGCATAGGCTGCTGCAATGGGAGCTTATCCCGTTCTTTTCAACTTGCCCGTGCGCATCGCATAGTTTTCGCCCATGGAGAAGATCCGAAACCCGACTGGAATAAGGATCGCCCCCAGGATCACGAGTTTGAGAAGGTCCGGCAGAAGCGTCCTCACACTAGCGCCTTCGAGCAGAGCAGCTCTGGCCGCACGCAATGTGTAGGTTGCAGGAGATACATACGACAACGGCCTGACCCATGCAGGCAAAACCTCTATGTCGTAATATACTCCCGACACTAACAGCACCACGGCCTGAAAGATGTGAGTCGCCTGTGAGCCCTTTTCCGGGGATATCAGAGGCAACACGGCTGCAGCCAGCCCCATCCCTATGAAGGCAAGGCTCGACGCGGCAAGCGTGACGAAAGCCGCCCCGAGGTTAGCCCCTGCAAGCGAAATATTGAACGCAAGGGTGACCGCTGTCAGGCATATCACTACGCGCACCAGCCCATACAGCATTCCCCACATGCAAACGCCGAACATGTACACGCCCCTCGGTTGCGGGGCCATGAACGAATACTCGATGGTGCCTTCCCACCTCTCCCAGGCGACTGACTCTGCAACCTCGTGAAAAAGGATGGAAAGAAAGCCCCACAGCAACGCGCCCGACACGAGGAAGAGCACCCGTTCATTCATTCCCTCGGGAGGCCCGCTCACACCGATGAATCCTATCGTAAGGGCGCTCACAACCTGGTAGATGGCATTAACAACCTCCCAGCCCATCTCGTGCTTGATCAGGTTGTAGTTCCGCTGCACCAATGCATAGCCGGATTTTATGTAGTCAGCCACAGATCCAGGCTGCATATTACTGATCATCTCCCTCTATCTCCCATTCATCTGGACTCCTTCCGGTCAATCGAAAGAAAACCTCCTCCAGAGTGGGAAGATGTCCGTTTCCATTGGCATATCTATCCTTCAGGTTTTCCGGGCTGTCCACCGCAACGAACTCCCCGTTGTTGATGACGGCTATTCGGTCACACAACCTATCAGCCTCCTCCATGTCGTGGGTGGTGAGTATGACCGTTGTGTCATGGGTATTGCAGACCTCGAGCACGAAATCCTGAACGTCCCGTTTTGACACCGGATCGAGCCCTGTCGTGGGTTCATCGAGAAGCAATGCCACGGGAGCAGTCATCAATGCTCTAGCTATAGCCACTTTCTGCTGCATCCCGCGGGACAGATTCTCCAACGACACATTGACCTTGCTGTCGGGAAACCCCAACCGCGCTAGGATCTCTCTGGCCCTGCGTAGCCCTTCCCTAGGTTCGAGCCCATAGAGCCTTGCGGCATATTCGAGATTCTCCATGGCGGACAGCTTCTTGAAAAATGCCGCTTCTACCGAAACGCGATTGATGTACCGGCGCACTTCGAGTCTGTCTGCAACAACATCCCTGCCGAAAACGCGGACTGTGCCGGAATCGGGTATGAGCAATGTCGATATCATCCGGATGAGAGTGGATTTTCCTGAACCGTTGGGCCCTAGGATGCCAAATATCTCGCCGCGTTCAACCTCGAAGGACACGTCCTTCACTGCCTCAACAGTCACCCTGGAAGGCATGACAAAGTCAACGATCCGCCCAAGCGCCCTCTGGCCATTATGGTCTGAACCTGCGTTTTCAGTATTGCGCACGGATTCCCTGAAGCTCTTGGATGCGTGATTGCACTGAATCGCTGCAGTCACGTCAATAACCTCCTTAAGATGCTGACTCGACTACAGGATAGTTAGGCTGGGCGCCAATTGGCTGCAAGCTTCGCGGCCAAGCGCAATGCAGGCTAAACGTTAAAAGGCCGCGGGCTTTGCACGCCCGCGGCCTGTAAATGCGTCAATAGCGCATTATCCTACCCTCAGACGAGCCGACCCGATATAAACAGAATTAGGCATAGTAACCCATGAAACAAGACGAACTCCGTTTCCCGAACACGCGGTGATGATCTGCCTGATTTTCGTCATCGGTTCGGCCTCCTTTCTGATCTCACGGTTGGGATAATCAAACATGGTAAGTATAACGTGGAAGGGATATCGGCGTCAAGCGAAAAATCCACTCGCATAACGCATGTCCATTGCTCTGCTCAGGCACGGCGTTTCCGCCGCTCACTTGAGCAACCCTGCGCGACGCAAGCTCATCGAAACGGCAAAATCGACCTCCATCTTTGAATATACGCCCTTGAAATCGTCATATGACATATATGGCGTCTTCAGCCTCAGTGCATAGTATAACCTCATAGCATCGGAGTTCCACTCTTTGAGCTTCATCAGAATTCTCTCCAGCCTGTCCTCTAGATCGCGCTCAGCGGCGCGCTCAAGATCGTTCAATCGGCTCCGATCGACCAGCGAAACTCGGTAGCCCCCAGAATCGAGGAGCCGAGCGGCAACAGACAGCTTCACGCCGACGCGGGGCAACCCATTCGCATCGACGCCTGTCATGCGGGTTTTGGTCTTCATGCGTATGATCCTCACGATGAATTCCCGTCCCTCGTAGTGCATGGTGTATGTGCCACCCAAGTGTTTGCGCCAGGCTATGCCGTATAGCAGCATCGAATCTGTAGGCCCAAGCGTTCCTGCTCGCCTTGTTCCGTCATATACAGCTGTCCCTAGGGCCTCAATTCCATCGCCTCCATCGGTGAGGCCGATCAACGGCAAGACAACATCGCCAACGTCATTTCTGATCAAGGACATCACCTGCCATACGGAGAGGAAACGAACACTCCCCAACCCCTGCTTGCTCTGTGCCTCTAAGCCATTGAGCACTTCCACAAGTCTCTTTCCGCTTGCAGGAGATAAACGAAGGAGTTCGCCCATGTCGTCTTCTGTTGCAAATATCAAGCTGGTCAGCGGCACGTATCGAAAGAAGAGAACCGTGCTCAGCCCCTTCCACATGTCTTCAGGATCTACGTCTTTCCCTATGGCAATGAACTGCAAGGATGAAAAGTCTATGACCCCTCCGAATTTGGCGCGCATCTTCTCTACTGCATCCTCTATATACAGCCCGTTCTCCTTGATCACCACGCTTTTTGGGGCGTTATCCTGTCCGTTGCCCCTCCCGCCTCCATTAGCACCGCCTTGCGCTCCCCCTGGAATTGGGATCAGAATACTGACAGAGACACCTTTGTTTTCGCCACCTTCAGCAGGTTCCAAAGCGGCAACTGCAACGAAACTGCGGTCTTCAATGTCAATCGAGTCCCAGCACCCGGATGCAAAAGGCATTAAAAGGGCAACAAGGATGACTGCACATACGAGTGCAGACATTCTGCGTAAGCTCACCTACTCATCACCGCCAGCACGCGTCGTAGCGAGATAAGACCGAACGGCCAAGATAATCGTGACAATAGTAAGAATGGCACCCAGCGCAAGCCAAATGCGCACAAACGCCAAGAGAGAACTGAGGTCTGGCAATACAACAAAGGAAAAGCCTATCAACGCCCCCAAAGCTAGCACTAGTACAGGATGAATCTTCTCCGCTTTGGGAGACACCAAGTCGCTCAATGTCTGTGCCGCGCTGAAGAAATAAGTAATGGATGCGATGATCATGATGAAACGGAAGAACATGGTTAGGATGAAGTCGAAACGCCGGACCGGGAATCCCTGGCCTCCTGGTGCCAGAACTTCCAGGAACGAGCCGGCAGGGTATGCAAAATCGCCGGCTAAAGGCCAGCCGAATGCGGCAATGGGATAGGCAGAAAAAGTTACAAACCCCGGGACTGCCAGGAGGGTGCCAACCGTGGCAGCTAACAATGCGCTTCGTCCGGGCGGGTTAAACGCAGGCCCTGCAATTAGAATTACGGTGTAACCATGGTACATAGATGTCGCAGCTATCATGAGGCCAAACGGATCAGCTGCCAGTTCCGATGCGCGCAATGGCAATAGGTGCGACAGATCGAGCTTATCTCCGAGGAACGGAGAGATCCACGAGAAGATGAGAAAAACAACAATTGGCAAGAAGAGAGCGTCAGTGAACCTGACCAGAGTCTTGAGCCCATATAGCGCTACCATAACAGCAAGCCCCGAATTGATGATCGCATGGATTGCAGGCGGGGTAAACCCGAGTATGGTAGCTGATATATAGTGGGCAAACAGCATGGTGTTTATGGCTGCGCCGCTCAACCAGAACAAGGAGTATATCAGACCTATGACAACCCCAAGATGTCTGCCGGCAAGTTGCGGAAGAAACTGCCCAACCCGATGCTTAGGATAGGCCATGTGCAAGCGATAGACTGCCCACGAACCGGCCATAGCTGGAGCTATCGCAATAAATGGCACCACCCAACCTGAACGCCCCGCCATGTGATATAGCATCTGCGGCAGCGCAAGATAGTTAGCGCAGATTGTATACTGCATCACAAGCCACGCTGCTTCCGGCCAACTGAGATATGCTTCACGCATCGGCAGTACCCTCGGCTTCTTCCTTGCGCTGCACCTTCTCCAGCTCAATGCCGAGAGGCGTAGGCACCCTCACCATCGTATCCTTGGCGATAGCCGTCCACCTCCAGGGAGCAAACGGAGACATGTAAGATACTCCAAGGACGTCCATAGAACAAAGATATACGAGGATGATGAATCCGGCAGTCGCCAATCCATAGATGCCGAGGAAAGCAGCGAAAACCGTGTACAGGTATTTGGCTGCGCGCCACGAAAGCTCGTTCTGATAATCCGGCATAGCAAAAGAGCCGATTGCAGTCACTGCAACAACAACTATCATCACTGTGCTTACAAGCCTGGCTTCTGCAGCCGCTGTTCCTAGCACAAGGCCTCCAACTACCATCGCCGCTCCTCCGATATACGTGGGGAGCCTAGCGCTGGCTTCGGCGAGCATCTCCAAAGCAATATCCATGATCAAGACTTCTATGATTGGAGGATACGGAACGCCTTGCCTTGCCGCGGACAGAGTCATTATCGCATTGGGAGGCAAGATTCCCGGGTTGAACGACGCAAGGCCCACATATACCCCAGGAGCAATCGTGGCCGCGAACCAGCCAATCGCCCGCACGGTTCTGAGCAGCAAAGAATGTATGCTCAAGTTATAATGGTCCTCGCTGGCCTGAAACAGCGCGAGAAGCTGTATGGGCATGACAAGAACGAAAGGGGAATTGTCGCATATGACCACAATTCTGCCGTTGAGTATGCCCGCCGCCGCCCGATCCGCGCGCTCAGTCGCAGCCGCAGGAGGAAACAGCATCCATCTTCTCATCGCAAGGTACGGCAACAAATAGGAGCTGTCAAGTACGTTGGGGGCATCAATCTCTAATAGCCTCTGCTTTACCACCTCCACAACGTCCTCTGAAGCTTTGCCCTCAAGGTAGCACATGGCCACCCGGGTCCGTGTCTCGCTGCCCACTACTGTTTCCCAAACTCTCAGATTTCGGTTTCTGACTCTTTGCCTGATCAAAGCAAGGTTGTCATAAAGCCTCTCATTGAAGGAATCCCTAGGACCCCTGACTGACGGCTGTGATACGGGGGCTTCTATCTGTCGGACTACCCTGCCCCTCAGATCGAGCAGGAAAGGAGCGACGCAGCCATCAACGATGAGAGCCACCTTTCCGTCGAGAAGACCTTCTACCGCATCATCAAGGCTCGGTGCTTGCTCCACGGAGGCAACCGGAAGTTTGGCTCCCACGGAGACTGCATCCAGAATCTCATCTCCCTCTAGCTTGCTCAATGGTTTGAGGAGGCTTTCTCTTACTGCCGCCCCGTCTACTATGGGTTCTAGAAACACCACACAGATACTATCCGATACGTGCTTTATTACCAAGTCTGACGGAACGCCAAGTGCGTTCTCCAAGCAGGCTGCTTGACTCTGAACCATGCTGCTAGACGAGCTATCACGCTTTGAGACCGATGGTTCAGTAGGTCGGCGCACCGACCGTGAAAGGAGCGGAACAGGTTTCTTCATGTGCATTCCTGCCATTCGTCGCTTTTGCACCTATTATGCCCCGCTCACAAAATGAGATGAGACTGCGCACGAATACATCCACTCTCTCCATCAGAAGACCCCTAGCGCCAGAACAAGTGCTACTCTGCCAGCCCTACTCGAATCGCGATAGAATCTCTCTGGCTGCCACTACCCCCGATGCTGATGCTTGCATCAGTCCACGGGTGACGCCGGCCCCATCCCCGGCTGCAAAGAGATTTCCGATTTCCGTCTCAAGGCTGCGCGAAAGCTCCAGGCGGTTCGAGTAGAACTTGGCTTCTACCCCATAAAGCAGGGTGTTCCGGGAGTAAACCCCTGGCGCCACTTTGTCCAGGGCCTGCAGCATCTCCATGATGTCCACGAGATGCCTGTACGGAAAAACAAGGCTCAGATCCCCGCTGGTTGCATCCTTGAGGGTAGGGGTGACTGTACCTTTCCTCAGCCTTTCCTCAGTGGTACGCCTGCCGACCATCAGATCCCCAAGCCTCTGAACGAGGACTCCCCCGGCGAGCAAGTTTGCAAGGCCAGCTACGTATTTTCCGTATTGTATTGGCTCCCTGAATGGCTCAGTAAAGCTCTTGCTAACAAGCAGAGCGAAATTGGTGTTCTCCGTCTTGCGCTCCGCGTAGCTGTGCCCGTTGACTGTGATCAGACCGTCGTTGTTCTCAGTCACCACTTCGCCATATGGGCACATGCAGAAAGTGCGAACCTTATCATCGAAGGATTTGGAGTAGTATATGAACTTCGATTCATACACCACATCGGTTATGTCCTTCATCACTACTGCAGGCAGTTCAACCCTGACGCCTATGTCCACTGGATTGATGGCCATCCGAAGGCCGAGATGCCGAGCCTGATCGGCGAGCCATTCGGCACCTTCGCGTCCGGGAGCAAGGATAACGCATTTGCCGCTTATGAACCGCCCATCGGATGTCTCAACACCGCGAACTACCCCCTCCGATGCCACTACCGAATTCACACTGGTATCGAGTTCGATGTCCACTCTGCCGTCCAGACCGTCTTTCATCCTTTCCAGGATATTAACTGTTCGTCCAGTGCCAAGATGGCGTATTCTGGCAGGCACAAATGTCAGATCAGCCAATTTGGCCCTGTCACGGAGGTCCGCAATCTTCTCCTCTTCGAGGCCCCATACAGTTTCCGGCGCCCCATGCTCCAGGTAGACTCGATCGACCTCCTCTATGAGCTTCTTCAGCCCGGCGCTGCCGACATAAGCATCCAGCATCCCACCAACATCTGTGGAGAGAGTCAGCTTTCCATCGCTGAATGCCCCAGCCCCGCCCCAGCCGCAGACCACGTTGCACGGGTCACACCTGGCGCAACTCGTCTTCCGCTCCAAAGCAGGACACGTACGCTCCCCTATATCCCGTCCCTTCTCTACCATCAGGATCTTGAGACTCGATTTCTTCGCCAACTCCATGCCGGCAAATATGCCTGCCGGGCCAGCACCTACTATGATCACGTCGTATGCAGTTCTGCTCAACTTAGCGCCTCCCGTGACGCTCAACTGCCGCACCCGGATCGGATGCGGCAGTCGTCGCCAATTATGTCCAACTCGGTCTTCGCTAGCGGCCCGTGTTAAAAGCCTCCACTTCGTAGAACTGAAGAGCATTCAAGGGATTTGATACCCTAGCAACAACGAACCTAACCTTCGACACGCTCATAGCTGTAAACTGAAACTCGAATGACACCACGTCTCCAGACCGCTTCATGTATTTCTGGTATTCAGACGGTTTTGTAAATGACCCAACTACAATCCAGCGTCCGTTCTCTTCGACCTCCACAGTCATGGAATACGGGTAGTTACCTACATCACTGCTCGTTCTTATGGTATTGATCACCCGCGAGGCCGAGAACTCAACTTCGAGCCATTCTGTCTTGCCGCCGGTAATTGGCCCGGAAGCTTCCCAATATGTCTTCATATTGCCATCAATAGCCATAGAAGCAGGTCTTGCCGGTCCATCTGAGCTAGCCGGCGCATAGCTCGACGCGCTAGCCCGCCCTCCATTGGCCGCAGCTGCCCAGTTCACGTTGACCGTCCCGATTGGCGGCGGTGGCGCCACAGACCCCGTAGTAAACGAGAACCCTGAGGCCACCGAAACGTTTCCTGCAGCGTCCTTAGATACTACCTGATAGTAGTATGTCGTGTTATCGCGAAGACCAGTCAATGTCACGCTATGGCTAGTCTTAAGAGACCCCGAAGGCACAACAGGAGTGATTATTACCGATCTAGCGCCCACATCTCCTGCAGGGCTCGACGCCTCCGAACTCGACACGGATTTGTCGCCTGCGGCATCCTTCATGGTCGTGCCCGTCAAGCCATATTCAATGGTTGAAGTAGCAGGTTCATCGGTGTTCCATGTTATCGTAGCCGAATTTGCAGTAATATTCGCCGTCCGTACGTTAGTTATCTTCGGAGGACGAGTATCCAAGGTTATCGACGCAGTGTATGTCCTGCTTTGATTCCCATAGATGTCGCGAAACTCGACATAGACTGTCTTGTTCCCGTCACCAGGACTTAGCCTGTATGTCATCGCCTGTTGGAACTGCATCCACCCGGTCCAGTTCCCGCTGCCCTCACGCAGGCGCATCTCGATTGGACCCGGCGAGTCGTCTTTTGCAGCTATCGAGAGCGTTACGTCATAATAGCGCGTATACTGAGCCCCATTGTTTATCGCAATGCTGCCTGTTGGCGGATTCCTGTCGCCAAGCTGAGACGTACGGAACGTCAGCGTGGAGGACTCCGCCATATTTCCTGCGGCATCGGCGGAACGAACCCTGAAGTAGTAGTCAGTGTTGGGGCTTAAGCCGTACAGGGCGACCGAGTGGCTCGTCACGAAGTCATACTGGCCCATAACCAAGTTCGGGCTGTATGTGCCGTAATACACCCAGGAATCGGAGTTCTCGTCAGTGCTCCATGTTATAACAGCAGAATCCGGTCCGATGTTCTTTGTCTGCACCGACCTGATTATAGGGGGCTCCGTATCGAGGGTTATTACAGCCTGCGCTTGGGCTTCGTTTCCCGCTGCATCTCTGACCTTCACATAGACGGTCCTCCTGCCATCGCCCGTGGTAAGCTCCCAGGTAACCCTGTCAGAATACGCCCTCCAGGAACCATAAGAGGACTTATCATCCCAAATCCTCATCTCAAGCGGACCGCCTGAGTCGTCCTGAGCAGTAATCTCCAACTGCACAGTTCTGCTCTTTGTGTATTGCGCGCCCCCGTTTATTTGCACTCTCACAGTTGGAGGTGTCGTATCGGGAGGCTGGATCCTAAGACTCATCTCCGATGACCGCGCACGGTTGCCCGCTGCATCGGTGGAAGTCACTGTGTAGTAGTATGTGACACCAGAACGCAAATTGGACAATGTAACCGCATGGTAAGTCGAAAGCACGCTCGTGCCCACACGGTTCTGGGGCACTCCGTATGCCCAGTACTCCACGTAGGAATCTGCCGGCTCATCGGTGGTCCATGTGATGCTCACCGAGTCGAGCCCCGTTGCTTTTGCCTCTATCCGGCTTATCACCGGCGGAGTTGTATCTACAGGCTGAATCACAAGCGTGAGATCCTGCGATTGCCCCCGGTTTCCTGCCGCATCGGTAGAAATTACCCTGTAGTAATACGTCGTGCCCGCACGGAGGTTCGAAAGGGTTACCGAGTGGGATGTGGCAAGCATGCTCGTGCCCACACGGTTCTGGGGCACTCCGTATGCCCAGTACTCCACGTAGGAATCTGCCGGCTCATCGGTGGTCCATGTGATGCTCACCGAGTCGAGCCCCGTTGCTCTTGCCTCTATCCGGCTTATCACCGGCGGAGTTGTATCTACAGGCTGAATCACGAGCGTGAGATCCTGCGATTGACCCCGGTTTCCTGCCGCATCGGTAGAAATTACCCTGTAGTAATACGTCGTGCCCGCACGGAGGTTCGAAAGGGTTACCGAGTGGGATGTGGCAAGCATGCT